>VSSQ01000009.1_pt1 | contig 381597 bp, 374 predicted proteins | sample 4763081 | NCBI WGS metagenome assembly VSSQ01 (sample SAMN12137344, study PRJNA551015) | bioreactor metagenome | isolation source: SDC9 anaerobic chlorinated ethene degrading culture | place: USA: Knoxville, Tennesee | collected 2015-01-01 | reverse complement strand
GGCTGCCTTTCACTTGGCTGCCTTTCACTTGGCTGCCTTTCACTTGGCTGCCTTTATATTCTGAATGGAGGTGAAGCCGGCATCGGCCGGGAAATTGTAGCCGGCAACTTTATCATTATACAAGGCGACTTGATGGGTGTAATAAAGAGGAGTCATGAGGCAATTATCCGCGATGGTGTTTAAAATGATGGTATAAATCTCCTGGATTCTGGCCTCATCCGTTGTTGAATTCACTTCATTGATCAGACCCACGCCATCCGGCAAAAACTCACCGGCCTGCATGATGATGGGGTCCATGGACTGGCTTGGATTCATAGCGCTGATAATATTGGCCGGATCATAATAGCCTCCCTGGGTTTTGAAAACAGTCACTCCGTACTGCCCTCCGGTAATCATGGCATACCACTCCATCATGGGCGCCGATTTCGGGGTCAATTCAATGCCAATCTTTTTCAGCTGATCGCAGATATAAACCACCATATCATTGTTGGCTACGGATTCGGTCTGATAGACAAAATCAGCGGCCAGTCTGGTTCCGTTGATCTCGCGGATACCGTCCCCGTCCCTATCCACATAGCCGGCATCATCCAGCAAACGGTTGGCTTTTGCCAGGTCAAACTCATAGGTGGTTTGCTCCATATCGCAATAGGGCAGGGATTTGGCAAAAAAGGTATCCGCCTGCTCATGAATTCCGCCGAAAATCCCGTCCACTATATTCCCTTTGTCAATAGCGGCTGCCATGGCTTCCCTGACCACTTTTTCCGCAAACAGGGGATTCTTCAGATTATAGCCCAGATAATAGGTCTGCATGGGGGCCTTATCCACCGCCGCGCCAAAGCCCTTGGTGTTTTTCATTTCCTGATAACTTTCCGAGGATATTTTGGCAATACCCGACATAAAGTCCAGTTCGCCATTTTTAAGGGCAAGCACCTTGGCGTCATTATCAGCGATCACCTTGATGGTGAAACTGTCCACATCCGGCTGCTCTCCCCAGTAATGGGGATTTCTCACAAAGGTATAACTTTTGCCGTCTCCGTCACCCCCGTACATATAAGGCCCCGTTCCATAACTTATGGTATTGAAGCTTGTTTTTGCCGTCAGATCCTCGTTGAGCTGCTCACCGGACACGATGGCAAAGGGGTTGGCAAGGCACAAATCCCGCAAGGTGCTGTAATAGGGCTGAGTCAGGTATAATTCCACCGTATGATCATCCTTGGCCACCGCATCGGCGATGATGGTGGAAAGCTTGCCGTAGCTGCCGTTATATTGGCCCAGATTGACCGGAACTGCCAGCAGGGATTGAGCCACATCCTCTGCGGTCAGCGGGGTTCCGTCGGAGAATTTCACCCCTTCCCTGATTTTAAAGGTATAGACCTTGCCGTCGGTGCTCACAGACCATTCCTCCGCCAGCAGCCCGGCTAACTCACCCTTTTCATCGTAAGTGACCAGGGTATCGTAGAAACTGGTCAAATAGTAGGTGATCCCATAGCCGCTTGATGAATTAGCCGGCGTAATGACGGGATAAAACGACTCAAAGCCCCAGCTTTCAGGCAGATTCAAATGAACGGTCTGCTCCCCTGAGCCGGAAGTCTGTGCGCCTCCTTGATTGTTAACGCTCTGAGAACAAGCAGCCAGTGAAAACACCAGAACCCCAGACAATACAACCGCCAACCATCTTTTCATCTTCATTTTTTAAGCATTCCTCTCTAATAATTTCATATTTTTCTCCGGATATCTTTCATATTGATTTATTGGCTCAGCCATGCCACTGGCCGCCAGCAACACCTTCGTGTATTGATTCTGAAACACGGCATAATCCCCCCCGAAGGGCACTTGCTCAACCAGAACCGAATCCCGCATCACCAGAACTTCATCCGCTGCCGCCAGGGCAAGTTCCATATCATGGGTAATAAAAATCAAGGTAAACCTGAGCTTTTCCTGTAAATCAAGGATTTCTTCCATGATCTTCTTCCTTAAGGGCAAATCAAAGCCATTGGTCGCTTCATCAAAAATCAGGCAAGCGGGTTCCGCCGCCAAAGCTCTGGCAATGGCTACCCTTTTTTGTTCCCCACCCGATAATTCCGACGGCAGGCGGCTATAGTAATCAGCCGGGAGGTTGCAGAGATCCAGCAATTTTTCGCACCGCTTGCGGCGTTCCTGCCTGCTCAGTCGGAAAAAACAAAGCAAGGGCTCCTCAATGGCTTTGCCGATGGTCATTTTGGGGTTTAAGGCCGCAGCGGAATTCTGCTGAATCAACTGCACCTGCTTGAAGTGGCTTTTGCCCGCTCTGTGCCGGCCAAACACCGGCCTTCCGTCAACATACACATTGCCGCCATCCGGTTTCTGTAAGCCGGCCATCATCCTGGCCAGGGTCGTCTTGCCGGAACCGGATTCCCCCACAATGGCGTACCGCCCTCCTTTTCTGAAGCTGACACTGAGGGGTGATACAGCCGTTAATTTCTCTCTCGACAGGATGCCCCCGGAAAATGTGCAACTTAAATCCCGCAGTTCGATCATCCTCATTACCTCCTCTCCAGCTGGCAGGCCAACAGCAGATGTTTTGTATAATCCTCTTGAGGATTATTGAAGATCTGCTCCGTGGGGCCGGACTCGATGGTTCTCCCCTGATTCATAATCAATATGCGATCCGAACAGGCCGCAGAGCGCAAGTCGTGAGTCACAAACAAAACCGACATCCCTTCATGGCAAAGCAGGCGCAGTTCCTTCATCAGCTCCATCCGGTTGCAGGCATCAATGGCCGTGGTCACTTCGTCCGCAATCAGCAGGCGGGGATCATTCATCAAAGCCGCCACGATCATCATCCTTTGCAGCATCCCCCCGGAAAGAGCAAAGGGATAGCTTTTCCAGACCCGTTTTGTGTCCTCTATGCCCAGGCGGCGCAGGATCGGGGCTGCCCTGGGAAAAACCTCCGCCCTGGACCCTTGGGGATGATGCTGAAGAAAGGTCTTCTCCAGCTGTCTGCCCATCCGCAAGGAGGGGTTGAAGGCTGTCATGGGGTTTTGCATGATATAGCAGATATCCTTGCCGTAAATCTGGGCCAGACGCTTTCCGGGCAACGTCAGGAGATTCTCGCCGCCGTAATCAATGACCCCTTCCGTTTTGTAGCCCGCTCCCAACAAACCCATGACGGCCTTGCACAGGGTTGTCTTTCCCGCCCCCGAGCTGCCGACAACGGCAAGCATTTCACCTTTTTTGATGCGAAAGGAAATATCCTGGGCCACCCTTTGGCCCCCGGCAAGTGAAATCTGTAAATTTCTTACCTCAAGCGACATGGTGTTCGCCCTCCTTTCCGATGGTATCCCTGAGGCCTTCACCCAGAAGGTTAAAGCCGGCGCAGCAGACAATCAGGCAAATCCCGGGATAGACAATCAAGCCGGGGTTCGTATACATACTGTTGCGCGCCTCATTGAGCATGGCCCCCCATTCCGGCGTTCCCGCAATCAGGCCCACACCCAAAAAAGCGAAGCCGGAAACCGACATAATGGCTGCCGCAATCCCGGTTGTGAAATACACAACGAATTGAGGAAACACATTGGGGATTAAGTGCCGTATCACAATGCGCAACTCAGAGGCCCCGGAAATCCGGGCCGATTCGATATACTCTTTGCCGCATTCCGTTTTGGCGTAGGAGCGAACCATACGCAGAAACCAGGCCGTCATGGAAATGCCGATGGCCACAATGATGCTGACCACCGAATTATCTATGGTGGATACCAAGGCCATGGCAATGACGATTAAAGGAAAGGCCATAAAAATATCGCAGAGGATCCGGACGGCTCCATCCCAGACGCCCCCCCGATAGCTGGCATAGCTGCCAGCAAACAGGGAAAAGGACGCCAATATCATCAGTACGGGCACGGATAAACCGAGGGAATATCTGGCTCCATAAAGCAACCGGGAAAGCTCGCATCTGCCCAGCTGGTCGCAGCCTAAAGGAAATTCTGCCGTAGGCGGCCCATTCTTTAAGGCCAGATTGGTGGCGTTCGGATCATTAGGCGCCAGCCAGGGGGCTGCCGAGGCCATCAGAACAAAGAAACCGATCAGAATAAGCCCAGCCAGGATCTGCTTTTTTCTTTTCATATCCTTTTCCTCCCGTAAGCAGGGCAAACCGCGCTGGACAAAAGATCCGCCGCCATGTTAAACAACACAAAGAGCACCGCACATACCAAAATAGAACCTGAAATTCCGTAGACATCCATGCTTTCGCAGGACTCCATCAGATAGATGCCCAGCCCCCGGATGGAAAAAACACTTTCCACCAGGGCCGATGTGCCGAAAAGTGCGGCACAATATTGAGCGAACAGAGTAATGGCCGGGGGCAGGGCATTTTTCAGAACCTCGCCATAGATAATTTGTCCATTGGTAAAGCCCCGGGCCCTGGCATAAGTAACATAATCGCTGTTCAACTCATTGAGTACCGAAGCCCGCAAGACCCGGATGGAAATGCAGGTGATCGGAAAGGCCATGGCCACGGACGGTAAAATGAAAGATTTTAAGCTCCCATCTGCAATCACCTGAAAAACCGGCATCCTGACGGCAAAGACCGTGAGCAAAATCAGGCCCAGCCAGAAACTAGGTACACAAATCCCAATGATGCAAACGATCCGCGTCACATTGTCAAAGGCTTTGTCTTTCCTGAGAACGGAAGCCGCCGCGATCATGATGCTGAACAGGACCACCCAGAGCATGGCCAGCACAATAAGTATGGTGGTAACCGGCAGCACCTCTCTGATATTTTCCGCTACCGGCCGCCTGTTCATGATGGCGGTCCCCAGATCCCCCTGTACTACACCCCCCAGATAATCCAGATACCTTACATGAAAGGGGGCGTCCAGCTTCAGCTCCTCCCGGACTGCCTGGATCTGTTCCTCCGTGGCAAAAACATTCTGCTTGCGCACGATCATTTCCGCCGGATCTGTCCCAGTGAAAAGCTGGAGGCAAAAACTCAACGTGATCACACCAAAGATGACGACCACCAAACGCAACAGCTCTTGCCAAACACTTATGCCACTACTTGTTCCTTTTAACACACATTCTCCCTCTCCACATTCCAATTAGCTACCTTTTGGTTAGCCACAGCTAACTAAGGGCCTAAATGAAAGAGCCGCAACAAGGGGGCTCACTCTCAAAATAAGTACCGTATTTTGGATTATTGTATCACAGGAGAACTTCCCAATCTATGCCATATAAGGTCATTTAAACTCCAATCAGCTCATAGATGCTTGTTCTGGCTCATAGGTGCCTGTTCTGGTATAGCAAAGGAGTCACACCATATACAGATTTAAAAGCGGCGGAAAACTTGCTTTGATTCTCGTATCCGGCTGCTTCGGCAATTTCGCCGATGCTGAGTTTCTCCCCCGCCGTCAGCAATTCCGCTGCCGCCTCCATCCGCTTTGCCTTCATAAAGGTGCCTATGGAACTGCCGGAAATCGATCGGAAGCATCTTTTCAGGCTGGATTCTGTGATATCGAACTGAGAGGCCAGTTCGGAAATGGTCACTTTGGCCAAGGGATTTTGCAGAATATAGTGATAAACCGCTTTCGTACCCCTGGCTACCTCCCCGGAAAATATTTTCAGGGGTTGCCTCTGCCCCTCATCCAGCACGCTCAGAAACAAAAGCAGCTCGATAGTCTTTAGCCAGTAATAGGGAGCTTGAATCCGTTCATCCACATCACTCAGCTTACTGAATATGCGGTCAACATCCCCTCTGGATTTTACAAGCAGGGACTGTTCTTTGGCACAAAGCTCATCAACCATCCCGGCAAGGTTAATTTCAGCTTGAGGAAACCTAGCACCTAAAGTATGCTGGGCCTTTTCCACCTCCAAAAACAGCGTAACCCCACGGTATTTCCTGAGGGGAAGGCGGGAACTGACAAATACCTGCCTGCTTAAATCCGTTACACATAAGTCCCCTTCACCCAAAAAGCTGACCGTCCCATTTTGATACTCAACTTCATAACAGCCTTCGATACAATAATCAATTTGCAGAAATTTCTTAATGGGAGTGATGGCTTGAAACGTCGAATCCATCATCAGATGATTAAAGGACATTTGGATGCCGGGGGCTATGTCATAGCAAACCATTTCACCGGAACCCCCTTCGCCCTTGAGTTGATACACCGTGCAGCCGTTCTTTTGCCCGCGGCCGGCAAAGCCATAGCCGCGATAAGCCTGTTCAATATTACTCATAGCAACCTCTCACCCAATCACCCTTCTCAATAATTAGATAAAGTCCTAAAGATTCTATCTAATTATTTCAGTACGGATTGAGCAGATTCCTATCTGAGAGCTCAATTTTTCATCCATAAATTTCGACTTATTCCAACAATCTACATCCCTAACCCCTGGAATAGGCGTAGGCTGGGTTTCGCTTTACAACTTCTGAGTTCTACTCATTCAGATGAGTCAACTGGAAAAGCGGCAATGTTTAATGCTCTGATCCTGCATAACGCCGCAGATGCTGTTAAGAAAGCGAGTTGACCAGCCCCGGAGCTATGGAGTCGTGAGCCTCTGATCAAGAAACCTTCCGGTGACGAAACCATCCGGTGAATGGTTTCGCCCAAGCCGCAACGCTACAGAGGAAAACTTAGCGGCGCAGGTTGGTTTCAGGAGATCACGCCCGAAGGTCGCGTTGGGCGTAAAGCTATGCGACCCAAGCAAGAGCACGCTTCACAAAACCACCGATTTAGAATTCAAATTGATTTCACTGTTCCCGGGTGATAAGCTTGACTATAGTAGGCGGAATGCTTCCGCCTGCCAAAAATCATTTAAGCAGGGAGCAATCCTATGTATACAGTATTAGTCGCTGATGACAAAGAGGTCTTCAGAAGAAAAGTCAAGCGTATGCCTTACTTCCAGGACCACAAGGAGAAATTCGCAATCAGGTACGAAGCGCAGAACGGCCTGGAAGCGCTGGAAATTCTGCGCAGCCATGACGTGGATATGGTATTGACGGATATCCGGATGCCCTTTATCGACGGGATCGAGCTTCTGAAACATGTCAACGCCGAAAATCTGTGCAAATGCGTCATTTTATTGAGTGAATTCGCGGAGTTCAACTACGCCAAAGCAGGTATCCTGAACGGCGCTTTTGATTATGTCCTGAAACCTGTCGATGATGAGAAAATTCAGGAAACCTTTGACCGGGCCTATAACTATCTGACGACGATCAACGCGGCGGTGAACGCCCAAACCCAGAGAATAGAGACACTGGCCCGGCTTATGCTTGCCGGCGACCGGATGAACGCGCTGGCCTACGCCAAACATATTGGGGCGGGGTTACAGGCCCATGGGGCAATCACCGGAGAACGCATCGTGCAGGCCAACGATACCCTGGCACAGTTAAACAAGTACATTTTGCAGAAACGCCCCTTTTTGCACTATTATCTTCCTTTTGACGAGCTCTGCTGCCTTGACGCCAAAAAGACAACGCCCGGAAAGATTTCTGACGCTTTCAATGCATGTGTTTCGACTGTTATGGACGCCATCGAGCCTTTTTGCGTACAGTCCACAAACGAGCTGGTAGGCAGGACCTGTCAGCTCGTGCTTGAAAAGCTGGATAGCAAAGTCAGTCTGCATGGCATCGCCGACAACCTATATGTCAACCCCAAATACCTTGGCGCACTCTTCAAGAAAGAAACAGGGAGGAGCTTTGTCGATTACGTTACCTTTGCCAGGATGGAACGGGCGAAAATGCTCCTGCGCAATCCGACGCTGAAAGTTTACGAAGTAGCCGCTCAGCTCGGATACGATGACGTGGATTATTTCAGCAAGGTTTTTAAAAAGCTGACCGCTGAATCACCCAGTATTTACAGGGAGATGAGAAAACAATGAGTACCGACGGGGATGGGAAAATGGAGAACCGAAGGCGGGAGAATCAGGGTGTTTCAACAGATCCCGACAAAACGGCTCTTATGCAGGCTTATGAAGACCTGAATTCCTTCATCTATACCATATCCCACGAATTGAAAACCCCGGCGCGGGAGATCAGCCTTTATGCGGAATTCATCGAGGAAGACAATAAGGCGAATCTTCTGCCCCAGTCTGTGGAGGACATCCGTTCCATCCGCAGGACCTGCGACAGCATGACGATGATGGTCCAGCGGCTTATGGAATATTCCAAGGCGGGTTTTAAGATCATTGAACAACAGCAAATCAGCGCAGCGCTTCTTGTGCGCCAGTGCTTCGATGAGATCATGCGTTCCGTCCCCGGGCGCAAAGTCGAGCTGACGGTGGGGGATCTTCCCGAAATTATGGGAGACCTGTTTCTGATTAAGCTTATGATGACCAACATACTTTCCAACAGCATCAAGTTCACCCGCGAAAAGGCGAACGCCAGAATCAATGTCACTGCCAAGATCCTGGAAGACACGCTGGAATTTCATTTCCGGGATAACGGCATAGGATTTGATATGGCCTATGCGGGACGGATCTTCGAGGCCTTCCAGCGCCTGCAGGATGAGGACGCCTACGAAGGGAGCGGCATCGGCTTGGCAACGGTCAAGAAAATCGCCCAGCGCTTCGGCGGCGATGCCTCGATCATCGGCTGGCCCGGAAAGGGGTGTGAAGTCTGCGTCAGCTTTCCCGGAAGTCTCTTAAAAACACCCAGGGATAACAGGGAATCCGAGCGGGACGTTATTAAGGTCGGCATCATCGGAGATTTTACCGGCATATGCTCGGAACTGGAACGGGGCAAAGTTGCGGCTTACAAGCTTGCCGCCGATGAAATAAACCGGATGGGCGGAATAAACGAAAAAAAGGTGGAGCTGCTGTTCCGCGACGACCGGTCCCTTTCCGAGCTGACCCGGGAAGCCGTCAAGGAGCTGACGGAAGAGGAGCGGGTGGACGTCCTGATGGGCTCGACCCTATCCCCTTCCCGGGAGATCATGCAGCATTACGCCGATCAGACGAAAACCCTATATCTCGATACCCAGCAAACGGAAGGAGGAGTCTCCAGTCATTATACTTTCTGCCTTTCGGCGATGCCTGAACAACAGATGACCCAGATGCTGGCCTATCTCCTGCAAAAATACGGGCGGAAATGCTACGTGGTGGCTGCCGACTACAATTATGGCATCCTCTCCGCGGAATGGGTAAAGTACCTTGTGCACCAACTGGGCGGGGAGATCGTGGGCGTCGAATACCTCGACGACCGGATTACGGATTTCAACCCGCTCATAGACCGGATCCTTCAGCTCGAGGCGGATATATTGTTTTCCATCTGCGTCTTTCCCAACCACGACGCCTTTTATCTCCAATGGCATCAGCGCGGTCTCAACCATATCCCCAACGCCTCAACCATGGTCGCCGCCGAAGCTTACCAGAACGTCAGGTTTGCGCCCCCTGTGCTGGAAAATATGTACGTCATGGCTTCCTTTATCGAGGAGCTGAATACGCCGGCGGCTCAAAGGTTTGTCAAAAAGTTCAGAGCGGCTTACGATCACCGGGAAGTTCCCTATATGAGCATGGACACAGAGACCGTCTATACGGCGATGTATGTCTATAAACGCGCCGTTGAGCTGGCGGGAACGACCGATACGGAAGAGGTCATTACCGCCCTGGAATCGGGAGCCGTTTATGTTGACGGCCCTGGCGGCCGGGTGACCGTGCGCGGAGAGGATCATCATACCAGCAGAAGCCTGTCCTGTTTCCGGATCAACAACCAGCACCGGGCAGAGGAGCTGTTTTGTACCAACCCCATCCATTCGGATTACATAGAATCCATGATCGAGCAGACCATGGGCGTAAAGGGCGGCATCAAGGCCATGGGCGCCAACGCACCCAGCACCCAGTACAATATGCTCCTGAACAAATTCCGCTGGCATCCCTCCTGAAAAGCCCTTTCTGCCCAAGTATCTGCTGAGGTATCTGCCGAGGGCCCTGTCTTTCAGGACTGGCCCTACGATCCTATTGCCTTAATATCATACCGGAAAAAGGACACATTTTCCTGCCATACATTTCCTCATCCCCGCGAAATTAACAGAATAGTGGGAATTATTCAGGCCTCATCCGGCCGATTTTTCATTCGGTTTTGCCCTCCAAATCGCTATCATGAAGCTAACACAATCTATGGTGCTCCAGCATGAAAACTATTAATTCCTGCCACGCCGGCGGATCGGGAATTAATATAAAAATTATTTGGAGGTGCATAACCATGGCACATTATGAGGTCAAACCGTCTTTCTACAATTACGTTTTCAGTCCGTATTTGGAACCCGCAATCAAAGTCAACCCCGGTGATACCGTCAGCCTTTACACCGACGACGCCTTTGAAAGCCGTATAACCAGCGAGGACGTCTCCCCGAAGGCTGCCGTAAGAAACGCGAAGTTCCTCAATCCGCAATCCGGGCCGGTTTATATCAACGGAGCGGAACCTGGAGACACTTTGGCGGTACACTTTGAAAGCATCGAATTCACTCGTGACTGGGCTGTGAGCTGCGTCATGGAATACTTCGGCGGTCTTCAGTCCAACTCTATCACCAAAATGCTGCAAAAGCCCCTCGTAGAAGAAGTTTACATCTGGAAGTCAAAGGACAAGGGCCAGACCTGGACAAACGACAAGATCGGCGTTACCATTCCGGCCAATCCTTTCTGCGGGACACTGGCCACAGCCCCGGATACCGAAGCCATCCAGGCTTTGACCCCCGGACAATTCGGCGGCAATATGGACTGTCCTGATATTTGCCCGGGTCATACCATCTACCTGCCCGTGCACAACCCCGGCGCGCTGTTCTATATCGGCGACTGCCACGCGGCCCAGGGCCAGGGAGAGCTCTGCGGAGTAGCCCTTGAGATCAGCGCCAAAGCCACCCTGAAATTTGACGTCATTAAAAACAAAGTGACCAACTGGCCCCGCATAGAATCACCGGAAAAAATCATGTCGGTGGGCAGCGCAAAACCGATGGAAGATGCCGCGCGCATTGCTTATGCCGATCTCATCGACTGGATGGTCAGCGATTACGGCTTTAAAGTTCTGGATGCTTACGAGCTCCTGACCATGGTGGGCGGACTGTATGTCGCAAACATGGTCGATACCACATACTCCCTCTGCGCGTCCATTGAAAAGAAATACCTGAAACGCAACAGCTGACAGGCTGATCTGGCCTGCAGATAAGAATCATCGGAATGAGAAGGGATGGGTGACTATGGCGCCCGAGAAGCAACTGAACCCCAGTTATCGTTGGGTCATCCTAGCCATCAATTTTATCATCTGTGCCATGGCGTATGCGGGGCTTACCATGTGGGGCATGGCCTCGACAGATCTCGCCAGCACCTTTAATATCACCCCTGTCCAGGCAAGCTTAGGCGCAGCTCTCCTCATGGCCGGCTACGCCGTCGGAAGTTATGTGGAGGCCAACCTGACGTCCAAGGTTGGCTACCGCGGTGCGGGCCTTCTCGGACTCGTTTTAATGACCATCGGGACTATTGGGATACCGATGGCGGGCAACTACAACCTTATTCTCTTACTGCGTTTCCTTCAAGGCTGGGGCATCCTGTGGCTTGTTGGCGTGAACAGCTCCGTCGCCTGGTTTCCCGCCAAGCAGCGCGGCTTGGCCTCCGGCGTTATCGGCGGCGGACTGACTCTGGGCATCGGCTGCGGCGGTTGGGTCGCCACCGTCCTAATGGCAGCTGCCGGCACCTGGCAGGGCGCCTTCCGCATCTGGGGCATCATCCTGTGCGTATCCACGATTATCTGGGCCCTGCTGATGAAAGAACCTCCGAAGGGTCTCTATCCTGAAGATGCTGCCCACAGCGTTTCCAGCGGACCCCAGAAGAAAATCAATCCATTCGCCACAGCGGCCTGCTGGCTGTGTATCCTGATCCTGTTCTTCAATTGCTGGCAGCTGATCGGCTTCAATTCCATCGTCGCGAACTACCTTAAAGACGTTGGCTTTACCGCAGCCCAAGCCTCTACCGTCGTTTTACTGGCAGGACTGATCGGCGTTGCCTCGACGCCCATCGGCGGCGCCATCTCCGACCGGCTGGTCCAGAAGGGCTGGAAACCTTTAAAAGCCAGAGCCTTTACAACTGCCGTTCCCGGGTTCCTGGTCGCGGCTGTGGCCACGGCGATTTTCCCCTTCCTTGCCCAGATCTCTTTTGGAGTGGCTTGTCTGATGGCCCTATTCGTAGGGTGGGGAGTTCCCGTCACCAACGCGACCTCCGGCGCGCTGCCTATGGACCTGCTGCAGAATGAAGATGCGGCGGGACGGATGTTCGGCGCCAATATTCTCGTAGGTATCGGCGGCGGCGGCATCCTGGCCCCGATTATCGCGGCCGCCCTGGCCGAGAGTATGGGCTGGACAGCATGCTTCATGGTCCTGGCCGCCGGCGCGGCTGCCGGTACGGTCATCAGTCTGATCCTGCCAAGATTTAAGCTGGAACACTAATTCAGAGCAAACCTTTACAAGGTCGGAGAACTCATCAAAACAATCCGGTGGCGCTACGGCGCCAACCGGATTGCCGGAGTTTAAGCATCCTGTTCAGTGCGTCACCGTCTCCCGGCCGCTCAAATCAGGATGGCGAGGTACCCTACACTCGGCAGGTCATAAGGGAGACATAGAACGGTCCTAATAAAGTGGAAGAATTCGAAGACCCCCAACCTGAACGTTGGCGACCTCCTCTCGCTGTACCCCCAGGACATCTCTCCCCTGCTGGAATTACGCGCAAACCCATGGGTATGTCTTGCCAGCTGCACAGGCGGGCGGCTCCTGTATATTGACCGCACCGGAGAGGGGCCCCTTTTCTATCTGCTGGTATGGGTGCACGTGGAGCCGAACGACAGCCCATCGTCAGTTGGGCAATGATCTCTTTTGGAACATGAATCACCTTACTACTTACCTCCGATAAACAGAAATAGACCGCCCGTACAAAATGAATGCGGTCTATCTGTCTTAACTTTTAAGCCGTCCGCTCTTTAAACGGCTATTATAAGGAGTCATGTTCGCGCATGGCTCCTCTTTGGTTTTAGTATACAACCCTTCCGCAAAAGGCAATACAACAGACTAAACGCCAAAAGCGCTTGGCTTCTATTTAGAACACTACTCATCATCTGATGGGGATATACAAGTCCACCTCAGAATCCGGATGATCATACCCTAAGAAGCGCTCATCGTACAGCTCGAAGTCCTCCCGCCAGTCCATTTCTTCCTTGGTCGTGAGAAACCATGTGCCCCAGATGTAGTCAAAGGTCTGGGGCAGCATTCCCAGGGTGCCGCGGTGAGTAAACACCGCATAGCGTCCGCCGGGAATTATCTTTTGTACAAAGGGTTCGGTCAGTCCCGCAAAGGACGACACTTCTATTCCTGCTACCTCAGTGAAAAGGATGTCATCATTCATGGTGTACAGAGTGTTTTCCGCACATGCCTCGCAGATACCGAAAGCCCGCCCGTTGGGGATTCGGTTGGGAATTTGGATATATAGAGAATTGGCACGATCCCAGAGCTCCCGCAGCCGGTTGTCGCGCAGTGTGGTTTCTCCCCGAAGCCCGGCGACTTTGATCTCCGGAAGCTCGACAATTTTCGGATGCACCGTCACATTGCGAGCCAGATGATCCAACAATCCACTATCCAAACGCTCCTTACCAGCAATGAAAGTGTCCAAACGGTTTTGACGATAGGTCTGGGGACTGACTTTATAGATTGCTTTGAAGGCACGGCTAAAAGCTTCCGGAGACTCAAAGCCGTTTTCCATCGCTATATCGATAATCTTCCGGTTGGTATAGAGAATCTTCTTGGCGGCATCCGCCAAACGGCGCTTTTTAATATAGCTGCCGATGCTCTCACCCAGGATGGCTGTGAACTGCCGATTCAGATGATAATAGGAGTATCCGGCAGCCTTTGCCACATCTTCTACCTTGATGTCGCTGCCCAAGTGGTTTTCAATGTACATCACTGCATGCTCCAGTGCCTTCCGGTAGTCCACAGCAATCCTCCTTCCCTTTTAGCACAACGGCTGCCAAGCGTAAGTTTCCGGCAGGGCTTTTTCCATGTTAATTTGTATCGCCTTCGTCTGGTTTTCCAAGTGTTGAGTGATATCATAGATATGCCAGCCATTTTCCGCCCGTCCGCCCCAGCAGAGGTCAATCCTACCGTCTGCGGGCGAAATCACCATGCTCTTGGTGGTGCCGAAAAACTCCTCAAAATAATGGCAGCAGAGACCATCCGGATACTTTGCCAGCAGCATTTTCTTAAGTTGTTCTTTCGTTATCCTATCCCGGCCTGCAAGTTGTTCTTGGATATAGTCGTATCGCCTTGCCGAATGAGCCATCACCTGTGGCTCCATGGATTTAAGCTCCGGCAATACCGGGTGGTTTGTCACATAGAGCATTTGCTCTGCAGGATCGGGGCCAATCCGTTTGACCGCACTGAGGCCATCCAGTGTTTCAAACAGTGCGGCATTGCCTGCCTTATCCATCAGAATCATGTTGAGGTTGTAGGCGATGGGCATACCCTCCAGATACTCCAGCGATTCGCTTACATCCTTGCAGTTCTCCAGCAGAGCGCGGATCACCGCCCAAAACTGAAGCCCCTTAAGCTTCGGTGCCCGCATGGTGGGCAACGCCCCCACCGGAAAGCCACAGGAACTGATGGTGATCGCAAGACCGTGCTCATTAAAACCGTCATCCCGCCCAAAGTGCAGCACGCTGGTGCCCATGTGGGTGTATTTCCCTGTCACACTGGTTTTGGTTAGACAGAAATCCTCCGCTTCATGGCTGAACTCATAGTTGCGGGCTAACAGAGGTTTTCTCTCAGCGGTTAAACCGGGCAACAGCGCAATATGGCTGCACCGGGGCAGCAGATAGGTCATTCCGTAAAAAAAGACCCCCTCGGGCTTAACCGCCAAGGCGTCGGCAAATCCCCGAAGCTCGTCAGTAAGTCCGGGACACCAGCGGTCGAAAAGCTTGGCTGCTTCCTCTGCCTGCTTTGGGCCAAAGTTCTCCATTCCGGCAGTATGGGCCGCTCTTAACGGCGGGATTGCGGCAGTCAGTTTTCCTAACTGATAGCCGATTTCATAGTTCGTTCCGGTAAACTCTGCGGTATGGGTTTGTATTGTCAGCATTGTCTTGAATCCCCCTTATGTTCGTTTACTTGAGTTTACCGAAACAAGGGGAAACCCGCATGATATTTTCTGCTGTTTTGAAAAATGCAGAGGAGCTGCCAAACATGTTTGCCCTCTGCATTTTTTATAAATCTTCAGGATTTTCCACGTGCCCCGCTTGCATCGCTATGGATTTCCTAAGATATGCTTTAGAGAACAGGCGATTCTAATGAGCATTTCGCCTAACATCCCGCATATTGCTGACGCGTCCCAATCCCATTCATATTGACATAGTGTCACAAACACTCCTCTATGTGATGAACCATACCCACAGATTCAGAGACAGTCACTGATGGGAGTCCCTTAAATCGTCCCTCTAGAACTAAATTAGTAATTAAGCTTAACGTTTGCGCAACAATAAACTTCTTATGTGATCTTTAAAAGCCAGTAGATAAAAGACTATTATCCCAATTCTTAACATTGCTTTCTAACACCTTTGCTTTGACTAATGAATTAGACAAAACAAATTTGTTTAGCCATTCGACAAATGCTTCCGAACGATAACTGCAGCCATACTTTTCTCCATTTTTATAAATCCAATATGAATGGTTGTTTTGTTTATCATATAGCCAATCTATAAATTTATTTCTATATTCTATTAAGCTGTCAGAGATATCCACCGGACAATCAATTATATCTGCATCTACGCAAAATTGGATTACTATTTTCATTGAGATCACTCTCTCTTTCAAGTCTATCTCTATCGGGCAAGGATATTGAAGATCACATTCGTGATATTTACGGCAGCGGGGTTTCTGCCGACATGGTGAGCAATGTCACGGATAAAATTATGCCCTTAGTTACTGAATGGCAACCCACCCTTTGGGAAGAATCTATTCCATCGTATACAATTATACAGCTGATTAAAAAGAACACTTCACCCATCCATTCTTACTCAATATCCTCTACCTGCGCACGAGCAATCACACTCCGCAATCCGTGCCTGGACTCCTGGCTCTTGTATACGGTTTCGGATAACGTTCGATAATACGCCTTCTACAACTTATCGTATCCCGTGACACAGATAGTGCCACTGACGGCGCTGCCTATATTTGCATCTGTACCCGCTGATTACTGCTAAATTAGAAGATATGGTGTCTAATTCAAATCCAATAACATTAAATAATCATCTTCTTGCTCGGCAAAAATCTCAAAGCCTACATTTTTGTACATTTTTAGAGCATAGTTATCCTTCGCTACACTCAAAGAAGCCCACTTGTACCCATGTTCCTTTAGCTTTTCTATCATCATTTTCATCAAAACCGTTCCAATGCCTTTGCCTCTATATTCCTTAAATAAAGAAATGGCAAATTCCGGTGTTTGGTCATCTATATTCCCATAGCCTTTAATATTTCCTGCTAAAATTCTTGTCCAAACCGCGCCGATAATTTTTCTGTCAACATCTGCAACAAGACACAAATCATCGGGTTTTCCCCAATTGTCTATATAAACACCGATTTTAGGTTGTTTGATTACTTCCCTTGGCAAAAGGTTATTTTCATCGGGTTGAAAAATAGCCTCATAAAGCATATCTTCAAGTATTCCTAACTCATGCGGCTGTATTTCTCGAATTAAATATTTGCTCATTTTATCCTCCCGTCCATCCGCGCCCAATGATGGGCCATTATATTATCTGGAATTTTTATTGATATATATATTTAAAGCTTGTATTGCTTTAAATAATGCAATAATCGCTGATATATAGAGTAGAACTTCTAATATTGATTTGATAAATCCTAAACTAATACTTAAATACCCAAGGCCCCCTATAAAACCTCCCATATTTTGCATCATATCAATTTCCCCCTTTTCAAGAGTTCTTGCCGCGTCCAACCACTTGCATCATCCTCCACTTGCGGGAACGCTCTGTTGTCTGATGGAATATGGGTCCACAAGAAATACTTAATCCACTTTAGTAAATGTACTGTATCTACGGAAACACCTTATTCCATAGTAAATTACTTGGAATACCATGTATCCAATTATTACTCCTATAGAATTAAGTATCACATCATCGATGTCTGATGCCCTCCCGCTGCTTAATCCAAGATAAGCCAATATGTATTGTACAGTTTCTATTGACAATGAGCTAAGAATACCGATTAACACGGTTCTTTTAAATGACCTAAACCTACTCCAAAGCGTTGGTAAGAAGAAACCTAAGGGGAGCAGCAACAGGATATTTCCAATAAGATTCGACTCCAGATGCCTTATCATATACCCAAACGTAAAATGGTTCGGATGAAATCCTCTGAACATTTCTGTAAATGGGATGATGTTCACAGAGGGAGTTCCACCTTGTCCGTAACTTGAACTCGGATGAAGCGAAAATATCGTCACCCTGATTACTGCAAGGTAGTAGATAACAAAGGCCATCACAAGTAACTCTCTTCTGATGGATATATTTTTATAGTTCTTGCTCCATAACAAAAAAATGCCACGAAGCACAACCCACGGAACTCCTCCAAATAGAACTCCAAACACAATTACCTCAAACATATCTGACATCCTTCACTAGAGAAATTAAACACAAAAAAATAACAACCATGATACAAAGCCGAACACCTAACTTTTTTTCATTCCAGCCCTTCTCTTAAAACGTGTCTGTCATATAGCATTGCGCGTGTTCCCTAAGTCTAGTTACTACCTGCATATTGTCTCAGCTTTTGAGAACACGCTGTTGGACGAAGGTACGTCTTATATCATGCATAATCTCCTACTTTGTAATCCTTCCAAGCATCAATAAGCCATGGATGTATAGAATTAAGTTTCTCCTTCTGCTTCCATGTCCAAGTTAAGAAAACACCAACCGCCTCGTCAAGAGACTTTTCCAATGCAGTCTCAAGTTCAGGCTTAAAAGGGGAATACTCTTGATCCCAAGACATTTTATCTGCAAGGAACACTACTTTATCAAGTGTCGTTGCCCTAGCACAAAGGGTTGTATGACAGCTAACCGCATGAACGAGACTATCATTCTTCACTCCGAAAACAATTTCCGCCATTGCTGCAGACAATTTGCCATGAAGCAAATATGGCACCCTTTTCTCTGCAGTAACTGGTTCTAAACCTAAATCAAGAGCAGTTTGCAGCATTTGTGACGTTGAAAAAATCAAACTAATATCATGAAGTAATCCTGCGCTATATGCTGCTTCCGAATCCACATCATATATTGGGGCTAGACGTTGAGCTGTCTTAGCCACTGCCAAAACATGTTTAGCGACGTCTTGTCGTCCATGATGATGAAGAAGGCCCAATACATCAGTAGTAATATCTCCTGAAAATGAAAATCCCTCAAAAGCATTTGATAAAGACTTATGCACTGAAAAACCTCCTATTGATTACCAGGGCTTTCGTCTAACATCCCGCGGAGAGCCGCCATGGACGGCGGCCCCTTGAGCCCTTTGTCTGATTTGCTCACATGCTATGAATACCTCGAAATAAACATACCGGTAATTCAATTTTACTCTAAATACATTTTTACTTGTTTATAAATTGAAAAAGAAAAAATAAAACCACAATAATTATGACTGTAGTAAAAATCTGATTAAGGCACCCACCTTGTGTTAGTCCCCTTAAGTCACCAAACTGTGCACGGTTTACTGAGTCTGCAAAATTTATCATTGGCTTTTTTTCATATTCTTCTCTTTTGCGTTTCTCATGTTTATCCTGTTCATCTTTTATATCCAAAATTTCACCTTCCTGCTAGTTTAGTCAGCAGTGAGTATGTACTCCCTTTCCCGATCTTATCATTGTGTGTATTAAATCACAAAAAATAAATTGTACTCATTCATCAAGGTTGGCTTCATATACTTTAGAAGAATCTCCATTAGGATAAAAGCCTTCGCCAATATAATGGAAATCATATTTCTCGTAAAACCCATTTAATTCAGTGCAAAGATAAATTTTCTTAAAGCCCTCTTGTTCAGCATCTTTCTTAACCTGCTCAATCAGCAGAGCTCCTAATCCTTTTCCGCGGTAGGGCTCTTCAATATAAAGAGAACACAGCCATGGTGATAAGTCAGGTCTACTAATAAAATCATGGTCTATCAGACCTATACACCCTATGATGTGCTCGTCATCTTCCAGCAGATACCAATATGGTACAGACTCCCCGATACTTACACAACCAAAAATACTATCTTGATACAACGGGTAGTTGGTTTCATTTCCCCATTTACTATGAATATATCTTGCCGCAACTTCTTTATAATCAGGTTCTTGCCGTATTGAAATAATCCTCATTTGTTATCTCCTCATGGTATAAGCAATACTTTCTTTCACCTTCTCAAACAAATGCGAAAGAATACCACAAATTCTTTTCATCAGCCCCAAGGATGGCGCGGCTTTTGCACGATATGTCCTAGAGCGTTCTCTGTATTCCCGACGCGCCCTACTGCTTCCATCTCTTCTCAGTGTCGGTAATACGCTTTTCTACGACCTATCGTGTCCCCAGACCAGGACTGCGCCATGGACGGTGCTGCCTTGAGCCGAGATAAAGATTTCTGCGGCATAAAAAATAATGAGAAGTAAGGTGGTGTTGACAAACTCGGACTAACGCTGGGATAAGGTAAATTTATTAGGGTTTGTTTATTTCAGGATAAGGCATCTTAGTAATTATGATTGGAGTGCTTAAATCAACATTCGGCAGTTGTTGTGGACCACCTTTACCCGGCAGAGACAGAGCTTTTTGAGCCTCTGCGGGCAAAGGATCGGCTATAGAATTTCTAATAATAACTTTTCGTTCCAACTGTACGCTTTCTACGGATAAAGTATTTTGGTCCTTTTCTTCTACACTTACTTCCTTTTTCTCTACACTTACTTCCACATTACTGCAACCAACCAAAGCCAAACTCAATGCCAAAACCGAAGCTGTTAAAATTATACCTTTTTTCAAATCTTCACCTCCAAAGCAATACCCTCATTACTCTATATAATGACTATGGGATGAACCATCACTTATGACTCCTTCCCACGAGTCTTAATTTGAGCCTATAGCTTAGTTCCAAGTTCCCATATCCCTTAATGCAAAAATACGCCAAGTTGCTTCCCGCACCATGGGCGGCGCTGCCTTTGCACGATATGTCCTAGAACGTTCCAGGTATTCACGAAGCGTCATGCTTACCTTCATCTTGGCCAGTTTCGTAAATGCTGTTCCATGCGCTGGCCCAGGCTTTCATCACTTCTCTCTCCAATACCTAATCTGGTAAAATTACGATATGCCCGTTTATAACCGTAGTTCATGGCTAGACTATAAAAGATATTAACCCGTGATTTGCTTATTCGCTTTACTATGCTCCTCCACGAGTGGAACTTTCCTCTAAATTCGTTATAGCCATTTAACAATTCCTTACAGTTCATTCGTTTGGGTACATACGCAACCCTTGTTTTACCGTTGTAATGATCCCAATCAACGTCAAGTAATCGGCCTTCTTTTTTGTACTGCTCATAGATACTGGTTCCTGGGAAAGGAGTTAAAATGCTTGCCGTTACCCCATCAACCCCGATCTTATTGCACGCTTTTAGGGTTGTTTCAAACACGTCTAATGTGTCAGAGTCAAATCCAAAAACAATACCAGCCTGGATACTGATTCCATGTCGATGAAGTTTATTTACAACCTTCCCATACTCTTCTATTTTATTAAAGTTCTTATTCGCATCTCTAAGCCCCTGTTCAGAAAATGATTCCAGACCCAGAAACAAGTACAAACACCCTGCGGATTTTGCCAGGCTAAGCAGTTCTTCATCCTCGCAACTATACGCCGTTACCTGTGCAGCCCATCTCTTGTTTAACCTTGCCAACTCTTTCAATAAGGCTTTCGTGTAGACCGGATCGGCAAAGAAATTGTCATCCCAAAAGACGAAATACTTATTGGGCATACTGCCTATATCCTTTATTACCTCATCAACCGGGCGGGTTCTAAGCTTATTATGATAGATTTTCTTAAGACTACAATAACTACAATGATGTGGGCACCCCCGTGAAGCAAAAACAGCACCGCTTGTAAATCTATGGCCAACAATCAAATCCCTACGAGGTATCGGCAGACCATCAAGGCTGGGAACCTGTAGACTTGTGTAAACTTTTTGCATGTTCCCGGAAAGAAAGTCTTTTAAGAATTCAGGCCAGGTTTCTTCAGCCTCCCCTACGAAAATAGTATCGCCATGGCAAGCTGCTTCCTCCGGATTTAAAGTCACATGCGGTCCACCTAAAGCTACCCAAGCCCCCAGCTCGCGAAACCTTTTAGAAACACTATAAACGTGAGGAGCATTTGGCGTATTTACAGTAATCGCAACCAAGTCAACCTTTTCGAAGAGGATTGGTTCTGTATATTCATCCAATAACCTTATGCTATATTCTTCTGGAACGAACCCGGCAAGATATGGCATGGTTAATTGGGTAAAGTTATTCAATTGATGGGCTTTGAATTTATTAATTTCTGAGTTTTCAGGAGTAATCATTAGCAATGTCGGCATAATATCTCCAATCTTCCTGTCTACAAAGGTAATCATTCACTGGGCTTTCGCATGACGCCCTGCGTGTCCGAAGTCTGGTTTCTACCTGTACATTATCTTAGATTTTGAGAATACGCTGTTACAGGAAACGGTGCCCCCTAGCCAGAAAGCCGCCATGGATAGCGGCTCCCTTAAAGATTGTTCTTCTATGCGTCAAATGTTAATGTTAAATCCTTTAGGTTTATTACTACGCCAACGCTCATTAGGAGATCTAAACCCAATAAGGCGTACATTTCACTTTTTGGATCGATGACTCCAAAATCCATTTAATGTCCTCAAAGAACCCTTTAATACCGCTCATTTTCGATTATAATATTCACTATCTAAAATAGAGTATACTACCGAGTTTCTCCACCACCCTTTTATCCATCTATGTTCCCTATAGCAACCTTCTTTATCATACCTATCTTTTCCAAGACTTTTATAGATGAGGCATTTCTTAAATCACACATTGCTTCAATTCTATGTAAGCCTAACTTTTCAAATCCCAGGCTCACAACCTCACTTGCTACTTCAGTAGCATATCCTTTTCCCCAATATTCTTTATTAAGCCTGTACACAAGCTCCCCTCTTTGTGTTGAATATTAGGCATGTTCAAACCACACTCTCGATTAAACAATTGCTAAGTTTTTCAATTATAGCAAATCGCACAAAGATGCGAGGATTATCTTTCTGAAATTGAAGGAACCTATTTATATATGCATTTGAGCCTTCTTCTGTAGTGGCATCTTGCATCATGAAATGAAGAACTTCTGAATCAGAAAGGTAATAATGCATTTCATTTAAATCTTCTTCTTTAAACCCCCTTAAAGTTAGACGTGCGGATTGTATTGGAAGAAATATAGTCAAAATGATCAGCTCCTGCAAAAATAATCAGCAATAAATTCCGCCATGGATGGCGGGCGGCCCTGCAGAAATGTAATATAATGTTCCGTGAATTTGCGTAGCGTCTTTCCCCATGCACCTATGCAAAGTTACGTGAATTCACTGTTAGCCGAAATTTTCCATGCTTCTATGAAAACTTATGCAAATAATTCTCTGAACATACAGGATTTCCCTCCTTTCTGTCTAATTGTAGTAGAGAATAAAAAGAGGTAGGTAAATCTTGTGGAAAAATTCAATCTTGAAAATATAAATAAAAACTCATATCATATAGGTAACCTCAATAAAAAAATAATTGAATTATTAAATTTAAATATACAAGAAAATACCAAGATAATAATAGGTCAAGATAAAATAAAGTATACTGAAAAACACAAACACAAGTTTGCTTCTTATGATGAATATAAACAGCATATTGAAATGGCTCCTGAAATAGTAGCCTCTCCAGATTATGTAGCTTTGCATCCGAATGGAGAAAGTATTGAATTTATTAAAATGGTAGATGAAATTATTTTGGTTGCCGTAAGAGTGCGTCAACATGGCAACCTTTGGGTTAAATCGATCTTCCCAATTACTCAATCTAAATTAGAAATTTATATTAAATCTGGAACAGCAAAAAAGGTACAATAGCAATTATTTAACTATTAGATAACAACAAATTATTGACCATGAACAACGATAATGTGTATAATATAGATAATTAAACATAAGCATATAAATGAAGGTTATTTGAGGACAGAACAGGCATCTGTCACGCCCTTGTGGTTTGGAAAGAGATGTGGGATACGCCACCCCACCAAATAACCTTCACTAAGTAGGACCTCCGCAAAGGGGGTCTTTTCTCATTTCTACAAAAACTAATCCAAAACCAACTCTTTGTTCCACTCACGCTTCCCACCCCCGCCGTCGACTTCGGCCCTACGAACGAAGACCCCTCACCAAGTATTGTTGTCCATTCTGGGTCTGTCACTCTGGAGATCCGGAATACCGCATATCCCACCCTGATCGAAAACACCTTGCGGGCTCTCCATCATGTTCGGTAATCTCTCAGGCGCTGAGAAAATCTACATCGCTTGCGGATAAAGTCCTGCCCAAATCGAAATTGGGTCAGGCGTTGAGTTATGCCTTAAACCATAAATAGGAGTTTATGAATTATCTGTTGGACGGAAATTGGATACTGGCCGAACTCTACACCCGGCAGCTGGTTGAAAATATAGTAAGGGTACTTGTAGGGACTTAAACCCTCCTATAATAAATACTTTTCCGTTAATTCGTCTAATTCTACAAGTGTGCACCAGAAGCCACACTCCGTAATCCACGTATGGATGCGCAGCCTTTTGTGTAGGTTTCGGATAACGTTCTGCGTATTCCCGAAGTCTGGTTACTACATTCATATTGTCTCAGATTTTGGAAATACGCTGTTAGGTGAAGTTCGTCACCTTCTATTCTAGATAGCCGTTCCTATCTTTCTTTAACCATTCAATTAGGTTATCTTCCCGAACCTTGCTAATTTTAGACAATGAATTTGGCGTCCATTCGTAAAATCCTGAGCCTGTTTTTGTACCAAGCCTACCTTCATCAATGGGTGCTGTCAATGTATGTGAAACACTTGTATCGTTGCAAAGATCTTTGAATAGATAAGATGAAATGTCATAAATAATATCTAAGCCACTTAAATCGGCGCTCTCAAGTGGACCAGTTGTAGATAAGCGACGACCTAGAGCATACTTAATCGTTGTATCGATTGCTTCTTTCGTGGCAACCCCTGAATCTATTAGAGAAAGTGCCTCTCGAAGCATAGCAAACTGTAGACGATTACCGATAAAACCTAAAGCTTCCTTCTTTAAGATTACTGGTTTTTTGCCAATCTTAAGTAATAATTTTGACGTAATATTAGTGGTGTTCTGGGAAGTGTATTGTCCAGGAACAATTTCTACTAATGGTATGAGATGCGGTGGATTCCAAAAATGGGCAACGATAAAACGTTCTTTATATTCCAGGCTTTCGGCAATTGCCGATGTGGTTAGACCCGAGGTACTTGAAGCAAAGATAGTATTAACTAAACATAACCTCTCCATTTTAGCAAATATTTCCTGCTTAGCTGAAAGGTTTTCGACAATTGATTCGATAACGAAGTCAACACCATCAGCTGCTTCTTCTAATGTTGTAACGCCTTTTATTCGTCCAATGATTTCCGGAATATCTGAGTCTTTAACTAAACCATGTTCCCGAAATTTTTTAAGCATATCCGTAATTGCATTCATACCACGCTTTATACTATCATTCGAGCGGCCATACATATTAACTTCATATCCAGCTAGAGCGAATGTTAGGGTTATACCAGGACCAACTGTACCCGTTCCCAAGTTACAGATTCTTCCAATACCTTCTACATTCATTTCAAACACTCCCCTTGGAACATAATCTTCCAGATCCAGAGGCCGCCATGGACGCGGATCCCTGAACCTCCGCATATTTACGATATATAAGACTAGTGGATAGTCGCAACCACTTTTTGAAAATCAGCCATGAAGTATAAACTTACTCGACTACATTCAAATAAACCTCGAAAAACCGTGACTATGTTTGACACTATGACTATCCTCTGGAAAATTCATTCGTACCTTCCCCAGCCTGTTGCACCTTATATTCGAGGAGAAGCATCCCACTGGGATAGGCACGGTGCCGAACGAGCTCCAAACACCGACGTATCCCGTGTGGAGGGAGCAACTGCACCCCACCTCCCAGAAGAATCGGTATAATTGCCGGTTCGAATGTATCAACCAGATTCCAGGCGAGAAGTTGGGAGAAGAGATTCCCTCCGCCGTAGAGCCAGATATCTCGACCAGGTTGCCCACGAAGCTCTCGGACTCGTGCTTCAAGTCCCTCGCTCACGATCTCAACATCAGGATGGTCCACTGGCCGAAGCGACCGTGAGGCCACGATCACTTGCTTTCCGCGAAAGCTCTCGCCCGTTGCGCGTACGATCTCATACGTGCGTCGCCCCATCAGCAACGTGTCAAATTGCGCATACAGCGCCTCAAAATCGAACGAGGGCTCTGGGGTAATCCAATCAAAACCATCGTTCGGTGCCGCGATATAGCCATCCATGCTACACGCGACCTGGTATCGCACCCGTCTCATCCAATGATCACCTCCACCTTACATTCATATTTTCTAAGTTGCGGCAATGGACGTGTTAGCTGAAGTATTCCCTCGCCCCTTTATAGTCTTAAGACTATATCTCTTCAATTTGAATAATAATAGTACTAACAATTGTTCTAAATCACGAAGGGTGGTACACTATGGATAAAGATAAGGCTAAGGCTGAGGGGGATGTTGATATGGCTATTCCAAAAGAACCTAAAGACAGCGCACAACCAAACTCTTCTAATGAGCATAAGCGACAAGTTGCTAAAGCACTTAAGGAAGTTACTTCAGATCATTCCAAGCTCCTTAAGAAATTAGCCGAGTAAATATGCATGATATAGAACTCCTCTATATAGAGGATATCCTTGCAATTCACGAAGAAGCCATCAAATCCTTTGGCGGGAGCCTTGAGTTATATAAAGATTTTTGTCAAAAATCAGGAGTATCCTTGACCAACAATATCCCCATTTTGATCATGAAAAATATCCTACAGTCTATGAAAAGGCGGCAATGCTCTGGTATTTCCTAACAAAAAATCATTGCTTTGTGGATGGTAATAAACGAGTTGGCTTTTATGCTGCCTCAATCTTACTTAAAATCAATGGATACTCAGATAATGTTGACGACGATGAAGCCTATGCTAAGGCTATTCAAATATCATGTTCCCAATTAACCGGCAAGGCCTTAGATACCTATATCCTCGAACTGTCACATTGGCTAAAAGAGCGATTTCCTAAGTAGCAGATCTCATTTATTGGGGTCTCTGTTTTTTTAACGTTTTCGCCATTCCCACAGTATCCTAAGGCAACCACCCTGAGTTAATCCCCTTAAGTCGCCAAACTATGAACGGTTTACTGAATCCACAAAATTTATCATGGGATGTTTCTCATATTCTTCTCTTTTATGTTTCTCATGCTTATCCTGTTCATCTTTCATATCCACAATTTCACCTTCCTATTAGTTTAGTCAGTGGCGAGTTAGCCACAAAATCCTACAAACGTGTAAAAATCACACCAATTCCTAATCCGCTCATGGACGCACCTATTTTAAATCTTCTAAGTGGCAAATCATGGGCATACTACTTATTGGACGGTTGTTTAGAAGGTGATATGATGAACAATGAAGGAAATCATTTTGAACCTAAGGAGGAGGAAACATTGAGTGCCGTTACCAAAGAACAGGGCTATAAGAAATTATCCTTAACTCCTAAACAGTTAGAAAAGGCCACTGTAAAGCCTCTTGCCATTAAGAATGGGAAGTTGTTATTTGACAAGAGCAATAAAGATCACCGTTATATTGTTGAAGAAGAATAATGTCATCGCCAATGTTTTTAACCAAACCTTCCTGGGTACAAGGCTATAAGCTGATTCCTTTAATGAAATCAGACCTAAGCCAATTAATCAACGCAGATGGCTTCATCAAAAAAATCCCTGAATTGGATTTTAATTTTATAATAGCTGAACTGGAGCGGATACAAAAGAGTTTCGCTCCAACCTGCTGCTTTCAATGCCTTACGTTCCTTAGTTTCTGATCAACCCTTAACGTAATAGCCAATATCAAATAGCCTATTGAAACCGGCAGAAAAAACCTGAATAGACCAGGGGTTCCTGCTAAGTACAAACTAAGGGGCAGGGAATAAATAAACGCAACACAGCTCAACCAAAACATCCCATACAGTGAGGCAACACCTACCATAAGCGCCGGTAGTCCAAGGCCAAAAAGGGCTACTGGTATTGTTTCCTTAGCGGTACCGCCAACATATGGATTAAATAAACAAAGTATCACACTTAAAGCAATCCCGCTTACAGAAGCAACTATCCCCACCAATACCCCTACTCTGCCAATGATAGTCATTTCTCGAAAAGACTGTATCATGCCTTTCACTGTGGCTCCCCCCTTTTCTTTGTTACAACTGTGAATTTATAGCTGCAAAAAAGACGACCCTAAAGCTAATTCCCCCGTTCACCCATACGTAGACTATTTGACACCGAAGTCCTCACTCCTTTTTTAAAAAAGGCTCCTAAAAAAACTGGTGCACTCGTGGCAGCCCTACACCCACAAAGCAAGCTCAATAAACATGTCCCCAAATGCGACAACGTTGTCGCATTTGGGGACAAACCTCCTTAGTCACACTCACCGCGCTCTTCTGGAATGACCATGACTTTCCCCTCCGAAAGACTCTCTCCATCCATGAATTCCTTCTCGCCCTCCTGTTGTGCTTTAAGCAGGATATCCATGGCATCGGCGACTTTAGCCGCCAATTGAAAATACATCCTTTTATAATCCGTCATGTTCCTCTATTACCCCCTACGTCAAGCAGCGGCAGGGCAGCCGGGATCATGCCCGGTCCTGCCGTCTGCTTTGATAGGGGAAATTAAAAAGCGCATGCGAGGTTTTTTCACCCTACACATGCGCTATGCTTCGTTATCTGCTGAAATCCTAACACCCAGCCCCAATCAACCGGAAACAAACCGGCTGTGAACAGACAAGAGCTCCGCATCATCAGTCTGCGAACACTCCCCTTCCGCTCCCTGGGTCAGGAATAGGCTGTATCCCCTGTTGCGTGAAGCCGCACAGTCTCTTCTGCCGACAGCCAATATCTCATTATACCCACTCCATCTTCCGGCACAGGTGCTTCGCTTGTGCAGAAAGGAGCCCCATTGTATAATAAGAATGTCGTCGTGGACAGCTAGACTGTTACGTGTAGGTGCTGGTACCACCTGCTCGTGCCTGAGGGTGCTCTAACACTCTTAGGTCACGGCGACTTTTTAATTTCCACCTAGTCCTAATTATAGCTTTTTTAAGGGAAAATGCAATCTTTAGACCTCTTTTTCTTGGGGTCCTATTTCTTTTTGAGGCCACACCCCTCATCCTCAAAAAGGGCTGTCCGAAATAAGTACGCGCGTACCTATTTCGGACAGCCCTTCTCCTTTGCACAGTTGCAGCTCTTCTTTTGAAGGCATCCTGACTCTTAATTGCCCTACCGCACCCTGAGCTGCCAAAAAGCCACGGCGCTGGCTGCAGCAACGTTCAAAGAGTCCACGTTATGGGACATAGGGATGCACGCGGTGTAATCGCAGTCAGCAATCGTGCAGGGCGCCAGTCCATTACCTTCTGAACCCAATACGATAGCAAGTTTTTCTTCTGCCATGAGCTGGGAATCGTCTATGCTGACAGCCTTATCATTTAAAGCCATGGCAACTGTCTTAAAGCCCAACTTGCGCAGAATCTTCATGCCCTGCTGCGGCCACTGGGAGAGCTCGCTGCCAATACGAGCCCATGGCACTTGAAAGATGGTACCCATGCTCACCCTCACCCCACGCCGGCACAATGGGTCACAGCATGAAGGGGTAAGCAGCACGGCATCGATGCCTAGAGCCGCAGCCGAGCGAAAAATGGCTCCCATGTTGGTGGAATCCGCAATCCCTTCAAGCACAGCCACCCGACTTGCATCGGCACATACCTCCTCAACGCTGGGTAAATGAGGGCGCCGCATGGCACACAGCACACCGCGGGTCAACTGAAAGCCAGTCAGCCCTGCCAGCAGGTTTCTATCGGCAGTATAGACGGGGATATCTCCGCAGCGGGTGATTATACCGCGCGCCTGCCCTGCAATATATTTGCGCTCCATCAAAAGTGAAATAGGCTCGCATCCCGCGTCGAGGGCAAGTCCAATTACCTTGGTACTCTCCGCAATAAAGATGCCCATCTCCGGCTCCAAGCGGTTGCGCAGCTGCGTTTCCGTCAGGCGAGCAAAGACATCCAAATTGGGCAATGAAAAATCGCTTATCTCAATGATATTTGACATCTTATCTCCTTATGTTCGAGGTTGGGCGCCCCCATACTCAGAAGTCGCCATAAACGGCGACTCTTTAATCATCTTTAAATATTTTCTAACCTTCTAAATTTATTATTAAACAGCTTAAGCTACCTATTTTATATATGAACATTCAGTACCTGTATTCAATATATCCATGAATTCTTTTAATTCTAACCTTTCACAACCTAACTTAAATGAAGTACTTTGTGAATAAAATATATCTAAGTGATTAAGAGGATGAATTTTCCCGTCTTCATTTTTCTCATCATAATCATAACGGATATAACTTGGCTCAAATGTAAACAGCTCCATTAAAATCTGATTTAGATCTCTCTCATAAGATTTAATATCTAAATTTAAATCTATCAGTGTCAATTCTATTAACTGAGAAAAATCTAATAAAAGTCCATGCCTACATTCTCGTTCATCAAATGCACCGTTAGAACAAATAGATCTTAAAATTGCTATATGTGAACTCTTTATCATTATTCCACCATTAAATGTTTCAAGTTGATAAATACCATTTTCCTCAGATATTCTAAATGGAAAATTAAATGTGAAATGCTTACAAATATAAGAATCTGAATTTTGAATGCTAAAAAAACATCTTTTCATATTGTCCAAATTAATAGATATTTTGCCAAAACCATTATCTCTTAAAGGTATATTTACAATAATTAATGAACTCACTTCAATTAAGAGTTCAATTAATTGACTTTTGGTTTTAATTCTTCGACGAATTAAATCGAAAATCTTTTGATTTATATTGAATTCAATTATCTTTTCCATTTATAAGCTCCAAGTTCTTCTCTATAATCATTCTTATTAATCCTTCTTCTAAAATTTCAGAATCATCTGTTGCATATGCATCTAAAATCTTTAGCATTTTCTCTCTCTTTTTAATAGGGATTTTAAACTCTAAGAACAGTTCTTCCACAATTTCTTGATAAGTTTTATATGTTGGATCATTAATTTGTAATTGTTCCTTAGACATTATATCTTCAGGTTCAGGTCTAACTATAGATAAACTATTATCTTTAATAATCCCTTCTAATTGTGGATTCCAAATTTCGAACAAATCAGAATTATAAGTAGACATAACTAAATAAGATGAGATAAATGACCTGGTTAAAGTCATATAAAGAGTATTTCTAGACTTAATATTTTTTTCAATCTCATTAGTTACAACACATATTAAGAAAGGGAATTCTAATCCTTTAATATTATTTCTATTACTTATAAATAAGGTATCCTCAATCTGTCCTTTATTGTCATAACCTCTATTTATCTCCCAGTTAAATTCATTTCTAATTAATACGCCCAAAACATCAATCATTCTGTAAATGCTATTACTATCATCGACAAAAACAATTGCAATATCATCAGGCTTAACTGTAGAATGTTTTGCTTTAATCTCACCTATTAAACTTATAATTTTATTTAAGATATTGTCATATTCTACACAATATAGTTCAACAGGCTTTATTTCTTGCATATCTTCTATATCCTCAAATCGTCTTATTTTTTCTCGAGTTAATCTATAATTATCATTGTTCTTTCTTATCTGATATCCACATGCCTCCCACTCTCTATCACTTAACCAATTAACTACTGGCCTTTCAAATAGAGCTAACCCTATTGCATGTGAGAACATCAATGTTCTAGGATCAGTTCTATAGCATTTGTTCAGAAGAAAATCAGGATCCACCTTTGAATAATCATTATCAAATATATTTTGAAATATATCCCCAGCTATATAAACAGCCTTTTTTGTTACCATTTCGCACAATTCAAAAAACTCTTCAGTAAAGTCTTGGCTTTCATCAATTAGTATGTAATCAAAATACGGTTCGAGATCTCCATTTACTTTTCTTTGCTTCAAGAATTTTACTGCATCTGCGCAAATTCCGGCAAATGTCTTTCCTCTAGAATAACGTTGAAATGGTATACCATATCTATTACAGATAAGCGCATAAAGCCCAGAATGGGGATAGTTTTGAGATCCCCAACTTCCGTGAACCCATAATCTCTCATTCCATTGAATTTGTTCCTCTACCCTCATAAATGTGAAGAATTGAGGTACTCGCATTCTTAGGTTGCTAGATAAAGTTTTACTATGACAAGTAAATGAAATTTTTGACTTGCTTTCCCTAACATATAATTCTTTTAGTTTATGCAATAACAACTCTGTTTTACCCGTACCAGCTAATCCTTGAATAACAATCCTTCGTTCATTAACTTTTTCAAAGATGAAACGTGTTTGATCACTATCAAATAAAACTATCTTTTGTTTAACTTTATCCAAAATATTTTCAGGTTCATCTATTCCGATATTTACAATTGGGTTAATACTTCCAATTAATAAAGAAATTAATAATTCAGAAATTCTCTTTTGAACTGGATTTGATAGTTTATAAATATTAATCTTTTCTATGAAATCCTCGGCATCGAAGTTTTCATAGTTTATTAACTCTATTTGGTTACGCTTCCAATCCCTCGGCCTACCAATTTTGTCCTTATATGTAAACTTGTCAGAAAGGTGACTTAAATCTTCAATAAAATCTTCGCAAAAGTATTCGAATTTTTCGTCGTTACTTTTACCAACATTGACAATAAGTATTTTATAGCCGGGAATAAGAACATTAACTACATTCTTATAATCATAATTATACTTTTCCTCGCCGAGTGGTTCTAGAATAGCATACGTTTGAATGGAGTTATCATTGGCGAATGTTCTAAGTGCTTCAATTAATAAAGCATTCTCTTCATTTATTTCTACCTGTGAATAAAAGTAATTTTTACTCATTTTTTTACCTACCCTTAAATTTATAAATCATATCATCAAAAGTTATTGTTAAACTTATTCTACCAAATTATACATGTAATTGTTATATCTTAAAAGTACATCTTTAAGTCACTCCGCGCCATGACAGCAAATTCTTTGCAACCAATTTCATTTAACGTCCTGAGGAGTCCCGCAGCGTCCCAACCATACTATCATCCTCCAGTTGCGGGACTCCTCTGTTATGTGATGGATGGTGCCCCATGACTCAGAGCTACCAAGGAAGGCAGCCCTTGAATCTAATCATCTGTCCAGTACCCGTTATTTTTTATGATATTCTATAGATTCTAAGTTCCTAATATTAAGAAACTTATCAACATCATCTTTATTATTTATTATCAAAGAGCTTGATGCTTCATGAGAAGTATTTACTAACCAAAGAACTTCTCCTTTCCTAAAAGACAAATCTTCTGGTAAAGCTGGCTGTACCCAAGAATGTAACGAATTCGAAGCCTTTTTTATAATTCGCTTTGCCTGTTTATCGGTCCTAAAGTAATAAACCAATGCAGGCCTTCCACCACCTAATAATGTCCCTGGCCATTCATATTGTTCCTTAACTTCTATAAGTGAGGGTGACAATCTTTCTAAAACATTTTTTGCATTTTGTGATACATACATATCTTGTCTTAAAACTAATATAAACTCATCACAGCATTCAAACGCTAGGTCAATTAGATCATGATATACTTTGCCTTTTGGATCAGCAGAGATGAAAAACATCGATTAACCTCTCTTTCACAAACAACTCCGACCATAGAAAACCGGCTTTTGCACCATCTATCATATAACGTTCTGCGTGTTCTTGAAGTCTGGTTACTACATTCATATCTTCTCAGATTTTGAGAACATGCCCTTATAGGACGTATCGTGCCCCGTGACTCAAACAGCGCCAAGGACGGTGCTGCCTATAAATTACAAGTAAACAAATAAATCGCAAAAGAATACTGCAACACATATAATGATTTTGATTATATATTTGCATATATCATCAAAATCTTCAATAAGTATCTAGAACCTGTTTTATCTTTCCATCGAGCACCATTTTGCTTATAGATTCCGTAAAAAGCCATTCAATGATCTTGATTCCATTGCTCTTTGATTTGAGTTTTTTCTTTTCATCGAGAGCTAATCTGTGTTGATACCCTTCTTCACCTCCGAAAAAGTCAACTGACTGGAAGTGCTGGATGCCCTGATACTCAATCGCAATGTTTAGAGAGGGTATGAAGATATCATAACGCTGGGGAGAAAGCCAGTCCGGTGAATATTGGAATCGGGCATCTTCAAAATGTTTCTTTACCAATTTGTACAATTCAAACTCACTTTTCCATTGTTTCGGTAAATTCCGTGTAATGAGCAAGCCCTCATAGAGTAAATCCAATTCTTCGCGAATTTTTTTCCGTTCTTTCTTAAAAACCTCACTCAGAAGCCAGTAGTTGCTGTCACTCATATTAAGATTATAGCCTTCCCCTATGAGCCGTTGAAGAGTATGTTTCATTTTAATGTTAGAAAGGTAACTTGTGCATTTTCTATATTCACGCTGCATTGGAATCATATATTCATGCCGTAAAAACTTGGCCAACTCTGCATCCGTAGCAAAGCTAAGACGCTCTTTCAAAATCCCAATAACTTCTCGGCACTGTTCATGTTCTTCTTCAAAGAGCATTTTTGTTTGAACATTATAAAAGTGAGCAATTTCTAGGCTTTCAGAATGGATATATCCTGGCATCCTATTAGCTCCCCCAAAATTATGTAAACTTAGATTTCCGTCATAGAAGCAAAAACCCTCGATCTTTCGAATATCCATATTAAATATATCTATTCCAGATAAGGTTTGCCGATTTGGGAAGTTACTATAACATCCAAGAAGTAGCTCCATCTCATGAATTTGTTCTTCCGTAAAAATAACCTCATGGTTTTCACTATCGTCATCAGGGAACAGATTTTCCAAAATCGTATATTTGAACGCCCTTTTAGCTATTTCACAAGCTAGGTAAAATCCCTTCATTGGGACTCGTTTAAAATACAGCTTATACAGTTCCAATAGCTCATCCTCTTCCTTTTATATATAACTTTAAAACTCCATTTTCATCGCGCCAAGGACGGCGCGACCCTTACACGATATGTCGTATAACGTCATTTTACCGCAACATCAATACGCCTTTTCTGCCACCCCAAAAGAATTACCGCATGATATTGCAATAATACTGCCTCTATAAACAACTTCAAATGTATCTCTCCAAATCCCTTTATATAACTATTAGACACCGGAGCCTTCACTCCTCTTTCCTGAAAGATAGCATTTTAAGAACTCCTTCCATCGGACGTACTAAAAAACATGCTCCCGTTAAGGCAGACAGGCCATAAAAAACCTGTCACCCTAACGGGAGCATCTATTCTCTATCTACATACCTCAGCCAATTCCAATCGCTCAGCATCAAGCATACTCCACACAAGAACTACTGCGGCATAAGAAAAGCCCTTACTCCCCCGTCGGCACAGCCCGGCTTCCCGGCTTAACAGCCGGAATCCCTTCAGCACAAAGAGGGCAGCTTTCAGGGTCAAATGATTCAATCTCTATCTCCAACAACGAAGCCAGAGGCACACCAAAATCAGCTTTCCCGCCGCTCCGGTTCACCAGCACCCCTACTCCCACAGGTTCCGCCCCATAGGCTTTGACCACCTCTATAACCTCCCGGACCGAACCCCCGGTAGTGATCACATCTTCCACCACCAGGACCTTTTGGCCAGGTTGGAGTTCAAAGCCCCGTCGCAGCTTCATTTCTCCATTCTCCCGCTCGGTGAAAATGGCTTTGGTTCCTAAAGCCTTGCCGACTTCATGAGCGACTAAGATTCCCCCCATGGCCGGCCCGATCACCAGGTCAATCCCCTGGCCCCGGAAGGATTCCGCTAAAGCTTCTCCCAAGCGGGCTGCATGATGGGGATATTGCAAAACTTTGGCGCATTGCATATATTGGCGGCTATGTCTCCCTGAGGTCAGCCGGAAATGCCCTTCCAATAAAGCTTCACTTTCTTTGAATATGTTTAAAACCTCTTCAGGGGATAAGGATTTATTAGATACTGTCATAAATTCCAGACTCCTTTCCAATCGATGCACTTTATGCTCGTTCTTAATCCCAAAGCTGCTCCAAAGCCTGCCTTGGATTGGCCGCCTGGGTAATGGGTCTGCCTACCACCAGATAAGAGCTCCCCGCTTCCAGGGCTTCTTTGGGAGTAAGTGTACGGGCTTGATCATGGGTTTCACTGCCTTTGGGGCGAATCCCCGGCGTAATGACCACAAAATCCGGTCCTACATGCCGGCGGAGGATGGCGCTTTCTTGAGCCGAGGCCACCACCCCGTCAATACCTGCCTTTTGACCCAGTTCGGCCAGGGCAACCACCTGCTCCGGCAGGGTTCTGCCCACTCCCAGATCCTGCTGCAGCCTCTCTTCATCAAGGCTGGTCAGTACCGTGATGCCGATAATCTTCATCCGCTCCTCAGCATTCTTTTGCTTTTTCACTTCATGGGTAGCCTGGACCGCCCGGGCCATCATATCATGACCGCCGCTGCAGTGAATAGTGAGCACATCGGCGCCATATCCGGCCAGAACCCGTACCGCACTTTCCACCGTATTGGGGATATCATGAAGCTTCAGGTCCAGGAAGATGGGGAACCCTTTGTCCTTCAGTTCTCGGATAATGCCGGCACCTGCAGCATTATAGAGCTCCATCCCCACTTTAAGCCAGCAGCCGCTCCCCTGAAGTTGGTCAGCCAGGGCTAAAGCCTTCTCCCGGCTATTCACATCCATAGCCACCATGACCTTTTTATTGTTCTCCGACACTGTTCTTTCCAGCTCCATCGCCATCTTCCTTTCTTTCCGCCAAGTCTACCCTTTTCGCTACTCCCAAAAGGCGATATTCTCCGAAAATGCTCGTCCGCCACACCGCTGACAGCCGCTTTCATCCTCCGCCAGCACCAACTGCACTACAGCAGGCAAAGGTTATATCCGGACCCACAACCTACAAAGCCAGTCCCACTATCTCCTCCACAGAGGCAAAGCCCTGACGGCGGCAATACTCCTCGATCCCCTCTATGACCTCCAGGGGAGCGAGAGGGTTGACAAAATTCCCGGTGCCGATGCTGACTGCTTTGGCTCCGGCCAGCATGAATTCCACGGCATCCTGCCAAGTGAGAATTCCCCCCATACCGATGATGGGGACTTTTACAGCCTGGGCCACCTGCCACACCATCCGTACCGCCACCGGACGAATGGCCGGTCCTGACAGACCACCCATCTTATTGGCTAAAAGGGGTTGACGTTTTTCAATATCGATGCTCATCCCCAGCAAAGTATTGATCATGGATATGATATCTGCGCCTCCCCGCTCCACTGCTTTGGCCATCGCCACAATATCCGTGACATTGGGGGACAGCTTGGCAATCACGGGGAGGTCCGTCTTTCCCCTGACCAAGGCAATTACTTCTTCCGCACTGTCCGGATGGGTGCCGAAATGCATTCCCCCATGCTTGACATTAGGGCAGGAGATATTGACTTCCAGGGCATGAATTCCCGAGCCGGATTGAAGAGCACTGGCCATAGTCTCATAATCCTGTAAGGAAAATCCGGAGATATTGGCAATGACCGTAGTCGGCAGCTCCCGCACCCTGGGGAGATAGGAATGAAGAAACTCCTCAAGACCGGGGTTTTCCAGACCAACCGAATTGAGCATTCCTGCCGGAGTCTCGGCCAGACGCGGCAAAGGATTCCCTAGGCGTGGCTCCGGGGTAAGCCCTTTGAGAGTAATTCCGCCCAATTTCTCAACCGGGCAATAGGGAGCATACTCTTCTCCGAAGCCATAAGTGCCTGAGCAGGTGAGCACAGGATTTCTCAAAGTTAATGGTCCTAGATTCACTTCCAGATTAACCTTCTTCATGGCGTTATCTCCGCTCTTTTCACTGTTCATAATCCCAGAGCACCTCCTTCCCTTGGAAGACCGGTCCGTCCTGACATACTTTTCCCCTGTAAATCCTACCGCTGTTTTCATCCTTTAAGGTGCACACGCAACCTAAGCAGGCTCCCACCGCGCAGCCCATCCGTTCTTCCAGAGAAACCTCCACAGAGGCCCCGGTTTGCAGAAAGTGCTCGCTGACAGCCTTCATCATCACCTGAGGGCCACAGACCGCCACTGAACATCCCGGCCCTTGGGCAGCCATTGAATCAGGGGAATTTTCGCGAATAAGGTCCAAAACATTGCCTTTGGCCCCGATACTTCCGTCCATGGAACTCAGGAAAACCGGGATACCGGCATCCTGCCAAAGCCCCAGCCCGGCAGCAGCAAAGAAGTCTTCATCTTCCCCGCCCCAATACAAACGTACAGGAATATCTTTCGCACGGGCCGCCTTGGCTAAAGGAAGGAGGGGAAAAGCACCGATTCCCCCCGCAACGAGGATAAGTTCTCCCTGCTCAGGCAGGGTAAAGCCATGGCCCAGGGGGCCCATCAGACTTAAGCTTTCCCCCGCCTTGACCTTGGCTAACACTTCCGTGCCTTTGCCTTTAATCCGATAAAGCAGGGTGAGTTCCCCGCCTTCCCGGTCAATATCCGCAATGCTGATGGGGCGGCGCAAAAGAGGATCTATTCCCGTGGAGACCTGCACATGAACGAATTGCCCCGGCTGCCCTTCCCGGGCAATCTCGGTCCGGAGAACCAACTTCATGATTTTATAGCGGGGATCACCCATGATTTGGTGAGAAACGACTTCAGCCTTATCCAGCATTTCCATCCCGTCCTTTCCGGCGTTTTATTTATCCGATCTAATCTTCTCTTTCTTACTTAAGAGACATCAGGCTGGGCAAAAACGACATCAGCACATGAACCCAGGCGGAAGCGGTGTCCAGGCTGGTGAAGCAGGGAATCCCTTGCTCTACCGCTGTGCGGCGAATGGCGAAGCCGTCGCTTTCCTGCTTTTTGTTGTGAGTGGTAGTGTTGAGGACACATTGAATCACACCCTGCCGGATAGCATCGGTAATTTCCGTGGACCCCTGATGGAGCTTGGCCACCGGCGCAACCTGAATTCCTTCTTCCCGGAGGGTTTTAGCCGTTCCTTCCGTGGCTAAGATGCGGAAGCCCAGGTCGGCAAATTTCTTGACCAAGGGTATCCCCTCTGCCTTATCCCGATCCGCTAAGGTCACCAAGAGGCTGCCGTGGGCGGACATATTGAATCCTCCCGCCAGGAGGGCTTTGTAGAGAGCTTTTTCATAAGTCCGGTCCACTCCCATCACTTCTCCGGTGGACTTCATCTCCGGACCCAGGGAGGGTTCCACCCGATGGAGTTTGGAAAAGGAAAACACAGGGACCTTTACAGCCACCCGTTCCGGGAGAGGCCACAAGCCTAAGGGCAGTTCCAATTCCGTCAAAGTCTTCCCGAGAATGACCTCGGTGGCATAATCCACGATAGACAGTCCGGTCACTTTGCTGATAAAGGGAACCGTACGGCTGGAGCGGGGGTTAACCTCAATCACATACACTTCATCCTGAAAGATGACGTATTGAATGTTAAGCAGGCCAATCACATTTAAAGCCCGGGCGATTTCCGTAGTCAGCAGGGTAATCCGCTGGATTAAAGGTTCGGACAAAGTCTGGGGAGGGTAGACGGCGATGGAGTCTCCAGAGTGAACTCCGGCCCGCTCCAGATGCTCCATAATTCCGGGCAGGCTGACATTCTTGCCGTCGGAGATGGCATCCACCTCCACCTCCTTGCCCACCAGGTACTGATCCATCCATAGCTCCTGGCCCGGGAAATCGGCCATGGCCCGGTTCACCACGTTTTCCAGTTCTGAGGCTGAGTAAACAATCTCCATGGCCCGGCCTCCCAAGACAAAGGAAGGACGGATCATCAGAGGATAGCCGATGCGGGCTGCCACTTCAACCGCTTCCGCCAGGGAAGAGGCCTGGCCTCCCTTAGGCCGCTTGGCGCCGATGGTATGGAGCACTTCATCAAATTGCCCCCGTTCCTCAGCCCGGTCGATATCCTCAATGCCGGTGCCCAGGATGTTATATCCTCTTTCAGCTAAGGGCTTGGCCAGACCGATGGCCGTTTGACCGCCGAACTGGACAATCACACCCTCCGGCTGCTCCCGCTCCAGGACAGCTGAGACATCCTCCAAGGTTAAAGGCTCAAAATAGAGACGGTCTGCGGTGTCAAAATCCGTGGAGACGGTCTCCGGATTATTATTGATAATGATGGTTTCCACACCGGCTTTTTTCAAAGCCAGAACGGAGTGAACGGAGCAATAGTCGAATTCAATCCCTTGGCCAATCCGGATAGGACCGGAGCCCAGGACTACCACCTTGCGCCTCTGGGTGGGTATTCCTTCATCCTCCTGGTCATAGCTGGAGTAGAAATAAGGGGTCAAGGCCTCAAACTCGCCGGCACAAGTATCCACCATCTTGAAAACCGGCTGCAAACCTTTTTCCTGCCGGTAAGCATATATTTCTTTTTCCGTGGTCTGCCAGAGGCGGGCCAGCTCCCGATCTGCAAAGCCCATTCTTTTGGCTTTTAACAAAAGCTCCCCATTCCAGGGAGAGAATTGCAGGGTTTCACTCATCCTGACAATCCGTTCAATGGCTGTAAGGAAATAAGGGTTCCAGCTGCTGGCCTTCTGAATCTGTTCAAGGCTCAACCCTCTTCGCAACCCCTCGGCGAGAATAAACAGCAATTGATCATCAGGCTTTTGGCAGCGCTCCAGAATCTCTTCATCGGTAAGCTCCTGGAATTCGGGGAGCAGCAGACCAAAGGCTTTGATTTCCAAAGAACGGACAGCCTTTTGCAGAGCGGTCTCCAGATTCCGGCCCAGGCCCATGACTTCCCCCGTCGCCTTCATCTGGGTTCCCAGACGGCGGTCCGCATCGGAGAATTTATCAAAAGGCCAGCGGGGGATTTTAACCACCACATAGTCCAGAGCCGGTTCAAAACAGGCGCTGGTTTTGCCGGTGACGGCATTGGTCAGCTCCGGAAGAGTGTATCCTAAAGCGATCTTGGCGGCCACTTTGGCAATGGGGTAGCCCGTAGCTTTGGAAGCCAGGGCGCTGGAGCGGCTCAGCCGAGGATTCACTTCAATGACCACATACTCCAGCCGTTCCGGATGCAAGGCATATTGGACATTGCATCCTCCTTCAATACCTAAAGCCGCCACGATTTTGCGGGAGGAGGTGCGCAGGGCTTGAACTTCCCGATCCGTCAGGGTCTGGCAAGGAGCCACAACCATACTGTCCCCCGTATGCACCCCTACCGGGTCCATATTCTCCATGTTGCAGATGGTGATGCAATTCCCCTGACTATCTCTCAACACTTCATATTCGATTTCCTTCCAGCCCGCCACGCTTTTTTCCACCAGAATCTGATCGATAAGGCTGGCCTGCAAGCCGCTTTTGGCGATTTCCTTGAGCTGCTCCCGGTTATGAGCGATGCCCCCTCCTGTGCCTCCCAAGGTATAGGCAGGGCGGACAATCACGGGGTATCCGATCTCCTCGCCAAAACTGAGGGCCTCTTCAAGATCCGATACGATAACGCTGGGAGGAACCGGCTCTCCAAGCTCTCTCATCAGGCTCCGGAAATGTTCCCGATCCTCTGCCTTGGTGATGCTATCCAGCGAAGTTCCCATCAGCTGAACGCCGCAGCGCTGGAGAATTCCCTTTTCCGCCAGCTGAAAAGCCAGGTTCAGGCCGGTTTGCCCCCCCATGGTGGCGATGATGCCGTCAGGCCGTTCTCTTTCAATAATTCTCTCCAGAAATTCCACCGTCAGGGGTTCGATATAGATCCGATCCGCCACTTCCTGGTCCGTCATGATGGTGGCCGGGTTGGAATTGACCAGAACCACCTCCACCCCTTCTTCCTGCAAGGCCCGGCAAGCCTGGGTTCCCGCATAATCGAATTCCGCCGCTTGCCCGATGACGATAGGACCGGAACCGATCACCAGCACTTTATTCCATTTCTTCGTGTTCCTGTTTCCGTTCTCTGCGTTCATATATTCCTCCTGTTTTCCCGGCTTTCCCTTGGTTATCTCTTTCTCAGGGGATAGGCTGTCCCCTGTTCAGCCGGCTGCTCCGGCACCTATCGCGGCAAAAAATCCTTCAAAGAGCATCCCGTTCTCTTCCGGACCCGGCGCTCCCTCCGGGTGATACTGAACGGAGTAAACGGGATACTGAGTATGCTCCATTCCTTCCACCGTGCCATCATTTAAATTGCGCAATATAATTTGAAATCCTGTTCCGGCCATAGACTCTTCGGCAACGGCATAGCCGTGATTCTGCGCCGTCATGGTGGTTTGACCTGTGCGCAGATCCTGGACGGGATGATTCCCTCCCCGATGACCGAAGGGGAGTTTATAGGTTTTTCCCCCGGCGGCCAGGGCCAGAATTTGATGACCCAGGCAAATCCCCATGATCGGCAGCTGGGGCAGCAGTGTCCGGACCGTCTCAATCAGCTCGGGCAGTCCGCTGGGGTCCCCAGGTCCATTGCTGATGAACACTCCCTTGGGGGAAGAGGCTAAAATCTCTTCCGCACTGCTCCACGCAGGGAACACTCTGATTCTTAATCCTCTTTGCTGCAGGGCGCGGAGAATATTGCGCTTCGCTCCGCAATCAAGGACCGCCACATAAGGACCGCTCCCCGGAATTTCATAACTCTCTTTGACTGTAGCCTGATAAACCCAATGGGGCTCTTTTTCCGCAGCCGAGGAAATGTCGGCGTACTCTTGCCAATACTTTTTTCCTTGTTCCAGGGTCTGGGCAAAGACTCCCGGCAGGGTGCCCTGGTTGCGGATATGGCGGGTCAAGGCCCGGGTATCGATTCCTTTCAATCCCCAGATGTTATGCAGCCTGCAAAACTCTTCCAGAGAACGATCCCCGTGGGCACTGCCTTCTCCCTGGGAAAGCTCCCGCACCACCAGCCCTCTGAGCAGAATTTTATCCGCCTCATTTTCTTCATCATGCCAGCCGTAATTGCCGATTTGGGGATGGGTCAGGACCAGAATCTGACCTGTGTAGGAAAGGTCGGTAATCATTTCCTGATATCCCGACATGGAGGTGTTGAACACCACCTCCCCGGCTTGAACTTTTTGTTCTTTATCTTCCGGCCAGGCTCCAAACCTTTCTCCTTCAAAAGCTGTACCGTCCTGCAATACGAGAAACGCCATGCTTAGCCCTCCTTAAATTTCATGAACCAGGCGGCCATCCACCCAGACTTTGACAGGGAATCCTTGCAGTCTTTGTCCCAGAAATGGGGTGTTCTTGCCTTTGGAGGCCAGGTACTCCGTATCGATGAGCTCTGTGTGCTCAGGGTCAAAAAGAATCAGATCCGCCGGCCCGCCGACTTTTAAGGTTCCTCCCGGCAGCTGGAAACGCTGGGCAGGATTCATGCTCCAGGCCTTAATCAGGAGCTCTATGGGCAGAATGCCGGTGGTCACCAGCTCTTGCCAGACTGCGGCTAAAGCGGTCTCCAGACCGGAAATTCCGAAAGGAGCCTGATCAAAGGGATTGGTCTTCTCTTCCCAGGTATGGGGGGCATGGTCGGTGGCCAGCATATCAAGGGTCCCGTCCAGCAAGCCCTCAATCAAGGCCTGCCGGTCCTCTTCCCTGCGCAGGGGAGGATTGACTTTATAGGATGTTCCATAAGGAGTCCGGGCCACAGCCTCGTCGGTAAAGAGCAGATGATGAGGATTCACTTCGGCAGTCACATCCACCCCCCGCTTTTTCCCTTCACGAATCAGGGCCACACTTTCCTTAGCGGAGATATGGGCCAGATGGAGTTTGCCGCCGCTCTCTTCAGCAAGGAGAATATCCCGGGCCACCATGACGCTTTCCGAGCTACTGGGGATTCCTTTTAAGCCCAGACGGGTGCTGACGATTCCCCGGTGCATTACTCCCTTATGGGCCAGGCTCTCATCTTCACAATGGCTGATCACCGGGCAGGAGGTCAGTTTGGCATACTCCAGAGCCAGGCGCATCATTTCCCCCTGCTGAACTCCTCTGCCATCATCGGAAAAGCCCGCCGCTCCTGCGGCAGCCAGTTCCACCATCTCCACCAGTTCTTTTCCCGCCTGACCCTTGGTGATGGCGGCGATGGGATGTACTTTGGCTAAACCAACTTTCTTTCCTTGGTTCACTACATATTCGACAAGGGCTTTTTGGTCCAGAATGGGCGTGGTATTGGGCATGGCTAAAATCGTGGTAAATCCGCCCCGGACGGCTGCCCGGGAACCGCTGGCGATATCTTCCTTATCCTCCCGGCCCGGTTCCCGCAAATGAGTGTGAACATCGATCAATCCGGGGAAAAGATAGCTTCCTGCGGCGTCAATCTCCTGCCACCCTGTTTCTCCACATTCCCCTTTGACTTCAGCTTCGGTAAGTCCTTTTTTCAGCTGCAGAACTTTTCCTTCTCCAATCAGAACATCATAGACACCGGAAAGTCCCTGAGCCGGGTCAACGACCTGAGCATTTTTAATCCACCACATGAGCGGTTCCTCCTCCTAATAATAAATACATAATGGCCATTCTCACCGCAACCCCATTGGTTACCTGTTCTTCAATCACCGATTGACTGGAATTGGCAATGCTGCTCTCGATCTCCACGCCCCGGTTCACAGGACCGGGATGCATGATTAGGGTCTGTTTGCCTGTCTTCTTGACCCGTTCGGCCGTAATCCCATAGAGCTGAGAGTATTCCCGCAAGCTGGGCAAAAGTCCCGACTGCTGGCGTTCCAGCTGCAGGCGCAGCGCCATAATCACATCGCTTCCGGGCAGTTCTTCATCCAGATTAAAGGTCGTTTTCACTCCCCAGGATTTGATTTCAGGAGGCAGCAAGGTGGGGGGCCCCACCAGAACCACTTCCGCGCCTAAGTTCTTCAAAGCCCAGACATTGCTGCGGGCTACCCGGGAATGGAGGATATCCCCCACCAGGAGAATTTTACGCCCTTCCACACTGCCCAGGCGCTCCTGCATGGTATACAAATCCAGCAGGGCTTGGGTGGGATGTTCATGCTGGCCATCCCCGGCATTGATCACACCGGCCTTGAGCTCTTTGGCCAGAAACTGGGCGGCACCGGAACTGGAGTGACGGATGACCACAAGATCCGGTTTCATGGCTTGCAAGGTCCTCACTGTATCCAGCAGGGTCTCTCCTTTATTGAGACTGCTTTGGGCCACCGCCAGGCTGGAGGTATCGGCACCGAGAATCTTCGCCGCCGTCTCGAAGGAAGTCCGGGTGCGGGTCGAGGATTCAAAAAACAGGTTGTAAACCGATTTCCCCCGGAAGGTGGGCAGTTTCTTGACTGCCCGGGACATGATTTCTTTCATCGGTTTGGCTGTATTGAGGATGAGTTGAATTTCCTTGGCAGGCAAATCTTCAATATGCAGTAAATCTTTACGTGACCAGCCCATATGCTTCTCCCCTTATCTTTTTTCTTTTATTACCTTTAACGAATCGGTGGTTCTTATACTTCCTGATAACAAAAAATCCCCTTGCCAAAGGCAAGAGGATATAAGGATACAAAGATCCTGTATTCTCTACCCTTGGCTCACTCTCTGGAAAGCACTTAAAGGGTGTTTATGAAGTTCAATTCACTCATCATTATACATATCCGTAGAGCCGGGATTTACTTATCCACTCGCTCCAACAAAAGGACCTCTTCCGTCTCATCAATCTCCTTAATGCAGACGGAGACAATCTCACGCCTTGAGGTAGGCAGGTTTTTCCCCACATAGTCCGCGCGAATCGGGAGTTCCCGATGTCCCCGGTCCACGAGAACGGCCAGCTGTATTTTTTCCGCCCGCCCTAAGTCCATGGTGGCATCCAGGGCCGCCCGGGCTGTACGTCCCGTGTAGAGAACGTCATCCACCAGGACCACTGTTTTTCCCTCGATAGTAAAGGGCACTTCGGTCTGATGAACCACAGGCTGCACATCAATCAGGCTTAAATCATCCCGATATAAGGTGATATCCAGAATTCCCAAAGGAAGCTTAACCCCTTCAAATTCCTCGATCCGCCGTTGAATCCGCTCAGCCAGAGGAACACCCCGCCGGCGGATTCCCACTAAAACCACTCCGTCGGTCCCTTTGTTTTTTTCCACAATTTCATGAGCTATCCGGGTGATCGCCCGACGAATTCCATCCGCATCAAGGATCTTGCTCTTTGTGATTCCTTCCAAGGGTTTGCACTCCTTTCGGCATATAAAAAACTGTCCGCCACAGCAGACAGTTTACCCTACTTCTTCCTGCCTTCTGTGTCTCACGGGACCTTTTTAAAGGCTTCATTGAATTTAGTCTAGCTTAGATTTTGTCCAATGTCAATGTCTCAATGAATTGGCGTAATATTTAATATTCCAGGCAATTGATTGCTTTAAACCAACACACTCCATAAATGAAAGCTATTGCTCAATTTTCAGCAGTTTTTCTTGCCGGAAAACGGCGTATTCTTCGACCAAGTCATAGATCTTTTGTTTTTCGGCAGACCGATCCTTCCACAAGATCATTTTGACTTCTATGCCTTTGCTCTTCTTTTTGCTCGTCCAAATACCAACGATTTCACCAGACTGCAAAATAGCCCCTGGATTGGTTACTGTTTTCCAAACCTGCTTATGAAGGGCCTGATCATCCAGCAAGATATGCCGGTCACGCTGGTCAAGATACGGATCATGCCCACCGAGAAGGAGCCATTCTCTTTGCGGAGAAGGTGGAGAACACAGCAAATCTTTATCCTCAGACAGAATAAAGGCTTTCTTTCCACATACACTGACCGGCTCCAGCTCATCGGAAACAGCTTCCCACATGCGCCGTGCTTGTTTTTCCGAACAGCCCAGCCAGCTCGCCAAAGCGTGAGGGGTGGTGGGACCATAACAGTGCAGAAACTTCCGCATCAGCTTTTTTACCGCGTCCCCGCCAGGGTTAAGCGTCTGCCCCAGCCAGCCCTTGTAGGAGGTAAAAGTAGGACTGATGCCAATGCGTTCCCCGAATACCACCAACCCCAAAAAGGCACATGGCCGCAGCAGGAAAGACACCACAGCCCCGCCAACGGTTTGCCGATCGGGTGCCCCGTACATGGAAGGGCTGTTCCATAAATCTCGTTTCTCAGAAGGCAAAAGCGGCAGCATCCCTGCCGCTAATGTCTGGTCAAGGGTGCTTTTGCTTTCTATTGTTTGCTCATCCAGCCATGGCATAACCTGTTTCAGCTTGCCCAATAATTCATCAAAAGGCATTTGTAAAAAGTCGAGTGCCCCCGAAATCCCACGAGTATAAATCCAGTCCTCACTGTCTCCAGGAACGAGGGCGGACAGAAATACGTCGCTTTCCTCAGCAGGGAACACCACAGGCGCGCCACGAAAGCTCCACGCCTGTAAGAGGGATTTTTCCGTATAAAGAAGCGCGTTCATATCCCCAAGGCTGCAACCGGAAATGCGGTTAAACAAAGCAGTTTCCCACGCACCGGGCGGAGTGTTTTGCATCCCACAAGCACCTGCAATTGCGGGGATGCCATTCTTGTCACGCCGCATATCCAGATGATGGGTATATAAGCGAAACAACCTGATGTTTTGGCTGTTTATCTCCGTCATCTATCCTCACCCTATTCCAATCACCCTGCCCCCGGCCCAAGCACCTCATTCCAGATCATCCCGGCGAATCTCCTCCAGAACCTTTTGAAACATCCCGGAAGCCGGGGCGCTGAACTCCATATACTCCCCGCTGCGCGGATGCTGAAACCCTAAAAGTTGGGCATGAAGCATCTGCCCCTGCAGGCCGAAGGGATTCTTCCTTGGTCCATAAAGAGGATCTCCCAGCACAGGATGCTTAAGATAAGCCATATGGACCCGAATCTGATGAGTCCTGCCTGTTTCCAGCCGGGCTTCAAGCAAGGTAAAATCCCGAAACCTCTCCAGGACTTCATAATGAGTCACAGCCTCTTTGGCATTCTGAAAAACCACCGCCATTTTTTTACGATCGGCAGGATCTCTGCCGATGGGAGCTTCCACCGTACCCGAGGGCTCGAACACCACTCCATGCACTATAGCCAGATAGCGTCTGGCCATACTGTGGGCTTTGATCTGCTCCGCTAAACCTTGATGGGCCAGGTCATTTTTGGCCACGACCAAGAGCCCCGAGGTATCCTTATCAATACGATGGACAATGCCGGGGCGCAATACCCCATTAATTCCCGAGAGATTCCGGCAATGGTAAAGCAGGGCATTCACCAGGGTCTTCGTCCAGGCCCCTGGGGCCGGATGAACCACCATCCCCTGAGACTTGTTTACGACCAGGACGTCCTCATCCTCATAGAGGATTTCCAAAGGGATATTCTCTGCCTCCACCTTCAATTCCCTGGGAGGAGGAATCACCACCGCAATCTGATCCATGGCCCGCACTTTATAATTGGCTTTTCTGGCGGCCCCATTGACCAAGACATGGCCTTCCTCGATCAATCCCTGGATGAAAGACCGGCTTTTGCCTACCCTTTCCGTAACCCCCACATCCAAGCGGGTTCCTTCAGCAAGCCGGAACTCCATCTTCTGTTCCGCTTCCTGATGTTCTCTATCCCCGTTCTCCAACTCCAGTTCCAGTTCCAGCTCTTCAGCTTCCAATCCGGTATTCAACCCTTCCCAATCCATAATTATCCCCTGTTCGCTCCCGTATTCCCTCAATTTACTCTGTTTTGCGCTCCTTGCGATCCTCAAGCAGCATCAAGATCATCAATAGCCCCACACCGACGACAATAGCGCTGTCGGCGAAATTAAAGACGAAGGGCCAGATTTGAAAATCAAGATAATCCACGACCTTACCGATGAACAAACGGTCATAAAGATTACCCAAAGCACCTCCGCCGATTAACCCCAGGGTCAGACGCATCAACCATTCTTGCCGGGGTATTTTGAATTGGGCATAAATGATCCCGGCACAGACAATAATGGCTGCAGGGATAAAAATCCAGGTCCGGCCCGGCAGTAAGCCAAAAGCGGCTCCCGGATTCAGAACATACGTCAAGTGAAAAAAGTCAGGGATAACAGGGACCGATTCCCCCACGACAAAGTTCCCCTGAATTAAAACCTTCAGTACACGGTCAATGGCCCAAACAATCCCAATCGTTATCCATATCAGCAAGCGATTACCCTCCCAGAACTTCTATTTGCTCAGTCTATATTATCATAGGAGGGTAGGGTGGGGCAATCGTGACCATTCTATGTCCGGCCGTGCTTTTTCCCATAATACACTGTATTGGCATGCCCAGGCTCCAGTTCCACTTCGATGGTTTCCACAGCTTGCACGGCACCGATGACTTCATCCCCGTGCTCATAAAAGCTGTTCGGATCACTCAAATCATGATTGGTTCCTAAATCCTGCAGGGTATCCGAGGTGCCGAAACGGGCCACAGCTTGCCAGGAATCTTCCCCATCAAAGCCCACCTGATCCTTGCCATCATTAAAGGTCCTGGCGAAAGGCATGTCCAGAATCTCTTCTTCCACAGAGTCCCGATGCAGGGAATGCTGTTCTTCCATTTCCTCAAGACGGCTGCATTCCGTGCAGACAGTAGTGAAGGGCAACGCTTCAAGCCTTCCCAGGGGAATCTCTTTTTGACAATGCTCACAGAGGCCGTACTTTCCCTCCTCATAACGCTGAAGGGCGGAGTCAATAGCTTGGATGCGGTGGTGAAGCCGGTCGTGGATGGCCACATCCCGGGAACGCTCATAAACCTCAGTGGCAATATCCGCGGGATGGTTGTCGATTAAGGAAAGTTCGGCGATGGATTCTCTCATATCTCCCGTAATCAGTCCCTGAGCTGTTGCCCAAGCCTCCTCTTTATCTTTCTTCAGTTGTTCAATAAGCCGGGCGTATTTACTGGTATCCATGCTAAGTCTCCTCCTTGTCTAATATCCATTATGGGCATTGACGAGCTTGACGATTTCGCCGATGACTCCGCCGATCACCGGAAGGTTAAGTAAAACCAGACGCCTCAAAAACATCACCAGCAGGCCCAGCAAGAGGGTAGCCCCGATGGCACCTCCCAAGCCTTTAACCAGCCCCACGCCAAAATTAAGCCAAAGCAGCCGCCGGGGGTTGTTGAGATAGGCAATATATTCGGTGAGATTGATCCTTTCCAGTACCAGATAAAGCTCCGTTACCTTATCCCGCAGCTCGTCCCAATCCAGCGGCTCATTATTGGGCAGCCGGGCTTCATCGGTCCCTTTGTCAATGCGTTCTGGATCTTCTTTTGCATGTTTGATTTCCTTTTTGGAGGCCGTCAACTGTCTTCACCTCGCCATGATTTCAACATCAGTTTTCCCCAGGTGAAAATAAATTACCCTGAATTCTGCCCAGAAAAGGATTTCTCTTGAATTATTTTAATATCCTACCGCGCTCGGGCATGACATCCGGATAGGGAAAAAGCCGGCAAACTCTATAGTTCACCGGCTTTTGCCTTTCGCGAATAAACTGGACGCAGATGGACGATTCCCTTTATTTATGCTTAATAAACGTCCCTTCCCTTAACTCCGCAAAAGCGTGCTCCAATTCCTCCCGGGTATTCATCACAATCGGTCCTCCCCAGGCGATGGGCTCTCCCAGAGGTTTGGCCGCAAAAAAAGCAAATCTCAGCTCAAGTCCCGGAGGAGCGGCTACAGAAATATACTCCCCCTCCCCAAACAATACCGCCGTTTTGGCGGCAATCAGCTCCCCGTTGATCAAGGCATCCCCCTCGATCAAAAAGACAAACACATTTTCCTCCGGATGGGTGGGAATCTCGACCTCTCCTCCCTGAACAAGAGAAACATCATAGATGGTGGCCGGAATATGCTTGGTGGTCACGCCTGCCGTTTCGCCGAGCCGCCCCGACAGGATACGAATCTCCGCGCCCTCTTTGGCCGCTTTGCCTATCTTGTCTTGGGTAATGGACAAATAGGCGGGCGGGGCCATTTTTTCCCCACGGGGCATATTCAGCCACAGTTGAAAACCCAGCATCCAAGCCGATTCCCGGGGCATTTCCTGATGCATAATGCCGCTGCCGGCGGTCATCCACTGGCTTTCACCGGCATGAATGGTATCCTTGTTGCCCAGGCTGTCTTCATGGTCGATTTCCCCTGCAATCAAATAGGTGATGGTTTCTATCCCCCGGTGCGGATGCATAGGAAACCCTGCCACATAATCTTCGGGATCCGTCGAGTCAAAGGAATCCAGCATCAGAAAGGGATCAAAATCCTCCACATCCCGGCGCCCAAGGACGCGGACCAGCCGGACACCCGCTCCGTCTGTCGCTCTCTGTCCCCGGATCATTTTTTTAATGTCGCGTTTCTTCATATCCTTTTTCCCTTCCTTTCCAAGCACCATGCTTAAGGCTGATCACCTGACAGCACTGCTTGCACACTGCAACATCTTTAGGCTCAGACCATGCCTTGGGCGGACTTTTGGGCCTGCTCGATCAAGGCTCTGATTCCGGTAATTCTATCGTAAGCCCTCGCCAGAAATTCCTCGGGCCTCCCTTGTCCTTCCAAAGGGGTAGGATAGACTTCCAAGGTGAGAAAATCCTTATACAGCCTGGGGAAGGCGTCGGCAACTTTAACCCAATCGATCACACCATGACCGGGCAGCCAATGCCGGTCCTTCAACCCGTCATTGTCGGAAAGATGAGTGGTCATCAGGCGGTCGCCCCAGGTTCTGAGCAGCTGAAAGTCCTCCTGATCCGTCAGCCTGTGGTGAGAGCTGTCAAAGCAAAAACCCAAGGCCCGGGAAGCAATATGTTGAAGCACATAGTCCACACTGTCCCTGCGGCGGGTATTTTCCACGGCAATCCTGACCCCCTGCTCCTCAGCCGCCCTGGCCAGCTCCCCCATACTTGCCAACCCGTACTCATTGGGCTCCGGCGGATTTTCCCCATCGCATAAATGCATCACCAGCAAAGGAATCTCAAACCGTGCGCAATCCTCTATCCATTGCTTATGCCTGGCGATGATCTCTCCGCGCAAAGCTTGATCATCCGACCATAGGGCATTGGCGTCACACCAAGGTACATGAATGTTCTCCAGGATTAATCCTCTTTCCCGCACTAAGGCCGGCATCCTTTCCTTGGGCATAGGAAAAGGTTCCTCTTCATCTTCCCACCAAAGGGAAGTCCCTGTAAACCCCGCTTCCTGTATTAATGAGATTCTCTCCCCGAAGGGTAGGACAAACCCAAACCAGGAAAAAATACCTATTTTTTGTTCCGGCACCATCACTATCTTTTCCCTCCCTCTCTTGCCAATCCCTCATTAAGCCTGCGCCCAACCTGAAGATTCGCTAAGAACTGCTTTAGCATAAAAATAAAGAAAACCCGCCTCAGGCGGGTTGCTCTCTTCTTTAAAGTCCGTACATTAGAGAAAATACCCCACCAACAGCCCCAGAGCCAGCAGCAAACCAAAAAAGGTATTGGTCTGTCCGGTCGCTTTCATAGCCGGCATCATGGTAATGGGTTCCACTTTCCCTACAAAGCCTTTTGTCGCTTGCCTCGCTTTGGGTATGCTCAGCAAGGCCAAAAGAGCCCAGGGGGTAACAAGCCGGGCCATCACCAGCCCCACGATCCAGAGATAAGCAACGGCAAACATCATCCCCATAAATACGATGGTCTTTTCCGGTCCCAATAAAACGGGAATGGTTTTACGTCCGTTGGCCTTATCCCCATCCCGGTCCCGCAAATTATTGCTTAGATTGATCAGCCCTACTAAAATACCGCTGGGAACCGCCACTAAAACAGCAGTAGTTGAGACATAACCGGTCTGAATGAAAAAGGCGATCAGGATGATCAGGAAGCCCATAAACAAACCGGAAAACAGCTCTCCCAAGGGAGTATAAGAAATAGGATAAGGACCGCCGGTATAAAGATAGCCCATCAGCATGCACAGGGACCCTACCGCTGCCAGCCACCAGGAGGAAGAAGCACAGATATAGACGCCCAGCAGCACCGAGATAGCATACATACTCAGAGCAAGGGTCATAATCAGGCGGGGAGCCATACCATGACGCACAATGCCGCCGCCAATGCCCACCGATTTCTCCGTATCCAACCCCCGCTTATAATCGTAGTATTCATTAAAAAGATTGGTTGCCGCCTGAATGAGCAGGCTGGCGATCATCATAGCGGCAAAAAGCAACAGATGGGTCTTCCCCTCCAGCAAGGCCAGAACCGATCCCAGCAGAACCGGAACTGTGGCGGCCGTCAAGGTATGGGGACGAATTAATTCCCACCATATCTTCCAATGGTGTTTTTGGGGCGGTCGGGAAGTGAAGTCACTGCTCATAGCTCTCTCCTCATTAAGTTCTTATTATATTTCTCATTACACTTCTCATTATATTTCTCGTTATAGTTCCTCAATCTTTTCACTGATACCTTCTCGTATCAGCATCAAAAGACAACCTAATAGCCTTATTATATCCATTTCTCAAACAGGGATAAAGAAAGAAATCAGAGAAAAAGGAGCTTAAACGCTCCCCTCCGGCGTGAAATAAACAAATCCCCCGCCCAATGTGCTGGTTTTAAGCCATAATGCCAGATCGATCTTCTTTAGTCTGCCTTCATCCAGGATCGTTCCATAGGCTTTCTGCTTTGCCTCATCGAAATCCAGCTGAATGATATTGACCCAGTGCCAGCGGTCCAGGTTTTTTACCTCCCCATTGCACCAGTTAAGAAAAGCAATAGGGGCATCCTGGTCCAGGGCTTCAGCTAAAAAATCCACAACCTCCCCTAAGGATGGCCGGCGGTGAACCTCCTCAGGCACCTCACAAAGGTGATATTCAAGAGAGATATCCTTGGTCCGGGCAAACGCTGCCAATGGTTCATAAAGCATGCTCAGCTTATTGACCCCTTTGAGGGAGGGGGTAACATACTTCCACAACTCTTCCATTAAGGCAATCCATTCCCCGCGGCTCCGAAAACCCTCTCCAGGCGCAAGCCGGCCATGGGTAAGATAATACATAATATTGGAGGCAGTACAGGGACCGCAGCCGGCCAGGCGCTGCCAAGTAGTGGGATACCAGCGCTGGCATGCCCCATAATAGAGCGGCTCTTGATCTGTATCCACGAATTTATAAATATCCGGGTTGGCAATGGCTTTAGAAATCATCTTTCCACACCGCCTTTCATCATCCGTCAGCAGCACTCTTGCCCGCCACATAGCCCGAGGACCAGGCCCATTGCAGGTTATAGCCTCCACAGTCTCCGTCAATATCCAGGATCTCACCGGCAAAATAAAGTCCCGGCACCAGCAGAGATTCCATGGTCCTGGGGTTGATATCACGAACATCAATGCCTCCGGCCGTAACCTGAGCAGCCGTCCAGCTGTTGGTGCCGATGACCTGGAAGCGCCAGTCTTGAAGCAGGTTCAGAATACCGGCCTTTTCCCGGGCGGTCAAAGCAGAGACCGGCTTATTGATATCTTCAAGGCCGGACTGTTTGAGGAGCACGGGAACTAACTGCTTATTAATAAAGCCCACAAAGCTGAAATGCACGCTCTTTTCCGGAGCCTCCTCCCAGCGCTTGCTTAGATACCCCTCCAGCTTTTCCCTGGACCAAGTAGGGAGCAGCACCACCTTAAGCCAAGCCTCATCCTTCATCCGCAGTTTTTCGGCAGCCGTCCGGCTTAATTGGAAAATCGGCGGACCGGAAATCCCATACTCCGTAAATAAGATTTCCCCTTGGGCTTTGGCCAAAGTTTTTCCCTTGACCAGCACTTCCGCCTCGCCATCGAATTTGATGCCTTTAATCTGTTTGAGGAAGGGCGACTCCAGCTTCAGCTGGACCAAAGCCGGGAAGGGTTCCACCAGGTGATGTCCCAGTTTTTCGGCCAATGCATACCCACTGCCATTGGCACCCAGATTAGGAGCGGCCTTACCTCCGGCAGCCAGAATAACGCGATGGGCAAAATACTTCTTGCCATCCTTTGCCGCCAATTCAAAGCCTTGGCTCACTTTACGAATCTCTTTCACTTCCGCTTCGAGGATCGTCTCGATCCCCAAGCGCTCCACTTCATAACGCAGAACATCCAGGACACTGGAGGCTTGATTGGAAAAAGGAAAGACTTTGCCTTCTTCTTCAACTTTATGAGTGATACCCAGCTCCTCGAAAAAGTCGATGGCCCGGTGATTATCAAAAGCTTGTAAAGCGCTATAAGCAAATTTAGGATTTTGGCCATGGTAATGGGATAGATGCAAATCCGTATTCGTCAGGTTACAGCGCCCATTGCCTGTGGTCAGGATTTTCTTGCCGACCCGTTGATTCCTTTCCAATATCCTAACCTCTGCCCCTTCCCGCCTGGCGATCACCGCTGCCAAAAGACCGGCGGCTCCTCCTCCCACCACGGCGACTTTGAGCTTTTCTTCTTTGGGCATTGCCATCCCCCTTATCCATAGAATCCCTCGTCTTACTGACGCTTTAATTGTTAAATCTCTTATATAATACACTATTTTCTTAGCCTAAACCAATCTTCACTTTTCAGACTTATCGTAAAGAAAGTCCCCAAAGACTGCTTTCGCACACTTTGTTACTTCGCCAGGTCGACACTGTCAACCCACTTGTTGTCTATATGCTCATGCCTAACAAAAGGTCGAATCAGACAAGGGTATTTCACCCCAACCCGCTCGGCGGCAATTCTAGAAACAGGCGTATATCTTGACAGGAAAAAAGGATTGCATTATACTGATAACATCGTTATCGATAACATAGTTATCAACGTGGGAGGGATGTCATGTCATTACCCAATTGCAGCATTGATCCTAAGATATTGGTCAGCGCCAAAGAAGAGTTTTTGCAAAAGGGATTTGCCGAGGCTTCCTTGCGGGAAATATGCCAAAAAGCCGGCGTCACCACCGGCGCTCTGTACAAAAGATTTTCCGGAAAGGAGGAATTGTTCGCGGCCGTACTGGAACCTACTCTGAAGGACATCAACGCCTTAAGCGAAGCCGTGGAACAGAGTAATTATGAACACCTGGAACGGGCAGAAATGCAGGCGGTGTGGGATATGTCGGAAGCAACCCACCAAAGGTGGATCGAGTTTCTTTACTCCAGATACGACGGCTTTAAGCTTCTTTTGTGCTGCTCCGCAGGCTCCGTATATGCAAATTTTTTGAATGATTTTGTAGCTGAGAACACCAAACATACCCTGGCCTTTGTGGAAGAAGCCTTTGCCCGGGGGCTTACAAAAAACCGCATTGACGAAGATGAGCTCCACATCCTCCTGACGGCATATTGGTCCACCCTGTTCGAAACGATCATCCATGATTTTTCCAAAGAAAAAGCGCTGCACCATTGCAGCATCATTACTAAATTTTTTAACTGGCAAGCTGTTTTAGGGTTTTGAACCTTAAAGCACGCATCCGAAAACCCCAAAATTTTTTAACACAAAAGTTAGTCTCCCCTAACTAAAACTCACCCCCCAAAGGAGGAGAACAAATGAAAAAAAAGGAGTCATAGGGAGCATTCTGTCCTATGTCAGGCCCTGCCGGGGGAAGCCGGCGACAAGCTTTCCGGCAGGGAGCGCAAAGGAAAGATTTTTGTCAAAGAACTGACGCTTCATTAACGTGAGATGAGGAGAGGAACGGCAATGAAAGAAACCTTCACCTATGATATGCAGGCAAGAATTTTGTTTCTTATGTTTAGTAAAAGGGTTTTCGGCTATCTTACCGGCATCCTGGGAAAAGAAAAAACAGCTTTGATCCGCAGAAAAGCGAAGAAGGAATATCGGGAAATGCTGCTCAGAACCCCTTCGGTGGGCGGTAAGGATAACATTTTCCGCTCAGGTCTTATCATGGCTGCGATGTTTTTTGCGGTTTATAAAGCAGCGAACGGCACCATCAGCGAGCAAATGTTCGGGGAAATGACAGATCATGCGGCACATACACCGTTCTTGCTCAAATCCTATTCCCAAAAGGATGCCTTTTCCGAAAAAATGATGCGCCAAAAAATCATCGCCGCGGAGCGTTCGCAGAAACGGGAATACAGTACGGATTGGGTCTTTACACATGAAATAAAAGGTCCGGACGAGCACATCACCACGTTTCGTCAGTGCGCCATATGCGAGCTTGGAAAACGCGAAGACTGCTTTGCTCTCGTAAAATATATCTGTAAGATTGATTTCATTACCTATGACCAAATGGGAGCGAATCTGATTCGCACCCAAACGCTGGCCGACGGCGATGATGTATGCGAATTTCATGTTGTAAAAAAAACGAATGTCCGTCATCCCCCGAGCCGGTAAAGATGCGTGCAGCACCTCTTCACCAGCTCCTCGCCGTACGTGATCAGCAAAACAATTTTCCCTCCAGACGGCGGTTCGCAAGCAAAAGATTCTCTATTTCCGCTTCATACACGACCACCGGAACGCATAGCGTTTTATTGTAAAAAAACCCGTCCCAGGACAAGAAACTCCTCTTCCTGTGACAGGTTTATTTTATTAGCGTTGTTCTCATTCGAATAGTATACGTACAGCATCCCTATTGCCTCATTACCAATGGGGATGCCGAGTGAGTTCTTACTCGATAATAACGTCCAGCAAATCCCCATTTTTTAAACCAAAGGCATTGCCTTCGTCCGTATCCACATGCATATCCAGCGCATAATTGGGGTTTACCCGAATCAATACCCGTTCAAAGACCCCGGCCCGTGGCCCGGTGACTTGGACCTTGACATGATCTCCATCTTTTAAACCGTATTTTTCAGCATCTTCCGGAGTCATATGAATATGGCGGGCAGCAATAATGGTTCCAGCTTCGATCTGCACTTTTCCGGCAGGGCCAACCAGCTCCAAACCAGGCGTTTCGGAAAGATCTCCCGAATCCCGGACCGGGGGTTTGACGCCAAGCTTAAAGGTGTCCGTGGCTGCCAGTTCCACCTGGGTCGCTTTGCGGGCAGGTCCCAGCACCCGGATATTGGCCATGGTGCCCTTTGGCCCCACCAGGGTTACCGTTTCTTCACAGGCGAATTGACCGGGCTGTGATAAATCCTTGGTCCGGGTCAACTGATGTCCGGCACCAAATAAAATTTCAATATGTTCTTCGGAGAGATGAACATGGCGATTGGAAATTCCTACGGGAACTTTAAAGGTTTGCATTATAATAACCTCCTGGTTTAGATTTTGCAAGCTTCTCGTATGCACATTGATTAATTATACTCCACAATTCGGCAAAAATCTGTATCTGAAAATTGTTACTTTGGCTTAAGGGTTTTTTAAAGGGTTTTCTTAGCCTTTCCTAAAGCTGCTTGGGGCATTACATGTTGTTCTGGAAGAGAGGCGAAAGCCGAGTCTCCAGGATTTTGCTTTACACCAGTCGCTCCATAAGCTGCGCGGACAAAACTACCGCTCAAGCCCTCCGCTCCGAAAGGTGCCCCGCCAAATCGCTCCTGCTCAATGGCGGGTTGGAAACGTCCTGTTTCCAACCTTTCTCCGCTGCATGCTTTTCGCGAAGTTTTGTTTCCGCTCGCTTAAATTCGCTTCCTTTCATAAAGCAAAATCCTTGGGCTGCTTTTCGGGTTTGTGCATGCAAGGTTTTGTAGGATAAGTTACCGATCCAAGCAGCTTTTTCCGTCTTTACCGACACCGCTTAAGCGGCATGGTCGGGTGTCTTGGGAAAGGCTATGGGAGCTAAGAGAGGCCTTGAAGATGCCCCCAAAAAAGTATCGAAAGATCTCCCGCCAAAAAAACGGCAGGGAGATCTTTTTACTAATCATAGCCTTCTGATTACTCACTAATGGCTGCTGCTATGGCGACAAAGCCCTTACTGCGGTTTCCGCCAGCGCAGATCGGGTTTGCGGGCGGCACCTGTTTCATCCAGACGGGTAACCAGGGTATTGTAGGGGGCATTTTTCACCATTTCCGCGTCCTGCTTCACTTCTTCAGCGATTTGGATCATCACTTGGGCAAATTGCTCCAGAGTCTCCAGGCTCTCCGTCTCTGTAGGCTCGATCATCATGGCCTCTTCCACAATGAGAGGGAAGTAGATCGTCGGGGGATGATAGCCATAATCCAGAAGCCGCTTGGCAATATCCAAGGTATGGATGCCATAGTCCTTGAGATTTTTGGGAGTGATGATAAACTCATGCATGCACACCCGGTCATAGGGCAGGTGATAATGCTCTTTCAGGGTGCTCATGAGGAAGTTGGCGTTGAGGACGGCATTTTGAGAGGCGGCTTTCAGCCCCTCCCCGCCTAAGGCCCGGATATAAGCATAGGCCTTTACCAAGACTCCGAAATTAGCCTGAAAAGCTCTTACCCGGCCAATGGAGAGCGGACGGTCGTCATCCCATGAGTAACGGCCCTCAGGGGTCCGGATTGCCACGGGTTTAGGCAGATAGGGAGCAAGAAATGCCTTCACCCCTACCGGGCCTGACCCTGGTCCTCCCCCGCCATGGGGAGTGGAAAAGGTCTTGTGCAGGTTAAGATGCACCACATCAAAGCCCATATCCCCGGGACGGGCTATTCCCATGATGGCATTGGCATTGGCTCCATCATAATAGATCAGGCCCCCCACAGAGTGGATGATTTCAGCGATTTCCAGGATGTTTTCATCAAACAATCCCAGGGTGTTAGGGTTGGTCAGCATCAAGGCTGCCACTTCATCACTGGCCACCTGGCGCAACGCCTCGATGTCCACCCCTCCCCGCTCATTGCTGGGCACCTGAACAATGTCATAACCGGCCATGGCCCCTGTGGCCGGGTTGGTCCCATGAGCGGAATCGGGAACAATAACCTTCCTGCGCTTAACATCCTGACGGTGATCATGGTAGGCTTTGATGATCAGAATCCCGGTCATCTCTCCATGGGCACCGGCAGCGGGCTGCAATGTAAAGGCATCCATGCCGGTAATCTCGGCAAGTTCCTCCTGGAGCTCAACCATCAAACCCAAGGCACCCTGGGTTAATTCTTCCGGCTGATAGGGATGAATCTGACTAAAGCCTGGCAAGCGGGCCAGTTTCTCATTGACCTTAGGGTTATATTTCATGGTGCAGGAGCCTAAAGGATAGAAACCCGTATCCACTCCGTGATTGAAGGAAGAGAGCCGGGTAAAGTGACGGACCACATCCACCTCGGAGACTTCCGGCAATTCGGGTTCCTTATCTCTTAAAAACTCTTGAGGAATCAGATCCTCGAGAGGAATTTCCGGCACATCACAGGGAGGCAGGCTTATCCCCGTTCTCCCTTCTCTGCTTAGTTCAAAAATCAGCGGTTCCAAGGCTCTCATTGTATCTCCCCCATTCCGGCCACCAGCCTGTCAATATCTTCCTTGGTCTTGGTTTCTGTTACACAGAAGAGAAGATGCTGATCCAGCTCAGGGTAGAAGCGGGAAAGCTCCAGACCGCCGATGATCTTATGGCTTAAAAGAGCTTCATTGATTTGCCGGGGACTGACCTCAGTCTTGATCACAAACTCATGGAAGAAAGGACCACGGAAAGCAAGGCTCATGCCGGGAAGCTTGCCAATCTCCTCAGCCCCATAATGGGCCTTCTGCAGATTAAGCCTGGCCATCTCCTTTAATCCCTGTTTTCCCAATCCCGAGAGATGAATGGTAAAAGCCAAGGCACAAAGGGCCTCGTTAGAACAGATATTGGAGGCTGCTTTTTCCCGGCGGATATGCTGTTCCCGGGCCTGCAGAGTGAGCACATAGCCCTTCTTGTCGTTTTTATCTTTGGTGGCGCCTACGATCCGGCCCGGCATCCGGCGTACATATTTTTCCCGGCAAGCCAGAAACCCCAGATAGGGACCGCCGAAGTTCAGGGGATTGCCAAAGGGCTGACCCTCGCCGACCACGATATCCGCCCCCAGCTCCCCGGGAGATTTAAGCAATCCCAAAGACACCGGATTAACCGCCATCACCAGCAGTCCGCCCTTGGCATGAGCCATTTGGCCGATCTCTTCAGCTTTTTCGATCATACCGAAGAAATTAGGGCTCTGGAGCAGAACCGCCGCCACCTCGGTATTCAATACTTTTTCTAAAGCCTCAGAGTCTACAGCTCCCTCCTGATAAGGGATCTCCAGGATTTCCACCCCCCGGGGAAGCAGATAGGTCCGGAGGACCTCCCGGTATTCCGGATGAATCGTTTGGGGCACCAGGACTTTCTTTCTCCGGGTGGCGTCACAGCTCATTAAAGCTGCTTCGGCGAGGGCCGATGCCCCATCATACATGGAAGCATTGGCCCCGTCCATTCCGGTCAGCTCACAGACAAGGGTCTGGAACTCATAGATGGCCTGCAAGGTCCCTTGGCTGATCTCCGGTTGATAAGGGGTATAGGCCGTATAGAACTCCGAGCGCAGCAAGAGCTGATCCACATAACTGGGGATAAAATGCTCATAAGCCCCCGCTCCCAGATAAGAGGTATACTCTTCCACCGTTTTATTCTCTGCAGCCAGCCTGCCCATATATTTTACCAGTTCCAGCTCAGACAGCCCTTCCCGAATCTTCAATTGGGCCTGGCGCCGAACGCTTTCCGGGATATCCGCAAAAAGCTCTTCAAGGGAGCCCACGCCAATCCGGGTGAGGATCTGTTCCTGCTGGTCCACCGTGTTCGGCACATAATTCATTTATTGGCCCTCCTCCGCAAGAAACGCCTCATATTCCGCGGCTGATAAGAGTTCATCCAATACCGTCAGATCATCCACTTCCACCTTAATCAGCCATCCCTCACCATAAGGATCATCATTGAGAAGTTCCGGAGAATCCAGCACCTCTTGATTATAATCGATAACCTTGCCGCTCACCGGAGCAATCATATCCGACACGGCCTTGACGGATTCAACGGTTCCAAAGGCCTCCCCGGCCACCACCGTGGTATCGTTATCAGGCAGCTCCACAAAGACCACATCTCCTAAGCTGTCCTGAGCGTGAGCCGTAATCCCCAAAGTCACAGTATTTCCTTCGACCTTAGCCCACTCATGAGATTTGCTGTACTTTAATTCTACTGGATTCATACTATCATCCTCCTTATTTTGCGGGGAAAAGGAACAGGTCCCTAACCCCATTTAATCGTGTTTTTTAACATCCCCAGTGCTCTGTAGCACTTAAAACCTGCCTTGCCCGGCGAGGACGATTTTCGCACCGCTTTACCCCTGCCGTTTGTAGAACAGTGAAGGAATAATCCGGGCTTTAACGGCTTTCCCACGAATGATCACAGCCAAGGTTTCCCCTATTTGAGCATACTCCGGGGGAATCAAGCCAAGGGCAATGTTTTTGTTTAAAGTAGGTGAAAAAGAACCTGAAGTAATAAAGCCGATTTCTTTACCCTCTTTCTGAAGGGGATAATGGGAGCGGGCTATGCCCCGTTCGATCATTTCCAGGCCTACCAACTTTCTCGGCACTCCCTTTTCCTTCTGGGCTGATAACGCCTCTTTACCGATAAAGTTATCCTTCTCCAGCTTGACAAAAAACCCTAGTCCAGCCTCCAAAGGTGTGATATCCGGCCCCAGTTCATTGCCGTATAAAGGCAGCCTGGCTTCAAAACGGAGAGTATCCCGGGCGCCCAGACCAATGGGCTGAACTCCTTCCGACCCTCCAACCTCGAGAATTCTTTTCCACATCCGGGGAGCATGCTCGGGAGGCAGGTAAATTTCAAAGCCGTCTTCCCCGGTATAACCTGTCCTGGAAATCAGGCAAAGGACTCCGTCCACTTCCCCATGCTTAAACCAATAGTAGTTGATCTGTGTTAAATCCATACTTGTCAGCTTTTGCAGGATTTTCTCCGCCCAAGGGCCTTGCAAAGCCAATTGAGCAAAGTCCCCGGAGCGATTTTCCAGACTTATTTCGAAGCCCTCAGCTTGAGCCTGCATCCAGGCAAAATCCTTATCCGTATTGGAGGCATTGACCACCAGCAAAAAATGCTCCCGGCTATAGCGATACACCAGCAGATCATCCACCACACCCCCAGCAGAGGTGCACATGGGGGAATACTGAATCTGGTTATCCTGAATTCGCGACACATCATTGGTCAATAGGTACTGCAAAAAAGCAAGGCTATCCTTTCCCTTCAACTCCACCTCACCCATATGAGAGACATCAAAAAGCCCCGCTTTGCTGCGCACGGCCTTGTGCTCCTCAATGACTCCGGCGTATTGAACCGGCATTTCCCAGCCGCCGAAATCAATGAGCTTCGCACCGGCCTGGCGGTGCTGCTCATACAGTGGTGTTCTTTTTAGTTCCGTCACTTAGGACACCTCCCTAGAATTGAGTATTAACCAAAACCGGAAAAAACATTATTGAACATAGGGAAAATAAAGAAATGGGTAAAATAAAAAAACAGAGAATAGCACGTCGCGCTACCTCTGTCCTTTGACCTGAGAGATTTACCCTTTGCTTGCGGGCTACCCCTTTGGTGTTCTCCGCTGAGAAGCTCTCCAGAGTTTCGTCTTCCAGCAGTACTTTTGCCTGAGAGTTTCCCTTTCTGAACAGGCGACATTCAGGAAGTTTCTCCTTCGGCGCTCAGGATGTTGAGTCTCTCCTACTGGAATCATTCGAAGCCATATGTATTTTTACCTGATATAGATTGACTATATTTACCTGCTTTTATTATAGTCAGCAAACCGATTTTCGTCTACACAAATATCCCATTTATACTAAATAATTAAATGTACAATTGCCTATCCTATCCAATTGCCATCATCCTTGACAAACCACCGATGATTATTTCTTACAGCTTGTGGGCCAGCTCGTTTAATTCAGTGCCGACCTGCTGCAGCTCCTCCACCATCTGAGCAATCTCCTGAGTGGCCTTAGCTTGTTCTTGAGCTATGACATTGTTTTGAAACACCCCATTGGCGATCTCTTCCATGGTATCCTGAAAGGTGCTCAGCAAATTATTGATTTCATTGGCTGAACGGTTGCTTTCATCGGCCAGCTTGCGCACTTCTCCCGCCACTACCGAGAATCCTTTTCCTTGTTCTCCGGCACGGGCCGCTTCAATGGCCGCATTAAGCCCTAAAAGATTGGTCTGCTTCGACACCCGGCGAATGAATTCGGTGACACCTTCCGTGGCCTTAACATGCTCTTTGGCATTCTGGGCTACCGTAGCCACAGTCTGGCTCACCCCCGCCACCTCTTCCGAGGAAGCCGCCATTTCCTGGATAGCCCCAGCCGCTTGTTCCAGAGCCTCTCCCATCCTCTCCACATGAGCCTTGAGAACCTCTTTCAGCTCCTCATCCCGGAGTAAAAAAGCAATCATCGCCGCTGTGACCTTCGCTACAGGACTAACGCTATCCAAAGGGCCGGCCACGCCAAAGGTCCCCAGCTTTTCCCCCTCGAGGACAATAGCAATGTTCATGCCTTCCCGTTGTTTTCCCTGAGAATTCATTTCATCTTCCGCAGTGATTTTAATGTCTTGGATAGAGGTCGTCATGATGCGGTGTGCACCCGCATGGGCAATGCCAACCCGCTGTTTAGCCGAATCGGCGATAATGGTCCCCGCAGCGTCACAAACAATGCCATGAAACCCACTTTCGGTATAAATCAAATCCACAATCCGGTTGGCCAGACTTTCTGTAAGCCTCATTCTCTTCACTCCCACCTCTGCAGGTCTTAATTTGAGCATTTAATTCAAAATCCCAGAAGAAAATCAAGTGTAATTTAGTACCTGATCCTAAAAATTAGACAAATAAATCCACTGGTTTTCATCATTAAATATAATACTAAGTATTCAAACTATTGTCCATGGATTTGCCCTTAATAATAAACGTTATCGTTTTAGATACATTAAACAAGACTTGAGCAGATGGTACCGCCCAAGTCTTGTTTAATGGAAATATTGAAGAAATGCTATTTTTTAGAGATGGCTTACAACAGAGGCACAGCGGGGGCAGAGGGTGGGATGCTCCTGATTCTCCCCAACTCCTGTATCGTAAATCCAGCAGCGCTCGCATTTTTCTCCTGCCGCCGAGTTAACGGCTATACCGAAACCAGCCAGGTCTTCTGCCATGCTCAGGCCCTCAGGCTTCTCTTCGCCTGCACTATGGAGCTGAACTGCCGAGACGATGAAGATTTCCGACAGATTGGGAATACCTCTTAAGAATCCTTCCAGCTCAGCATTGGGATACAGGTCTACCTGAGCTGTCAAAGGATGATTGATCAATTTATCCTGACGGGCTTTTTCCAAGGCTTTTGTTACCTCGGAGCGGACCGCCAGCAGAGTATCCCATTTTTTCTCCAGCGCTTCATCCAGCCATTGCGGAAGGGCCTTGGGCATTTCCTCAGTTTGGACATGGGAACCAGCGGGCACCCCTGGGACATAAGGCCAAATCTCATCCGCCGTATAGGTCAGCACCGGCGCCATCAAGCGGACCAGGGCATTGAGCACATCGTAGAGCACGGTCTGAGAGGCGCGGCGCAGAGTGGAATTCTTTCCTTCCACATAAAGCCGGTCTTTCACGATATCCAGGTAAATAGCGCTTAGTTCCACAGCGCAGAAGTTATGCACCGAATGATAAACCCAGTGGAATTCGTATTTCTCGTACCCCTGCAATACCCGCTGGGTCACTTTGCCCAGCTGCAGCAGAGCCCAACGGTCAATCTCCGGCAAATCCTTGTAAGCCACCCGGTCCTTGGCCGGATCAAAATCATTGAGATTGCTCAGCAGGAATCTTAAGGTGTTGCGGATCTTGCGATAGGCTTCGGACATTTGCTTCATAATCCGCGGTGATACCGCCACATCGTTCTTATAATCGGCGGCGCACACCCAGAGTCTTAAGATATCCGCCCCCATCTCCTTCGTTACCTGCAGGGGGTCCACTCCATTGCCCAGGGACTTAGACATTTTGCGTCCTTTTTCGTCCACCAGGAAACCATGAGTCAGAACTGCCTTATAAGGAGCTTTTCCATAAGCGGCTACCGATGTGGACAAGGAGGAGTTAAACCAGCCCCGGTGTTGGTCCGATCCTTCCATATAGAGGTCGGCGGGCCAGGCGAGCTCCTTCCGTTCCATCAAGACGCTGGTATGGCTGGTTCCGGAGTCGAACCAAACATCCATGATATCTGTCTCTTTGCGGAAAGACTTACCACCGCAGGCACAGGTGAATCCTTCCGGCAAAAGTTCGGCGGCGGGACGGAGAAACCAGGCGTCAGACCCTTCCTCACGGAAGATCTCCTGAACCTTGGCAATGGTCTCATCGCTAATGATCTCTTTCCCGCAATCCTCACAGTAGAAAATGGGAATGGGAACCCCCCAGGTCCGTTGCCGGGAAATGCACCAGTCTCCCCGATCAGCTATCATGTTATAAATACGGTCCTTGCCCCAGGAAGGAATCCATTGCACCTTGTCGATTTCCTCCAGGGCCGCTTTGCGGAAGCCATCGATGGAAGCAAACCATTGCTCTGTGGCCCGATAGATAATGGGGTTATTGCAACGCCAGCAATGAGCATAGCTATGCTTTATTTTATCCTCATGAACCAAGGCGTGGAGATTCTTAAGATCTTCAATGATCACCGGGTTCGCTTTGTCCACTTTCATGCCTGCATAGGCCCCGCCCTCAGCGGTAAACTTCCCTTGATGATCCACAGGGCAAAGCACAGGCAGCCCATATTTTTTACCCACATTAAAGTCTTCTTCCCCATGTCCGGGAGCGGTATGAACACAGCCTGTTCCTGCTTCCAGGGTAACATGCTCTCCCAGAATGAGTACAGAATCCCGCTCGATGAAAGGATGCTTACAGATAACACCTTCCAGCTCTTTGCCTACGAAACGCTTTTCCACGGAGAGTTCAAGGTTCCAAAGGGAACGCAGGCTCTCCAGCATCCCTTCAGCAACCAGCCAATGCTCCTTCTCCACCTGCACCTGGACATAGCTGAACTCTTCATGCAGGGTAATGGCCAGGTTGGCAGGCAAAGTCCAAGGGGTAGTGGTCCAGATGATGACAAAAGTGTTTTCATCAGTAAGGATCCCTTTTCCTTCCTTAACGGGGAACTTGACATAGATGGCATGGGAGGTCTTCTCAGCATACTCGATCTCCGCTTCCGCCAAAGCCGTTTCACAAGAAGGACACCAGTAGACCGGCTTTAAGCCTTTATAGATGTATTTCTTGCGGGCCATTTTACCAAAGACTCCGATTTGAGCAGCCTCATACTCTTTCTCCAGGGTTAAATAAGGATTCTGCCAATCTCCCCGCACACCTAACCGCTTAAACTGCTCTTTCTGAATGCTGATATATTTTTTGGCATACTCTTTGCACATCCGGCGGAATTCCACCACCGAAACAGCATGGCGATTAACCCCTAATTTCTTGATGACCTGTTGCTCGATGGGCAGACCATGAGTATCCCAGCCGGGAACATAGGGGGCGTCGAACCCTGCCATGGTTTTGTATTTAACGATAATGTCTTTGATCACTTTATTCAGAGCATGGCCAAGGTGAATATCACCATTGGCATAAGGAGGGCCATCGTGAAGAACAAATTTCGGCCGCCCTGCCCGGGCCTTTTGCACCGTAGCATAGATATCTTCTTCTTCCCATTTCTGCAAAATTTCCGGCTCCCGCTGGGGCAGGTTTCCCCGCATCGGAAAGTCCGTTTCCGGTAAATTCAATGTATTCCGGTAATCCATCGTTATAATTCCTCCTTGTTTCGATAAAGCTAGATCTTCTGAATATAAAAAATCCCGCACCCCAAAAAGGGACGGGATATCACTCGCGGTACCACCCTTGTTGCCATTGCTATGGCCACTCGGAAGTCCTTTAACGGGGACCGGACGGAAGGCTTACTTAATTTCTGCACTTCACTCTAAGGGGATACTCCTTGTTTTTCCTCACAGGCTTTCACCACTTCCTGCTCGCTTTAGAGGCTCCAGACAAGGACAGTCCTTATCAACGCTGTTTCATATAAAAATTTCTGCTTATTACTTATAGAATATAATGCCCAAAAGGGATTGGTGCTTAGTCATTCAAAACCTTACGAATGATGGTCACGAGCTTGGCTTGACCTTCTAAACCAACCGGCTCTCTCATAAATAAGCAAAGAAAGGGAACCTTCTTCTCTTTCCAAGCCAGGGTTGTTTGATTGAGTTCATCTCTGTTCAAGCTCAGTTGATGAGGGTCCGCCGCAGAGGATAAACCAACGACCACGCCCCGTTGTTCCATATCATCAAGAGCACGGAAGGCGCGATCCAGCAAATCATCGCTTCCAGACATCAGGATGTCTCCGTCCCGATAAGGACCAGGTTCCGCTTTACCAATATAGATGACCTGCACTTCCTCTTGATTCCTCAAAGAGTTTGGCGAAGAGGTAATCTCTATTTCGTGGCGTCCTAACTTCCCTGTGATAGAACCCTGCTCCTCTTTGTGTAGTCCCAAGCCCTGCACAAGAAAGTCGGAGCCAAGCTCCGAATACAAAATACTCTTCATGCGAAATCTTCTTCCCCTTCAAAAAATGTCTAGATTTAATTCTAGCACAATCACTCATTGTTTCGCAAGCATTCAAGAAACACGATCTTTGTCAAAAGCTTCTGCTAAATCAAGCTGAGCAAGCAAGAAAGACTTTAATTGGGTACGAATCATTTCCCGGCGTTTTTGCAGATCTTCAATTTCATCGTTTACTTGATTCAGTTTCTTCTGCGCCTCACTCATACGCTTGGTCTTCTCTTGCTCAGCTTCCTTTAAGAGCAGCTCAGCTTCATGCCGTGCCGCTTGCTTCACATCGTCAGCGGTCTGTTGAGCCAGGACCATGGTCTGCTGCAAAGTAGACTCCAACTGCTTATACTGCTTTAACTCCGCCTCAAGACGCTGGACTTTGTCTCTCAGTTCAAAAATCTCAGCATAGACCCCCTCATATTCTTTGCTGATGCTTTCCAAAAACTTATTTACTTCTTCAGTATTATAACCCCGAACCCCTTTGCGAAACTCTTTATTTTGAATATCGATGGGAGTTAATGCCATAATCATCCTCCTCTTAATGCTTATGAGGTGTATATAGTATGACGTTCCATGCCATTCTCCCCTTGCGGGTCTCCTGAAACTCAAGCAAACGCATACGGCCATAACCGCGGCAGGATAAGATATCCCCAGGTTTCACTTCCAGATCCGCTTTGGCAACCATCCGGTCATTGCGTTTAACTTTCCCCTGCTGAATAAGCTCCTGGAACATAGTCCGGGAAACATTAAAACCGCTGGAAGCCACCGCATCAATGCGGGAAGATGCTGCGGTAATGCGCCGCTCTTTCCCCTGTTCCAGGGGAATCTCCACATCTTTCTCCACAGCCTCCACACGAATCCGTTCCCTCCCCGCCTTATCCCATTGACTAAGAAGAAAATCGGCGATCTCCTGGGCAACGGCCACAAAGCAACACTGTTCAGCCAAACGTATATCCCCAATAACTTCCCGCTTCAACCCCAAACCCATCAGGGAGCCTAAAACCTGACGATGGTCCAGCTTGCCCCGTGGATCAGCCGGGGTTGCCTGCAAAGCACGGATCTCGCTGGGGACATTATCCAGAACATCCGGATCTTCGACCATCAGAAAGCGCACCCTTTCCGCATCGGGAAACCCACCCTCCAACCGAAAGGCAAGACCTTCCCTCTGCAGGATGCCTTCCAGCCAATTAGCTAACGCCTGTCCCAGAAAAGGAGTCCATACCGGCTGACCTTGACCCAAGGCCTCATCGCATAAATCCAGCAAATGAGCCCCTTCCAGCCGCATCTCTTTCTCCGTCCAGAATTTCAAGGCACTGCGGTCAATATGATATTCCATCCCTTCCACCCTTAGAGACGAAGCAAAAAGCTGAATATCCCAGGAAGCAAGATGGAGCGAACCAGCATCAGCACGAAATAGGCAATAAGCGGCGCCAAACCAATGGCGAAACCAGGCCCGCCAAATTGAAGACGCTCAAAGGGCCTGATCAAGGGATCCGTAATATCATGCAGGATGCGCACAAAAGCATTGTAAGGCAGATTAGGAATCCATGATAACAAAGCACGCAAAATGATGGCGTACATCAAAATCAGGAGCACCTTATCCGCTACTTGATAAACAAAAATTATAATAATCACTCCTTATTTAGTGAGAGACCAAAAGAAGCCTTTCTCTTTAAAATCATCCTTCATTTCTCCGGATATATCCACATTATTAGGCACAAAGAGGAAAATGCCGTTGCCGACTTTTTGCATATTTCCGCCTAAAGCATATGTAGCGCCGCTGACAAAATCCACAATCCGCTTTGCCAAATTGCGTTCAGCATTTTCCAGATTAACAATTACAGGACGGCGGTTTCTCAATTGATCGGCGATGCTTTGCGAATCTTCAAAGGCCTGGGGTTCCATCACTACCACTTTGATTTGCTTTTGGGTGTGAATACTGACCACCTGAGCTCCTTTGCGATTGCCGGTCCCTCTGGTCTCTTCCCGGACTTCTTCCTTCTCCTCTTCTTCCTCGAAATAATCTTCCTCATAATCATCGTCTGCAAAGCCCATAATACCAATCACTTTGTCAAATAATTTAGCCATTGTCATTGACCTCCTTCAACATCACTCATGATTCAAATCTATTCGTTCGCCAAAGATTTGTCTTCCCACCCGGATGATGGTGGACCCTTCCTGAATCGCCCACTCAAAATCCTGACTCATCCCCATAGATAGCTCTTTGAGGTTCACATGGGGCAGATTTTTCTGCTGAAGCCGCTCCTTGAGCAGACGAAGCTCCCGGAAAAAACCTTGAGTATCCTCAGGGGAAGCACCCAAGGCACCGATGGTCATCAATCCATAGACCCGGATATGCTGACAACCCGCTGCCTCCCTCAGGAAATCCTCCACTTCTTCGGCCAATAATCCTGCCTTTTGTGAGTCCCGGGCAATATTAACCTGGACGAGGGTAGGCCAGATAATATTTCGCTGAGCTCCTTGGCTTTCTAAGGTCTCTAACAAGCTAAGCCTGTCCAGAGAGTGGATAAGATTGATCCTCTCATCCAGATACTTCACTTTATTGGTTTGCAAACGGCCAATGAGATGCCATTCGCAATCCTCCGGAAGCTGTGTTACCTTATCCTGCCATTCCTGAACCCTGTTTTCGGCGAAAGACCGCTGTCCTGCTTCATATGCCCTTTGCACCGTCCCGGCACTCATGGTTTTACTTACTGCCAGCAGCTTGATTGCGGATGGATCCCGGCCGCTTTTCACTGCAGCCTGTTGAATCCTCTGCCGCACAGCAAATAGATTTCCATAAATATCCATTTGTTACACCGTCCATCTTGTTTCAATTCTACAAAGAAGGCCCGTTTCCTGCCTGTTTCATAGAACAGGTTAAGATTGAGAAACATTTTTTATATTCATGATCAGCCCATCGATGCCCGTTCGGGGATTAGTGATGACGGGAATTCCATGGGGCAGGTTCTCAACACAAATGACCTGGTCATTTTGATCCAAAATCTTGACTTTGCGGTACTGAATAGCCCCTTCCTTAACCACATAGACCCCCTGCTCTTCCCCTTTACTCCACAAGCTGCTCTTAGGAACAAGCACCCCGCTGACCGAAGGTCTCTGCACAAGGGAAATATCCTGGAGCCTCTTTTGGCTTGTCCCATTGATATATTGGTTAAATTGAACGACCAGACCATGGGGATTATCCAGAAGGCGCAGAATCTTGGCACTGTAATTCTGATCATCAATGATCAGCTTAACGCTTTTCCCTACCTCATACCCCTTAGGCTCAACTTTGAGCACCGCCACCGTAGGTTTGAGATTGTTGACTATCTTACCGATCACTTTTCCCGCCGCCACACTCCCGCTGCTCTGAGGGGGGGACGGCTCCTGAGCTTCCTGAGCTTCCTGAGTTGTGGATAGCTCCTGGGTCGGTTGAAGAATTTTACCCACATCCATGGCCAGGAGATTTTCAGGGGTTAAATACGTTTCCAATCCATCGATGACAGAAAAGACGATACCGCCGCTGGAGGCATAGAGGTCATGGGCGGTAGCGGCATTCTCCTGTCCCAGCACCACCCCTCCGGAATGAATCCTGGCGATCAGGTCCCCCTTGCGTACTCTTTCTCCTTCCTGAACCAGAAACTCGGTTGTTCCTGCGCCAGGTGCTTTAAGCAAGGTTTCCTCATTGGCAAAAACCGCCGCGACAGTCTGGAGATGGTCAATACTCCCTTGCCTGGCGATCTCAACCTTAAGAGATCCTGTCAGGAAGCTGGAACGGTAAACCCATCCCAGTGAACCCAGGAGAAGAAGAAGAAAAACGCTGACACCAACTACCCGAACGACTTTATATATTCCCCTCCTTGGGCTCCTCTTCATTCCTCTCCACTCCATTTCCGGTTGATAATTCACAGATAAATACTGAGCCCGAACCCAGTTCAGAGGCCACAGTAATTTTCCCTTTAGCTCCTTCAACGATATGCTTGACAATGCTTAAACCCAGTCCCGTTCCTCCTTGTTCCCGGGAGCGGGCTTTGTCCACCCGGTAAAAACGTTCAAAGATGCGGGGCAGGTCCTCTTTAGGAATCCCGCACCCTGTATCGCCGAACTCTAAAAGAATCTTCCCGTCGTCATGAAAAGCATGGAGCCACACTTTACCCTTCACAGTATATTTTACAGCATTTTCCATAAGGTTGAGAAGTACCTGGCTCAATAAATCTATGCCCATGGCAACTTCCGGAAGATCCTTAGGTATTTTAATCTCTAGTTCGACTTTTTTAGCCTCCGCATAAGGCTCAATCACGGGGCGGATCTTCTCATAGGCCTCCTGAACTTTGCTCATGCCCTGACCCGCATCCTGCCGTTGGTTTTCGATCCGGGAAAGTGTCAGCAGCTCATCCACCAGGCGCTGCAAACGCAAGGTCTCCTTATGGATGATATTTAAAAAACGCTCCCGCAAGTGAGGAACTTCCGACGCCCCATCCAGCAAAGTCTCTACAAATCCCTTAATCGAGGTTAACGGGGTTCTCAGCTCATGGGATACATTCCCGACAAACTCCGTCCGGAGCAGCTCCAAACGGCGAATTTCCGTAATATCATAGCAGACGATCACTGCCCCCTGAGAACGGGCCCTCTCCCCGCTTATGGGACTGACCTGTGCCCGGATCATGAGTTTCGAATTCGTAGCCAGCTCGATTTGGCCGGAGCTGCCCTTTTCCAAAGCTTGAGTCACCAGGTCTCCTAATTCCTCAAACCCGCATAATTCACTGAAGTGCTTATCCCGGACAGCCTCCTGCTCTCTGCCAAAAAGCCTTTCCGCCGCCCGGTTGAGCAAGACAATGCGTCCCACATGATCCAGGGAAATAACCCCTTCCTGCATACCGGCAAGAATGGCCTGAATCTTCTGAGCTTCTTGTCGATTATTCAGCATGCTGAGATTAATTTGCTGCCCCAAATTGGCAATTGCCTTGGATAGAGTTCCTAATTCATCAGCATCCTCAGGAAGAGAGTCTGGCTGAAACTCCTCTTCAAGAATCCCGGCAATGGCATCATTGATCCTGCGAATGCGCTTTTCAAATTGAAAAGCAAAGAAGTAAATTATTCCCCCGGGAAGAAGAATCGCCAACGCTGTCGCCAAAGGATCGATATCCCAACGAATCCCTGTATGCACTTGAGCACCCAGCCAGAAAAGCAGTATGGAAAAGGAGCTGACCAGCAGATAAAGACCTAAGATAAGCCACTTAATCTTCATGTTCTATCCTTTCAAACGATACCCGATACCGCGCAATGTTTCGATATATTCAGGATTTGAAGGGTCTTTCTCAATCTTTTGCCTGAGATGCCGCACATGGACATCCACTGTTCGTGTATCCCCTGCGTATTCATATCCCCAGATTCGTTCCAGGAGCTCATCCCGGGTATAGACTTTACCGGGATAGGTGGCCAGGACACGCAGCAGTTCAAATTCTTTCGGTGTTAATTCTATGTACTCTCCCCGAACGGATACTCGGAAACGGTCCAAATCAATATGCAGATCCTGACGAAGGATATCGTTGTTCTCCTCCGAAGGTTTGAGACGCCTCAGCCTGGCCCGGATTCTGGCGATCAGCTCTCTGGGGCTGAATGGCTTCGTAATATAATCATCGGCGCCGATCTCCAGCCCCAATACTTTATCAATCTCTTCCCCTTTGGCTGTCAGCATAATGACCGGCAGTTCCACAAACTTGGGGGTCTTGCGGATTTGATTCAATACCTCCAGACCGCTGATACCGGGAAGCATAATGTCAAGAACCACAAGCTCCGGTTGTTTTTCCTCAAGAATGCCCAATGCTTCAGTGCCGTCTGCCGCGATCAATACCTGGTAGCCTTCCTTCTCAAGATTAAACTTGAGCAGCTCCTGAATGGGTTCTTCGTCATCAACCACCAAAATTACGGCCACGATTATTCCTCCTTTTCCGGCAGCCGGCGAATCCAGCCTGCCATCCGTCCTGTCCGCGGACCCTCCCGGCGATGAGAAAAGAAGGAGTCCGTATGACAGGCGGTACATTCCGGGGCTACCCATAGTCTTTCCCTTAGTATCCCCGCTTCCCTCAATACCATCTCATTGGCCGCCTTTAAGTCCAGCAGCCCATGTCCGCTTCTGCTTGGTTTTAAAAAAGGGGTATGGGTAAAATTTTTAGCAAACTCAGCCATAACCCGTTCATCCACTTCATAACAGCAGGGTCCAATACTCGGTCCGATAGCCGCCCAGGTTTCACTGGGATCTCCGCCAAGGCGCCGGAATTCCTCCAGCATGTGACCCACGATCTTCCCTGAGGTTCCTTTCCATCCCGCATGAGCAATGCCTACGGCCTGAAGGCCGGGATGATAAAAGAACACCGGAACGCAATCTGCAAAAAAGGCCATCAAGCCGCTGTGCTCCATGGTATACAGGCCATCGACACCGGCAATCGCACTATCCAGGGACTCGCTGCCCCGTCCCCCGTCCTCTTCCTGAACTTGATGAATTCTGGTTCCATGGACCTGCTCTCCAACTACAACCTGAGATGGAGCAGCATCCCATTCCTTAAACCATAGATCACGGTTAAGCCGTACTTTATCAGGCTCATCCCCTACATGGAGTCCAAGGTTTAAGCTGGCATAAGGTGCCGGACTTACCCCTCCCCAGCGTGTGGAAAACCCAATCTGAAGTCCCTCCGCTTCCCAGCGGGGAATGGTAAGATAGGTTAGGTTTTTTCCCTGATGCCAACTCCAAGTCATTGATTTACCCCCATACGATTCTCAATTTTAACTATACCATAAAGTCCGGGGGGGATGTACTCCCCAAAAGTCCTATTTATACGATTTAAAGCCTTCCGAGGGGTATATTGCCCTTCAGAAGGCTTTCACTATCTTTTGCAGATTTCGCTCCTATTTACCGCCGGTCGTCCATCAGGGAATTGAATTCCGGCAAATCGGTGGCATCAACCAAAATGACGTCCACCCCGATTTTTTTTACCCGTTCCCAGGGAACAAGAATATCCTCTGTCCGTCCCCCAAAGAAACCCCAGCTTCGAGAGGCACCCTGCACCACGATCCCCTTAATCGAACCCCGTTCCAGGTCCAGATCCAGGTCTTTAATAGGACCTAACCGGCGACCGTCTTTAATATTCACTATATCCAATAAACGCAGCTCAGAGATCCGCATCCACTAAACCTCCCCTCTCTCCATATATATTCCGGAGAGAGGAGGTTTATACCTCATACATACTTGCGCATATGCCCCAAGGCTGCCTTCTCCAAACGGGAAACCTGGGCCTGGGATATTCCGATCTCATCGGCTACTTCCATCTGGGTCTTGCCGTGGAAAAAGCGCAGGGACAAAATGAGTTTCTCTCGTTCACTCAGCCGCCGCAAAGCTTCCCGTACGGCAATTCCCTCCAGCCAGCTGTTATCGGAATGCTTTTCATCCCCGATCTGGTCCATAACGAAAATAGGATCTCCCCCATCATGGTAGATGGGCTCGAAAAGAGAGATGGGTTCCTGAATAGCATCCAGAGCAAAAATCACTTCTTCCCGGGGCAGAGTCAGCTTATCCGCAATCTCCGACACCGTTGGTTCCCGGGAGCATTCATTGACCAGCTGATCCCGGACTTGCAGCGCTTTGTAGGCGATATCCCGCAGAGACCGGCTGACCCGAATCGGATTATTATCCCGCAGATACCTGCGAATCTCTCCGATAATCATCGGGACAGCGTAGGTCGAGAATTTTACATTCTGGCTCAGATCAAAATTATCGATAGCCTTCATCAGGCCAATACAACCTACCTGAAAGAGGTCATCCACATACTCCCCACGATTGGTGAATCTCTGAATCACACTGAGCACCAAGCGGAGGTTACCGTAAATCAACTTCTCCCGAGCTTCCTTTTCCCCGCTTTGATAGGCAACAAATAACTCCTTCATTTTTGCGCTACTGTGAACAGGCAATTTTGAGGTGTTCACTCCACAGATTTCTACTTTGTTTAAGGCCATTTGAGCACCCTCCAAGCCATTTTTCATCTTGGAAGAGTATGCCCGCTGGAATTGAAACTTATTCCAAACGGATAAATTCTTTCCGCAAACGGCGGATAATCCGCTTTTCCAGCCGCGAAATATAGGATTGGGATATACCCAGCCGATCGGCAACTTCCTTCTGGGTTTTTTCTTCTCCATTATCCAAGCCAAAGCGCAATTCCATAATCAATTTTTCCCGATCCGTCAGCCTGGCCATGGCTAAATGCAAAAGCTGACGATCCACCTTCTCCTCCAGAGGGCGGGAAATAATATCGTTTTCCGTCCCCAGGACATCGGAAAGCAGGAGCTCATTGCCATCCCAATCAATATTTAGAGGCTCATCGAAGGATACCTCGGTTCTCGTTTTATTGTTGCGGCGCAAATGCATCAGAATTTCATTTTCAATACAACGTGAAGCATAGGTTGCCAGTTTGATCTTTTTCTGAGGATCAAAAGTATTGACAGCCTTGATCAGCCCTATGGTGCCAATGGAGACAAGATCCTCAATACCTACTCCCGTATTTTCGAACTTGCGGGCAATATAGACCACCAGCCGCAGGTTTCTTTCAATCAGAATATCCCGGACACTCACATCCCCCTGCTCCAGGCGTTCCAACAGCTCCCCCTCTTCATCCGTGCTCAGGGGGGGAGGGAGAGCTTCACTGCTCCCTACATAATAAATTTCCCGCCAGTCGGTAAACTTGCTTATCACTATTGATTTAATTTTCATGATCCATAGTTTGAAACGTTCTACTATCCTTCTCATCAGCTTTCCTCCGCTCCTTGAACATGCTCCGGATGCAGCAGGGCCTGATAGGCTCTATCCGGGCTAAGCACCTGCCGCACAAAAGCAAGGGTTGCTTTCATTTCCCTGGGCTCCGACAAGGATGTACAAACCACCTTTTGGGGTCGGATACCCAGAAGCCAACTTTTATGTCCTACTCCCTGATAGGGGATAAAGGCACATTGTTTAATCCATAAAGAATCGGACTGCCACAGCCAGGGCCAAGGATCGTCCAAATCCCGCCAAGCTCCTTGCAAAACCGGGAGCAGCTCTTCCGGCACCCCGGCAGCAGCTGCCTCTTCCTCAATTAAAATCACCGGATATCCGGTCAACGGATCCCGCAATTGATTCCCCGTATCCAAGAGCGCTTTTACCTGGAAAGGGTTCCCCCCGCCCATGTCAATCTCCAGGTCATAGATTGAAGTTTGGTGGTGGGCAGCGGAACCTAAGATCCGATGCCAGGCTTTTTGAGTAAACCACCACAATCCGGCCACCAGGGGCAGAATCCACAGATTCTTCAGGCCAAGCCGCAAAGAACCCCCTATTCTGCCATCGAAGGTGAGCCAACCCCATAAAGCGTAGATAAGCCCCCCCAGCCCGGCTGACAGAATCCAAAAGATCAGGAGAGACTTAAAGTAAAGCCTGAATCCCCGGTAGGGATAGGCCAGCCAAACCATGAGCCAGGGAATGAGGTATTTACTCAATTCAAAAATCAACGAGGCTGGAGCATAGGCAGATAGAATAACCGGAATTTCTCCAGCGATTACACCTGCCGCAATTCTCTTGCCTCGAAAGGGTAGATTCGCTAGTCGGGCGGCGAGGATTAAGAGCAAGGCATCCATACTTCCATTCACTAAAAGGTCAAGATCCAAATACCTCTCCATGACTCATTGCAGCCCTTTCTACCGTCTCTCCCAAATTATACCGAAGGTGGCGGATAAAAGCTGTCGCAATAGGTGGGAATATTTAGGAAAACTATTGCGACTGGTGACGTATAATCGCGGTTAAGCTAAATTGGGCAGGAAAGCTTCGCAAACCTTTTCCCGCAACTGGAACAACAGTAAAGCAAAGGAGTTGTCCGAAATAGGTACGCGCGTACCTATTTCGGACAACTCCTGCAAAATCAGTTTGGGCCTAAACCTTATTTGGCCTTAACCCTTTAAGAAAAAATCTCAGCCCCTGCAATGTCCAGATCAGAAAACCAGAAGGACCGGACCGTGTCCTGCTTCCGGTAGGTCATAAAATGTTCAATATCCAGGTCTTTAAACCCATAAACCAGAATAATCTCCTGCACAGGATCCACAATCCAAAACTCCTTGACCCCGGAAATCATAAAGGTGTTCAGCTTATCCACCATATCCCTGGAGCGGGTGCTGGGAGAGAGGATTTCCACCACCAGGACCGGTGTGCCCATATAGCGCCCTTGCTCATTGGTGGTCTCCGCCACATCACAGGCAATAAACAGATCCGGCTGCATTACGTCAGGATCTTTGAACCCCTCTTTGCGGAAATGCACATCGAAAGGAGCGTAAAACACCTTACAGGGCTTCCCTTTAAGATATTCCTTGAATTTAACATGCAAGTTTCCCGAAATTTCCTGGTGAAAAAGGCTTGGGGAACTCAACAGCACGATTTCCCCGTTGATGAATTCCATGCGCAGATCGCTTTTCTCATAGATTTCCATGAATTCCTCATAGGAGACCTTCTTGCCCCCGTACTGGTAATCCAGGGCCTTCTCCTTCATGAGAAAATAGCGGTCGGCATCTGTGATGTAGGGGGTGAGCCGTACAGCCTTCTTGCCGTTTTTGGTGATCACCACTTCCTCGTTTTCGTTCATGACATGGTCCAGGTACATGCCCAGGTTGTTTTTAAGCTCCGTAGCCGTGATTGTGTCGTTCGCTTTTATCGTATTAGCTTCTTTTTTATCGTCCATTTTATTCTCACCTCGTACGATGATTATATAATATCGCACGAATTATATCAACTATTTGTATTCAAAAATGACTACCTAAAGAGCTGTCTGCTCCGGAAAAGCCCCCGAAGGCCAATGATAAAAAGCCAGGCTTTGCCTGCTCACTGAGCACTCAAAGCCTGGCTCCTATGTACTTCATCAAAACCAATTTAACAAATTAACGTCTGCGACGTAAGAATTCGGGAATATCAAGATCCTCAGATGTTGCTGCCACCGGGCGAATCGCTTCATTGGCATTTCCTCTTAAATTACCGGCAGCGGATTTTTGTTGATCAAAGCCGGTAGCAATGACCGTAACCCGAATCTCATCCTTCAGGCCTTCATCGATGACCGCACCAAAGATAATATTAGCTTCCGGATCCGCCGCTTCAGCAATGATCTCAGAGGCCTCATTGACTTCAAATAAGGTCAGGTTTTGACCGCCGGTGATATTGAGCAGAACCCCTTGAGCGCCTTCGATAGAGGTCTCCAGCAAAGGACTGGAAATCGCTTTCCGCGCCGCATCCGCCGCTCTGTTCTCACCTGTTGCCGAACCGATTCCCATCAAGGCCGAACCGGTATTGCGCATAATGGTCTTCACATCGGCAAAGTCCAAATTAATCAGTCCGGGAACCGCTATCAAATCCGAAATCCCCTGGACCCCTTGGCGCAATACATCATCAGCGATCCGGAAGGCTTCATGAAGAGCGGTATGTTTATCCACCACTTGAAGCAAACGATCATTGGGAATGGTGATCAAGGTATCCACTTTGCTCTTAAGCTCAGCGATGCCTTTTTCGGCCTGCATAGCCCGCTTTCTGCCCTCAAAGGAAAAAGGACGTGTCACAACCCCAACCGTCAGAGCACCCAGCTCCTTAGCGATTTCAGCAACTATCGGGGCCGCTCCGGTTCCTGTGCCTCCGCCCATTCCGGCGGTAACAAAGACCATATCTGCGCCCTTCAGAACATTAATCAATTCTTCCCGGCTTTCCTCAGCCGCTTTTGACCCGATTTCAGGATTGGCTCCTGCGCCAAGTCCTTTAGTTAATTTATTGCCTATCTGGACTTTCTGGCCGGCCCGCGAGAGGTTAATTGCCTGAGCATCGGTATTTACCGCTACAAAATCCACACCTTTTAAACCCGCCGTAATCATACGGTTAACCGCGTTGTTGCCACCGCCCCCGACCCCAATCACCTTAATCTGGGCGAACTGATTAAAGTCCATATCAAATTCAAGCATTTAGCTGACGACCCCCTCGCTTATATTAAAGAAAACCTTTTATCCATAATGCGATTTCCCAATAGAGTTAATCCCGGTTCGAAGCAAATTCAAAGTATTCCCATACCAAAAGTAAATTCTATGGACAGGCATATTATCCTTCTTTTCACTTCAATTTTTTAACATGAAATATTATCCACAAAACCTAATGTTCACGGATTATCTTCAAGAATATCCTTTTATTCTTCCCTATCTCTATCTCCTAATCAAATGTCGGCGAATAATCGCTAAGTTATTGAACAATCGGACTCCAAACGCCACCACAGCTGCCAGGAACAGGTCCACCCCAATCCGGTCTCCCACATAGGCAAGGATTCCAGCCAGCAGAATGTTGGTAAAGAAACCCGAAAGAAAAACAACAGAGTCAAAATGGTCTTCCTGAGCAGCGCGAATACCTCCCAATACGGAGTCCAAAGCCGCCAAAATAGCCACTGAGAGATACTTCGAGTATTCAACCGGCACGGAGAACGGGCTGAACCAGCCGATAGCCAGTCCCAGGATCAGACCTAAAAATGGTAACCACATGTAAGAAATTCCTCCTCATTAACGACCGATAACAGGCTTAGCAGCCGTGAAATCGATATACCTTACCCCATTCTTAAACGACTTATACCCCTCATCATTGATCAGCGTATAAAGGGACTTAAGTTTTTCTGCCCAGGCATCAGCCTTGCCTAAACGGACCTCTATGCCATCCGTCAGAAAAAGGATAATCTGCTGGATAGGATTAACATAGATTTCCCCAATCAAAGGCGTTAACTCCTGAGGGGCTTGTCCTAACAAATTAAGGGCAGCCTTCAGACCGGGAAGATCCAATTCCTGCCCGGGACCTGCTGTATCAGGAAGAGTTACCCCATTGATCACCGGATAGCTTTGCTCAGGCCATCCCTCCCGGCGACGGAGATAAATCCCTTTACCATCCACCTCAACTATTCCCGAAGCGACAATCACCAGAGCTACAGGGGTACGCTCCTGAACCTCCAGGACCAAACGATTGGGGAACTTCTTCTTGAATGCCACCGACTCCACCAGAGGGTGAAGCAGCACCTTTTGCTCAAGCTGCCTTTGATCCAACATAATTAGATTTTGTCCTGTTACATCCGTAGTTAAACGTTCGATTTCATTGAGGGGAATTTCTTGCAGGCCCTCGATGCTTACTGCTTCAATGTTAAAATAGCTGGACTGCAGAAAGAAGCTTATCCCCACCACAGAGAGTATAACAAGTATGGAAATATAGAGAAAGGATGTAGTCGATTTCCTAGGCTCCACGGTCACTCCCCCCAGCTCTCAGTATATCGAATACAATCCTCTCTGTCATGTCTTTCTTTGGGAATCCTTTAATTTCGGCACTCTAAGATTTGACCCGTTTGAGCTTGGCACCCACACTGCGGTATTTTTCCTCCAGATTATCATAGCCGCGATCGATATGTCCCACCTTTTCCAGCACAGTAGCCTCTTCGGCAGCTAAAGCCGCCAGAAAAAGTGCGGCTCCCGCCCGCAGATCCGTAGCCTCTACAAAGGCGCCCTCCAGGCTTTTCACACCGCGGATAATGGCTGTCCGCCCTTCCACAGTAATTTGAGCTCCCATGCGGCGAAGTTCATCCACATGCTGAAAACGGTTTTCGAAGATGGTTTCAGTAATGATGCTGGTCCCCTCAGCCGTGGACAGCAGGGCCATGAATTGAGGCTGCATATCCGTTGGAAAACCGGGATGAGGCATAGTTTTGCAATCCACTCCCTTGATCTTTTTCTTGCCCTTGACCCGAATCGTGTCATCCCCGAGGATGATCTCCGCCCCCGCTTGCAGCAGTTTAGCCGTCACAGGTTCCAAATGCTCAGGAATCACATTGCTGATTTCAATATCTCCCTGAGTCATTACGGCGGCCACCATATGAGTCCCCGCCTCGATCCGATCCGGTATCACCGTATGCTCCACAGGATAGAGCTTACTCACTCCTTCAATGCGCAGAACATCCATGCCGGCACCGCGGACTTTTGCCCCCATCTTGTTCAGGAAATTCTGCAGATCGATAATCTCCGGCTCCCTGGCCGCATTGTAGATAGTGGTGGTTCCTTTAGCCAGGACAGCCGCCATCATGAGGTTTTCCGTAGCTCCTACACTGGGGAGATCCAAATAAATCTTAGCCCCTTGGAGCTGATCCGCCCAAGCCTCGATATAACCATGTTTCTCTTTAACCTTGACCCCCAGTTCCTGGAGACCCTTGATATGTTGATCCATGGGCCGCGAACCAATGGCACACCCGCCCGGTTTGGAAATGCGCACCCGCCCGTTGCGGGCCAGTATGGGACCAAGAATAAGATTAGAGGCTCTCATTTGACGCATAAGTCCTTCATCCACTTCCCAGCGGGCCAGGTCTGAAGCATCTACAAGCAAGGCCTCTTTTTGATCTTCCACATGAGCACCGAGATATTCCAGCACTTCGATCATATTGCTGATATCTGCTAAATGAGGAATATCCAATAACGTGGTTTTTCCCGAAACCAGCAAAGAAGCTGCCAGTAAAGGTAGGGATGAGTTTTTGGCTCCACTATTACGCAGTCTACCTTCCAACTGTTGTTTTCCGGTAATGACATAGCGATCCATCGCCATGAAAGATTCCTCCCTCTTAGCTGGGTGAGATATACCGCACCTCAGTCTTTAATTCAACACCGAACTGATGATGAACATCCTTTTGTATTTCCCTAATCAAGGCTAATACATCGCGGGCTGTGGCATTTCCTTGGTTTACTATAAAATTGGCGTGCTTTGAGGATACTTGAGCTCCGCCTAATCTCTTTCCCTTCCAACCGGCTTCCTCGATTAAACGTCCCGCCGAACCTCCGGGAGGATTGCGGAACACACTTCCTGCATTAGGCAGCTCCAAAGGCTGGGCTGCTTTGCGCCTGGCCAGGTTCTCACTCATGGTGGCCTGGATCACATCCGGATCTCCGGGTTTCAGGTGAAAAACTCCCTCCAGGACAATGGCCTGATCCCGTAGGGAACACTCCCTATAACCAAACTGTATGTCTTCTTTAGTAAGCCACTGCACTTCTCCTCCTGGAGCCAGGATTTTAACCTCTTCCAGAACATCCTGGATGCTTCCTCCATGGGCTCCCGCATTCATAACGACGGCTCCACCCACTGTGCCCGGAATCCCCCGGGCAAACTCCAATCCCGTCAAGCCGCGATCAGCTGCCTCTTGAGACAGCCGGGCCAAAGAATATCCCGCTCCCACAGTGACCCATTCAGAATCCCATACAGACTGAGCTAAGCCCGTGCTGATCACCGTTACCCCGGGTAATCCTTCATCCGGAAACAGCACATTGGAGCCCCGGCCAAATAAGCGAAACGGTATGCCCTGCCCCTGACACTTAAGCCAAATTTCCCGGAGCTCTTCTTCACTTTCCGGCCAACAGACAGTTTCAGCCAGCCCCCCTATACGCCAGGTATTCAATTTCTGCAGAGGGTACCGGTGCTCGATCCGTCCCCTCGTCCCTTGCCATATCATTGGTATACCACCTTATGTTCATCATATCATAGGCACGCCGGATACTCCGCCAGGGAACCCCCAGCTGGAGTGCCTGCAGCACTACTGTATATACTGCATCATCCAGGGGTTTATTCCCACAAGGGGCAACATCCCCCAGATACTCGAAGCGGTCTTTATCCCCATAGAATTCCACCTGCTCTCCCTGACAAACCCAACAGCTTTCAGTGAGAACCAGCTGGGGCCGGCGTCCAAATCTCTTATGACCCCAACACCCTGTAAGCCAGCTTTCAGGGATGATCCAATGGAGGCCGTTATTGATGCGAACCTCCCATTGACCTTCCTCGGTCTGCCACAGCAATGACGGTTCAAATCCGGCACAATCCAATATTTTCCACAGAAAAGGTTCATCATCTCCTACCCCGGAATTTACCGGGAGGATGATCTCTTCTTCCCAATACCTATGTAGGAACTCCGTCAGTTCAGTTTGCATAAGCCCTCGGGAGAGGCCCCATTGCCGGTGAGGATCCTCCTGAGGGATTCCGGGCCAATAGAGAATTTCTGTGGGTCCTGCATCGGATGCATCATACAGCTCCTCTTCCAGACCCGGGATTGTTCCATCTGCCCAATCGACGCTAGCTTCAGGTGATGCTTCTCTGACTATAACATCTCTATGCAGGGCATTCAACAGAGAAAGAATTCCTTGCCACTCATCCCTATCTCGGGGAACGAGAAGTAATATTTTCCGCTTAGGCCACAAAGCAACCCACTCCCTTCCTTCTGACTGTCATATGTTATGCAGCGCAGTCAGAAGGTGTGAAAGGGCGGAGATTATTTCCAGGCCGTATCCAGGCAGATTTTGACGATCTTATTAAGGGCATCCGGCTGACCCAGACTCTGGGCGGCTTGAGCCATCTTGTGCAGCTTTTCAGGCTTTTCTATAAGCCCTTGGACCAAGGCCCAGAGATTTTCACCGGTTAGATCTTTATCCAGAATAACACAGGCGGCACCATCTTTCTCCAGAGCCCTGGCGTTGAATTCCTGATGGTTTTCAGCTGCCAAAGGATAAGGTACAAGAAGCCCCGGTTTGCCAGCCACCATAATCTCAGCTAAGGTCGTTGCTCCGGCCCGCCCCACAAATAAATCAGCACAGGCCATAGCCTCGGGCATATCCTTAAGGTATTCAAGGACCCGCCAGTTTTCTCGTTGCCACTGAATCCCCTGAGTCTTTAAACTCTCCAGAGTTTCCTGATAGGTCGCTTTACCGGTAGCCCAAATGACTTGAATATCTTTTCTGCCTGCCAAATGCTTAAGCACTGTGGGCATGGCTTGATTAATACTGCGGGCGCCCCGGCTTCCCCCTGTGACAAGGAGGGTCAGACAATCAGGGCGCAGCCCTAAACATGCCGCCCCTTTCTCCCGGGATATGTTCCCTATCTCAGGGCGAACGGGCAAACCCGTCAAAACCAACTTCCGCCTCACACCGAAGTGAGCAATGCTCTCCGGGAAGGTCACCATGACCTTGCGCACAAAACGGGTGAGAATCTTATTGGTAATCCCCGGCAGAGCATTCTGCTCATGGAGCAAAGTCGGAATCCCAAATAAGGCCGCAGTCAATACTACCGGCCCTGCTACATATCCTCCCGTTCCCACCACAAGATCCGGTTTAAATTTCTTGAGAATCTGTTTGGTCTCCCATAGGGCTTTAAAGCTCTTGCCCCCCACTTTGAGAGTTTCCAGGCTGAGTTTGCGGGGCAGCCCCTGCCCGGAAACTCCTGCAAATTCAAGCCCGGCCTCAGGAACCAGGCGCGCTTCCATCCCTTCCCGAGTGCCTATGTAAAGAATTTCAGCTTCCGGCTGGTGGGCGAGAATCCCTTTGGCGATGGCCAGAGCCGGATAGATATGGCCCCCTGTTCCTCCACCTGTTACAATCACGCGCATGGAATTCTGCTCCCTTCGTGTTTTTACCGCGACTCCCGCGAAATATTCAAAAGCACTCCCACCCCCAGCATGGTAAACACCAGGGACGTCCCGCCATAGCTTAGGAACGGCAGGGTGATTCCCGTAACGGGAAGCACTCCGCTGACCACACCCATATTGATCATCGCCTGTATGCACACCATCCCTGTCAGCCCCACAGCCAGAAAGCCGGTAAAAGCATCCGGTGCTCCCATAGCCACCCGGAACCCCCGCCAGGCAAACAGGAAGAAGAGCAGAATGACGAGAGTGGCTCCTACAAAGCCCAGTTCCTCCCCGATCATAGCGAAGATAAAATCCGTATGATTCTCCGGGAGATAAAGAAACTTCTGTTTGCTTTGCCCCAGGCCTAAGCCAAAAAGCCCGCCCGGCCCCAAAGCAAGCAACGCCTGAATCGTTTGATATCCCTTTCCCGAAGGATCCACCCAGGGATCCAGGAAGGCAAAAATCCGGTTCATGCGATAGGGTTCCGCTATAATGGCGGCCACCACCAAACCCACACCGGTGCCCCCTAAACCGATAATATGGCTGGCTCTGGCACCTGCGGCTATGAGCATAAAGAAAGTCACTCCGGCGATCACAAGGGTTGTTCCCAAATCAGGCTGGAGCATAATCAGGCCCGCAACAAGACCCAAAAGCCCCAATACGGGAAGCAGACCATGCCGAAAAGACCTAATCTTATGCGGATCAATGGCTAAGATGTTGGCCATGACCAAAACCATGGCCAACTTGATCACTTCAGAAGGTTGAATGGATAAAGGACCCAGACCAATCCAGCGGTCAGCACCATTAACCCTGCGCCCGATCCCGGGAATCTTAACCATGATCAGGAGGACAATAGCGATAATAAGAGCCGGCTTTGCCCAACGGCGCATAAGGTCCAAATCCAGGGTCATGGCCAGAATCATCGCCACTAAGCCAGCGACAACCCACATCACCTCCATTTTCAGAAAGTGATAGGGATCGTCATACATCACATATCCTTTCACAGCGCTGGAACTGTACACCATTACGATTCCTATCGTAAGGAGCGCCAGGATTGCTCCAAGTAAGACCAGATCAGGGCGACGGCGTCTTGGCATGTTTTAGTTCCCCCTTTGAAAATTTAAATGGGTTCCCTATAATGCCTACGCACTAACTCCTTAAAGAATTCCCCTCTTTCTTCATAACTCTTAAACATATCCCAACTTGTACAAGCCGGTGAGAGCAAAACCACATTTCCAGGCTCTGCTTCGGCAATGGCCAGCTCCACAGCCTCTGCAAAGGTCTCAGCCCGCAGGTAATGCCGAATTCCTGTATCTTTGGCCGCCTGCTCCATCTCAGCCGCCGCCGAGCCGACCAGGACAAGGCTTTTCACCTGTTCCTTAACCGTTTTCATGAAATCATGGAAATCCAAGCCTTTGTTTTTCCCCCCGGCAATAAGAACGATGGGCTCTTCAAAGGCATATAAGGCTTTTTCTGCCGCATCAGGATTAGTCCCTTTGGAATCATTAATAAAAAGGATCCCCTCATAGGTCCCTACCACTTCCTGACGGTGTTCAACCCCTTTAAACTCCCGGAGGCCTTGAGCGATCTCCTCCCAGGAAAGTCCCAGCTCCCTCACCGCCGCGATGGAAGCCATAATGTTTTCCAGATTATGATTACCCCTGAGCTGAAGTTCCCTGCGCTTGATGATGGGAGTGATCTTCCCGTCTTTGGCAAGAATAATCTCATCCCCTTGCACTCCGTATCCCTCTGCCAACAGAGAAGTAGGGCTAAAGAAGACCACCCGGGCCTTGAGATGAGGAGCCAACTCACGAACCCTGGCATCATCCCAGTTTAAAATGGCACAATCCGACGGCCTTTGCTTCTCAAAAATCCGGGCCTTGGCTGCCAGATAATTCTCCAGGGTCCCGTGACGATCTAAATGGTCAGGGGTCACATTGAGGAGAATCCCCACATTCATACAGAGACTGTCCACCAATTCCAACTGAAAACTGGAAAGCTCGGCTACGATAATCCCTTCCTCATCCAGGTTCTCCACCTGATCGCTTAAGGCCACGCCGATATTGCCGGCGACCAGAGTTGATTTTCCGGTCCGCCTGGCCAGTTCCCCAATCAATGTGGTGGTAGTGGTTTTCCCATTGGTACCTGTCACGCCAATCTTGAAGGCCGGATGATCTCTCAAGGCAAGCTCAACCTCACTCCAAACCAAAGCCCCCTGAGCCATCCCCTCTTGAATAAAGGGGAGTTGGGGGGATACTCCGGGAGAAAGAACGATCACTTCAGCTTCCACCTCATGCCATTGCGGGATATGACCCAACACAAGTTGTCCATCCGGCAAGCCCAATTCTAAGATACCACTGAGTTGAGCCGGCTCCTTTTGATCCGTTAAGATGACGTGCGCGCCCAGGGCTTTCAGTCTTTTAACTGCCGCCAAGCCACTTCTTCCAGCACCGACGACCAATACTTTTTTTTTCTTTAAATTCATTCTTTCACCCTCTTGAAAAAATCAAGCTCAGAACATTCCCGCCATGTAAGCTATTACCCCAAGCACACCGCAAAGAAGAGAAGCCAGCCAAAAAACCATGACGACCTTCCATTCATTCCAACCGCCCAGTTCAAAATGGTGATGCAATGGGCTCATGCGGAAGATCCGTTTACCCGTAGTCTGATAGGAAAAAACCTGTAAAATAACCGAAATTGCCTCAACCACATAGACCCCGCCAATAACCAGGAGAATAAGCTCCGTTTTGGTCAGCACAGCTAAGCCGACCAAGGCTCCCCCCAAGGCTAAGGAACCCGTATCCCCCATAAAGACCCGGGCCGGGTTTTTATTAAAGCGGAGAAAGCCGAAACATCCTCCCACAGCGGCCGCCGCAAAAACGGCCAAATCGGATTCATAGGCCAGAATAGCCACTCCGCCCCCCTGGGAAGCAGCCAGCGTAGCGATGCTAACGTAGCTCAGCATACTGAACAGGGTGGTGCCTGCCGCCAGGCCGTCCAGTCCATCCGTCAGATTGACGGCATTGGTAATCCCCACGATGATGAAGGAGACAAAAGGATAGTAGAATAAACCTAACTCCAAATGAATGGAGGTAAAAGGAATCACAAGATCCGTCCCCCGCCCCAGATAGCGATTGGCCCCCCAGGTCAGGAGCAACGCCAGGGCTATTTGGCCGATCAACTTTTGGTATGCCCTCAGACCTAAAGAGCGGTGCAGCACCACTTTGATAAAATCATCAATAAAACCGATCAGACCGTATCCCAGCATGGCACTAATCACCATGACCATTTCCAGGGAGGTGGGTTTTTCCGCCATGATCAGAGCACTTACGACAATCCCCACTAAAAAGATAATGCCACCCATGGTGGGCGTTCCAGCCTTAGCTAAATGCCGTTTGGGGCCTTCCTCACGAATAGTCTGGCCAAATTTCATCACCCGTAAAACGGGAATCATCAACGGCCCAAGTATTAAAGTGATCATCAGCGCTAAAGCAGCAGCCAAAAATATGCGTTCCCACATGGATTAATTCCTTCCTTTACTCTCAGCATAGCGACACACTAATCTTTGCGAAGTGCCCTTGTGACTTCTTCCATTTTCATACCACGAGAAGCTTTGATTAAGACCCAGGTGCCTTGATTTAAACCTGCCAGCAACTCCCGGGCTTTCTTGATCGCCCCCTCGCGCTCAGGAAAAGAATGAATCCTTTGGGGTGATAACCCCTTTTCCAAAGCTCCGCGGGCAATTTCCTCAGCCAGCGGACCAACGGTGATCAGTTCAGAGATTCCCAGATCGGCTACCGTCTGCCCCACTTCATAATGCCCCGCCCGGCAGGATTGCCCCAGTTCATACATTTCTCCCAGTATGGCAAGAGTGGACTCCCCCCCTCTTTCCTTTAAGACCTGCAGGGAGGCCTTCATCGAGGTCGGGTTGGCATTATAGACATCACTGATTAAGGTGCTGCCCCCTGGTCCCGGTTGAAGCTCCAGGCGCATCCTGGATAGTTCCATAGCAGCCAGCCCCCGGCATCCCTCTTCCAGGGATACATTCAAGAGAACCCCGACACTGAGGGCGGCCAGTGCATCCAGCACATTATGCTCTCCCGGCAGGGGCAGGCGAACCGTAACCGACGAAGCGGCTTGCTTTTCTCCTAGTGGGACAAGGGACCTGTCCCCGTGTCCCATTTCCGCTTGAAAGCAGGTTCCCAGAGTACCGAAGGGTGTCAGAGACCTTCCCCGCAGATCGGGCTCGTGGAATCTCCCTTCCAGGCCATAGAAGAAGGTCCGATGTGAGTCATGCTCAGCCTGCTTCACACTCCACTCATCCTCCCCATTGAGGACGGCGCTCCCTGTCTCAGGAAGGGCTTCAATCAGCTCCCACTTAGCCCGGGCAATAGCTTCTTGTGAACCTAAAAGCTCCATATGGGTCGTGCCAATATTGGTTATAACACCGATATCCGGGCAAGCTATATCACATAAAAAAGCAATTTGCCCCAATCCGCGCATGCCCATCTCTAAAATAAGAACTTCCGTATTCTCGGTCGCCTTTAAAATAGTCATAGGAAGGCCCAACTCATTGTTTTGGTTCTCTAAATTTTTATGGGTGCGGTATTTTTCACTTAAGACCGCCGCTACCATATCTTTGGTGGTGGTTTTCCCATTGCTGCCTGTGATGGCCACCACTTTGGCCCCCAGCTCCTTACGCCAGGCCTGAGCCAAGGTCTGCATAGCGGCAAGGCCGGACTCCACCCGGATCAGGGCTTTGCCCTCAGGAACCCGGACTTCCCGGCGGTGTTCCAACCGTTCCTTCTCCCCGATCACCACCGAGGCGCCTTTCTGCCAGGCCCCCTCAATATAATCATGTCCGTCCGTCCGCTCGCCCACTAAGGCAAAAAAGATCTCCCCTGCTTTGACCCCCCGGCTGTCGATACAACAGCCGGAAGCCCTGACCTGGGAATCACCTGTCAATTCCCCCCGGACCAAATCGGCAATCCTTTGGCTATCCCACATAACCGAGCCTCCTTAAGGCTTCCCGGGCTACTTCCCGATCATCAAAGGGGAACACATCCTTGCCGATGATCTGATAGTCCTCATGGCCTTTTCCGGCAATCAGCACCGTATCCCCTTCCTTGGCCAGCAGGCAGGCGCATTCAATCGCCTCCCGGCGGTTCACATTAGCAGTATAATCGATTCCCTCGATACCCTCCAGAATATCCCGGATAATCTGCCGGGGATCCTCGGTACGGGGATTATCTGAAGTAACAATCACATGATCGCTGAGTTCCTCGGCAATGGCTCCCATCTGGGGCCGCTTTCCTTTATCCCGATCCCCGCCGCAGCCAAACACCGTAATCAAGCGGCCTTGGGTGAACTCCCGGGCCGTTTTGCAGACATTCTCCAAACCATCCGGAGTATGGGCATAATCGACGATGACCTGGAAGGGCTGCCCCATCCGCACGCTTTCAAAGCGTCCCGGAACCCCTTGGACCGCTGCCAGGGCTTCACAAACCTGACGGGGGCTTCTTCCGCTCTCCACCCCCCAGGCAAAAGCAGCCAGAGCGTTGTACACGCTGAACATGCCGGGGGTTGAGTATTCCACCTGCGACCCTCCGCCCTTAAAACGGACCGTGAATTTCACTCCATCAGCAGTCAGCCGGATATCCTCCGCCCGATAATCCAGAAGATCGGCGTTAACGCCATAGGTCACCACAGGAGCGGCAGAAAGCCGGATCAAGGTCTCTGCAGCCGGATCATCCCCGTTGACAACCCCCACCTTAGGTTCTTTAACCCCGGTAAGGCCGCTGAAAAGTTGGGCTTTAGCTTGGAGGTACTCCTCCATTGTTTTATGATAATCCAAATGATCTTGTGTCAAATTGCTGAAAATACCTGCGTCAAATTCGCACCCTGTCACCCGCCCAAAAACCAAGGCGTGGGAAGAGACTTCCATGACAGCCAATTGAACCCCTTCATCCACCATTTCCTTGAGCAGCTTCTGGAGATCAATCGCCTCCGGGGTGGTCCGGTTTCCCGGCAGTTCCCTGCCCGCGATGCGGGCTCCTAAAGTGCCGATTAAGCCCACCTTCTTACCTTCCCCTGCAGCAATACTTTCCACAAGATAGGTAATGGTGGTTTTCCCATTGGTACCGGTTACCCCCACCACTTCCAATTTAGCGGCAGGATGATCATAGAGGTTGGCGGCGAGATTTCCCATAACCTCCCGCACCTTCTTCACTTGGAGCTGAGGAATATCAAGAGGGAGAATCCGTTCCACCAGTAAGGCAGCTGCCCCTTGAGCAATGGCTTGGGCTGCAAAGTCATGGCCGTCCACATTCATTCCGGGTACACAGGCATAGAGGTCTCCGGGCTGAACCTGGCGGGAATCCATAACCATCCCCTGGATCAGAGTATCTTGATCTCCAACATGATTCACAATTTCAATTCCGGATGCAATCTCTGAGAGTCTTTTCCGAACAGACTTCACCCTCATCACTACCTTTCAACTCTATTATAGACAGTAAAAATCTATTGCAATCATTGGCCTAAGGGCTGCCGCCAGGGCATTTGCAGCATGGTTTCTATGTCGATATCCACTTCCTCTTCCACGGCCCACCAGTTGCCTGAAGTGGGTGCTCCCGCCTCAGAACCAAAATAGAGCAGCACCGAGGATCCCTCTTCCACTTTAGAATCCCCATGAGGAATTTGGTCCTGAACAACCGTTCCACTGCCCTCGGTCAGGACGGTAAAACCGGCTTGCCGCAGAGACTTCTCGGCCTCGGCCAGGGTCAGCCCCAGAACCGAAGGAACCGTTACCGCTTTTTTTACAGGAGGTATCTGCATATCCAGACGGGGTTTGCCCAGCGTCAGAGGGGCTTTCAGATCCATTTCCACACCTAAATATTTCAAAGAGTCCTGCAGCACCCCTCTTACCGGCGGAGCCGCCACAGAGCCCCCGTAAAAGGGCACACCATCAATCACACAAAGGATGGCCAGTCTGGGGTTATCCGCCGGAGCAAAGGCAATAAAGGAAGCAATGTATTCCCCTTGTATGTACGCCCCATTGGCAACTTTTTGGGCGGTCCCGGTCTTGCCTGCCACCCGGTATCCGGGCAGAAAGGCCCGGTACCCCGTGCCGTTGGTGACCACGGACTCCAGCATCTGCCGGGCCGTTTTCGAAGTACCCTCACTGATCACACGCCGCACGGTCTGAGGTTCAAAGGATTCCACCACGTTCCCCGCAGGCCCGACGATTTCTTTCACCAATTGGGGCTTCATCAGGGTCCCGCCGTTAGCTACGGCGGAAACCGCCGTCAGCAGCTGAATGGCCGTCACATTATTGGTTTGCCCAATAGACATAGTGGCAAGGTCCAAGGCCGTGGCTCTCTTTTTCCCGGCTAAAATTCCTACAGCCTCACCGGACATCTCGATTCCCGTTTTCTGACCAAAGCCGAAGTCATGCAGGTACTCATAGAATTTATCCATACCCAGGCGCTGGCCCATGGCGACAAACCCTGGGTTGCAGGAGTTTTCCACGACCTGAGTAAAGGTCTGGCTGCCATGACCCCCATGCTTCCAGCAATGAACGGTCTTGCCCAGAATGGTCACTCCCCCCGGATCGAAAAAACCTTCCTGGGGACTGATCTTTTTTTCCTCAAGGGCAGCCGCCAACGTAATAATCTTAAAAGTGGACCCTGGTTCATAACCGTTTTGAATCGCAATATTGCGCCGGGTACTCTGATCATAGTTGTTGTAATAATTCGGATCATAGGTAGGTGCCGAAGCAAGAGCCAGCACCTGCCCGGTATTGGGATCCATAACCAGGATAGAAGCGCTCTTGGGGACCTGCCCATTCATATTATCCCCTTGTCCGGACAACAGTTTCTGCAGTTCCCGCTCCGCAAAAGCCTGAATATTTTTATCGATAGTCAGACGCACCGTATTGCCATTCTTCGGGGAAACATACATTTGATTGGCAAAGGGCAAAGGGATACCATTGGCAGCAAACTCTGTCAATACGGCACCCGGGACTCCGTTCAACTCGGAATCCCTAGTCAACTCTATTCCTTCTAACCCCTGGTTGTCAATCCCCGCAAAGCCAATAATATGTGCAGCTAAGGTGCTGTTGGGGTAATAACGCACACTATCCTCAGTAATCCCAATCCCAGGCAGCTCTAAGGCCCGGACTTGAGCCGCCACCTCTGCCGTCACCCTTTTCTTGACATATTCCAAAGCCGATCGCTTGGTTATTCTTTCCATAACCTGCGACCGTTCCATCTCCAAGAGGCCGGACAAAGCATGGGCGATCTCCTCCGCTCTGCCGGAGGAACGAACTTGGGCAGGCACCGCATAGACAGTCTCGGTACTGACACTCATGGCCAGCACCTCCCCGTTGCGATCCTCAATATTTCCCCTTTTGGCTGCTACAGGAACTCCCCGATAATGGCTTTCATCAGCCTTATCGCTTAAAATCGCCCCCTGAGCCAATTGCACAAAGGCCAGTCGGACAATCAGCACCACCAAAAAAGCACTGACACAGAAAAAAAGAAAGGCGATACGTTTGCGCATGACGACATAAGGACTCATCGTCCCACCCCCTATTCTAGGGCGTCACAGCAAACTCTACCGCCTTTGATCGTTTATCGTTGCGTGGAAGCAAAAAAGCTTGTAAATTTCTGCGAAATCTGTTCCAAAGCGGAAGGTTCTTTAACGACCTCTTCGGCTTTGGCCGGTGTTGACTGGACGCCCATTTCAGTCTTGGCGACAGGCAAGGTTCCAGCCACATAGACCGTTCCCGCAGGTTTTTCCATGCCCATGGCAAGTGCAGCACTTTCAATCCGGCTTACCGAGCGCAGTTTATCCACTTGGGCTTGCAGAAGATCGTTATTAGCCTTCAGGTCGGCAATCTCCTTCTGGGTCGCCCGGATTTGTGCTCCCTTAACCACCGTCAGATTAATGGTTTCCGCGGCAAAAACTGTCGCTACGGCCACCACTAAACTCAAGATAAGTACACTTTTCCAGTGAGAACGGGGCTTCTCCCTATGGACAGGTTTTTTTGCTTTGCGGGGTCTCTTCTCTATGGGCTGTTCCCATTCAATTTTTTCCTGCGCTAATACCAAAGGTATTCCTCCTCCGTTCTCTTTAGAATTCAAAAAATCCAAATCAAAGCTTTTCAGCAATTCTTAACTTAGCACTGCGTGCCCGGGGATTGGCTTCAATCTCCTGGGGACTGGGCAGAATCGGTTTGCGATGAACTAAACGGGCCATTGCCTTGGCGCCGCACTGGCAAACCGGAAAAACCGGCGGACAAGTACAGCGGCCCAGCCAGGAGTTGAAGGTTTCTTTCACGATCCGATCTTCCAGAGAGTGAAAGGTGATGACTCCTACCCTTCCTCCCGGAGCCAGACAGCGTATCACTTGGTCCAGAGCTCTCTCCAAGACCCCCAGTTCATCGTTGACGGCTATGCGCAGGGCCTGAAATGTCCTCTTCGCAGGATGAGGCCCTTCCCGGCGAGCCCCTGCCGGAATCGCTCTTTTGATAATATCCACTAATTCACCCGTAGTTGTGATGGGTTTCTGTTTACGGGCTTCCACAATAAACTCCACAATGCGTTTGGACCATTTTTCCTCTCCATACTTCCAGAGGATCTCAGCCAGCATTTCAGCTTTCCCTTCATTGACCAAAGTCTTCGCAGACAGTGGATTCTGCGGATTCATCCGCATGTCCAACTCCGCATCCTGCATATAGCTGAACCCTCGTTCAGCCTCATCCAGTTGAGGGGAAGACACCCCCAGGTCAAAAAGGACACCTTGAACGGGAAGAAGTTCCAGAGATTGAAGAGACTCCTCCAACCCTTCGAAATTGCGGTTAACCAGAAAAACCCGGGGGTCTCCCGCAAATTTGTCCTGAGCGTTTTTGATGGCTAAGGGATCCTGATCGAAGCCCACCAGCTTTCCTTTTTCACTCAGCCTCGACAATAAATAACCAGTATGCCCTGCTCCACCTAAGGTGCAGTCCACATAGGTTCCCGAAGGATCCTTCACAACCCCGTCCACCGTTTCTTTGAGCAAAACTGTGACATGATGAAATTCCAAACCATTCGACCTCTTCTCTATATTCCCAGGTTCACCAAAGATTCTGCAGCACTGGCATAAGCATCTTCAGCCTGACGGGAATAGTCTGCCCAAAGGGCCTGACTCCAAATCTCCACACGGGAGGAGACACCCACCAAGACCGCATCCTTATCAAGCTGAGCATATTCCCGCAGGTTAGCAGGCAAAAGAATTCTCCCTTGCTTATCCAACTCGCATTCAGTAGCCCCGGAAAAAAAGAAACGGACAAAAGCTCGTGCTTCAGGTTGAGTAAAAGGCAAGGCCCGCAATTTCTCCTCGAGCACTTTCCATTCGTCCAATGGGTAGACAAAGAGACAGTGATCTAAGCCTTTGGTGGCGATGAACCGCTCCCCTAAGGCTTCCCGGAATCTTGCCGGTACAATCAGCCGGCCTTTTCCATCGATCGTATGGAGGTATTCCCCCATGAACATACTTCGTCACCCCACAGCGGCGTCACTTTGCCCCACTTCAACCCACTTTACCCCACTTATTCTCCATTAATAAAGGTTTTCCTTCTTGCCTTAAGCGCTTTTTTTGCGAAAACCGAAAAATGGGAAGAAAGTCCTATTGAAGGAATCAAGGGAATCAAGGGGACAGGTCCCGTTTTTCAGCCTGAATCCCGCAGTAATTTTCCCTTATCCTATACAAAAATGCTAAAAACACCAGGGGCATGAGTTTCCGGCCTCAAGCCCTGGTGTCTCCACTTTTTGAGAAAACTCCCGGTCAAATTCCCAAGCGCTTGGGAATTTGACCGAAAAAAACGCCAAAAGACAGGTCCCATCATTCACTGCCTGGAAGGAATACTCCGGGCTAGTGAATAACGGGACCTGTCCCCTTGATTCAAATTAAATTCTGGCTAAAAGAATAAAGTTAAGAACAAAGAGCAGAGTAGCGATCCACAATACCGGGCTGATTTCTTTGGTCTCACCCTTGAAGACCTTGACGATGCAAAAGAAAATAAAGCCGGCGGCAATACCATAAGAGATGCTGTAGCAAAAAGCCATGAAGATACCGGCAAAGAAAGCAGGAATGGCTTCGCTTAAATCTCCCCATTTAATCTCCTTAAAGGAAGAAAGCATCATAATACCGACGATGATTAAAGCTGGAGCAGTAGCTACACCAGGAACCGCACTGACCACCGGGGCTAAGAAAGCACTGGCCGCGAAGAGAACGGCGACCACGATGCTGGTTAATCCGGTCCGTCCACCGGCTCCAATACCGGCTGCGCTTTCCACATAAGTGGTTGTGTTGGATGTCCCAAAGAGGGAACCTACCGAAGTAGCGATAGCATCGGCAAAGAGGGCCTTGTCCATTTTGGAGCTGAAGCCTTTGCTGGTTTCCATGGCTTTCAGATCGGCTTCGGAGAAAATTCCTGAACTGCGGCCGGTGCCGATAAAGGTACCAATAGTGTCAAAAACATCAGATAAACTGAAAGCAAAAATTGTGACCAGAACGAGAGGAATCTTAGCCGGATCACTGAAGAGGGAAACAAGTCCGGGATTTCCGAAGGCTGCCATAAACGTTTGCGGCAGTTCAGCAAGAGCACCGCTAAAGCTGATGGAGGAACCCATATGAGTAAGACCTAAAGGAATACCGACCAGAGTTGTCACAATAATACCAATCAAAATAGCGCCTTTAACATTGCGAATAAGCAAAATAACTGTAAGAACGAGGCCTAAAATAGCCAGAAGTACGGAAGGAGAATTTAAAGTAACAAGGGCCGGAACAGCACTGGAGCTTGCGATAACCGTTCCGCCTTCACCCAGTTGAACATAAGTTCCGGGGTCGGAGGTAAAGGAAAGCAAGCCGGCATTCTTAATACCGATATAAGCAATAAAAATACCAATACCGCCGCCAATAGCATTTTGCAGACTTAAAGGAATGGATGTAATAATTTTTTTCCGAATGCTTGTCACTGTGATTAAAATATTAATAAGACCGCATAAGAAAACCATGGCTAATGCTTCTTGCCAAGTAAAGCCAAGACCAAAGACAACTGTAAAAACAAAAAAAGCATTAAGCCCCATACCTGGCGCCTGGGCATAAGGTACATTAGCAACTAGACCCATGACTAATGTTCCGATAACCGCTGCGATAATCGTAGCCAGGAATACTGCACCCCAAGGCATACCCGCTTGAGAAAGCATAGCCGGATTGACCATGATGATGTAGGCCATTGCGAAAAATGTAGTGAGTCCGGCAACGAGCTCAGTGCGGACATTGGAGCCGTTTTCCTTAAGTTTGAAGAAATTTTCCACTCTGATTCCTCCTGTTTTATTGTTATCTTTGCCATTATTCGTCATAAACAGACTTGCAACGGCATTTAATGAATGTATTATACTTCACTTCCGAACATTAGTCTACAGTTTTTTTCTTTCGTTCGGATATTTTCTTGAATCAAGGGGACAGGTCCCGTTTTTCAAATTTGAAAAACGGGACCTGTCCCCTTGATTCACTACTAGGCCAGATGCAGAGGCTTTGCCAAGATCCCATGAGCAGCCTCCATAATGGCCTCCGGCAAAGTGGGATGAGCGTGAATGATCTTAGCCAGATCTTCAGCCTTTATCTTTTTCTCCACGGCCAGCACACATTCCTGAATCAGGCTGCTGGCCTGAGGTCCCATGATACTGGCGCCTATTACAACTCCCTCTTCATCAGCCAACAGCTTCACCAATCCCATGATTTCCCCTAAGGCTAAGGCTTTGCCATTGGCGCTGAAAGGGAACTTACTGACCTTATAGTTTTGGCCTGAAGCCTTTAAAGCCTGCTCAGTCTCACCGACAGCGGCAATCTCCGGGTAGGTAAAGATGGCACTGGGTATCGCCCTTCCCTCCATACTAACCTGCTGCCCCGCCATATGCTCAGCCGCCACCATCCCCTGCATGGAGGCTACATGGGCAAGCATCGCCCCACCCACTACATCCCCAAGAGCATACACCTTAGGGACCGAGGTTTGCATCTGAGAGTTGACTTTGATAGCTCCCCGGTCCAGCTCAAGTCCTAATGCATCCCCATGGATGCCACTTAGACTCGGTCTTCTGCCCGTAGCCAAAAGCACCTGTTGGGCCGGCAACTCCTTCAAGCCCTTCCCATCCTCAACGATAACCACCAAACCCTCTTCTTTAGATTTGATTTCCCTTACAAAAGCCTTCGTCAAAATCTCTAGCCCGCTTCTTTTCAGCAAAGGAGCTAAGCGTTTGGGTATCTCTTCATCGATATTGGGAAGAAGAGAAGGAAGCATTTCCACCACACTGACCTTGACGCCAAATTCGTGGTAAATGGACGCAAACTCCAAACCAATCACACCGCCGCCGATGACCACCAGGCTATCGGGAAGGGTTTCCTGTTCGAGAAGCTCTTCGCTGGTCACCACTCCCGGGAGGTCCACACCGGGTACAGGAATTTTGGTCGGGATGGATCCCGTGGCCAAAACCAAATTCTCCACATGAAGCTCAACCTTGCCCGTTTCGGTCGTGACTTCAATGCGATTGGCCTCTTTTACCTCTCCCCACCCTTTCAGCACAGTAATCTTTTTCGCCTTCATGAGCTGCTCAATGCCGCTTACTAAGGTATTGACCACTTCCTTTTTCCTTGCGGTAATTTGCGGGTAGTGGAGCAACGCGCCCCCAAGCTGAATGCCGAATTCTTCGGCATGCTTTATTTCCCGCCATAACTCCGCGCTTTTGACCAAGGTCTTGGTGGGAATGCATCCATTGTTCAGACAGGTCCCCCCCAAACGCTCTTTCTCAATCAAAACGACGGATAAGCCAAGCTGGGCAGCGCGTAAGGCGCAGACATAGCCTCCGGGACCTCCTCCTAAGATGCCAACCTGATACTGTTCCATTAGTTCTTCCTCCCTATACCTTAAAACCCGCGACCTGTTCTCTAAGTTCGATAGCCATACTTACCAAACTTTGCGCAGCCCCGGCAATATTCTGCATACTTGCCGCAACCTCAGCCGAAGCCTGCTCGATCTCCCTTGTGGACACTTCGGCTTCCGCCGCGATATATTCTACTTGCTGGGATTGATTGGTGACCCCTTCCATATGAGTTAAGATTTGCTCGCCGGAAGCGGCAATTTCCGAAATATCACTGGACACTTGTTTGGTGGACTTCACAATAATCTCCAAAGCCTGCCGGGCCGCCAAGGTCTGTTGTAAAGAATTCTCCACTTTCGAATCGGCCACTTTCATGGCGTCCACCGTGGCTGTAATGGTTTCCTGAATACCATTGGTGATCTCGGCTACCTCATCGGTAGAGACCGATACCCCTTCCGCTAACTTGCGAATCTCATCAGCTACTACCGCAAAACCCCGGCCATGCTCGCCGGCCCTGGCTGCTTCGATGGCAGCGTTGAGAGCCAAAAGATTGGTCTGACGCGCAATGGAAGCTATGGTCGCCGTAATCGAAACAATTTGCTGGGATTGCTCATCTAAATTCTTGATACGCTCGGAGGCCTCATCCACCGTGGTATTGGTATCCTGCATAGCCTGGACAATTCCCGATAGACCATCCAATCCCTTTTCAGCATTTCCTTGAGAAATACCTGCTTCCTGGGCCACCGAACGGGCTCGCTCCGCAATAATCTGAATGGTATCCTGCAGGGCCCTGAAGGAATCCATGGCCCGGGAGATAACCGTCCTTTGCTGGGCCATCCCATTGGACATTCCCGCTATATGTTGGCTGACTTCTTCATTCTTAGCCGCTATCTCCTCCGAGTTTGCGGAAAGCTCATCAATGGACTCAACCCATTCATTGGCCATGATTCTGATCTTATGAATAATCTCCCGGAAGTTTTTCGTCATCGCATTAAACGCCTGGGTCACTGCTGCCATTTCCGCACTGGTAACCTGAATTTGCGTATTCAGCTCACCCTCCGCCACCTGCAATATCCCGATTTCCATCTGCTGAATAGGCTTTAAAAAACGATTATAATTCCGAAAAGAAGCCGCTACAGCAATCCCCAAACCCGCTATCAGATACCCCCCGCAAACCACCAACATTTCAAACTGAGGTAGTTTCAGAATAAATTGAATCACCGCGGCTATCACGACAACTGAAGGAATGACAACCTTCAAGGTCTGCCCGATATACTTGAAAAGGCTAACCTGCTTTAAATCCTCGGAGCCATTCATCACAAGGCTCATTGAGATACCCCCTCATAGATCTGGTGATTTTATCCCAGACTTTTCTTATTCTTTTGTCTAAATGATTCTCTTTGAATTTGCTTATTCCTTTTAAATTAACTAAAATTTCTGAATAATTCCAAGGTCTTCCCTCCGGCACGCCTCCTTCTTCCCTACAAAAAGAACCTATTCTGCACAACACAAAATAGGTTCTCCTTTTCCACCTATACTTATCTATTTAATTCGCTGCAATCACCTTGTTCAGCTTCTCTACCAACTCATCCGGTTTCTTGCCATGGGTAAGTGCTGCTCCTTCAATGCTTTCCATCGTGGATGAAGGGCATCCTAAACAATGCATGCCTAATTCCAGAAAAGTCTGCACCGTCTGAGGATAGCTGCGTAAAACCTGACCCACTGTCATGTCCTTAGTGATCAAAGCCAAAACCTCCTAACTCCCTCTTACAATTCTCACTAAAATGGTCGGATTTATTATAACTTATTTTGCTTACTTGTTCAACTTTTTGGTGTCTTCATTCGTGCTGCGAGGCGTCAACGGAGGAAAAAGCGTTTGTCCGGGTTGCGTAGCTTTGCGCACAACGGACCTTCGGGCGTGATCTCCTGAAACCTTCCACCGGAAGGTTTCTTGATCGGAGACTCACGTACTCCATAGCTCCGGAGCTGGTCAACTCGGCTTTCGGCCCGCTTTCAGCCATCAAACAAAATCAGCCTCAGCCAATTGGACTGCTGAACCATATGGACGGCATAGAGGATGTCTTCCCAGCGGAAAGCAGCCACCACCGCCGCGATCAGGAGAATGATACCAGGCACCCACAGAAAAGCGGCATAACCACCGCCAATACGATGGACATCCCGAACCTTGAGAGGGAGGAAAAGAAAGTTAAAGCCCATATAGACCAAGAAAGGTACTGAGCGGGGTATCCCCCAGGCCTGCAAGGCCCACAACACACCCACCGTCCAATTCCAGAAGTACCTTCTTTCCAGCCAAGCCGCCAAGCCTTTGGTATCAGGAGCCCCAGGCAGATGCGGCGCCACCACGCCCACTTGCAGCAAACGCAATAAAGAAAACAAACTGCCCAAAATCACCCATATCAACCAGGGGGATTGCATCCTTATTCCTTCCCATAAGGGCCATTGATTGGGAACCCACTGCGCCCAGGGCACCTCCGTGTTAAAAAGAAGGGCCGTCAGTATACCGGCCAGGGTCATTTGCCGGGTAATCATGGCCAAGCCCTGCCAGAACCACGCCATGCGCAAGGCCCGTTTAGGCTTCTTATTCTGGAGCTCTTTGTACCGCCAGTTCACTGCCGCCAGATTTGACCAGGCTACGATGACCAAAAGAACCGCCCAGATCTTACTGACCCACTTTTCTGCAGGCCATAATCCCCCTCGGCTCCCTTGAGTCCCTTGAGGCTGCTGAATTTCTCCCCAAAGCCCGACCATTGATTCCCCATCGGTCAGATTTAAGCTGAAGGTGGGGACTGGCGCCGTTACGGACCGGACTTCCTGCTCATAGGCTTTTACAAGGGACTGGGAGTTGTATTCCAAACCGATTCCGGAAGTATAAGCCCATACCGAGGGGTGAAGACTGGCTATTTTCGTCCACTCCCCCCACACCCTGGGCTCAGGAAGACGTTGAGCCGGAACCATGGCACTGCCTGGCAGCTCTATCCACAGCCCGATCCCCGCCCGATCTGCTTCCATCAGCCAATACTCATCCGGCTGCTGGCCGAGAAAGTAGATAAGGTTATAACCTTGCTCCTTGCACTCCTTAAGCCAGGCGGCAATATCGCCTTGATTTCTCAGTTCAACCTCTTTTTCCGGAGACAGGGCCAGCCCTTGAATGGGTAATTCCTTCCCATTCAAAAGAAAGATCCCATCCTGATATGCCAAAGATGTAAGCCCTAAAGCAAAGGCAATATCGTCACGATCACCCCGCGAGTTGCTTACAGTCAAATACACTTGATAGAGATAAGGATCTTCCGGACTCCAAAGATGTCCGTCAGGAATCTGAAAAGCCAGGCTCACATTCTGCACAGAACTTTCATCGGAGTGAACTTGAGTTACGGCTTGAGCAATCTCCGCAGAGCCATCAGAAATTATCCCCTGAACAGTCCATGGTCCATATTCGGAAAACCCATGATGACTCAGCTGAAAATCAACTTGAACCCGGGCCATAGTATCTTCCCATGTCACCTGAGTGCGCGGGTTTTCAAGACTGGTCTCCATAACTGCTTGTAAAGCTATGCGCCCGGTAATCCTGCCTTTATCAGGATAACCTGAGCCTAAAAAGGTGGCTTTCTGAGAAGAAGGTGCAGAAAGTTCCAGCAGGAGCAAATTATCCTGACCATGGTTTAAGGCTGTGACAGGAATCTGGATACGCTCGCTCCCCCCCTCGCCGACTATACTGCCAATGCGATGGGCACTTTCCATCCCGTTAAGATAAAGATCACAATGGCCATATACGCCATTGATCTGGAGCATAATGCTGCGGGCATTCCATTCAGCCGGGATTTTAAAGGTTTTCAGCGCCACTTGAAATTCCTTGCTTGAAGGAAGATAGCCGTATTCCCCGCCCGTGATCGGCGAGTCAATCCCCTTTCCTTCCTGCTCCGTTTCCGTAATCCAGGCTTGGCGCAAAGAAGGGTAGATCTTCCACTGCCCTCCCAGGTCCATTTCCCAGCGGTCAGCGCTGGTTGAAAAAGAGGAAGTTTTCAGGAACACTCCGGGTGTAGAATTCCAATTCCAAATCAACAGTCCCAAAGCTATCGCAAAAGTCAAAACCAATAAGTAAAGACGTTTATTAAACATAGTCGGTGTAAACCTTTCCTTTTGTTCGTTCTTAATTTCTAGATGGTCCGTTAAATTCCTTCAAGGAATCCCTCTATGAAAACAATCCGCACAATAAAAAAAGCCCGATCCATGACCAGACTTTAATCAATCGACTATCGTTTAATTCATCTTTTTTATATCCCGCGCCGCACATTGGGGACAGACCCCATAGAACTCAAGACGATGTCCATGGACTTGGAAGCCTGTATGGGAACCCACTTCTCTCTCCAATTCCAGCAGAGGACGATGGAAGTCGACGATTTTCCCACATTCAGTGCACGCCACATGGTAGTGATTGCTAGGATTCCCATCAAAACGGCTTGACATATCTCCATAGGAAAGCTCCAAGATATGTCCATGTTCTTTCAACATGTTTAAGGTATTGTATATAGTTCCCAAACTTACACCGGGAAACTTCGCCTTGACATGATGATAGATTTCCTCAGCTGTCGGATGAGTATCCGTACCTAAAAGAAACTCTAAAATAGCCTGACGCTGGGGAGTAAATCGTACCCCTTTGTCCTTAAGCTGCTTAAGAATTTCGATGGCAGTCATGAACTCATCTCCTTGCATTTTAAAATAATTATTATTTTTAGTTTAATGAAAAATATATAAATTGTCAAGATAAAAAAACAATATTTCTTTAAAATTAGGACTTTAGTCCTAGTGAACCACTTTTTATCATCAGCTCGGCTGAATAAATTAAAAAGGGAGTCAAAAGACTCCCTTTTTAAGAACATGAATTAAGCTGGATTTGGAGCGCCAGTCGGGCAAACTCCAGCACAAGAACCACAATCAGTGCAAGTATCGGCATCAATGACGTAAAGATCATCTCCGGCGCTGATCGCACCTACTGGACATTCTGCTTCACAAGCTCCGCAGCTGATGCACTCAGAATTAATTACATATGCCATTGTATACAACCCCTTTCTCCCCATTCTCAATTGTCACTATAACATAAAGAAAGAAAGTTAGGCAATATGTAATCCAATATTTTGTCCAGCTCAGAAAAACTTATTCATTTTGCATCCCCAACCATCAGGACCTTAGAGATCCCGATCCGGCCGATAAGGAACCTGATAGAGTCTCCTCATACACTGGGCGCAATAGGGCAGCATCCGATTGCTGACATGATTTCTCCGAAAAAGCACTCTGTCCAAATCTTCATGTTCAAATCCGCAGGAACGACATTTTTCTAACACCCTGACTAACCTCCTAGTTTGTGAGCTTATGAACGATGTGTTTACACCTATAGTATGCCTCACAAATCCAGGGTTTAAACAAACCCGGTTGATTTCTTCAGGATATCCTGCAAATGCCCTAAGGTATTGCATTCAAACATTTGGCAATAAGGTTGAAAAAGCTCGATGGCTCTGACATCTTTCCAGCGTTTCTCGGGTAAGGTGTTCAACCAGATGATCTCCCTGACTTTGCCGCGGGTCTTCTTTAAATAGACGGCGGCCTTTTCCCCTTCAAGAGTTTGCGCATCACTGAGGATGAAGAGCACCGTCCGGCGGCTGAGGGAACTACCATAATGCTCATGGAGTTCCTCCAGAGACACGGCAAGATTGGTACCCCCGCCAAATTCCCCCACTAAATCCGTCATCGAAGTGTTGAGCATCCCCTGAAAAGTTTGAGCGCCTCTCAGCTTAGAGGTAATATTAACCAAATGGCTGGCAAAGACATAGGTCTCGATTCCGGAAACCAAGCTGGTTAAACCATAGATAAATTGCAGGATAAACTCCGTATATTTCAACATGGAGCCCGACATATCGCAGACAAGCACAAATTTGGGCTTACCCTTGCGCCGTTTACGATAGGTTTGCTTTAATAAGACTCCTCCATAACGCAGATTTTCCCGGACGGTGCGCCGCATATCCAGGCTTCCCCGTTTTCCCTGACCCAGTCTGCGGGAGACCTGAGAAGCAAGCCTGCGGGATAAGCGGCGGATTAATTTACTGACCTCAGGCCATTCCTCCGGGGGGATATCTTTCAAATCCTTAGTCAGATAATGCATTTCCTTTTGGCGCATAGCCCGCTGGGCTTCGTTCAATAACCCTTCCTGCCCCGGAGGTGTAATTGGAAAATCTTCTCCCAGCTTGCGCTTCCAGTATTCCAGGGAGCCATGAAGCATTTTTTCCACCATGGGTTGGAAAGAGTGATCCAGCTGCATCCCATTTCTCGTCCCCTCTTCTGACCGTTCAAGAAACTGCTTCAACCGCTCTTTTTCCGCTTCCGGAAGGTTCATGTACGTTGCCAGCTGTTCATCGGAGAACTTCAGCTCTTCGCCCTGAAAACGCAATTCCTCCCGGCTCTGGGCCACTCCTTTTTTCCAGCTCTCCGCTTTCTCCTGAGCTTCCTTTTGCCAGGCGGACTTGGCCTCAGGCGGGGCAAAGAACACACGAAAGACCTCTTGGAACCAGGGAAGCTGATTCACGGATTTTACCAAAGTACTCTGCAAAATCCCTTCTACCCGGGACTTATCTTCCATGCCGATGAGGGTTAACCCCTGCAGCGCATCCTGAAACTCAGTGAGGTTGACCGAGATGCCCCCTTCACGCAGAAGGCCAATAAATTCCAGCAGATGACGATCCAATTCACTTCGTTGCACTAAAGACGCACCCCTTACATCCCTTTCGTCTCCCAGATAAGCCGCTCTGCTCCCATCTCCCGATAGAAAAGCTCCAGATCTTCCTTGCTTTTGAGGAGCAGATTCAGAGTAGCCTCTACCCAGGCAGGGTCAAGCTCCGTTTTCCCCATGACCAATAAAGCTTTGGCCCAATCCATGGTCTCGGCAATGGAAGGAAGCTTTTGCAAAGCCAGGCGCTCCCGCAGAATACCGACGGCCTTAGCCACCTGAAAGGCCAATTTATCAGGTAACTCAGGATATTTGGTACGGAGAATCCTCACTTCCTTCTCCACGGTGGGGGGATTGACATGGAGAAAGATACAGCGCCGTTTGAGGGCGTCAGATAATTCCCGTTCACCATTGGTGGTTAAAATTACAAAAGGACGCCTTTTCGCTTTGACCGTTCCCATTTCGGGAATCGTTACCTGGAATTCACCTAAAACCTCCAGCAAAAAAGCCTCGAATTCCGCATCGGTCTTATCGATCTCATCAATCAGCAATATGGTGTATTCATCACTCATCAGTCCCTGCAAAAGGGGGCGGGGCAAGAGGTAATCCAGCCCAAATAAGTCCTCTTCCTTAAGACCCTCCTCTCTCATTTGAATTCTGATCAGCTGCCTCTGATAATTCCATTCATAGAGAGCTTTGTTCTCATCAAGTCCCTCATAACACTGGAGACGAATAAGAGGCGCGGCAAATACCTGGCTCAACACTTTGGCAATTTCCGTCTTTCCCACACCAGGGGGTCCGGCCACCAGAATCGGTTTTTCCAGTTGGGCGGCTAGATAGGCTGTGAGGGCGATTCGATCCTCTTTCTCCGTTATATAGCCTTGTTTTGTCAATTCCTGTTCAAATTGATCCAGGGAAATATCCAATTTCATGAGCTCTCCTCCTCCATAGTATCCATCATAACACGAAACCAACATTATGAAAATTCAGAAATCTCCTCGTGAATCTTTTACTTTTTGGTGATTTTAGAAAAAAATCCGCAGCTCCCCCAAGGAATTTACGGATTTTACAATTTGCAGATATGTGCAGCTATGCGCTCTTCTAAGCCAATATTTGTGGCTGGTCATTATCTTCGAAGCCCAGGGGCAATACATCAATGATGGCTTCCCCGATGATTTTCTGTACATCATTAATCATGCGCGATATACGAAATTCTGCTTCCAAGTACTCCCGGGCCGCAGGATTAAGACTTAACAAACTGTATAGACGTTCAAGCTCCTGCTGCTTGCCTTGTGAGATATCCAGCTGAAAAAGCTGTGCTTGCTGGATTTCAAATTGCTTCATCTGGAAATCGCGAATCATTTTGTACTGGCCTTCATCAGCTTTCATCAACTCTTTGGCGACGATAAAGTCGCGATACTCATCAGATTCTTTGATTTGCTGAGCCAATTGCTGGGCTGTCTCGTAAATAGACATCTTCCCAACCCCTCTCCCTCTTCCGCTTTAACCTTACTCTCTTATTATTCAATAACCACCTCATAAAATCCTTCGCCTCATACTTTGTAACACTTAAAACTCATATTGCCTGATGAGTACTAGCCGTTAAAAGGCGTAGAATATTCCAGGGGAAGGCTTTGGATAATGAGCTGCTCCAGCACTTCATAAGCCTGAAGGCGGCTGTAGGCCAGAAGATCATCCCATTTTCTTCTTTCGAATTCCCAGGGTGAATAGGCCGATACCCGGCTGGCAAAGCCGATGGGACGTCCTCCGCCGAGGAGCTTTTCCAGCCTGCGGGCTGCCAGACTCACCGGACCATTGGGGCGAGCCGTACAGAAAATCGGCTCCAGACATAGTGCCGGTTTATCTTTGTAAGTCACCAGCAAACTTTGTTTATATAAAGGCTCTACCCCTACCTTGTCCTTTTGAATCTCCTCCCGCAAAAGAGAGGGTTCCAGAACATCCTGAGCACCAAGCCCCCGCCAAAACTCCTTCTCGGCAACATAGTTTATCGGCGCCCGCAAAGCCATCGCTCCCATTTGCCGGGCAAAGCGGGTGACCATTTCAGCAAATTCACGTTCACCAGCATTCTTGACTGTTAATCCCATCATGACGATCAATCGTTCCGAGGAACTAATCAGCAGCTCCCCCGCGCTCTGCTCTTCCCCCATGCGCAGAATCTGATATCCAGGGAGCAGCTGTAAGGAGGTCTTGATTTCTTTTCCCCGCTCCGTTAAAAAAGCTCCCAAAGCTTCGGCCCAATCGGTCAAACCTTCTTCATCCCAATCCCCCAAGGGATTTAAAGATAGTTCCATCCACGGCATACACTCTCTCCTATCCTGATCCTATGTTTTCCATAGTTTGGCTTCGGATCAGGATTTCTATCCCGAGAATTTACCGAGGCTAAAAATTCTTCTTTAATTCCTCGTCCAGCCATTGGTCAAGATTAGCCGGAAAGGCGGGAGTCGCCTCCAAATAGTCCAATATTTTTTCACCCCAATAGGGATCAAAATGGACTCCTAATATTGAGTGCATCTCTTTAATGACTGCACCGGGGTCTTGGGATTTATTTTTATGCCGGCGGACCTCAACATCCCTGACATAATGATCAAAAACCCGCACCCCCCGTGCCAGTAAGGGAATTTCTGTGCCCTTCAAGCGATAAGGATAGCCGTCTCCGGAATAGTTCTCGTGATGGGATACCACGCCTTTGGCAATCCTCTCCCAGAAACGATTGCCGGTTCTTTTATAATAATCCATGATAATCTCTTCGGAGCCGAGAGGATGTTCGATCATATAGCCCCATACTCTGAGCAGCTCCTCCCGTTCAAGATCTTTTAAGCGTTCATCAGAAAGAAGTATTTCTATGGGCCAGCGGAGTTTGGCTATATCATGCAAAAGACCTGCTGCCACAAATTCATTTCGTGTAACCCAAGCCTGCTTGACAAACTGCTTTCCCATGTCCGTTTCTGCGAAACGGCTCATCAGGTAGCCTACCCTTAAGCTATGGTAATAGCTTATATCATCCACCCACGCCAAGTCCGTGAGCAGCTGTCGTATTTCATTACCGTACATACATGATTTCCTTTCCGCCATTCCGGAACAGGGGAGCAGGTTTCTTGCCCCATTCCGCCCACTGCCGCCGCTCAGCTTTCACAGCGGGTAATATTCCTTTTGTCCATGGTCAAAGCCAATAATCTCTTTTATGCCCAAATCTTTCAGAAGTTGGGCAGCCCTCCCGGCATCACGTCCTACATGCTCCGCTCTATGGGCATCTGAGCTCAAGGTCATGGGAATGCCGCGGCGCTTAATCTCTTCAATGATTTTCACTTCAGGGTAATATTCACCTACCGGTTTGTACCGTCCGGCGGTGTTAAGCTCGATGACCAGCCCCTTTTTTTGAATCTGCTCCAATGCCCCGCCTGCTAAACGAAGAATATCCGTCCGGGGCCGGACTCCAAAAAGCTTTATGAGATCGAAATGACCCATGGTGGTAAAAAGATCGCTGGCAGCCGCCATCTCCACCCAACGAAAATACTCCTCATACATCCCGTCCGGATCTTTCTGACGATGAACGGCTTCCTCCTCAGGATAATCGAAGGCCCACCCATTCAGTTCATGAACAGAGCCTATGACAAAATCAAAAGAAAATTGCGCAAGTAAGGTTTTGATTTTCCCCTCATCTGATGGTCGATAATCCACTTCCAGGCCGACAGCAACCTTCAGATCAGGATACTCCTCAGCCACTTCCCGGATCAGCGGCAGGTTCAGCTCGCTATAATAAACATCATGATCCGCGAAGCCGATCTGTTTCAGGCCCACCCTCCGGGCTTGATCCAGAAACTCCCGGATCGTTTCCGCCGTGGCCAAACGGTCCCCATGACCGGTAAGGTGTACATGCATATCCAACATCCCTTGGCCCTCCGTTCAACTATTCTGCACCCCGGTCTTCACCACAAGATAAGGCTTCAGCTCAATCTCAGCTTTCCCCAGGACAGTCTCAGCCCCAGCCAAATCTCTAAAGAAGTTCCCGTTGATCTTCACATCCCGTTTGCCAACGATTTTACCCTTCAGAATACGCAAACTTTGCGGGGCACTAAGGGAATAATCCCCGGAAACACTGTTCTGGGTGTGCATCCCCAAGACAGAGAGAATCAGAATTCCATCCTCAATCCCCTCAAGCACCTCTTCCCAGGGCTTCTCCTGAGCAGACTTAAGATAGAGTCCTGAGGTTCCGTAGGAAATGCCTGTGGGAGGTGCTCCCCAGGCTTTGGCGTCCTTCATCCGCAGGATGGGGCTTTGCAGGCTTCCCCGTTGAATCAGTACCGTTTGCTTAGCCGGCACTCCTTCCGACGTCAAGAGATAAGAACTCCATTCCAGAGGGCGGAGAGGATCCACATAGAGACTCAGATCTTCATGAAAAACCAGCTGATGATTTTTAAAATCTTCGACTTTAAAAGCGCTTTGTCCTTCCAAGATGGTTTGCCCGACAAGATTTGGGTAGATAAATTGCCCCAAAAGCTCACCGACAACACTGGGTGAAAACACCACCGCAGTTTGGGCGTTAATCCCGGAAGACTCCTTCTGCAATGCCTCATAATAGCCCAGGGTTCGCTGCCAAAGAATTTCCCATTCTTCAGGGCGAATCAGCCTGCGCTTGGCAAATCCTGCTCCTACCAAGCTGTCAAAGGAATAGGAAAGGGCATATTGGGACTGCTGGTGGCTGACGGCTAAGCCATGGGAGTTCCGATTGTGCCGATACCCCCAGCTCGCTTGAATACCGGCATTGAGATGAATTCCTGAGGGAATGTCACCCAGCAGCTTGGCCAGTTGTTCGAAGAGAATTCCATCCTCACCGGCCAAAATCCTCTCTATTCCCCGATCTTCTACGGTTACTAATGGCAAAGGCTCAGGAGCGGGGATATCTGCTCCCCCGGGATCTTCGTAAGCAGCCTGGCGCCATTCCTCCAGCTGACTCTGCCAATATGCGCTTCCCTCATGGGGAGGAGGAGTTTGGACCTGAGCCTGGGTTAATCGTCCATCCTCCCAAATAATATAGACTTCTCCACTCTCCCCTTGACGGCTGCTGGGCGGAGTGTAGACACTGCCCGGTGAGTTTTCTTTAATTCCCAGGGAGATAAGGCTGGCTTCCTGAACCATAAATCTCCAGTCCCGGATTCTTAGTTCATCGTTTAAAGGTTCCTTTTTGGCCCTTTGGAGGAATCCCTCAAGCTGTTTCACAAGTTTCATCATTGCTCTCCCCCCAATGTCACATATTCATCCCGATCAAGGAGGAGATAACGGTGACTTCCACCGCTGGAGGGAACCGATTGTCCCCCTTTACCGCAAGTTCCGATAGCGTCAAAGCATCCCCCGCCCAATCCGGCCCGAATAGCCTGCAACGCCGAAAGAATTTTACCGCTAAAAATGCTGGGCTGGTAGATGGTTAAATTGGGATCAGCCACATCGACGATTCCATCACATTGAAAGACAAAATCACCGGTCTTCGGGTTAACCTGACCTCCCCGATACCCTAAAAGCAGGAGATGTTTTCCTTCATCATGAAGCTCCCCCGCCGCCATCAAGGTCTGGCGCACCTGGGAGATCTCTGCCATCAAATCGGAGGTAGGGGCTAAAGGAAGGACATGATCCACCAGCAAACGAATATTGGTCATCCGCGGCAGAGGAATATGTCCATAACTTTCCGCCCTTCCGGCCCCTGAGACAGGCATACCGGCCTTATGCGCTGAAAAGATATCGCCTAAGCCTGCTTGCAGCACGCCGTCTTTCACGATCTCCACCGTTTCCCGTACCAGACCATTAGCGGAAAAAGGCTGATAGGCCCAATCCCCCTCTAAAGGACCATCGATAATATGTACTCCGGGACGGGCTACTTGCAGGCCTTTTCTCAGCTTCCCTGCTTCCCCCAGCACGGACTCCTGCATATGATCCGACTCCACCGCATGCCCAAAAGCCTCATGAGCCAGCCCCTTGGCCAATCCATAATCAATAATCAACGGATAATGACCGCTGGGCAAATGGGGAGCCACACAGACCTGCTTGGCAAATTCTCCCCGCTCAACCCCTCTTCGCTCCAGATCGGAATCCTCTTTTTCCAAAATCAGGAGCCCAGCATCCACCCCGCTCCGTTGTACAAGGGCATTCTTAGCCCGTCCCTGCACCCTGACCGTCACCTGATGCATCAGCACGGCCCGGGGGACTACATAGGACACTAAGGTTCCATCGGTCCGCCCGATACACCAACTATCTTCCACCTGACGATAACTGGTCTGCCAGGCATGTTCCGGACTTCGATTCAGCAAACGCTTATGTAAAAACATCACCTGTTCCTGCAATTCAGCTAAGGAAAAATGAGCAAACTCCAGCTTGGCCGGATTGGGACCTTCAGCCTTTAAAGGAGAAACGTCGTAGATGGCGCGGTTTAATTCTGCTCCTAATTTAGCGTTATGTTCGGCCAGAGACATCGCCCTTTTCATAGCCTCCCTTCCCGCCTCCACCGTCAAAGCATCCACAGAAGCAAATCCCGAGGCTCCTTCCGGAGTAAAGGCCTGAACGCCGATTCCCCTCTCTCTGGCGGTAGACACTCTTTCAAAGCGCCCATTGTTAAGCCTTAGGGACCATTCGCGTCTCGCTTGAGCACGCACAAGGCAATAACCGCCTTCCTGGGTTTGGGGGCCATCCTGCAGGATCCTTTGCACTATGTCTGATATTTCTTTCTGATCCACACTGTTCCTCCATTAACAAGCTTTTCTCTATTATACCACTGTCCTTGCTGAACATAATCTTCATTATGAAATTCTGAGCTACTTTTCGCACCAAAAAATTTTACCCTACATGTATATTGGCAAATTTCCTGGGACACAATGAAGATAGTCTCACGTTTTCCAATTTTTTATCCCCACTCCTCTCTTTTACTTCACTTGCGGCTGATTGTCGCAAGCTTTTTTTTGCCTAAGCAAACAAATATGATCAGCAGTGTGGAAGTGTGGAAACCTGAAAATCTGTAAGTCTCATATGCCGGAAAATGCAAGGAAATCTATTGATCTCCCTGCATTTTTTCTTTTAATCTTTAAGCACCTTGACCATGAGCTTCCGCTCTTCCGCAAAACCAAGGCTCTGATATAATTTTACGGCCTGGACGTTATGAGAACTAACTGCTAAACCAAGATATTCAATCCCTTGCTCCCGGCAATAGGTTTCTGCGGCCTCCATCAGAACCCTGCCGATGCCATGGTTGCGATAGTCTTCGAGAACCGCAATATCCATAACCCATCCTTGAGGTAATCCCGTCAGCTCTTCCACAGCATTGGGATAAAGAACTAAAAAGCCTGCCGGCTTTTCTTGCTCCATCTCAGCAATAAACACCTTGGAGCCGCTTTGATTGATCCATGTCCAGAAGTTTTTCAGCATCTTGATCCGATACTTCATGGTCTCTTCCATGGGCTGCTGACGCCATGGTGAAATATTCACCGGAATAACCCTCTTGGCTAGTTCATACATAAATGGCCAGTCCTTTACCGTTCCCTGGCGAATGAGCATACCATCACCCCTTGGGATAATTTACGCTCCTCCGGGAAGAGATGCTCCTGTTCTGCTAACGAAAATTTACCCATATAATTTATGGATGCCTCGAAGAGATTCCTTAAGCGGACAGATGTAGACTCTATAGACTCTATAAAAGAAAGGAGAGGCCGCGATCTTGACCATTCTCCTTGCCTTAACCCTGGGGCTTGCCTTTCTCCTTTATGGTATGCATATTCTGCGGTATGGGCTTCAAGCCTTTGCCGGAGACACCTTCCGCAATCTCCTCTATCAAATGACCGCCACCCCCTGGCGGGGCTTCTGGAGCGGAACCCTGGCGACAGCTGTACTCCAATCCAGCACGGCACTGACGGTTATGGCCGTCTCTTTTGTCGATTCCGGCCTTATTTCCTTTCGCAACGCTTTAGGGCTGATCTTAGGCAGCAATATAGGTACGACCGTGACCACCCAACTGCTGGCCCTGCCCCTGGAACCGATGATTCCCTACGCTCTTTTAATAGGTGGATTAGGCTATCTTTTTTTCCCCCAGCGCTGGCGCTATCTGGCCCTTTCCTGCCTGGGTTTAAGTTTTCTCTTTCTTGCCTTAAACCTTTTGGAAAGCGGTATGGCTCCTTTGGTTGAGGTAGATTGGGTGCAGGAATTACTCCATCAACTGGGAGATCATCATTTCCAGGGGATCATCGCCGGCACTCTGCTTTCTGCCGTCCTTCACTCCTCAGCCGCTACCACGGGAATCGTCATGATTCTCGCTTCTGACGGTTGTATTACCCTGCCTACAGCCATCGCCTTCGTCTTCGGAGCCAATATCGGCACCTGCTTTACAGCCGTCATAGCTTCATTGGCCACTAACCGGGCAGCCCAGCGGGTAGCCCTTTTCCACGTCCTTTTAAATCTCTTCGGCGCACTTATTTTCTTTCCTTTCCTAACACCACTCGCATTCTTCCTGCAATGGATCGGGGGGCCTGTCAGTCTTCAGGTTGCCAATGCTCATACCCTTTTCAATGTGCTGTCCTCTCTCATTGCCATGCCTTTTCTGCCTCTGGCGGCCCGGCTTTTGGAGCGGATACGCTGAGCCGGCTTCTTTTTGCAGGTATCTCAGACAGCATGGGGAGGGCTCTGCAGGTAAGTCTCCATGATTTTACTTTACATCGGTCGCTCCATAAGCTGCGCGGACAAAACTAACGCTCAAGCTCTCCGCTCCGAAAGGTGCACCTGCGCCGCTAAGTCATTCTCTGTGACGTGGCGGCTTGGGCGAAACCCTCGTCCGGGTTTCGTGGCTAAATCGGCTCCTCGAAAGCACTGCTTTCGCACTTGTTCTCATAGCCAGTTGGAAACGTCCTGTTTCCAACCTTTCTCCGCTGCGTGCTTTTCGCGAAGTTTTGTTTCCGCTCGCTTAAATTCGCTTCCCTTCTGTAAAGCAAAATCCTTGGGCTGCTTTTCAAGCCTGTGCATGCTGGGCGTTGCAAGAACGCGGGATAAACCGCCTTGTCGGGGCCGTCTTTACTGACGCCGCTGGAGGCGCAAGGGCAACGGCGTCGGTTGACATCGTAAAAATCTAGGATAATATAATGCCTACTTTATATTATCCTAGATTTTTACGAGGATGTAGCGTGAACCTATATAAAAAGACTCCCTTGAACGAAAATTCCTGCCTCAGCATCACGTAGCTTGTAATTCCCTCCCAATACCTCTATAATGGATACAGGTGGAAATTAAAAGGCCGCCGCGGTCTGAAAGTGTTGACGCACTTCCAGGCACGCGCAAGGTGTCAGAGCACCTACACGTAACAGCAAGCTGTCCGCGACGACAGATCCATTATACAATGCCCTTCGCTCCAGTACAACCGTACGGTTGGCCAAGGGGTATAATCGGACTGCCGCTCAGGGGGTGTGCTGATTGTGTGCGACTTGAGAGCAGTAAACATGAGACAGTATGAATTCAGGCGCATGTGTAGGGATAAACCCTTGCATGCGTCTTTTAATTTCCCCTGATCACCGCCGGGCCGCCGGAAACGGACCCTTGATTGGGGTCCGGTCCGGTGCCGGGCGGAAAAGGGGGAAATAGAGTTATGGATAGCAGAGCAGGAACCGGCCAAGGGCCAAAGAGAAAGGCCCGGCGGAAGCCATGCTGACCGCCGGGTTGAATATCAGCCTGTGTGATGACGGTGCACTTCAGCGAGCGTACGTGAAACTTATCATTCAGGACTATGAAAGCAGATGCGGAGTCAGGTTTAACCTTTATGAATTCAGCAGCGGCGAGGAACTGCTGGCGAAATTCAACGAAAACCCTAATCTATTTGATCTTTTCTTTCTGGATCACCGGATGAAAAAGATCACCGGTCTTGAGGCTGCCTCCTCTATAAGGCAGCGCAATAAAGCCTGTCACATCGTTTTTATAACGGCGTCGGAGGAGCAAGAGGATTTTGCAACCGTGTCGCCGCTCCGGGTCTTGAATAAACCGGCCCAGCCAGCAGCCATCTGGGACATCCTGGACAAGGTCTCGGCAGATAAAGAAAACCCGGCTTCGCCGGGCTTTAAACCCATACTATAGCAAATGAGGCGAAGTCGCTGGTTGCACTTATGCTGGAGGAAAGTAGGCAACAAAGTTATACTTTCTGACAGTGAAAAATAAGCTGCAGTCATAGTGGATGATCAGCCCCGCCTTTTGTACAGGAGCTTCACGATTCATTACCGCCTGTCAAATTCGACACCAGTGTCGAATTTGACAGGCGGGGAAATCGAAAAATACCCACTATATTAAATTATACTTTCTAAAACTGGTGGATTTGATTATGATGAAGGCGAGGCGTTGAGGGAAATATAGGGAAAGGTGCCTTGTCTAAGTCGTTTTTTCCGTCTTTACCGACGCCGCTTGGGCGGCAAGGTCAGTGGCGGTTGACATTCGCAGGGATTTAGGATAATATAAAACAAACTTTATATTATCCTAAATCCGCGTAGGAGGATGTGTCATGAATTATATAAAAAGGAGCCTTGAACGCAAGTTCCTGCATATGAGCAAATTTTTCAAGGCGGTGCTTGTAACAGGCGCAAGGCAGGTCGGCAAAACCACTATGCTTAAACATTTGGCCGAAGGGCAAAACCGTACCTACGTCACACTGGATAACTTAATGGCGCGAAACCTGGCTAAAACCGATCCTGTACTGTTTTTTCAAACCTACAAGCCACCTGTCCTCATCGACGAGGTGCAATACGCGCCGGAGCTCTTCAGCCAGATAAAAATCCTATGTGATAGCAGCGAGGAACCGGGCCTTATTTGGCTCACCGGATCACAGCAATTTGAAATGATGAAAAACGTGCGTGAAACTCTGGCAGGCCGAATTGGCATAATGACGCTGTACAGCCTTTCCAAAAATGAAAAAGATGGTATAGAATTTGAAAATTCCCTGGATTTTTCTCCGGAATGCCTGTTTGCACGGCAGCGAATTGCTGAAAAAAACGATGTGCTCAAAGTCTTTGAACACATCTGGCGGGGCGGCATGCCACAGGTGCTTCATGCCGACGCCGAACAGCGGCAGGAGTATTATAATGCCTATGTCAATACCTATCTGATGCGCGATGTCGCCGAATTGGGCGGCATTACCGACTCACTGCGGTTTGCCAAATTCCTGACTGCCTGTGCCGCGCTCACCTCAGAGCAGGTGAACTACAAAAACCTCAGCGAAGCGGCGGACATTTCGCAGCCAACAGCAAAGGAGTGGCTGCGGCTGCTGGAAGGGCTGGGTATCGTCTACCTCCTGCAACCCTACGCCAATAATGCATTCAAGCGTCTCACCAAAGCCCCTAAGCTATATTTCTGCGATACCGGACTTTGCGCTCACCTCTCCATGTGGCTGACCCCTGAAACATTGATGAACGGCGCGGCCAGCGGACACTACTTTGAAAACCATGTCGTGGCGGAAATGCTGAAAAGCTACGCCTATTCCGCCTCGAAGGCGGTTATCACTTACTTCCGGGACTCCAACGCCAAGGAGATTGACATCATTGTCGAAGCAAACAACCAGCTTCACCCATTGGAAATCAAAAAATCCGCAAGTCCCAACAGCCGTGAGATCAACAAGTACACCATTTTGGATAAATCGTCTATCAAGCGCGGCCACGGAGGAATCCTCTGCTTATGTGAGGAAGTGGTACCGATCGATGAGCAAAACTGCTTTATCCCCTGCAATCTGATATGAGCCAGGAGGAGCATAACAGAAAGAAACTATTCATTAGAAAAGCACCCTGCTTGCCTTTGACTAGCAGGGTGCTGAATTTTGGAACGGATACGGTGAGGCAGCCTCTTCGCAAGCAGGGGGATCTGCCGGAAGTCTCCAGGATTTTGCTTTACACCGGTCGCTCCATAAGCTGCGCGGACAAAACTAACGCGAAAAACCCTCCGCTCCGAAAGGTGCACCTGCGCCGCTAAGTCATTCTCTGTGACGTGGCGGCTTGGGCGGCAAGGTCAGCTGTGCTGAAAAAGACCCGCAACGTGTAGCTTTACGCACAAAAGCAGACGGATTTAGCGGAGGGGCGGTCGGGTGAACGAGGCTTTCTTAACTTAGACGAGCCACCGGTTCACATCAGGTATTACCCTGAGGTTTGGCTCGTCTGTTAAGAAAGCGAGTGAACCAGCCCCGGAGCTATGGAGTAGGCGTTGGGCGTAAAGCTACACAACCCGGATAACACGTTTTCCCTTTCCACTGATGCCATTTAAGCTACATGACCAGCTGCTCTGAGGAAAGACCCTGAAAATGCCCCCAGAAATTCCTTAGCAAAGGGCTCCGGGGCCTCCCTAAAAAAGTGAGACAGGATGCCCCCTGTCTCACTTTAATCCATATCGATTTGCCAGAAAATCGCAGATGCCCTGGGCATCATCCAGATCGAAGCAAGGTATCCCCAACTCAAATCGCACATCGCTGGCAATGGCCAGCAGCTGCTCCGGATCGGATAGGAGCTCTTGATGGACCTCTGAGCGAAAAACCTCAATCCGGGGTTGGTTCCCGTGCTTATATCCCTCGGTAAAGATGAGATCCACATCCCTTATGCGCTCCAGAACTTGCTCTAAGGTCCGCTCCTCCTGAACTTTTTCAATCATAGCCATCTTCTCAGGAGAAGATATAACGACCACATCCGCTCCGGCCTGGGCAAACCGCCAAGTATCTTTGCCCGGTTTATCCATCTCAAATCCATGGACATCATGCTTAACCGCAGCAACCCGCCAGCCCCGGCGTTTGGCTTCTGCTAACAGCTTAACCAGCAAAGTGGTTTTACCTGAGTTGGAGCGCTGTCCAACGATCGATACCACAGGAACCATTTAATCTTCCTCCCATGAACTGATCCAGCGGCCTTGCAGGCGCTCGCCCTTCTGAACCGGTCCATGCCCGCCCGGAACATCCACCAGAAGATGGCTTCCTCTCATGGAGCGGATAACACCGGAGCCTTGGGCAAAGCTGGGATCCGCCCAGATCTCTCCGTTACGAAAGACAGCCCGGGCCCGCAGGAACCTTCTTTGCTTGCCGGATTTCCCAAAATCACCATCCATATAGACGGGAAAAATCCGTTCCTGAGCTGTTCTGCCCTTAAGCTTGCGCAAGGCAGGGCGGACCAGGAGTTCATAATTCACCACTGCCGCCGCAGGGTTTCCCGACAAGGAGAAATACAGCCTCTCTCCCTTAACGCCAAGAGCGACCGGGGTTCCGGGTTTAAAATTCACTTTCCAGAAAAGGAGCTCACACCCCGCACCCACCAAAGCGTCGCGAATCAGATCATAGTCACCCACCGAAGCTCCTCCGGTAGTAACTACAAGATCCGTATCTTCCAAGGCCTTTAAAGCCTCGATGGTTTCCTCCAGATCATCTCCCACAAAGGGGGCGGCCTTCACCTCACACCCTGCCTCCAGAAGGAGGCCTTTGAGGGTATATGTATTGCTGTTATAGATCTTTCCGGGCAACAAAGGACTGCCTACATCCTGAAGCTCAGAACCTGTAGATAAAATCCCCACCTTGGGACGGCGATAGACTTCCACCGTCTCAACTCCTAAGGAAGCCAACAACCCAACAGCGGCAGGGGAAAGATACTCTCCCGCTCTTAAGACGATATCGCCGCATTTTGTTTCTTCCCCTTGATAAACTATATTGGCCTGAGGCTTAACCGGCTGGTTAATCGTGACCTGGCCAGCCGAACGCTCCGTGTCTTCCTGTCTTACCACGCAATTTGCTCCCTTAGGAAGTGGTGACCCGGTAAAAATCCGCGCACACTCCCCAAGGCGAATTTCCCGCTCAGACCATGTCCCTGCAGGAATCTCACTGACAATATCAAGGGTCAGAGGAGCTTTATCCGTTGGCTGGGCGCAATAAGCGTACCCATCCAATGGGGAACGATCAAAGGGCGGCATATCAATTGCTGCCTGAACATCTTTAGCCAGCACTCGGTTATAAGCCTGTCCCAAGCCCACTTCTTCAACGCCAAGGGGCTCTATCCTATGGAGGATAACCTCCATAGCCCGTTCAAGAGAAATCATAGTTTCCATAGCTTTCACCTCTTATCGAGATCTCATCCGTGACATTTTAACCCTTTAATCGCTCAACTTCCACCTTGCCATGTTCACGGTAAATCTCGAGGGATTTATAGGGCTCATCAATCGTTATGATCTCCTTATCGACAACAATAACTACATTAGCATAACAATAGCCCACTTTCAAACGCTTGGTTCCCGGGAATTGTACAGTGGTCGCCGTGATTCCGGAACCTCCCAGTTCCTTGATTTCAACATTGCCTCCGGAAATAACCCTGCCCCCCCGGCATACCCCATCTATCCTAACGTCTCCGGCGGCTTGAATGATCGAATTGTAGGTTCCCTTCCGGCAGGAAAAATGCCCCGCACATTCAATTAAAGCACCTTGAACATAGTCCACTTGACATTCAAGCTTTTCCGGAACATCCAGGGTGATATTGCCGATGATTTGCTCAAAAACCTGACTTACCCGTCCAAGCAGAGGAAGAGCTTGAGGATCAAGTGGTCCTAATCCGCCTAAAAAGCGTTTGGCACTGCGCACAGAAATGACTAAGTCCTGCTGAATCAATTCGTCCTTGGTGGCCAGAAGGAACTTCTCAAGATCGCTGGCCTGTTTGGGCAAGCCGGGAAACCTTCGTTCTATAATCAATTTAAGACATTGACCCGGCTTCAGATCCTTGCCATGAGGTGAATTAATGAAATCCTCTGTAATCATTAAGCAAGCTACCAAATCATCATGAAGGGCCTGCAAATCATGGAGAAGCTTGGAGCGGACCACATAGCGTGCTCCAACCACCAGCTTGCCTGCTAAAACATTACGATAAATGGTCAGTCCCTTTTCCGCCCGGATCTCTGCCCGGGAAGTGGAGCCGCGAATCTCCACCTTTCCCTCCGAGAAAATATGCAAACCATCATGAACATCTCCGGAAATAAATACATCTCCCGGAAATTCAATGCTGCCTGTAGATAAATCCAAATCCTGATTCAGAATATACGCAGGCTCCACCCCAAAGGACAATTCATCCATGCGCAGTGGCAATCCGGCCACTGTGGCCAGAACTTCCAAACCGTCCTCAGATAATCGGACATTTTTTTTCAGTTTAAATTGGAAATCCCGGGGCTTTTGTGACGGTATCTCCTGCCCTTTAACATTTCTCCCGGGAGTTCCCGGCACACCGGGAATCTTCCGGGCTAAAGCCTGCCCCGCATTGACTAATTTTAACTTTGAAGCAAAATGATCAATCCGTTGATCTTCTTTGAGTGCAGTCTCCTTTTGGGTCAGCAGATCAACGAGCTGAGCGGCAACGGGTAACGTAGGCGGTTTCCCTTGGGCAATGACCACTTCTCTCTTACCCTGTACCATGGAAATGTTATACCATGCCCCCGGCAAAACCCCAAACACAATCCCGTGAGCTTGCAGATCCCCAAGGAACTTCCTCTGATCCCAGTAGGGGCCTTGAGGCTTGGTATCCTGCCAAATCAGGAGATCCTGAAAGCGGATGGTAATATTATCGTCGAGGGTTTCAGGAAGAACATAGAATCCCGGTTTCAGATGATTGACCTTGGCCACTGCAGTTAGTCCCTGATCCCGGACTTCAATTTCCCAGGTTAATTCTCCCGGAAAAAACTCCGGATAAAACTCAATAATATCACCGGCATCCACTTTAAAGGCGGTCTCCTGACTTTGACCTTTATAGGAAAGTATACCTGCCATGGGGAAAGGCACAACAAACTTTACAGAATCCCCCATTTTGATAAGAAATTTATTGTCTTCTGCTTTCCAGATTACCGGGCAGACATTGGATGAATTATTATCTGTCATTTCCGACATATCCTTCACCTCACTCATCCTCTAAGAGGGAATTTCCCTCCACCTTCTTTGTGCTTACTCACTGGGATCATTGACAGCTTCTCCACCCCCTGCTCCCTCAGGTACACTGGGTTCCTCCGGTGCACTAGGTTCCTCAGGTGCACTGGGTTCCTCCGGTATCCCTGGTTCTTCTCCTGTACCTTCTCCCGGTTCTTTTCCTGGTTTATCTCCTGGTTCATCGCCCGGCTTCTTACCGGGTTCATTCTCAGTCCCGTCGTCCACAGGCTTCTCCTCTTCAGCAGGGTTGCCTTCATCGTCAGGATCGGTTATGTGGTAATCCGGAGATTCCGTTCCATTAGGATCACCGGGGCTTCCCGGTACTTGGGGCAGAGGGTTATTGGGCTCTACCGGTTCAAGCAAATCGATAATCGTGTCCCCGACAACCTTATCCGTGGTGATTCCCCGCAGAAGGTTGCTGACCACCTCTTTCACTTGCTCAGGATCCACATCCCAATAACTGAGGCCATTCATATCATGGAAACTTCCCGGCAAGGTTTGGGTATAAATCTCCACATCTTTAAATTTAACAGCGGTCTTGGCAATCTTAAACATATCACCTAGTTGAAGGTTCGTATTGACCGCTTCATTCAACTGAGGAATCAGCCAAGGCAGCTTAGGCAGAGTGCCCAGCTTGAGCATTTCCCCAGCTACAGCCTTGAGAACTATCTGCTGCCGGGCAGTGCGTGAAATATCTCCCAAGCCATCATTGCGAAAACGCGCATACTGCAATGCTTTGGAGCCATCCAGTTTCTGAAGGCCTTTTTTTAGATTAATAAATCCGTCTTCATCATCTCCGGTCTCATAATACATATCCTTCTCCACATCCACGGTGATTCCGCCTAACGTGTCGATGATTTGCTTGAAACCATTAAAGTTCGTCTGAATATAGCCGGAGATAGGTATGCCCACCAGATCAGAAACCACATCCACCAGGTTATCCAAATCTGTCAAAGGAGCTACTCCATTAATCTTGATATCCTTATGTCCGGGGATAGAAACACGGGTATCGCGGGGGATGGACAATAAGCTGACCCGGGCGCTTTTAGGATCAATGGTCGCTAAGATGATGGTATCCGTATTGAATGATTGTTCCCCAGGCCGCTGATCCGCACCGATCAAAAGAACACTGATGCGGTTCTTCAGTTCCTCTTCAGTCATAGGGCCACTTTGCTCACCCGGCAGGGGTTTTGATTTGGACATACTGAGTCCACTGAAGCCGAGAACGATTCCTCCCACAAGAAGTACCATGACCAGTAAGGTTAAACCCAATCTTTTGAAAGCAGATTTTTTTCGCACACTATCACTCCACAAGTAGTTAATTAAAAAAATCTCGTCTCACAACTTATTATACCTTTTATTCGGCATTATTGGACTGATTTTTTCGAATCCTTTAGTTCCTAAATCATGGGACAAGTGTTTTAACCAGGCTTTGTACTCTTATTTCCTGTCCATACCTCATGACAAACACTATCCATTTCCCGACTGAATCTCTGATAATCCTCCCGCAGACTTTTTAGGATTTCGACACCCGTTATAGCATATTATAGCACTATCGTTAAACAGGAGGTACGAATGTCGATGCATTCCAATTTTTTGCCACTTCAAAATACCATGAAACAAAAAAGCAGTTCCAATCAAGGGGAAATTCTCTGCTTTGACTCCTATAAGCGTCAAAAACAAGCTCAGCACTGCATTTTTTGTAACACAACTTCTCACTTACAAAATTTCAAAGGAAAAACCGTTTGTTCCGAGTGCTTGCAGAATATTCCTGAATTGTTCTCCGTCCCCTCTCATTATGTCACATAATTCTCCCTTAGAAAAGTTACGAAAGACGGAAAAAGGAAGTCCTGCGACTTCCTTTTATACTTCCAATTAGAACTTAAAATGGGTCTTCAAAGTTTGCAGGGCGCGCTCTTTCAATATAACTCTTCCATGCTCTTCCAAGAAGAGCTTAGCTACATCCACCAACTCGCCATACTCGTCGAATAAAGCCTCTGCCACCTGTTTTTTCTTACCTGTACCTAAATGACTGACCACAAGATAATATTCCCCATCAAATTCAAAAAGACTGGAGCGCACACGGGAAAAATCGGGTATACGCTTGACAACGGCTAAGACATCCTCAATATCGGCAAAAGCATAAACCCACTCCATAACCTTGGACCGGCTTGGCCGTTTGCTTTCCTTCTCTTTAGTTATGACCTCTGTTGTGTCTTCTTGCTTGATGACAGTAATCACAAATTCCTCATTGGATGATGCGGTGGCTTGTATCCAGAAGGGTTGATCTAGGTTAAACTCCACTTCTTCCCTTGCCTGAGAGATTAACTCCCAAAACAATTGCTCACTTCTTTGCGAACGTTGAAATAAATCTGCCATGGTAATATCTCTGTCGGCAAGTTCGGCAAAGGAGATGAAGATGCGGATCGTATTTTCGTTGACTTTTTGAATGCGCATAACCCCACCTCTTCTTTCCAGTCATATCACTAGTTTATTTCCTATGATATCATATTACGACACTTCTGTGTTGCTAAAACGTGAGAATATTTTGTAGGTTTTTACAAATGCTGGGCAGTACTGCCTACAGCCATCTGCTAATCCATAGTAATGAGCTTGTATTGACGTGACCCTAAGCCGATCTTTTCCCCGTACTCCAGCTGAACGGACCAGTCTACTTCAGGGTGAATCACGCGGAACTTGTCTGACTCATGATGACGCTCGCCCAAAACGGAATGAGGATTACCATGGGCCTGATTCACCAGATCCACAGCCGCTTGATCGATGGCTACAGGATCTTGGGAGATAAGTATACCAATGTCCTGAACGATGGGAACATCATTCCAGCTCACGCAATCACAGAGAGGTGAGACATTATTAACAAAGGTAATGAACCCGCTCTTGCCTTCCTTCCCCTTTAAAGCACCTACGGTATATTCCACAATCTTTTCCTGAATCACATCCGGTGTGGTCTTCCAATTGACGGCGATGGCTTTGAAGGTGCAGGTCACCGCACATTCTCCGCACCCGATACAGAGCGTCTCATCAATCCGGGCAAAGCCTGCCACCGTGATGGCAGAGGCAGGGCACCAGTTTTTACACTTCCCGCAAGCCGTGCAGCGCTCTTCATTGACTTGGGGCAGGATATCCGAATGTTGCTGCTGCTTGCCGGCCCGGCTGCCTAACCCCATACCAAGGTTCTTCAATGTCCCGCCAAAACCGGTTGCTTCATGGCCTTTAAAGTGAGATACAGCAATCAGGGCATCCGCATGGACCGCCGCACTGCCAATCTTAACTTCTTGAAAATGCTTTAAATTTACAGGCACTGATACATAGTCTTTCCCATTTAGGCCATCGGCAATCACCAGGGGGGCCCCCACCACAGAATAATCAAAACCGTTTTCGATGGCTGTTTCCAAATGGTCGATGGCATTGGAGCGAGAGCCCACATAAAGGGTGTTGGCATCGGTTAAAAAGGGGCGGCCGCCTCTTTTCTTGACCTGATCCACGACTCTCCGCACAAATTGTGGTCTAATATAAGCTAAATTGCCCCGTTCCCCAAAGTGTACTTTAAGGGCAACCATGTCATTCTTCTCGATTCCTTTCAAGATTCCTGACCGATTGATAAGCTTTTCCAGTTTCGTCAGCAGGCTTTGCCCCTGATTGATTTTCATACTGGTAAAATAGACTTCCGGAATCATAATCCCCCTCCATTCTCCTGACTGAGCTCAGTAACGCTTTTTTCTTTCTTATCCTAATCTGGCGGCAGAATTTCACAAGATATAACCTGCAAACGATAGGGGAGAAAAGTCACATTCACTCTCTGCCCTGTTTCAAGCTCCCGATATGTATACGGATCCAAATGGAGTGTCTCTCTTCCAGAATCCCATTCAATCTCAATACTATAAGGCTGACGGCTGTCGGAAGCCATACTCTTGCCTTGTATTTCACCCTGTACCTGAACAGGCTTAGAAAACCAATCCGGTTCGCTGGCATTGAAGATCAGCAGATAAGTTCCGTAGATTAAAAGCCAACCCAACCCTTTGCCGGCCAGCAGCAATTTATCCTTGCGCCTTAAGGGTTTTTGTGCCTTAGTATAGACTTTCCAAATAGTGCGGATTAAGATAAATAAACCCAGTAAAAGAATCCCTAAAGCCTCAATCCACGTCGTCTTCCATAAATACTGATAATATTCTCCCATTGTTCCCCCTGCGACAGAAAGTTCTTCTATTAGAGCTATTATAAATTCTCTTTCATTTAAGGTCAAACAATACTTGTGATCCGGTTGCTATGCAAAAGACCGATCAAAGCATCTGATCGGTCTTTCACTAATCAAAATCTATAAACTTCTTGTTTCCCATACCTTATTGAACTCTCTCTATTTCACCCACGATAACCTTATCAACAAAGATATGTACCAAATCAGGATCAAATTGCGTCCCGGCATTGCGCCTCAATTCTTCAATGGCCTTACGTTTTGATAAGGGCTTCCGATAGCTGCGCGAACTCGTCATAGCATCATATGTATCCGCGATGGAGATTATCCTGGTTAGGAGCGGGATTTCTTCCCCTTTTAATCCCCGGGGATAACCCTTCCCATCCCATCGCTCATGATGTGCTAAAATGAGCAGCGCCGTAATCCCCATATTCTCAAAAGCACAAAGTATGTCAAAACCTTTCCCTGGGTGGCCTTTGATTTCCACCCATTCCTCTTCATTAAGCCGGTCTGGTTTATTAATAATACGGTCATCAATAAAGGCTTTGCCAATATCATGAAGCAGAGCCGCCTTTTCCAATTGTGCAGCTTCTTCATCACTTAATTCCAAAACCTCACCCATACTTTGGCACAAAGAGGAGACCCTTTGCGAATGTCTTTTTAGGCTGTGATTTTTCGACAGATATCGATTTACAACCCATTGGGTAGACTGCCATTCCTGATTCAATTCAACCCACTCTGCTTTCATCCCTTTTCCTCCTTTATATAGATATTGAAGGAAAAACTTGCTTATCTTTATCTACGCAAGTATTAAATATTCTTATTTTCACTATTATTATATGTGATAGAAACAACTTATACAATCCAAAAAATTAATTTCGAAATTAGAACTATTATCTTCAACCGGCAGCACCTCCATGGGTAATGGGTAACCGAAGGGACACAAAAAGGGCGCATCTTCCTTGGAAAATACGCCAGCTCTGGATCAAAGCCAGTATTTATCTTAATTGCCCTTCTCTACGAAAACAGTATAGGTTCCGTTCCCATTGTTTTCTACCTGAACCAGCTTATGGCCTTCGTCCTTCAAGCTTCGGGGAACGTTCTGAATGGGTTCCCCATCCTTCATCAGAATCTCCAACAACTGCCCCGGTTCCAGTTCCTCCAGAGCAACTTTAACTTTCACGAAGGTGATGGGGCAGACAACACTGGTGATATCCACCACCCGATCCGCTTTTTTAGCGTTCATGATCTAATCCCTCCAATTCTTTAGCAAGGGTTTCCCAGCCAACTCTATCCAGGGTGTTCCTGAACCGTTCGCTTGGTTTGCCGTGAGTCTGGAAAAACTCCAAAGTTTTATCGATCACCTGATAAAGGTGAGCCTCGGTAATGACCAGAGGCAGGATGCCCTTACCGATGGCAATCCGGTTGCCGAACAGCCCCCCAAAGGAAAGCAAAAACCCTCTTTCCCCTTCCCAGGCCGAAGTCGGGCAGGATTTAACGCATTTGCCGCAATAAGTGCACAGCTGACTGTCCAGGCTGAGGGTTTCCTCTTGTCTGTGAACCTCGATGGCTTTGGCCGGGCAAACCGCCTGGCATAAACCGCAATAAATGCACTGGTCCTGCTGCCAGCTGGGCCTGACGCCCCCTTTGATACCCAGATCGTTTTCTTCCGCTTTCAGGCAATTATTGCCGCAGCCCGTAACGCCCAGTTTAAATTTATGGGGAAGTTCCCTGGCAAAATACCGTTTATCCAGTTCCCCAGCCAAGCGGGTGGTGTCGATCAGTCCACTGGGGCAGATCGCCGCCCCCTGGCAGGCTGTAATCGTCCTGACCCGGGGGCCGCAGGCGCCGGGCTCCAGCCCGACCTCCTTCAGTTCGTTTAAAACGGCCTCCACGTCCTCCAGCCGGATAAAAGGAATTTCGATACCCTGCCTTGAGGTCATATGAATATAACCCTGCCCATAGGTCCGGGCCAGCTCCGTTACTTTCTGCAGCTGGTCGGCTTGGATCTGGCCGCCGGCGACGCGCAGCCGCAGGGCAAAATGATCCTTTTGCACCTGTTGCATAAAGCCGCCTTTTTTTAAAGCCTTGTAATCAACCTCTGCCACAGTTTACTCCTCCTTCAGAATAATCTCTTCTTCGTCTACCCCATCCTTTTTGATCAAAAAACTTTTGCAGACTGGCTTTTGGGGCTCGGCCAGGGAGATGATCAGGTAACTCAGGGATGGATCGAAGGCCAGCCTTTTATCTTCCGCCGAGGGCCGCGCTGGGGTTGCCGGATGACTGTGGAAATTGCCCAGCATTACCCAGCCGTTTTTCCGCATATCTTTGACCGCCGTTAATTGTTCCCGGGGGTCCATGCTGAAATGCTCCGGACTCTGATCCAAATTGTTCAGGGGGTAAACCCGCTCCACCCACCGATCATCTCCTTCCCTACGGCCTCCCAGCAGTCCGCAGGCCTCATTGGGCAGGGCTTGGCGGGCATGCGCCAGCATCTCTTCCATTTGCTTTTTAGTCAGGGTGATCATAGCCGGACCTCCTCAATTCAGATCGCAGGCAGCCTGCTCGTAATCGATCAGTTCTGTGATCGAGGGCTCTTCCCCGCATACCTGGCATTTCTTATTATGGGGCAGCTTAACTCTCCGAAACTCCATTTTAAGGGCGTCATAGGTCAGCAGGGCGCCGGTCAGCAAGTCCCCGAGGCCCAAAATATATTTGATGGCTTCCGTGGCCTGAATGGTGCCGATGATCCCTCCCATAACCCCCAGCACCCCTGCCTGTTTGCAGGTTGGTACGCTGTCGGCCGGCGGGGGATTCTTGAAAATGCAGCGGTAGCATGGCCCCTGCCCGGGCACATAAGTCATGGTCTGTCCCTGGAAGCGGATGATCCCGGCATGGGAAAAAGGCTTCCCGCTGAGAACACAGGCGTCGTTGATCAGAAACTTAGCCGGAAAATTATCCGTGCCGTCGATGATAAAGTCATAATCCCGGTCCCGGATAATATCCTGGATATTGCCGGAGCTGACCCATTCCTGATAAGGCACCACTTCCACATCCGGGTTCATTTCCCCAATGGTCTCCCGGCCCGATATCACTTTAGGCTTGCCCACATCCTTGGTCAGGTGAATGATCTGCCGCTGCAGGTTGGAAAGCTCCACTCCGTCAAAGTCCACCAGCCCGATGGTACCGACACCCGCGGCCGCCAGGAACATAGCTGCCGGCGCTCCCAGCCCGCCCGTACCGATAATCAGGACCCTGGACTGGAGCAGCCTTTTCTGACCTTTAACCCCAACCTCTTTAAGGATGATATGCCGGGAATACCGCTCCAGCTGTTCGTCACTGAAACCCATCAGGCGGCACCCTCTTTCCCGGTTGCTGCCTTGGCGGCCTTAACTTTCCCAAAGCTTCCCCCTCCCATAAAATAAAGGAACTCCACACTATCTCCCGCCCTGACCTTCCGGTCGGCAAAATCCTCCCGCTCGATCAGCTCCTCATTGATTCCCACGGTTACATATTCCGGCATCTCCGCCCTTTGGGCGACCAGAAGCTCCTGCACCGTCAGCTCTTTCTCCAGAAGCACATCCTGCCCATTTACCGTAATTTTCATCATGAAACCTCCTCTATTTATGAAAACCCTACAAATAATAATCCAAAATAATCTCCTGCTTCTGCAAAAGGCCGCCCACAGCCGCCACAGCCCCCTCAACCCCAAGGCTGGCATCCGGCTGAAAAGAATAGAATGGCGATTCCCCAATAGTGATGACCAGTATCTCACTGGGCTGGTTAAGCAGCTTTAAGTTTTCCGCTTCATCATCCTCCAGATTAAAGACCGTGGTGATAAAGATCTGCCCGGAGTCGGTGAGAATTCTGGCCAGTTCACCGACCTGCCTGATCTCCCGGTCCCTGCTCCAGTCTTTTATTGTCTCTTCCGCTGCCAAACCGTGCAGAAGGTTTCTGACCCCCAGATAATAGGCTTTGTAATTGAGCCGGAAGAGGGTTTGTTCCAGTTCCCGGGCGATGGTTTCGATCACCGGGCCATGGTCGGCACTGCCGGAGGTCAGGACGATGAACTTGGCTTTATGTCCATAGATCCCCGCCCGCTGTGCCGGCTGAATCAGCCCCTTTTCCCACTGGGTCTCCCGCTGCCGCACATGCTCCTGCAGGCTGCTGCGGTCATCATCGACCTGCTCCAGGATAATTCCCCCGCCGGAGATTTCGTAATTATCCACAATCACGAAGCGCCCGGTCTGCTCCATTTCCGTCACCGGATCAAAAGCAATGGGCTTGGCGGTCTCAAAAATGCATTCCGCCACATCATGCTTTTCCGCCTGGTCTTTGAAGGTGTCGATATTCAGCTCCGCCGCGTCAATGATGTTAAGGATTTCCACCATCTTCACCCCAATTTTCAGGGTGCCGATTTTTAGCTTATAGGTTTTGTTTTTAATCAGGGGCGCTTTGCCCACCCAAAAGATGTTGGCCTTGAAACGGGACCCCATCTGGGGCTGTTTATCCTGGACTTTGACCATCAATTCCCCGGGTTTGATATAAATCTGGGTCTTGAGAGTCAGCCCCACAGCCTCATCGGCATAGGCCATATCCCGCTGAGAGACATTAAATCCTTCGATGCTCTGGATCACGCTTCTTTTCCGGGAGGGGAGAAAAACCACTTCATCCCCACTGCGGATGGTGCCGCTGAGGATCGTTCCGGCCACAATGCGCCGATCATCTCCGGCCGCCGTAAATTTATATATATCCTGAACCGGCATCCGCAAAGGAAGTTCCTGGTTGCCTTTGCGGTTGCTCAGGCTGTCCAGCTGTTCCAGGACGGTCGGCCCTTCATACCACGCAGTGCGCTGGGAACGGACTGCGATATTGTCTCCGTTAAAGGCGCTGAGAGGAATAAAATTAACCGGCTGGATGTTGAGCTTATGCAAAAATTCACCGAATTCCCGGCGGATAGTCTCAAACGTCTGCCGGTCAAAATCCACCAGATCCATTTTATTGACCAGCACCACCACCTGGCGGATGCCCAGCATAGCCGCAATATGGCCGTGGCGTTTGGAATTCTCCCGGATTCCTTCCTTGGCGTCGATGACCACCAGGGCGGCCTCCGCCCGGGAAGCTCCCGTCACCATATTTTTCAGGAATTCGATATGACCGGGGGCGTCGATGATGATATAGTCCCTTTTGCCGGTTTTAAAAAAACTGCGGGCCGTATCGATGGTAATCCCCTGTGCCTGTTCGTCTTTTAAAGCATCCAGCAGAAAGGCATACTCAAAAGGCCGGGCATTCTTGCGGCAGTATTCCTGTATCGCTTCCAGCTTGCCCTCGGGCAGGGAACCGGTATCCGCCAGCAGCCTGCCGATCACCGTACTTTTACCGTGGTCCACATGGCCCACAATCACGATGTTCATCTGTTCTCTGTTGTCCATCTTACATATACCCGCCTCTCCGCAGGGTTTCCAGTCCGCCCCCGTCATCCTTATCCTGGGCCCGTCCCGACCGTTCGGCGATCTTGGCAAACTTGCCGCTGCGCAGCTCCTCAATAATTTCTTCCACATTGCGGGCCGGTGATTCCACCGGTAAGGTGCAGGGATAACAGCCCAGGGAACGGTAGCGTTTGCCCTCTCCCTGATCAAAATAAAGGGATGTCACCGGGATCTTCTCCCGCTCGATATATTCCCAGACATTCAGCTCCGTCCAGTCCAGAAGGGGATGAATCCGGATATGGGTGCCGGGGGCAAAATCGGTTTTGAACTGATTCCAGAATTCCGGGGGCTGATCCCCCACATCCCAATCATTTTCCTGATCCCGGGGGGAGAAATACCGTTCTTTGGAACGGCTTCCTTCCTCATCCGCCCGTACCCCCACAATCACCCCGGTGTACTTTTCCCGGTTGCCATCCGGCCGATATTGGCCGGTTTCCAGATCCAGAATATAGCGGGGCCACTCCCCGGAAAGGGTATTTTTCAAGGCTTCCGTTTTCAACGCTTGGCAGCAGCTGATCCGGTCCGTTTTCCCGTCCGGAAAGGTCCTGCCCCCGTCCAAGGCCTCTTTGTTCTCCCCGTAAATCATGGTCAGCCGCCATTGCCGGGCCAATTCGTCCCGGTAACGGATCATCTCCGGTATTTTATAGTGGGTGTCAATATGCACCAGGGGAATGGGTACATGCCCGAAAAAAGCCTTGCGGGCCAGCCAGAGCAGGACGGTGCTGTCCTTGCCGATGGACCAAAGCATACAGATATTTTTAAATTCCCGATAAGCTTCTCTCAGGATATAGACACTCTGGGCTTCCAATTGATCGAGATGATTCATGGCATTTCTTCCTCCTTCGCAAGCGGGTTCAGGGATGGGTCCGGGGGCAGATGCAGCCCGCATTCCTTTTTGCCGGGGTCTTCCCACCACCACCTGCCGCTGCGCACATCCGCCCCGGGTGCTACCGCCCGGGTGCAGGGCCGGCAGCCGATGCTGCGGAAACCTTTGTTGTACAGGGAGCTGTAGGGAATATTTTCCCGGTGGATATAAGCCCAAACCTGCTCCTCGCTCCAGGCGGCCAGAGGATTCACTTTATAGATAGCGTGGGGGGAGTCCCATTCCAGCAAACCGATTTCCTGGCGGGTGGGGCTCTGCTCCCTGCGCAGCCCGCAAATCCAGCCGTCCACGGTAGATAAGACCCGCTGCAAGGGCCTGACTTTCCTCAGCTCACAACATTTTTGACGCAGTTCGACCCTGTCATAGAAAGCGTTGGGGCCATATTCCGCCAAAAACGGCTCCAGCTCCGAATTCTCCGGCGCGTACACCTCATAATGAAACCTATAGCGACTCATGGTCTCTTCCATCAGATCATAAGTCTGCTGAAAATTCCGGCCTGTATCGATAAAGAAGATCCGAGCCCGGGCATCGATCTTTAATAGCATCTGGGTCAGTACCTGATCTTCAATGGAAAGGCTGGAAGCCAGGGCAATCCGCGTCGGACCGATTTTTTCCATTACATGGGCCAAAAGCTTGCGGGGGTCTTCCCCGGCAAAGGCTCGGTTTATCTCATCAAGATCCAAATCGAGTTCCGATCTGTCCATTTCATTTCTCCCTCTCTCTTTCTGTATTCCCCACCCAGTCATAAAGCTGTCCGGTTCTTCACCCAAGAGTCTCCGGTTCCAAATAATGCTCCACCACCAGAGCGGCCGCACCGATGGAGATGGCATTCTCTTCAAAGGCTCCGCCCCGGCTGAACACCAGGTGCCCCCCTTTATCCCAAGGTCTTCTTCGCTTGGCGGCCTCTACACAGACCTCATAGAAGAGCTGAGAATGCAAAATAAGCGGTCCGCTCAGAACCACAAGCCCCGGATTGAGCAGCTGGATGAAATTAGCCAACCCCGTACCCATCCGTACAGCGGCATTTTGCAGTACTTGCCGGGCGATGGTGTCATTCTCCTCAGCCTCCCGGCAGAGCTCCAGATAGGAGACTGTGTGATCGGCATTGGGATTCCGATGGTCCCTTCCCTGGGCCATTTCCTCAGCAAAGGCTTCCATAATAGCGTAAATCGAGGAGTAGCGCTCAACACAGCCCTGATTGCCGCAACGGCATGGTTTACCATTGACATCGATCACCATATGGGCGAAGGTATCATCCGCATCATTGATTGTCCTGACCAGAGTTCCTGAGGAGATGACGCCGGTTCGGATTCCCACCCCGCAGTTCAAATAGATCACGCTTTTCATCCCTTTGCCGCTCCCATAACGGGTTTCTGCCAGAACCGCCCCATTGGCACCGTTATCGATGATGACCGGCAGGCCCGTTCGTTCTTCCACGATGGCTTTGAGGGGAATATTCTCCCAACCCCGGGCCTCAAAGTTTTCCGGGTTAAGGATGATGCCGCTTTTGCGGTCCAGAGGACCTACCGTACCGATCCCAACGCCGATCACATATCCGTGCCCCCGCTTTTCCATAACCCTTCCTATCCAGTCCAGAATCCGGTTCAGGGTGGCTTGCGGCGAGGAGTTCCGGTCCATATCAAAGCGGTCTTTCTCCAGCAGCTCCATTTTCAGGTTAGTCAAAACAACTTGGGAGTAGAGGCGGGAAATATCAATCCCGATTACATAATAGCGGCGGGGATTTACATCATAAATGACCGGCTTCCGGCCGCCGGTGGACTCACCGGTTTCCGTGGGGAGGATGAGATCCTCCTTCTCCAGTGGGAGCATCATGCGGTTCAAGGTGGTAAGCTTTAATCCCGCCACTTTGGCCAGCTGACTTTTGGTCATCGCTCCCTTATGGAGAATTAAGCCCAATATCTTTTTAGCTTCCGGACTCAGGCTGCTTAGAACATCTTTATAAATCAGCATTCCTGTCCTCATCTCTTTTCTCCCGAACTTTTAACCGAATTAGCAACAAGTCCGCAAAAAAATATATCAAATAACATAATCTTCAGGAACATACACCTTGAAATCCCGGGGCCGGAGATAGACTTTCTGCTTGGCCTTCAGCTTCAGACTTCTATAGACCTCTTTGCTGATTTCCACTTCGATATACTCCTCGTTATCCAAACGCTTTAATTCCAGATTGACGATGGGTCCCACCGCCCGGATAAAGAAAATCTCCGCGGCAATAAAGCCTTTGCCTTCATCCTCCAGACAAATTTCAATGTCGTGGGGGCGGATATAGCTGACAATGTCTGCGTTGCCGATTCCGGCATGCTCCGGCGCCTCCAGTTGCAGGGAGCCCAGCTCCACTTTGCCATCGTGCATCCGGCCGTGAAACAAATTGACATTGCCTAGGAAGTTGTAGACAAAGGGATTAGCCGGATTGTCATAAACCTCTTCCGGGCTTCCAATCTGTTCGATCTTTCCCTCATTGAGAATGACGATGCGATCGGCCACATCCAGAGCTTCTTCCTGATCATGAGTCACGAACACACTGGTGATCGGGTATTCGTTATGGAGCTTTCTCAACCAACGCCGCAGATCTTTACGGACTTTGGCATCCAGGGCTCCAAAGGGCTCATCCAGCAATAAAACCTTGGGCTCCACCGCCAGAGCCCGGGCCAAGGCGATTCTCTGGCGCTGACCACCGGAAAGTTGAGCCGGATAGCGGTTGGCCAGTTCCTCCATCTTTACCAGGGCCAGCAGTTCCTGAACCTTTTGGCGAATCACTTCTTTGCCGGGGCGGAGCTTGGCCGGTCGGACCTTTAAACCAAAGGCGATATTTTCAAAGACCGTCATGTTTTTAAAAAGGGCATAATGCTGAAACACAAAGCCCACTTTGCGGTCCTGGGTACTTTTTTCCGTATTATCTTCCCCGTCGAAAATAATACTGCCGGTATCCGCGGGTTCCAGGCCGGCGATAATCCGGAGCAACGTAGTTTTGCCGGAACCGGAGGGGCCGAGCAGGGCCACCAGTTCACCGGTATGGATCTTGAGATTGAGTTCATGCAAAGCCGTAAAGGTGTCAAAGGTCTTGCTGACCTGGCTAACTTCGATACTCATGATTTTTCCTCCATCCGTTTGATTTTCCAACCGGCAATGTTTTTGACAAAAAGATTGATGATGGCGATTACCGTCAACAGGGTGGCCACCGCAAAGGCAGCGGAAAACTGATATTCGTTGTACAGGATCTCCACGTGGAGGGACATGGTATTGGTCAGCCCCCGGATATGACCGGAGACCACGGAGACCGCCCCGAATTCCCCGGCTGCTCTGGCTGCCGTCAGAATGATGCCATAAAGCAGAGCCCATTTGATATTGGGCAGGGTAATGCGCAGAAAGGTCTGCCAGCCGCTGGCCCCCAGGGTCAAAGCCGCTTCCTCTTCTGCCGTTCCCTGGGCCTCCATCAACGGGATCAATTCCCGGGCCACAAAGGGCAGAGTGACGAATAAAGTGGCCAGAATAATCCCGGGAGGGGCAAAAATGATCTTCAGTCCCCAGGCCGTCAAAAACGGAGCCAGCAGGCCATGGGTGGTACTGAACAGCAGCACGAAAATTAATCCTGCAACCACGGGGGAAATGGCAAAAGGCAGATCAATCAGGGTCAGAAGCAGATTTTTGCCTTTAAACTGAAACTTGGCCACTGCCCAGGCGGCCCCCAAGCCAAAAATTGTATTGACAGGCACCGCGATCCCTACGGTGAGAAGGGTCAGCTGAATAGCTTTCAGGGCCATGGGGTCCTGGATGGCAGCCAGGTAGACTTCCGCCCCCTTTTCAAAGGCTTTGGTGAACACCAGGATCAGGGGTAAGATCAGCATGGTGATAAAAAACAGCAACGCAATGCCGGTCAGCAGCCACTGAATCCCTGGGGCGTGGGACCCGGGGATTCTGTTTTTCTTACTCTTCATCTTCTCTCTCCTTATCAGCCTTTATCCCGGTTGCCTGACCACCACTGAATGAGATTGATCACCAGCAGCATGATAAAGGAGATCACCAGCATCACAGCGGCAATGGCCGTACCACCGGCATAATCGTATTGTTCCAGCTTGGTCCGAATCAGCAGAGGGGTGATTTCCGTATACATGGGCATATTACCGGAAATAAAGACCACTGAGCCGTATTCCCCCAGAGAGCGGGCAAAAGCCAGGGCAAAGCCGGTGATGACCGCCGGCAACAGGACCGGTAAAATCACTTTGCGGAAGGTCTGAAACCGGGTAGCTCCCAAACAAGCCGCCGCTTCTTCCACTTCCCGGTCCATACCCTGCAGAACCGGCTGAACCGTCCGCACCACAAAGGGCAGGCTGATAAAAATCAGGGCGATGGTAATTCCCAAAGGGGTATAGGCAATTTTCAGTCCCAGGGGCTCAAAAAGCCGGCCGATCCAGCCGTTAGGGGCATAAAGAGTGGTCAGGGAAATACCGGCTACAGCCGTAGGCAGAGCAAAAGGCAGATCGATCAAGCCATCAACGATTCTCTTGCCCGGAAAGGTATATCGCTCCAGAACCCAGGCCAACAGCAGCCCGAAGACCGCGTTGACAGTGGCCGCCAAGAAGGAGGCGCCAAAGGATACCTTCAGGGAGGCCAGGACCCTGGGTGATAGGACAATCTCCATGAATTTCCCCCAACCCAGCTGAGAGCTGTTCAGGAACACCATAGCAATGGGGATGAAAACCAGGAGGCTGAGATACATCAAAGACAAACCCATGGTGATCCCGAATCCCGGCAGAACGCTGTATTGTTTCAGACTGAAGCGGGAGGATGATGTCCGCATGATTTCACCTTTACTTTTCTACATAAATTTGATCAAAGACGCCGCCGTCGGCGAAATGCTCCTGCTGGGCTTTGGCCCAGCCGCCGAACACATCATCAATCGTGAAGAGATTGATTTGGGGGAACTGCGCGGCATATTTTTGGGCCACAGCCTCATTTCTGGGCCGGTAGAAGTTTTTGGCGGCAATTTCCTGGCCTTCATCACTGTAGAGATAGTCCAGATAAGCTTCCGCCACTTCCCGGGTGCCTTTCTTGTCCACCACGGAATCCACTACCGTTACCGGCGGCTCGGCCAGGATGCTGAGGGAAGGAACCACAATTTCAAATTTATCTTCCCCGAATTCCCTTAAGGAGAGGAAGGCCTCATTTTCCCAAGCCAGCAGCACATCACCGATCCCCCGCTCCACAAAGGTTGTGGTGGAGCCCCGAGCCCCTGAATCCAGTACCGGTACGTTTTTATAGAGAGCTTCAACAAATTCTTTGGCTTTTTGAGCATCATTATTATTGTGTTCCAAGGCATAGGCCCAGGCTGCCAGGTAGTTCCAACGGGCACCCCCGGAGGTTTTCGGGTTGGGAGTGATCACCGATACTCCCGGCTGCACCAGATCGTTCCAATCCTTAATATTTTTAGGGTTTCCCTTCTTCACCAGAAAGACGATGGTGGAGGTGTAGGGCGTGGAATTGTTGGGCAGACGTTTCTGCCATTCCGGATTGAGCAGGCTCTTTTGAGAGTTGATGGAGTCGATATCATAGGCCAGTGCCAAAGTGACCACATCCGCTTCATTACCGTCAATAACCGTTCTGGCCTGGCTGCCCGAGCCGCCATGGGACTGCTGGATGGTCACATCCTGGCCGCTTTTCTCTTTCCAGTACTTGCTGAAAGCCGTATTGTACTCCTGATAAAGCTCACGGGTGGGATCATAGGAGACATTGAGCAGGGATACCGGCGGTTTGCTGCCGGCGGCTGTATCGGCAGGCTTCGCCTTGCCACCGCATCCGGTCAGAGCAACAATCAACGCCGCAATCAGAACACCTTTTCCGAATTTTTTCACTTTCACTTCCCCCTTAGACTTTATTAATATATAGTACTCCTATATGTTTTGTTAAATTTTAATAGGGACTTTCAACCAAGTCAATAGATTTTTGAAAAAATATAACAATTTCTATCTGTTTACTTGATTATAAGATATAAAAAAATCAGGTCGCATGATCCTCATGCGCCTGATTTTTTTATGCTTGTGTATCTACTTTCCCCAATGCCGAAAGTATTTTTTTCACGTAGTTTTGCGTTTCCTTGTAAGGTGGAATCCCATTGTATTTATCTACAGCCCCTGGGCCTGCATTATAGCCCGCTAAGGCAAAGGCGACATTTCCTTTAAACCGCACCAACAAATCCTTTAAAAAACGGGTTCCCCCATCAAGATTCTGAGCCGGATCAAAAGGATCGGTCACACCATAAGTCTTTGCCGTACCAGGCATCAGCTGCATTAAACCCATAGCTCCCGCTGACGATACCGCATGGGGGTTAAAACTGGATTCAGCCATCACCACTTGCCGGATCAGGTTCGTATCTATCCCATGACGCTGCCCTACTTCCGCGATAAGCTGTTCTATAACGGGTTGGTCAGCACGATATTCCGAACTTAGCGGAGAACTCAATGAGTTCATATTTAGAGAGTTCAATATACCGGAATAGGGGTTATATGCCGGAAGCCATGGATCTTGGCCCATGCCGGCAGAGTTCATGGATGAAAGCATACTCTCTGTCAAAAGAGAATTGTTTCCAGAGAGAACACTCCCTAATAATAATCCGGCAAGAAATTGCGAACTTTCCGCCGACAAGGACCCTTGAGCGGATTCGAACTCTGCTCCCTGTTCGTCAAGAGCTTCTGAAATCAATTCTGTGCCGAAGCCATTATTTCCTGAAAGGGCGGACTGGAGCAATGTGGCAAAGAGAAGAGCTTGGGAGCTATCCTTGTTTCCGTACTCACTCCTTGAAGTATCCTGCCAGGCCTGATTCATGCTTTGAAGCTGGTAAAGCAGCACTAGTTCTGCCGTATTCACCGATTATCCCCTCCTGATATCAGACGAGCTTAGCAATTCCCTCAAGCTCATCTTTAGCTAAGATCCGATCAGGAATCAACACCATGATAATACGGTCGGGAAGATTCACGATACCGCCAATAAATGGAGCTGTAACTAAGGGAGGCGGTGGTGCTATATTGTCTAAGATACGAACCTCTCTCACCTGGTCGACTGCAAATCCCACCAGTTCGCCATTGACTTCTGTAATCAAGGCAAAGTCTTCCTTGGCGGCTTCCGCGTCCTTGGCAACGGTCCGGTTCTTTTCCACACCAAAACGAACATGTAAATCAATCAATGGAATCGCCGACCCCCGTATATTGATTAATCCCTTGACACAATCAGGTGCCTTGGGAATCGGGCGAATATCCCCCAACCGGGTAATTTCTCTGACGATCTCAATGGGCATTCCGTATTCTTCCTGACCTAGTCCAAATATGACCACTTGATTTCCCATGACAGCCACTTCCTCACTTTATACAATTCTACCAATTTCATTAACAGCCTTTTCTAAGGTTGCATCATGGGTTTGAATCACCTTTTGATTGGCTTCATAGGCTCTCATCACCGTGATCATCTTAACCATTTGGCTTGGCAAATTCACATTGGAGCCCTCCAGAGTACCCTGAAGCACGGCCTCGCTACCGGCAAACTCCTGTACCGGCTGATTAGAGGCATACAGGGACTGCCCTTCACGAAGAAGGCCGACCGCCGGGATTTGCACCAATCGCAAGCGGTCCATAGTGACCCCCTGATCGGTGATTCCCCCCTGAGCATCCACCTGGAAATTCTTGCTTAACGGTCCAATGGGCCCCTCTTCACCAAGAACAGGATAGCCATCGGCTGTTTGCAGCATTCCTTCAGAATTCAGTTGCAGCTGTCCATTACGGGTGTAGCGCTCACCGTTGGGGGTATCCACCACCAAGAAAACTTCCTCAGCAGTGAGGGCCAGATCCGTAGGAATGTCCGTGGTTTGCAGAACTCCCTGAACATTCATCCGCGTGATCTGATCGACGACAACCCCGGTACCTATACCGCCGATTAGTGTATTGCCCGGGATTTCGTTTTCCGTGCTTGTTCTCATCATGAGCATTTCGGGAAAGGCTTTATTGCTGGCCTCCTCCCCTTTATAACCCGGAGTCCTGATATTTGCGACGTTATCCGCGATAATCTCGCTTTGGGTTTGAGCAGCAAGCATTCCCGCTGCCCCTGTATATAATCCTTTAATCATGGATCGTCACCTTCATCATCTTTCTATAGCACAAATCGTTTTACTTTTGGGTGATCACGGTGCGCAGATGGGACAATTGAGCGGAAATTGCCCGGGTGACGGAATTATAGTAAATCCCATTTTCAGCCACGTTGACCATTTCCTTATCAATATCCACATTATTGCCGTCGTTTCGATAGGTCGTTCCTTGATCTTGCACAACCCCACTGGAATTAAATCCAGTTTTTTGGAGATGGCGTTCTGATGTTACTTTAAGGGGGAGCTCCCCTCCGGTCTGACCCATAGCTTCACCAAGGAGCAGGTCAAAATCCACATCAGAACGTTTAAAATCCGGGGTATCCACATTGGCAACATTATTCGCCAGGACTTTATACCTCAGACTGGATGCATCAAGACTTTTTTCCAGAATATTAATAACCGGTGTATTCAACCAATCCGACATCTAATTTACCTCCTTAAGGAGTTAGCCATGCTCCACATTTGGTCCCCGTTGGTAATCATACGGGCATTGAGCTGATAGGCCCTCTGCACCTGGATCATCTCCGTCATGGCTGAAGCAAGGTTCACATTGGATTGTTCCAAAGATTGGGTCTTGAGCTTACCCAAGGTCCGTTCTTCCACCTGACTGCCCGGCGTGCCAACCAATTCGTCCCCGGTCACTCCGGCCGCGTCGGGAGCAAAATAGAGATTATCTCCGTCCCTGACTAACCCTTCCGGGTTAGCAAAGGTAATTATATTGATCTGCCCCAAAGTCTGGCGGCTTCCGTCAATAGTGGCACTAAGAATTCCTTCCGTGCTGATCTGAACATCTTCAGCCCCTTCCGGAACGGCAAAGGCTGTGGGTAAAATATCTCCATTCCAATCCAAGGGACGGCCCAATTCATCCATATCAATTGGTCCTACCGGGTACCCTTCTCCCTCCGGATCATTGACCACAACCCGGCCCAAAACTCTTTCCTCGTCATCGATAAATCCCGTGATATTGCCTGTCTCATCCACATACAAATCCATGGCATCGGCTGGAATCTTTACTTCCAGAATATAACCGTCGGAATTAACCAACTTGCCTTGACTGTCCAACTCAAAGTTTCCAACCCGGGTATAGCGGCTCTCCCCATTGGCTGTCCGCACAGGGAAGAAGCCTTCCCCGTCAATAGCCAGATCAAAGGGGTTCTCTGTCTCCCGGATGATTCCCTGCCGATAATCCGTGTCTATGGTCGGATAAATCACACCGGCTCCCACATCGATCCGCTCTCCCACAGGCTGTCCATTAAATTCACGTTCAGCCGGCCGCATTTCCGCAGCCAAAGCTTCGGCAAAATTCACCCGCTGAGCCTTATATCCCGGTGTATTGACATTGGCCATATTATTGCCCAGTACATCCAAAGCTGTCTGCTGAGCCCGGACCCCAGTAGCTGCTGTATTCAGAATGCGCAAATCCTGTGCCTCCTCTCAGAAAAGAAATGCCGAAAAGGACTTTGGCATAAGGTTTTACCCTTATACCCAAGCCCTTAGCCTATTATCCGCGTTTAAGGTCGATCAGCTCCTGAAGCAGGGAGTCCGATACGGTGATTACCCGTGAATTAGCCTGGAATCCCCGCTGGGTAACGATCATATCCGTAAACTCCTGAGAGAGATCCACATTGGACATCTCTACGGAATTGGGAATGATATTTCCCCGTCCCGCTGTTCCAGCAGCACCGATGTCTGCTATACCGGAGTTGTTGGTTGCCGCATAAAAATTGTTACCAACATTCTGCAAGCCTGCATCATTGGCAAAGTTAGCAATGGCCAGCTGACCGATGCGACGGGACGCAGATCCTTTGCCATTGCTGTATATCCCGCTAATAATACCGTTGCCATCGATAGTGACTTCATCTAATTTTGCCCGGAGTCTCCCATCTACACCCTCAATCTCAACACCGGCAGATGGCGGAGCCGCATTCAAGGTTATTGTTCCCGTTTTTGGATCAAAGGAGCCATCGGTTATGTCCTCTAGATCAGCACCGACTAAGTCCGGATTCTCATAGACATAAACGCTTCCCTTTTGCACAAAATCCCCCGCCGGAATCGTAAGCTTATCGTAGTCAATATCGGTAATCTCAATGGCAGGAGGGTCCCCACTAGCTTCATCCGCCGGATCCTTAGTAAAGGTTATTTTACCCGTCGTTGAGTCAAGCGTTCCACCATCGGGAACTGTCGCTGAAGCACCGATTAATGCCGGATTGACATACTCATAGTTGCTCCCGTTCTGCACAAAATCTCCGAGATTAATCTTAATTATTCCCCCCTCAGGTTCAGGCGGGTATGAGCCTATATTGAACCGTAAGGGTGTCAGCGGTGCGCTTCCCCATTCGAGAATCTCCCTGTCATTAGCTCCCCACATTTGCCCCAGAACGAAAGCCCCTGTCCCCGGATCAGTGAGGTAGCCATTTTGATCCTGAGAGAAGGCACCGGCCCGGCCGTAAACGATCTGTCCTGCATTCCTAAAGACAAAGAAACCTCTTCCATTAATCATGGCATCCGTACTTTTGCCTGTGTTCTGTGAGCTTCCAGTAGTCATGATCTGGTCGATGGAGCTCACCATGGAACCCAGGCCGACCTGTGCGGGGTTGGTTCCCCCTTGATTCGCTGAGGGCGATCCGGCCCCTTTCATAGTTTGGCTCAGCATGGTGGAGAAGGTGACACGGCTGCGCTTAAAGCCGGTGGTATTGACATTGGCGATGTTATTGCCCACAACGTCCATTTTTATCTGGTGGTTTTTTAAACCTGAGATAGCTGAATACAAAGAACGTAGCATCGGGATATTCCCCCATTTCCTTTATTTAAACTTTTTCGTTCCACTGATATCCTCGTTAATCCTCGGGAATATCATCCTTAGGAATGTCATCCTCAGACGTATCATCTTCAGGTACAGGATCGGGGTCCGGTTCCGACTCTTTAGGATCGGTGACAAAGGTGATGTCGCTCATCTCTACACCTGCTTTGCTTCCGTCCTCCAGGACCAATATCAGCTGCGGATTGCCATCCAGCCACTGCACGGATTCGACGATCCCATTCACCATGCCGCTCCCGTCCATATTCATTCCTGCCACATGCTTGCCGATCAAAGAGGCTCCTTGGCTGAGCAGAGAATTCTGGAATAAGGCCCCAAAAGCACCGACCAGGTTTTCCATACTCTTGGACATATTATTCATTTGCTCCAGGGAACTGAACTGAGCCATTTGGGTGATCATATCCTTGTTATCCATAGGTGAAAGCGGATCCTGATTGGTCAGCTCAGCGACCAACAGCTTTAGAAAATCATCCTTACCCAGAACCTCTTTTGTAGCGTCAGAGACAGCACTGCTTTGCTTGGATTCTGAGGTAGAAGAGTATTTACTATAATCATTATAATTTGTGTCAACTGTATTCCCCATAGTTCCCTCCTAGGCCTTGATATTAATCCGATTCGCGCCTGGGATTACTTCATCATTGTTCAGTATTCTCTCAAGTTCTTCACTGTTAAGCGACTCTAAAGCGTCATCCCCGCTCTCCTGAGAGCGGCCTGAGCCATCCCGGCTCTGATGCTCCTGAGTCCCTTCTTTTTGCTCTCCCATCTCCATCTGTCCGCATTGGATGCCTAACTGAGTCAGATTCTCTCTCAGCTCAGACAGATTCTGCTGGAGGATCTGTCCCGTTCCCCCGTCCGCAGCCACCATGCGCAAATGAACTTGTCCCTCATCCCAGCTCATTGAGATATTAATCGTTCCTAAATGAGCGGGGTGCAATTGGATGGTCAGTTCGCGAAGTTGGGGACGGACCAGATAGGCCTTGTCAAAGATGTCCCGGGCTACTTGAGTCCAGATAGGCTGATCGCTTTTGTCAGCAACTTTCCCTTGGACTTGAGCGATATCTTTGGCTTGATGGGTTAGATTGCCTGCTGCAACATCGAGTAAGGCAGATTTATTCCCCTTATTTGCTTCTATAGGCTGTTCATTATCCTGTAGCCCTTTGGCAACTGTCCCTTTCGCAGAAACCAAGCCGCCTTCTGCCAACTTTTCTTCCAATACGCCATGTGGTGATGGGGTGCCTTTTGCTGCTTCCTGTTTCAGGAGCATGGTATCCTCGGAGTTCTCCTGATTCAAGCTGAGAATCTCCGTGTTCTTAGCCGGTCTTCCTTCAGGCCCATTACCAGCTCCAGGCTTAACCTGATTCTCATCTAATCCAGTCTCATCTGACCCTGTTCCATCGGGATCAGATTTCGACTTACCTAATAAGGCTGCCAGCAATGTCCCCTGATTAACCTGGACAAACGTACTTGCTGCTGTTTTTGCTGTGTCTGTCAGAGTCATGTCAGTTGGCACTGTATTCATTGGTGTAGCATCTGCCTTGGCCTGAGTCGCTATTACACTGGGTTCTTGCCCTTCGCCATCCATGGTGATAAATAAACCACTGTTATAGCGCTGAGCAGCAAGTTCTGATTTCTGCTGGGCTAAAGGATTCGCCTCAGCTTGATTCTGGGGCTTAAGCTTCATTTCTCCTGACATTTCTTTAAGTAAATTGGATATCACGTTCTTATATAAATCCAACTCCGACTGGGGGGAAGTCTTCCCCTGAGGCTGTTCTGTCATCCCTGACAGTTGTACATCCTCTAATATGCCTGAAGAGTAGTTGGCTGGGAGGGCTTGATTTCGTAGTGCATCAAGCTGGGTCATGAGAGTCTTCAGTTGCTCAGAATTGACTCCCTGTTCCCCTTCTCCTTGCAAGCCTTGTACGAAAACCTCTTGGAAACCTTCGTTTCCTTGAAGTATCCCCATAAGTCCTTGTAACCCATCCAAACCCAATAAGGCGTGACGTCCGGAATTGGCATCCTTGCCTGCCGGTTCCTGACTCTGGTTGCCAGAGTCCTGTCCCTGTCCACCGACTTGGTTCAGCCAACCGCCAAAGATTGCTGCAAACATCATCGCAGCTGAATCTGCACCTGACTGTGAACCACTTATAAAGGGAGATCCATCTTCAGTGCTTGTGATGGCTCCCCGAGTGGATAGGGCATTAATTCCTGTCATGGCATCACCTCCACCAATACTGAATCTATATAGCTTATCGGCAAAAACCTGGTAAAACTTTAATTTTTTTTGCATCAATAAGCATCATATAAAAAACGGTACCTGTCCCCATTTTTCACCCATTAGAATAAATTCTTCTTTTGGCGGCTGAGGCGGCCTCTTAGGCGCAGGATGGCTTGGGAATGAAGCTGGGAGATTCTTGATTCCGAAAGTTTCATAATCACAGCGATTTCTTTCAGGGTAAGGTCTTCCTGATAATATAAGGCCACGACCAGTTTTTCCTTCTCAGGAAGCTTTTCGATAGCGTCGGCCAGGATCTTTTTTTGCTCATCCAGTTCAACTTCCTGAAAAGCTTCCTGTGCTATGGGGTCCGTCAATTGTGTCCTGGGGGTATAGGCTTCCCCTTCCTCACCTACAGCCACTTCATCAAGGGAGGTCAAAGTCAGCATTTGCCCTTGATGCAGGGCAGCTTCCAAGTCCCGCGGCTCCATCTGCAGCAAAACCGCTACTTCTTCATTGCTGGCAGGACGGCCATGCCGTGCCTCCACTTCGGCAAAGGCATCCTGGATGCGCTTGATTTTCTGCCGTGCCGAATGAGGTACCCAATCCATCGTCCGCAAGCCATCGATAATCGCTCCCCGGATTCTCAACGTAGCATACGTTTCAAATTTCACTCCCCGAACAGGGTCAAAACGCTCTAAGGCATCCAACAATCCAAACACACCGTAGCCGATTAAATCGTCTTCATCCACATGTTGAGGTAAGGAAATAAGCAACCGGCCGGAGATACGCTTGACTAACGGCAAATACTTTTCAATTTGCTCTACTCTCCATGATCCTCGATTGGCTGCTTCATAAGGATTCGACATCTTGTTGGCCCCCCTTCCTTACCATCCTAGTCACCCCAACCCATTCTTCTCACCATTTCCGCTTGCTTCTCCACGCTGGGCTCCCCTTCGGCAAACTCCTGATTCAATTGCCCCGCCCTGGTGGCTGGAATTTGGCCGCCCTCCGGCCTTTCGCCACCGAAACTCAGATTATCTTCTTGCCCCACGGCAATGTCTAAAAGGTTACCCGGCTCAATCAGCTCCATTTCTATGCCGGTCTTTTCAAAAATAATGATACTGGCCATGCATATACCATAGATAAGGGTAAAACCGATAATGGCACTAAGGACAACGAGAATAAAGTTTTCCCCACTATAAAAGCTAATTAATGCTAAGACAGCTGAAACGACAAGTGCAAAATACCATGCCCAAAGCCGTAATTTATCCATCATCTATTAAATCACCTTTTCGCCATGGTTAATGGTTCGAACCTTAAGATCCCCTGTGCCCACATCAAAATGGATGGTTCGTCCAAAACTTCCCCCGACGTCGGAGACGAGGAGCGGAATCCCCAGACGCTTTAACTCCACAATCACTTGTTCAGCATTGCGATCCCCTATCTTTAACACGGGCGGTTTTCCCGGAAAGGAAAACATTTGGGCGCCTCCGGCCATTTTGGCGCGCAGGCGGGATTTGGAGGCACCTAAACGAAGGATTTCCGTCACCAGAAGATCCATCGCTGTATCGGCATATTTAGCAGGGTTTCCACCAGGGGCACTCCCCGCCGTGGGCAGCATAATATGAGCCATACCCCCGACCTTCTGAATCGGGTCATGAACACATATACCAATACAAGAGCCTAATCCTGCCGTCATTAAAATATTAGGCGCTTTTGTCGTTTTCAAATCAGCCATACCAACACTAATTACATTGCTCATAGTCCCAAAGCTCCCAGCAGTTTTATCAATGATCCCTCATCAGGTAAGAATACGAACTTTCCTTCAATTTGCGGTATCCCGGTAAGCTGAGTATTAATAAAGAGAACCGTATCCTCAAGTATTCCATCTTCCAGGAGAATCGCATCAAAAATTGCCCCCACCATATCCACGGCTAAAGCCGGCACAGAAGGTTGAAGAGGAATTCCTGAAAACTCAGTTAAAGCGATGAGGAATGAACTCACCATGATATTGCCCACTTCTTTAAGGGCCGATTGAGCCATCTCATTATCAAAGAGGTTAAAGGATTCATTGGAACCAAATAAGGCTTGTACCAGTATTTCCGCACTTTCCAGAGGAAAGAAGAACACTGCCTTACCAGAAGCGTCCCCTTCGACTTTAACGTAGATGACGGCTTGGGGAACCTCCAGATGACCGATCACCATAGGAGCCTTCTCAAATTCTATTGCTTTAACCTCAGGAATGGACATTTCAATGCGGCGGTTGAGCATAGTGGATAAGGCTGTCGCGGCGTGTCCTGAGCCAATATTTCCGATCTCTCGCAACGCATCCAATTGCATTTGATTAATTTCCATGCTTAGATCAATCCTTTCTTACGCAAGTCTCTTTGAATATCAAAAACACATCGGATGATGCGATCGCGATCACGTTCGGAAATTTGATAGAAATCTACGGACACGGAAAAGTACTTGGTGTCTTCAATAGGCTCTACCCGACATACCCGGCCCGGAGTTCCGATGATACCGCAGGGTAATTCAAGATTGGCATAGAGGATGGAACCTTTGTCCAACTTGACCTTGGCTTGAAAACGCATTCCGCCGCCGCTCAGATCCAACATATTCCCCTTTTGCAGGTCCCCCAGCCCTTCCCTTTCCACCACTTGATAGGTTATAGGGAAGGAGGCGGAAACCCGCACATAGTTCCTCCTTTGGACCCTTCTGATACTATCCGGCACCTTCAGGACAAACATCGGTATGGGTGTTGCGATACGCTGAAGAACCGATGACATAAAAGAGTAGGAAGCCACGTCATCCCAAAAAGTAACCTCCACAAGAGTACCCTCCTGCAGGGGAATGATCATCCCTTGGTAATGGGGTGCATATACAGATAGTCGTGTTTTGCCGATTTCATCGACATGTGTCTTGTAATTTCCTTCATAGTCCCCTTCCGGAACATGCAACTCAACAGCTAATCCGGAAACTAATTTATCAAGGTATTGCACTGCCTTCACCCCCGCAAAAGATTCTTTAAAAAGCCACGAATTCCTCCCGCTTGTCTCGGTGGACTAAGATAAAGTCCGGACACCGAACCGGCAATCCATTGAATACATTGATAAGCTGAACTTTGCGGATAGGATACTCCGATGGGTTCTTGTTTCATAATGGCTCTGCCCACGGATATATCTTCATAGACCCACCCCAATAAATTGACGGGAGCATTCAGGAACCGCTTCGCGGCGCTCTCCAGGCGTTCATAGGTGTCTTTGGCATCCGATTCCCTCTGCACCCGGTTCACCACTACATTGACCGTAACGCCATCCTTAACCTTTTGCAAAGCCTTGAGCAGGCCGTAAGCATCGGTTAAGGCGGTTGGCTCCGGGGTGGTAACCAGGATGATATCATCTGCCGCCCTTAAGAAATTGAGCACCGTATGCCCTAATCCTGCACCTGTATCAATGATAATAATATCTGTCAGGGACTCTAAGCGTCCCAGATTTCTGACGACCTCTTCCAGCCGCTCCCTCTCGATGTTGGCTAAATCCTGGACACCTGATCCCCCCGGTAATATCCCTATCCCTTTCGGGCCATAGATCAGGATTTCTTCGATATCCTTTTCACCATTGAGAAGGTGCTCAAAAGTATAACGGGGTGTAACGCCGCAGGCTATATCCAGGTTCGCAAGTCCCAGATCGCCATCCAGAAGAATGACCCGATAGCCCAAATCAATCAATGCCAAGCCCAAATTCACACTGAAATTGGTCTTGCCCACGCCGCCCTTCCCGCTGGTCACAGCCAATACACGCAGATCGTGTTGGGAGTTCGAATTGGCAGTAAGGTCAGGTTTATGCCGGGCGGCGATACGCCTTAATACTTTTGCCTGGTCATTCACGCCGCTCCCCCTCCCCCAGAATATAACGAGTCAAACGCTCTGGGGTTGCTACTTCTATATCATCCGGAACATTTTGCCCATTGGTAATATATGCAACAGGCAGGTCGGTTCTTTCCAAAAGATTAAGCATAGTGCCCCCGCCGATTGTTTCATCCAGTTTGGTAAAAATCAGATGGGTCGTCAAAGGCTCGAAGCGCTCATAGATCCTGGCCAGATCCGCGGCCTGAGTGGCGGCACTCATAACGAGCATGGTCAGCTCCGGCTGAGCCTTCTCCAGAAACGCCTTCAATTCAGACATATGAAGATCATGGTGAGGACTGCGTCCGGCCGTATCAATAAAAATAAGCTCCTTGTCCTCATGGCGCTGAATCGCCTCCCGAAGACCGGAGGGAGTCATGACCACATCTACAGGCACGCCAATAATCTCCCCAAAGGTTTTTAGCTGCTCCACGGCAGCGACCCGGTAGGTGTCTGCAGTGATTAAAGCAACCCGCCGTTTATCCACGATGCTGAAGCCTGCCGCTAATTTACCAATGGTGGTGGTTTTTCCCACCCCTGTAGGTCCGACTAACGCCACTATCCTCGGTTTGCGGACTCCTGGCTGAATAGCCGCCGTATTGCTGCAGATCCGGCGTATGGTTTCCTTGAGGCAGGCCCTGACCCGATGATCCTCCCCCCAGTCCTCTTCACGGACATTTTGCTGAACTGAGCGAAGTATTCTCTTGATCAGCTTGGGATTTATGCCCCGCTCTTTGAGCAGATCGGCCCATTTTTGCAAAGGCACAGGCCATACGCTTTGCTCTCCGTCCAAACCTTCAATTTGGCGGTTCATACTTTCCAGCAATTTGCGCATGGATTGCAGTTCTGCCTCTAAAGCATTGAGTTCCGCCCCCTTTGGAGTGCTTACCTCAACCCGGGGAGTCCTTTCCAGCACAGGGGGCTCCGCTCCCTTTCCTGAAGCATAAGCGGGGCGCTCCATAGGCAAAGGGCTTTCCTTCCGAACCCCATAAGGGTTCCCTGGGTATAACGATTTGACAGGGGCTTGTTCTTTGCTCACAGGTTCTTCTTCAATAGCCGCCATCACTTCCACTTTATGCTTGCCAAAAAAACCTAATACTCCGCCTTCCTTAAATTGCCGTGTCTGAAGGATGACGGCATCGGCACCCAATTCCTTCTTCACTTTGCCCATGGTCTCGGCCACTGTATCGCCAACAAAACGCTTAACTCGCATTTCCAGTCGTCACCATCCCTACTGCCTGAACTTGCACACCATGCACAAGTTCGTTATAAGATAGAACCATAAGCTGGGGCAACTGACGCTCAGTTACCCGTTTTAGATTAATCCTTACTACCGGAGCGCAGACCAGGACAGGATTATACCCTTTGAGGACCATTTTCTCCATTTCCCGGGCTAAGGATTGCATAAGTTCCTGCAATACACGGGGATCCAGAGTCATATAGCTTCCAAAATCCGAAGGTTGGATGCTGTCCAGAATCAGCTGCTCCAGCTTCGGCTCCAAGGTAAGCACCGGCAATTGTTTGTCCATGCCCAGAAGAGGTTGAACGATCTGCCGGGCTAAAGACTGACGAACATATTCCGTTAGGCGGTCCAAATCCTTTGTGGTTGAAGCATAATCGGCTAATGTTTCCAAAATGGTCACCATATCCCGGATGGAAACCCGTTCTCTCAGCAAATTCGCAAGGACTTTTTGCAGATGCCCCAAATCTAAATGCTCCATGGCATCATCCACTGCCGCCGGTGCCTGCTCCCGAGCATGATCCAGAAGAGTCTTCACATCCTGACGGCTTAAGATTTCCCAGGCATTGCTCTTAATCACTTCTGTCAAATGGGTCGCTAAGACGGTGGGCGCATCCACCACAGTCCCGCCGTTCATCTCGACTTCTTCTCTGTAAACTGCATTAATCCACTTGGCATCCAGTCCAAAAGCAGGCTCTTTGGTGGGTATGCCCGGAATATTATCGTCCCCCAGGCCGCTGCTCATGGCCAGATAGTGGTCGGCCAGGATTTCTCCACCGGCCACCTCGGCACCGCGAATTTTAATCGAATACTGATTGGGCTGCAAATTCATATTATCCCTGACGCGAATCACCGGCACGATAAAGCCCAGTTCACTGGCCACCTGCCGCCGGATTAAGACGATACGGTCCAGGAGATCGCCCCCCTGCTGAACATCGACTAAAGCGATCAGAGCATACCCCAACTCCAATTCCATATTATCCACATTTAAAAGATTAAGGACATTCTCCGGTTTTTTACTTTCTTCAAGGGCTGTTTCCCGCGCCGCCGCGCTCTCTTCCACCACTGCTTTCTGACTGCCTTTATCCATAACTCTGCCCAGCGCCACAAGGACAATAGCAACGATCAACAAAGGCAAAAGAGGGAGTCCGAACATGGCCAGGACCATGGCTACCCCTGCGGTTATGTAAAGAGCCTTCGGCGTGTGGAAAAGCTGTCTGGAGAGGTCCTCACCCAGGTTGGTTTCCGAGGCGGCCCGGGTGACCACCAGACCTGTAGCCGTAGACATCAAAAGGGCTGGAATTTGTGTCACAAGTCCATCCCCAATGGTCAATAGAGTATAAGTATGCAAGGCTTCCATGATGTCCATACCCCGCATAACGACTCCGGTAACAAATCCCCCAATAATGTTAATAAAGAGGATGATAATAGCGGCGATGGCGTCCCCTTTGACGAATTTGCTGGCTCCGTCCATGGCCCCATAAAAATCGGCCTCTGCTTGAATCTTTTGCCGGCGATCCCGGGCCTGGGTTTCAGTGATCATTCCGGCATTCAGGTCGGCATCAATGCTCATTTGTTTTCCCGGCATAGCATCCAAGGTGAAGCGGGCCCCTACTTCAGATACCCGTTCCGAACCCTTGGTAATGACGATAAAATTTACGACAACCAGGATGGCAAAGATGATAAAGCCGACTACCGCACTGCCTTTAACGACAAACTCTCCAAACTGCTGAATGACTTCACCCGCATGACCTTCTCCGAGAATTAAACGGGTCGTCGTCACGTTAAGGGAGAGGCGAAACAAAGTTAAAATCAGAATCAGGGAGGGAAGCACTGAAAAATCCAAGGGATCTTTGGTAAAGACCGAGATCATCAAAGTCAGCACTGCCGCAGAAATGCTTATGGTCAATAAAATATCCAACATCAGGGGAGGAATCGGTACAACCATCATGACAACAATAGACACGATGAAAATAGCTGCGAGCACGTCAATATTGCTGTACCAAGGACGGCTGACGTTTGTGGCCATGAGTGGATTCCTCCTTTCTTACCCGGTATATTTTTTCCGCTTAAGCCGGTACACAAAGGCGAGAACCTCTGCCACGGCTTTATAGAGATCCTCAGGCACGGCTTGTCCGATTTCCGCTTGAGCGAAAAGGGCCCGGGCCAGCGGTTTATTTTCCATGGTTATGATGCCATAATCTTTGGCAAATTGCTTAATCCGTTGGGCAATTTCATCGGCGCCTTTAGCCACCACCACCGGGGCCGAATTTTCCTTGGGATCATAGCGCAGGGCTACAGCATAGTGGGTGGGATTGGTCACCACCACATCGGCAGTCTTTAAATCCTGCATCATGCGGCGCATGGACATAGCCCTTTGTTTTCTTTTAATTTCCCCTTTCAGCTGAGGATTCCCTTCCGTTTGCTTATATTCCTGCTTCAACTCTTCGTGGGACATCTTAAGATTTTTCTCATAATCCCACCACTGATAGAGAAAATCGATGGCCGCAATGACGAAGAACGACAGAGCAATCTTCCAGCCCAATTCGACGATTAAGCCGCCGATAAACATCGCCCCCTGGCCAACCGTGAGACGGGCCATGACCGGAAAGATTTCGAAATTATCCCGGATGGTGGCGTAGAGAAAATAGCCGATAAAGGTGACCTTGAGCAGGGATTTGATCAGCTCTACCCAGGCTTTCATGCCAAACATCCGTTTAGCACCGCTAATCATACTAATCCGGCTCAGTTGGGGTTTTAAAGGCTCCAATGTAAACAGGGAGCGTACCTGAAGGTAATTTGCACCGGTAGCGATGACAGCCCCCACCACAAACAAGGGAGCGACAATTTGAACGCCCAGCCAGAGAAGATCCACCATCAGACTGGCAACGGAGCGGGCCGTCCATTCTGCAGATAGCCCATAGACATAAGGAAAGATCTGGCTAACCTTTTCCAGCATGGTAGGCACATAGAATTTTAACAACCCAATAAAACTGACCAGCATAAGTGCGGAAACCATTTCCGTACTCTTAAAAACCTGGCCTTTCTTACGTGCTTCCTGCCTGCGCCTGGGCGTGGCCTGAAACGTTTTTTCACTCATGTTCCCTGCCACCCTTTATACAGCTCTAAAAGCCAGGTCATGGCCCGCTCAAAAAGCATGTTGACTGTTTCGCCAAAAAAGCCGATTCCCAAAAAAAGAATGGTAAAACCGAAGATGATCTTCACGGGAAAGATAACCGTAAAAATATTCATCTGGGGCACGGTGCGCATCAAGAGCCCCACGCCGATATCCGTGAGAACCAACGCACCGATGACGGGGAGGGCCAATTGTACGGATAAGGTGAAGATTTCCCGAATGAGAAAGATATAATAATTAAGTCCTTGGGGGAGAGCCCCCGGATTGATCGGGACATAAGTATAGCTCTTGACCATAGCCGCAATAAGATAATGGTGAGAGTTGGTAGCCAGGAGGAGCATAATGGCCAAAATCATTTGAAAATTACCCATCATCGCACTTTGCACACCAAAAATCGGATCGATGGCTCCGCTCATATTAAAGCCCATCTGCATGTCAATTAATTGACCTGCCCCTTCTAATACGGCAGTGATGGCATAAATGACAAAGCCGATCACAAGGCCAACCACAATTTCTTTGATTAGTAGTGCTGCATAGGGCAGTGTTTCGCTGGGAATCTGGGGTCCGGCGGCCATGATGAGCGGATAGAGGATGATCGAAATGCTTACCGCTAAGCCCAGTTTGACCATGGCGGGAACCCCGCGGGCTCCAAACACCGGAGCCAGCATAATCATGCCTGCCCAACGTGAGAGAATAAGGAGGAACAGCGTGAGATTCCATTGCAAAAATTCTGCTAAGCCCATGTCTCTCCTCCGCGATGATTAGTATTTACCAAAAATAGCCAGATCGTTAAAAAGATTGGTCGTAAAACCTGTAATCACATTAAGCATCCACGGACCCAATAAAAGCATAACAAGTGCAATGGCCAGGATTTTGGGAATAAAGGTCAGGGTCTGCTCTTGAATCTGGGTCATGGCCTGAAAAATACTGACCAGCAAACCCACAAGCAAGCTCACACCCAATACAGGACCTCCGATCATCAAGGCTGTCATCAAGGCTTCTTTAGCCAGATAAAGTACGTCACTTTGATTCATTCATACACATCCTTAGGTTAGTAGAAGCTCGTGACAAGTGACTGGACGACAAGGTGCCAACCGTCCACCAAGACAAACAGAAGAATCTTAAAGGGCAAGGAAACCATCATGGGGGGAAGCATCATCATACCCATGGACATCAGCACAGAAGCCACCAACATATCGATCACCATAAAGGGGATAAAGATGGCAAAGCCCATCTGAAAGGCTGTCTTCAGCTCACTGATCACAAAGGCAGGAATGAGAACATAAGTGGGAATATCGCCGTAAGTTTGCGGTTGCTCCATTCTGGCCAGACCGACAAACAGGGTAAGATCTTTTTCCCGGGTCTGCTCGAACATAAATTGCCTTAAAGGGGCTTCCGCTTGCTGCAGAGCCTCGGCCTGGGTTATTTGATTTTGCATATAAGGCTGAAGGGCCTGAGTATTGATCTCATTCCAAGTGGGCGCCATGACGAAAAAGGTTAAGAATAAAGAAAGACCGATAAGTACCTGATTGGGCGGCAGCTGCTGTGTACCAAGGGCATTGCGCACAAAGGAGAGAACGATAATCGTCCGTGTAAAAGAGGTCATCAGCACAAGAATAGCCGGGGCGATAGAGAGTACGGTCAATAAAAGCAGGATTTGCAGGGTTGAACTGGTTTGCTCAGCCGTTGTCGTCCCGAAATCAAGGGTTAATCCTGCGGCCAAAACTGAATCTGTATTGACCAGTATTCCTCCCCAAATCAAAAAGAACAGCAGCAAAGCTTTTATATTTCGCTTCTTTGCTGAACCCAATGCCTTCACGGTGGCTGTCATTGGTCCACCTCCTCAAGCAAACGTTCAAGCTCATCGGCAAAGGGTTCTTTCCCCCGGCGTCGTTTACCGCCAAAGGTGCGCTGGGCAATTCCGGATAGAATGCCCTCTACACGCTCAGCGGGCCGGTGGGCCAGCTCATCCAGGATCTCGGCCGCCAGCTCAGGGTCATTGATCTCATCGATCTTCGTCAAATGATGATCCGTCCCCCCCAGGATCTGGAGCTTTCCCGCAATTTCCACTAAATAGAGGGATTGGCTGGCATTGAGCATTTGCCGATCCAGAACTCTCGCCCAAGGCGCCTGCATGCCCCGGAAAGAAGCTTGGTTCATTTTGCGGATGACCCATAAAGCAACCATCAGAATAAGGAGAAAGACGAGAATCGTCCCGATGATCCCCCCCCAATAGGAGGGATCGGATACACTATTACTCACTCCATCCGTTATCTGATGCTGAATGGGTGTCTCATCGGTATATTGCATTTTACTTCAGCGCCTTTTTTACAGCCTCAACCACCCGATCTGCTTGGAAGGGTTTTACAATAAAGTCCTTGGCACCGGATTGAATGGCATCGATAACCATCGCTTGCTGGCCCATGGCACTACACATAATGATCTTGGCTTGAGGGTCCTTCTTGCGAATTTCACGAACGGCCTGCAGTCCATCCATTTCAGGCATGGTAATGTCCATGATCACTAAATCCGGGGTCAATTCAACAAATTTGTCCACGGCCACAGCCCCATTTTCTGCCTCACCAACCACTGTGAAGCCGTTCTTGGTTAAGATATCCTTGACCATCATCCGCATAAACGCAGCATCATCAACAATTAAAACATTAGCACCCACAATTTTTCCTCCTTATTAAAACGGGATAAATCTTAAATCTTTACTAAGATTTTATTGAAACCCTATGGCCTTTGTCATGCGTTCGCTGGGCTGCACAATATCGGTAATGCGTATCCCAAAGGTCTCATTGATGACAACGACTTCACATTTGGCCACAAGTTTACCATTGACAATCATATCCACCGGTTCTCCAGCCAAGCGATCCAGCTCAATGACTGAGCCGGGTCCCAATTCCAGGATCTCCTTGATGGTTTTCTTGGCTTTGCCTAACTCCACGCTGACCTGTAAGGGAACATCCAGAATAAGTTCGAGGTTCTCCTGCCCATGAAGGGGATCCCCAGGCTTTAAGGGAACAAATTGGGCCGGTTGTACCGGTGTTGGCGGAACCCCATAGCCTGGAGTATAATAACCGCCTTGATTGTGCCCATAAGCAGGTCCGCCATACCCTTGCTGCTGCTGAGGAGGATATTCCGGCTGAGCCTGAGGCATAAAGTGACCGGGGGCCGGTGCCGCTGGCTGCCCATAGCCGCCGACGGGGGCCTGAGGCTGTTCCATCTGGAGGGAAGGAGCAGGAGCCGGAGTAGGGGTAGGGGCGGATTTGGGCTCCGGTTTCGAACCGCTTCCTCCCATGGTCCCCAGAAGCTTGCCAACCATCCCTTTCGCTACATGAATGGGAATCACTTGAACTAAAATGCTGTCAATGACATCCTCCACCACCATCCGGAAAGAAATCCGCACCAGCTCTTCGTGGGATTGAAGCACATTGGTAATGATGTCGTCATCTTGGGGAGACATATCATTCAAGACGAGCTGGGGTGGCGTAATATCCACGACAGAATTAAACATGGTGGACATGGAGGTAGCCGCTGAACCCATCATCTGGTTCATGGCTTCCGAGATGCCGCTGATGCCAAGCTCTGAGAGTTCTGTCGGGGGATTTTCCCCTGTTCCTCCCATCATGAGATCCACGATAACCGCTCCATCCCGTTGGGAAAGGATGAGAAGATTAGACCCTTCAATTCCCGCTTTATACCGGACATCGACAATCACCGAAGGAATGGGATAATCCTTGCGGATTTGCTCTGCACTGGCCATATCCACTTTGGGGGTGGTAATTTCAACTTTCTTTCCTAAGAGCTGGGATAGAGTTGTGGCTGCTGTTCCCATGGAGATATTGGCAATTTCTCCTATAGCATCCCTTTCCATATCACTGAACTCTACCGCCGGTTCCTTCTGCGCTGGGGGATCCGTTTGCTGATTCCCTCCCAGCAGGGCATCGATTTCTTCCTGGGAAAGCATCCCGTTACCCATCCTGATCCCTTCCTTCCTCAACGATTTCTGTTATTTGAACAGCGAGATGTTCCCCATGCAGACCAGGAATTCCTTTAAACTTTCTAAAATTCCCAACATAAATAGGGAGCGCTTCTTTAACGTTTTGCATCAGCGGGATCACATCCCCTGGTGCCAATTCCAAAAGGTCACGAACTAAAATCTCCGAATGTCCCAGCAAGGTGGTCATATCCACTTTGGCCCATTCGATCTTCCGGCGAATGGCGTTCACTTGTTCCTTGGAAGTCACTTTGGCCTGAGTAGAAAAGAGGAACAAGGTACTGAGTTTGTCTAAGACAGGTTCCAGCACCAGGTAAGGCAGGCACATATTGACCATTCCCACCATTTCTCCCACCTGAACCTCTAAAGTGACGAGGATGATCATTTCATTGGGGGCAACAATTTGGGTAAACTGAGGGTTGGTTTCCAGAACTATGTACTCCGGCTCATTGGGAATAACCTCGGACCAAGCTTCCCCAATCAGATTAATCATCTGTTGCGCCCGATGGGAAATAATCGTTCGCTCAATCTCTGTCAGATCCCGATTCTTCTCCGAGCCTTGTCCCTGCCCCCCCCAGCAAGCGGTCAATGATCGCAAAGGCCAAGGCCGGACTCATCTCCATCAGCAGTGTCCCCTCCAGGGGATTCAAAGTATATAAACTGAGGATCGTCGGATTGGGCAAGGAACGGATGAACTCATCATAGGTTATTTGCTCAATGGAGCTCACTTTAGTCTCAATAACCGAATGAAGATGCCCCGACAAGTAGGTGGTCAAGGACCGGCAATAATTCTCATAAATATTCTGGAGGGAGTGAATCTGATCTTTGGAAAATTTGTTCGGTCGTCTAAAATCGTAAACTCGGACTTTCTTCTGTACTTTCGTGGTTTTAATTTCCTCAGCATCGACTTGGCCATCAGAAAGCGCGTTTAGTAGGGCATCAATTTCGTCTTGTGACAATACCTCTCCCATAAGATCCCCCCTCTCAAACATTCTTGTTTATGTACTATAGTAATGCAGGTATGTCATAAATAACAGTATTTTTCACGGCTAAGCAGTATTTTCCAGTTGGAATGCTTACTGATAAACAAAGGATAAGAAGAAAATCCCCTGAACCTGGTTGCCTGTAACTTCATTAAGTTGGGTAATCAGTTCGTGTTTCAGATCTTCACGGACCTCGGGTTGCATATCCTTTAAGGTCTTGCTGGAAAGAACGGTATTAATCCGATCCTTAATAAAGGCATCCTTAGCTGTAAGCACTGCTTCTGATTTTTCGTTCATTCCTTCAAGAGCTATTGAGGTCTTAAGAAAAGCCCCGCCCTGAAGATTGACGGTAAATTCTCCAACAGATATAACGGGGCCCTCTTCCTTCTTGATCACGGCCTGTCCTGCAGGGCTGGGGCTATCTGAGAAGAACAGCTTTTGGACACCCAAGGTGCCGACGACACCAATCGTCGATCCTAAAAATCCGGCCAGAAAAATTGCAATAATTAACTTTCGATCCATTGCTTTGACATCTCCCCTTCTTCTCGAAATAACGGATGACAATGTCTTTTATATTCCGTCACTCTGCGAATGAGTTCTTCCGTCGTTTCTTTGACAACGTATTTATTTCCTCCCGTTAAGGTGATGACCGTATCCGGGGTTGCTTCCATGCTTTCGATCAGGTCCGAATTAAGGACCAGTTTTTTACCATTGATGCGGGTGACTTCGATCATAAGCTACTCCTCCGTCCAAACATTATTTGGCCGGCTTCATCCAGGACAGCTTGTTCACGCCGCTGTTCTTTAAGATTGAATACCGCCCTTTGTTTCTCCTTCAACTTCTTCAACTTCTCAGTATCCTGGTGGGCTTCAAGAAGCCTTTGCCGCTGCTGTGTGACCACTTTTTCCTGTTGGGCTGCTTCCTCCGCTATATAACGCAGAAGCTCGATCTGCTTTTGGGTAAAGCTTTGCCATAGACCCAGATCCTGAGGTGAGGTTCGACAGGCCTCCTCTTGACCCAGCAAGGCAAATTGCCACACTCTCTCTTGATCCTGACAGGCCTTTTGGAGAGAAAAATGCTTTTGGATCTCCTCCGCAAGAAGCCGCTGCTGCTCTTCAAGGCTGCGTTCGGCCAGCCTCAAGGCTGCCTCGAGGCGGAATCTGAATTTGGCCAATCGAATCGCCTCCTTATCTTACCTAAGGGCCTGCTGAAGCTGCCGGAGCATTTGGTCGAAGGAAACTTTCTCTTCCACATCCTGGCGAAGGAAACCATTGATTCCTTCAATATGCCGGATGGCGGCATCGATGCGGGGATTGCTGCCTGTTACATAAGCTCCGATGTCGATTAAATCCTTGGCATCATGGTAGACTGCCAGATGTTCCCGAAGTTTTCCGGCCAGCTCCTTGTGTTCCGGGGCAATGATGTCATTCATAACCCGGCTCACGGATTGAAGGGTGTCAATGGCGGGATAGTGGTTCTGCATGGCCAGTTCCCGGGTCAAGACGATATGTCCGTCCAAGATGCCCCGGACTGTGTCGGCGATGGGTTCATTATGATCGTCCCCATCCACAAGGACGGTGTAAATACCCGTGATGCTTCCGCTCTTACTCATCCCGGAGCGTTCCAGAAGCTTGGGCAGCATCGCAAATACTGAAGGGGGATAGCCGCGGGTTGCCGGGGGTTCCCCGGCGGTCAAGCCCACTTCCCGTTGAGCCATGGCAAAACGGGTCACGGAATCCATCATTAAGAGCACATCCTGTCCCTGGTCCCGGAAGTATTCCGCAATCGCCGTGGCTGTGAAAGCAGCCTTAAGGCGAACCAGGGCGGGTTGGTCGGAGGTCGCCACCACCAGTACGGAGCGCTCTAAGCCTTCTTCGCCCAGATCTTTCTCGATGAAGTCCCGCAGTTCTCTTCCCCGTTCCCCCACTAAAGCGATCACATTCACACCGGCTGTGGTATTTCTGGCCATCATGCCCAGCAAAGTGCTTTTACCCACTCCGGAACCGGCGAAGATGCCAATTCTCTGTCCTCTGCCAATGGTCAGTATCCCATCCACTGTGCGCACTCCCACACTGAGGGGGTCCCTGATCCTTGGCCTTAGAAAAGCACTGGGGGGAGCATTTTGCAATGGGTAATCCCTCTGGGTAACCATAGGACGTCCATCCAAAGGTCTGCCCAGCCCGTCGAGAATTCTGCCCAGAAGGGCCTGACCGACTCCGACTTCCAGTTTATGCTGCTGAGGGACCACCCGATCCCCCGGAGCGATTCCTTCCAATTCCGCTAAAGGCATCAGTAAGGTAGTGGAGTTGCGAAAGCCCACCACCTCAGCCGGAATCTCTTTCCCTTGCTGGGTATGGATCCGGCAATATTCCCCTACGCTGACCCGCGGGCCATCGGACTCAATCATCAGTCCGACGATTTTGGCCACCCGGCCATGGGAGACGATTAAATCCAAATCACTTATTTTATGAAGCATATTATTCCAATCGGTCATGCCTTAGCTCCTCTCTCAGGAGTTGTTCACAGCGTTCCAGCTGTACCTCTACGCGAGCATCAAAAATACCTTCGGTGCATTCGAGGAAACAATCTCCAGAGGTTAAGGTTTGATCTTCCAACAAGGGGATATTAATCTCATCCGAACATTGAGAAAGCCATCGATAATCCGCAGTGGATACATGAAGTTTCCAGCCTTCCCGCTCTTCAGGGAGCAGGGACAAAGCGCGAATACGTTGCAGCAAGTGCTCAGGATGTTCCAATATACGGACACGAAGAATTCTCTCAGCAACCTTCAAAGCCAATCGGAGCAATGTCTCGTCCACTTTACTCCATTCCTCATGGGCAGCCCTTTGGGCTAAGGACAGGATATCCCGGGCTTCTGCTTTCATACGTTCAGCTTCCCGTTCTCCCTGAGCTGTGCCTTCCTGAAGCCCTTGGGCCAAGCCTCGGGCATACCCTTCCTCATAAGCCTGGTGAGAGACCTCTTCGCGAAGCCTAAGGGCGGCTTCTTCCCCCTGCACCCGTGCTTTTTCCAAAATCTCCGCAGCTTCTTCCCGAGCCTTTTCAAGCTCTGTCTGCGCCTGAGCACGGATGGCTTCGGCCTCGGCAATGATTTCCTTTGCTTTCTCATCCTCTGCTTCATCGACTGCGGCAGTTGAAGGTTCCCACTTTTCTTCACCCTCAAGCCGGGGAAATTCATCTTCTCGAGGCAGACTTTCACTCCGCTCATGGACTACAGAAAGATGCTTGCCCAAGAGTTGAAATTCTTCCGTCCGACATTCCACAATACGGGGCATCCTGACCTCTACCACATTGCTTTTAACCACTCTCGCCCTAGTATATAATCTCATCACTGCCACCTCTTGAAATGACGATTGCACCTGTTTCTTCCAGGCGGCGAATTACTTTGACGATACGCTGCTGCGCTTCTTCCACATCCCTCAAGCGGACCGGGCCCATAAATTCCATATCCTCCCGCAGGTTTTGGGATGCCCGTGACGACATATTGGCCATAATCTTTTGCCCCACTTCCGGATTGGAGCCCTTAAGGGCCAGGGCCAGATCTTTCATATCCACTTCACGCAGCACCAGCTGAATTCCCCGGTCATCAAGCATAACGATGTCTTCAAAGACAAACATCTGACGTTTAACCTGCTCGGCCAATTCGGGGTCATCCACTTCCAGAGAATCCATGACCACCTTCAAGGTGCTCGGGTCGCTGCGGTTCAGAATATCCACCACACTTTGAATCCCACCGGATGTTGTATAATCCGTAGGAGCGAGACTGGATATTTTACGCTCCAGTATCTTCTCGATCTCTTTAAGAACCTCAGGACTTGTCCTGCCCATTAAAGCAATCCGTTTGGTCACATCGGCCTGTCTTTCCTGGGGTAAGCTGGATAAGAGAATGGCCGCTTTATCCGGTGGCAAATGGGTCATGATCAAGGCGATGGTTTGGGGATGCTCTCCTTGAATAAAGGATAATAACTGCTTAGGATCTGTGCGCCGCACCAGATCAAAGGGGCGCATCTTCAGGGAAGACGAAAGGCGGGTAATGATCTCAAAGGCCCGCTGTTCACCCAGCGCTTTCTCCAAAACCTCCCGGGCATAATCAATACCGCCCTGGGCGATATAATCATTGGCCACACACATCTGGTAAAACTCATCGACGACCTTATCCCGCTGTTCTGCTGAAATCTTACGCACATTGGCCATTTCCAGCGTCAACTGTTCGATTTCATTCTCGGCTAAATGCTGTACCACCCTGGCTGATTTTTCCGGCCCTAAGGCAATCATCAGGATGGCTGTTTTCTGAATCCCGGTAAGCTGCTGGCTCATCTTACTTTTCCTCCGCTAACCAAGTTTTAACAAGACGTGCCACTTCATCAGGATTGTTCTGCACATAGATATCCACAGATTCCTTGATCTTCTGGCGCTGGATTTCTTCAGCAGATTTCTGCTTTTGTTGGGCAAGTTTAAGCTCAACTTCCCTTTCAGCTTCCTGCTGAGCAAGCAGAAGCTCTTCCGTTGCTGCCAGGGGAACAGGCTGAAGTGCTTGACCAAGCTCCAGGGACTCTGCATCTTGCTTGCGTTTGGAGCGCATACGGAAAAGAACGAATAAGAATACTAAGGCTAAAAGTGCTCCCACACCCCATTCGATATAGGTGCGCAGCCGTTCCTTACGAGCCGCTTCAGCCAAGGCCTGCTCTTGTTCCAGAGCGCCTGTCTTATCAAAAGGCAAAGCAGCTACTTGAATCACATCGCCGCGGTCGCGATCAATTCCGGCAGCAGAAGCGACGATGGCTTCGATCTTTTCTATCTGATCGTCTATCTGATCGGCACTGATGCTGTCGGCATCCAGGAGCACGGAAACAGAGAGTCGGGCAATATCGCCTGGGCTCTTAATTCGTTGTTCCTGGGTCGTATCCACTTGATGATTGAGCGTGTCCGAAGTTTTTTCAGAGGATGAAGTAATCCAGGTCCCGTCCGCCGCCAAATAGCCCGGCACATTGGTGTCGACTCCCGGAGCGGTTCCCCCAGGTGAGGTGTTGGTCGTATTTTCTGTGGTATGGGATTCGCTGAGCACCGCGCCGGGACCATGGGTTACGGTGTCTGTGGTAACCTGATCAAAATTCAAGGTGGCATTCGTCCTGACGATAGTTTTCCCTGCTCCAAATGCTTTGTCCAGCATGCTTTGCACAGATTTACGGGTATTTTCTTCAGTGAGCTGCTTAAGCTGAATTTGGGTAGCGGTCATTTTTCCCGGCTGATTGTCTTCGCTCAAAACATCGGAAAGAGTATTGCCATTGGAATCCAGGATAGTCACATCTTCAAGTTTCAGCCCTTTTACCGAGGCTGCCAATAAATTGGCGATCCCCCGGATCTGATCTTCCGTAATAGAGCTGCCTTCTTTAAGAGTCAGTGTTACTGCGGCCGTGGTGGCTTCCTGCTGCTCGATAAACAAGGTCTCTTCAGGTATGTTCAAATGGACCCGGGCGTCTTTGACATTGCTTAAGGTCTTCAGGGTGGCCTCCAGCTCAGTTTGTAAACCGAGGTTGTAACGCAGCCGCCGGTCAGATTCCGTCTCCCCAACGCGCGTCTTATTTAGGCTCTCACTCCAGCTGAATTCGCTCCCTTTAGGCAGACCTGAGTTGGCCAGTTTCAAGCGAACCCCTGCTGCCTCTTTCTCAGGAACTAAAATGGCCGAACCATTACTTCCCAATTTATATTTAACTTTTAATTCATCTAATTCCGAAGTAATCTCTCCGGCTTGAATGTCCGTCAATTCTGTAAAAATGGCTACATAACTGGGGTTGCTTGCCCAGTAAAGCAATGAGATCAGCGCAATTGCTACAGCCAGAGGAGCGGCAACGGTAATGATCTTCTGTGGGCGGGAGAGTTTGCCCCAAAATCCAAGAATTGATTGTTTAATTTCAGCCCACGAAAAATTCAATATCGCTCCTCCTTTCCTCAAACATTAATCATCTGATTATATATTAGATACTATTTACATTAACCCCCTAATTTCCTTCGTGAAAAACCGTACACTATTAATGTAGACCTTTATGTTTGTACATCCTTATATTTGCATCCTCATGATTTCATGGTAGGCATCCAAGGCTCGATTGCGGACGTCCACAGTTAAGGATAAAGAAAGTCCGGCCTTTTCCATGGCAATTACTGCGGTATGAAGATCCTGAATCTGCCCGGTGGCTAAGCCGAGACTGGCTACATCGGCTTCCTTTTGAAGGTTGTCTACTTTTTGCAGGGCTTCCTGTAAAAACTGCCCGAAATCAGCGCCTACTTTGGCCGCTCCGGCAGGAGTTTGCGGTCCGCTCCCTTCAACAGGGTTATTTTCCTGAATGGGATTCAGGTTTTGTTGAAGCATTAAAGGATGGACAGGTGCAATCGGATTAAAAGCCATGGCTTAATCACCCCTTCCCAATCTCAAGTGCTTTACTCATCATGGCTTTGGAAGCGTTCAAGGCTGTTACATTGGCCTCATAAGCCCGGGAGGCCGAAATCATATCCACCATTTCGGTCACGATATTCACATTGGGCATCCGTACATAACCGGCAGGAATTCCATCCTCGGTCGTTTGTGCCGCATCCGGGGAATCCGGATTATATTCTAAGCGAAAAGGCAGAGTATCTTCGGCAATTGCCTGGACTTCCACACCGTTGCCGGTGGCACCTGAAGTGGTTTGCCCCTGAAGCAAGGCCGTAGTGCTCACCGACCTGCCCTGCAGGGCCTGATTCAAGGTCTCGGCAAAGCTGGACTCTGTGCCTCTGGCTTTAAACACGACCACCTGACGCTGATAGGGGATTTGATTCCCTGCTTCGGTCAGCTGTCCCGTTCGTGTCGTATTGATATTGGCAATATTATTGGATATAACGTCCAGCCGCAGCCGCTGAGCAGTTAATCCCGACGCACTGATATCCATTGACCCAAATATACCCATAGTCCCTACCTCCTTTGCACACATTCAACAATATGCCGGGCGATCTCTCCCAAAGGAGCCACCCGATTGGCTAACCCCGCATCCACAATGGCCCGGGGCATACCATAAACCACACAGGTCTCTTCAGCCTCTGCGATAGCATAGCCTCCCCGTTCCTTGATCTCCCGCATTCCCCTAAGTCCGTCATTGCCCATTCCGGTCATCACCACACCTAAAGTGCCTTTACCGACTTCCTTCGCCAGAGACATGAACATGACATCCACCGACGGATGATAGAGAGTGGTAATCGGAGATTCATCGCCAATATGCAGAATGAGCTGGGAGCCACGGCTTTGCACCTGCATTTGTTTGCCGGCAGGCGCAAAATAAATGGTGCCTGCTTTCAGAGCCTCGCCATGAACTCCTTCCCTGATAGTGAGGGGGGACATCCCATTAAGGCGCTGGGCCAAGGGGGCCGTGAACCCCGGCGGCATATGCTGTGCCACCAATACCGGCACAGGGAGATTTCCCGGCAGCTGGGTTAAGACCGCTTGCAAAGCCGACGGTCCCCCGGTAGAAGTACCAATCGCTACAATCTCGACAGGATACTTGGGCAAGGCTTCTCCACTATCCAAAGAACGTCCTTTCGCACTTCCTAAGGTTGAGCTCGTACTGCCCAGAGAGGATAATCGATTCGTGTTTTCACTGGCAGCCCCGGCAGTCCAGGGGGGCCGGCTTCCTGAAGCAGGCGAAATTCGGCTTACGGCCCCCTTTTTGCCCAATCGTCCTAGATTCACCTGTGCAGCTGCTTTCACTTTATCGATTAAATCCCGGGCTAAAGCCTGAATATCCGCCCCCGGTCCCCCGGAAGGTTTGGCAACCACATCGAAAGCTCCTGCCTCCAAGGCTTTAACACTAGCCTGTGCTCCTTCTGTGGTCAAAGCACTAAGGATAATGATGGGAGTAGGCTGCCAGCGCATGATTTCACCCAGGGCTTGGAGCCCGTCAATCTGGGGCATCTCAATATCCATGGTCACCACTTGGGGGCGGAGGGCTTGAAGCTTTTCTATGCCTTCCTTGCCATCCCGGGCCGTATCCAGTACCTTAATCTCCGGATCCTGACTTAATATTTTTTGCAAAGTTAACCGCATAAAAGGTGAATCATCCACAATCAAAACGGTGATTGGGGATTTAGGCTGATTCATGATTCATCTCTCCACCCATAATATGATCAAGGTTGAGAAGAATCAGCAAGCGTTCTCCTATCTTGCCTACTCCACGAATAAAATGGGAATCCATTCCTAACGCAACAGGCGGCGGCGGTTCGATGGACTCGGTATCCAAACGCAGAACTTCCGTCACCGCATCCACCCGGATGCCAAAGACTTTATTCTGGACTTGCAGCACGATAATCCGGCTTAAATCGCTTTCTTCCACCCGTTCCATCCCAAAACGAGTCCGCAGGCTCACCACGGGGATGACATTGCCCCGCAGATTGATAACCCCCTCTACATATTCGGGAGCCTTAGGCACCCGGGTGATAGGCGGTATACGAATAATTTCCTGTACACACATAATATCCACACCAAATTCCTCGGAACCCAGACCGAAGGTTACCAATTGTTCTTCCGCCATCTTAGTCTCCTCCTTCATAAATCAGCTCGCACCTTATTATTCCATACCAAGCTGCCTTGACATATTTAGCCCTTCCTTGTTACAAGGATATCCTGAATCAAACTGCCGATATCGAGAATCAGGGTAACTTTGCCATCCCCTAAGATGGTTGCTCCGGCAATACCCGGTAAGTTATTAAGGAAGTCGCCTAAAGATTTAATCACCACTTCCTGTTGACCGCGCAATCCGTCCACAATCAGGCCCAGTGCCTTATCTCCCAACCCTACGACCACGACAAAGACTTCTTCCGCTTCTGCTTCAGGAGCAGGAAGCTCGAATTTGTCCCGGAGGGAGATCAGGGGAAGTGTATTACCGCGCAGCTGAACCATGGGTAATCCGCCCACATTTTTAATGTCTTTGCGTTCTACCAGCAAGGTCTCTAAGACCGAGGACAGTGGAACAGCATAAATCTCTGTACTGGCTTCAACCAGTAACGCTTGAATAATGGCTAAGGTCAAGGGGAGGCGGATAGTAAACGTAGTGCCCTGCCCCTGGCGGGTGGTGATGTCGATCATTCCGCCCAAATTATTCAGGGCCTTTTTAACCACATCCATGCCCACGCCCCGACCGGAAATATCTGTCACTTTCTCAGCCGTACTAAATCCCGGCAAGAAAATCAAGTTGGCAATATCCCGCTCAGAAAGGCCTTCCCGCTCACCAACCAGCCCACGGCTCAGCGCTTTTTCGTAGATCCTGTTCAGATCCAAGCCTTGGCCATCATCGGAAATCAGGATAGCAATATGATTTCCTTCATGATAGGCATCCAGGGTGATGGTGCCCACTTCCGGTTTACCGGCCGCCCGGCGTTCCTCAGGAGTCTCAATGCCATGGTCCACAGAGTTGCGGATTAAATGCATCAAGGGATCACCGATGACTTCCACCACCGTCTTATCCAGTTCTGTGTCTTCACCCCGGAGGACCAGCTCCATTTCCTTTTGGGTCTTACGAGCCAGATCCCGAACCAAGCGGGGAAAGCGGCTGAACACTGTGCCGATAGGAACCATGCGCAAACGCATGGCACTTTCCTGCAGGTCACTCATCAATCGTCCAAGATACACAGTGGTCTCATTAAGATTATTCACCAAGGCATCCATGCGATACTGTTCTTTAAGCTCATGACCGATTTGGACCAGGCGGGTACGGGTAATCACCATCTCGCCTACTAAATTAATCAAGTTATCCATACGCACAGTATCTACCCGAATGGTATGGACCTGGTTATTTCCGTCTGTGGCAGCATTGTTTCCGTTGCCGGCGGCGGGCTTAGTGGCAGCCGGTGCTGCCGGCATGAGCGGTGCCGCTTGTACAGGTTTCGCCTCAGGCTGCACAGGCAAAGAAGGAGCCGCTTCCACAACCGGGAGCAGCTCAGCGGCTTGAGCCGCCGCCACTTCTTCGCTACCATAACCGTCAACAGCATCACCTATGCGGTAAGGATGAACCTCTACCTCCGCCAGCTCAGAAACAAGGAGAATCTCCCCACGAATTTCTTCAGGGGGATCATCAGATAAAATCAGCATGGCAAAGCCTTCTTCGCTGCCTACTTCCAGCTCTTCCACGCTGGGGCGGAGCTTAACCACTTTACCCAGGTTCTCCATCCGTTGTACGGCCATGACGGCGCGTACTGCCCTCATCAAGGTATTGGGAGCAAATTTAATATCGACTTGATATACTCCATGTCCCATATCCTGTGAACTTTTGACCTGTTCCGCCACTTCAAGAGACAGTTGAAAATCTACCCGCGTATAATTTGAGGTTAAACTCTCCTTCATATCGTTACTATCCGCCTCTTTAACCGGAGCAGGTGTTTCGCCATTCATAATTGCCCGCATTTCATCCACCAAATCCTGATACTCTATGGTGATTTCCACTCGCTTTTCCACCTGGCTTAACATTTCCTTGACGCGATCTGTAACCGCCAAAAGAACATCAACCATGGGGAGTGAAACTTCCATCTTGCCTTGGCGCAGCCGATCCAGTAAATCCTCAGCTGAGTGTGTCAAAGCCACTATCGAAGTAAACCCCATGGTTCCGGAGGCTCCTTTTAAGCTGTGTGCAGAACGAAAGAGATCATTAATTAATCCGACATTATTGCCTTCTTTTTCAAGTTGCAGCAACCCTGCTGCCAGTTTTTCGATTTGCTCCTGTGAATCGAGAAGATAAAAATCCAGAAATTCTCCCAAATCGACTCCCAAGTTTTGATTATCTTCCTGGCTCATATGCAGCTCCACCCCTAACTTTTGCTTCCTCATTTTACACGAAAAAAATGACCCAAACTAAACCAAACGATATACCCAATCCATTATGTAATCGGTGTAAGCCTTATGGGCAGAATCGCCCATTGTTCTTTATTCGCCATGCTTTTTGTAATTCCTCCAAGCAAGGAGTCTATCAACTAATCTTTGCATTTCACCAATATATGTTTTTTTTTACGTTAATAATACTAACACTTCTTTAATTCAAGTGTAAATAAAACATTACTACATTTTCCTCAGATACAAATTCTATTTTACTCATAAACGTGTCCTGTTTATATAGGACCTTCATCCTAATTTCTCCCAGGAAACAAAAAACACTCCGATAAACGAAGTGTTTTTTGACTCAAGAGGCTCGATCTTCCATGTAAAAATAGCAAAAAACAGGAGACCTTCGGCTATATGCCTAAGCTCTCCATGGTTCACTTTCCTTTGCTCTTTAAAGAGCCTTTTTTAAAGCGGCGAGTTCGGACTCGGTCTGCAGCTGGCGAAGAGCCAAAATATTGATGGATTCACCTTGAATGGTTTGGATCTCACTAATGCGATCCAATTTTTTATCCATCACTGTCAGGAGGCCCTTTATATCGTCCTGCTGGCTTTGACCGTACCGTTCGACCTTAGCATCCAGTGCATCAATCTTGGCAGTCAGGGTAGATTCGACCTCATCAATTCTCTTCTCCAGCTTGACTTGTCTTTCTTCCAGCTTAACCTGCCTTTGCTCCAGCTTGACCTGGCCTTCTTCCAGCTTACCTTGTCTTTCCTCCAGCTTAGCCTGCCTTTGCTCCAGCTTGACCTGGCCCTCTCCCAGCTTGGATTGCCCTTGTTCGAGACCCGTCAGCTTTTCCAGCACCAGCTTTTGAAACTCTTCGTTGGTCACGACAGTACCTCCCTTGCCATTGCTTTGCTGTACTTCCATTATAACCCACACTCAAGCCGACAACAAGTCCCAATAGGCGAACGGCCAAAATAGCTGAGCCGGCTGACCAAATGGTCATACACAAATTTTACGAAGAAATAATACGGCATTTACATTGCCGCTGTATCATATAGATAATAATGTATTCAACCCTTGAAAAGGAGCGGCAAAGTGATTAGATTATACAGCTTTGAGCTTTCCGAAGGCATGGTTTTGGCCGAACCCTTATTCGACGGAACAACCAATAATCTTTTGTTGAATTATGGAACAGTACTTACCGAATCCCATATTGCTGCCATAAAGAAATGGGGTATACGCTCGGTTGCCGTTACGGAGCGTTATACTTTACTGATAGAACCAACCTCTTCTCTTGTTAAAGAACTCAAAAAAGGGCTTATAACAGAGATAACACGCCTCGCCCCCGAGAAAGAGGAAGCAAACACCTCCGATTTTATGCTGACGGTTTCTCAAGTCGCCTGTCAAACAGCTCTTAAACTATTGGACAACTCCGTCGTTTTAGATTCCTTAATGCGCATCAAACTTGTCGATGATGATTTCTTATTACCTCACAGTGTGGAAACATGCGCCCTGAGTCTTCTTGTAGCTGGTTCTTTCGGTGTAGATGAAAAAGAATTGTTTCATATCGGCATGGCGGCTATACTTCACGATATAGGGCTATGTGAGATGCCTCAGCTGATCAACATGGCTGAAATGCAACTTCACCAGGAAAATCTGTGGAAAGAGCACTCTCTTTACGGCTATTACCTCACCAAAGAATCCGGTCTGCCCCAAGAGGTCTGCAAATATATTCTCCACCATCATGAAAGCTGGAACGGAGAAGGCTACCCGAAAAATCTGTCCGGGGAAGCTATCCCCTTTGGTTCCCGGATTATAGCCGTGTGCGAACAATATAACCGGAAGCTCCGTCAAGAAAAAATCCCTCATTACCTGGCCATTGAATACCTTTATGGCGGTGGGGGATTTTATTTCGATCCCCATGTTGTCCAAGCCTTCACGAATAATTTGGCCGTCTATCCTCTGGGTTCTCTCGTTCGCTTGTCTACAGGGCAGGTGGGCGTCGTGATCAATGTCCGCAAGAATTTAGGCCCCCGGCCTATTATAAGAATCTACTACAATCGGGTTAATATGCCTCTGCGCATCCCCGTGGATATGGATTTAGCCAAGGAGCGGACAGTCTTTATTGAACAGGTTTTATAAGCAAAGTGTTCATTCTTTGTAACAGTTTGTTCAATTCGGTTCCTGCAGCAACAGCCGCTGATCCGCTCCAATCCTTAATTTTCCTCATTCGTAAACCCTTGGCATAAAAATTGCTATATCAAGTAAAAATACAAGATCAGTCTGAAAACTATATGCAAAAGCTTTTGTCTGTGATAGAAAAAGCAAAGCAAAAGGAGAGAGATCGAAATGATCAGATTAGCGGAACTGGACTCATGCAAAGCCTTGGCGGAAGTTATGGCTGATGTATTCCCCGGAGGAATTATGTTCTGGTGGGTCGACGGCAATACGGTGGTCTGGACAAAAAAATCCGCGGCTTTTGGCCTGGATATTGTCAATATAGGCGATACATTAGGTGATCACTACGCCTCCATGCAGGCCGTCCGGGAAAAAAGGGTTCTGGTTAACTCTGTAGCCAGGGAAAACTACGGAAAACGCATCGTTATGATAACCATTCCTGTGCTCGATGAAGAAGATCAGCCTGTCGGCGCCTTTAACATCGCTTTACCTAAATTGCACCCTGTCGCTGCTGCTTTTGGAGATTTTGCACCGATTATGAGTGAAATGTTTCATGAAGGAGCTCTTTTGTACATGTCCGATTTGCACAGTATCGCCTATAGGCAGGCTTCGCAAAAGTTTGATATTCCCTCCGTCCCCCTGGGGTATATGCTGCAGAAAGACGATATCGCGACCAAAACAATCGAGACGAAAGAAAAGCAATACGTGGAGATAGGTTCCGAAAAATACGGCATGCCGGTTTCCATTACCAATTGTCCTATCTTCGACGAAGAAAACCCAGAAGAGATTGTCGCTACTCTGGGGGTGATTACTCCCAAAAAGACCGCCGCCCAGCTTCGCGATATCTCCGGAAATCTGGCAGATGGTTTTTCCTCGATCTCGGCAGCCATGGAGGAATTAGCCGCTTCGGCCATGTCCATCCACTCCAACGAGCAGGTTCTCCATGGTAATATTCAGGAAATTATTGCCCTTTCGGAAGAAATCAACAATGTATCCCTATTCATCAAGGAAATCGCCGATGAAACCAAAATGTTGGGATTAAATGCCGCTATCGAGGCCGCCAGGGCCGGGGATGCAGGACGCGGCTTTGGTATTGTCGCGGAAGAAATCAGAAAGCTTTCCGAGCAATCTAAAAGCACCGTCCCTACCATTCAGAAATTAACCCAATCGATTAAAGCCAAAGTCGAAGATGCCAGTGTTAAAAGCAAACATTCTTTGCATTCCAGCCAGGAACAGGCAGCGGCAACCGAGGAGATTACCGCCAGCATCGAGGAAATTACCGCTATGTCTGAAGAGTTAAATAAAATTTCCCTTACCTTATAGCGAAGAATAAGACACACTAAGCGTCGAACCAGCCGGCACCTCGACAAAGCCGGCTGGTTCGGCGTTTACTTAAAAGTGCCTCAATCCTTTGGCCAACCAAGGATTGAGGCACTTATCATCAATGGCTCCTTTAAACTCTCTGATCAACAAACAACCCGGCAGCATCGGTCAGATTATGAAGCAGCTCCATGACCCATTTCGGTGTGGATTCTTTAAGAACCTGCTCCGAGTCCTGGTCCACAATCCGCACCAAGATCTCCTCTGAATCCTCTTCATGAACCTCGAAGCGCATTCCCTTATTGATCAAGCCCATAAAACGGTTCAATTTATCAACGGCCTTCTCAACTTCTTCACGGGGAATCTCTTCCCGGGCATTGGGAATTTCATTTTTGCGCTCGACCACCGGCCGGGGTATTTCCTGAGAGCGTTCCAGTTTTTGACCAGGATAGGTATCAACAGGCATCATGGTCTTCTGATTATTAGGCTGAATTGGCTCAATGACGAGCATGAGAATTCCTCCTTTTAACACTGGATGAGTATTTTATTCAGCGCACCCAGTTTCTATGGTTCCCCGGATGCTGGTTCCCACCTGAGTAGGCTTCCGCTACTTGATGATGTTGCTTTGCTTTACTATGGGTCGCTTGAAAGCGGTTCATGAGGATTTGGTTTTCCTCCCGGATCTCATTTAGGAGCCTTCTCCCTGCAGGGGAATTTCTGAAGCCATCGTCCGGAGTCTCCTCGAGCAGAGTCTGCATCTGCTCCCGCTGGTTCATCAGTTCATGGAATAGCTCCATATCCTGTTTATCAAGAAATTTCAGCATTTCTTTGGTGAGGAAAAGGTAGTCCTGCCATAATGATTCCGGGGTCTTCTCGGTCATACCCCGGCCACCCTGGCCTGTTGGGCCAGCTTCATCGCTTCCTGCCAGGTATTGCGCATATCTTCCATGATTTCTTTAGCGTTTTTCAACTGTTGGACATCTTTTTGAATATTGCCTTCAATCAGACAATGCTCAATGTATTCATAAAGCGCCGCCCAATTTTGGGAAATCTCATAATTCATATCCAAGGTAACCATGAATTCGCGAACAATAGCTTGAACCCGGAGGTTGGAGTTATGGGATTTTTCTTTATCGCCGCTTTCCAAGGCTTGAATGCTCTCGTTAAGGAATTTTAAAGCCCCGTTATAAAGCAATAAAGTCAACTGCTCCGGCGAAGCCGTCATGATTTGCTGATTTTTATAAGCCGCTGCCATTTGGGAATTTAACATGTTTTCACTCCCTTTTAATTTCCACTGCTGAACATATTCGCCAGCCAGCTGCTTTGTTGGCTCAGCTTGCTCAAGGCTACTTCCATGGCATTAAATTGCTTATAATAGCGTTCCTCCATTTGAATAAGGCGGTCATTCATACGATCCAGATCATCTTCATAATTTCGAATCTGTTTGGCCAGAGTGCTCTCCGTATCACCATCAATGGTCCCGGTGATTCCTGCCGTCTCCTTAATGTTGTCCATGGTCAATTTCAGGGTATCATAGAAGCGCACCGCTACCCCTTGGGTATTCCGATCCTCTCCGGAAGAGCTGAACAGTTTGTTCACAATATCCGGGTCGGCTTCCAGGGCTTCTCTCAACTTGGTTTCATTGAGATGAAGCTTGCCCCCTTCTGTATAATCCCCCGTGGTCACACCTATAGCAGATAAAGAAGTATATTTGCCCTCTACCCCGCTGACCGGCGTAGCCACATCATTACGCAGCTTATAGATCAAAGACTGCAGAGTGGAATCATTGCGCATGAGGCCGCTTCTCGCCATGCTCTCCCATTGTGTGATTTGAGAATCGCTTAATTCGGCTTTCATCTCGTTGGTTAAGGGCATATAACTCTTGTACTTGGCTTCATTTAATTCGCTATTGATGGTTTCCAGCAAGCTATTATATTTCTCGATAAAATCCTTGACCACGGATACGGCTTTGTCATTATCAGCCGAGACATGAATTTTAGCTGTGCCTTCTGCCTTCAGATTGTAGGTGACGCCAAAGGCGGTGAAGCTGTTGTTGGCCTGTTCAATCTCCATACCGTCCAGCTGGATCTTAGCGTTCTTCCCTTCGACCTTCAGATCCGGGTTATCAGCATACAACTTGAGCTTATCCGTTATAAACTCTTTACCGCTGATACCCGCCGATCCTTCATCATCCGTCGTTTCGGAAAAATCAATGGCCACACCGGCCCCTGTACCGGTGGTGCTGATATTGAAGCGATCCAGAGAAGCATCATAGCTGGCCCTAATCTTTAGTCCTGATTTATTCAGATCACTGACAAAATCATAGATGCTTTTACTGGTATCGACTTGGATCGTTTTTGAGGTGCTCCCATCGCTGATCACTACCTCAAATGTCCCTTCTGCCAGTCCGAATTGGGACATTAAGCTGCCCTTAGCTCCTTGGGATATTTCTGCCGCACTGGTGACCTTTGCTCCCTCCGCCAGCTGATCCACAGTAATACTACGGCTGACATTAGCCGCATCGGCATTGGCTGTAGCGGTAACGATGCCCTCTGCCGATGAAGTGACAATCTTGGGAGTAGTCGTACTGGAAAGCCGGTAGTTGAAGGCTGTGGTATCGCGGAAAGCCTGGACGGTAGTATACATCGTATTATAATCAGCCTTTTTCCACTCCAGCTGAGTTTTCTTTTGCCAGACTTTATCATATTGCTCCCGGCGGGCAGACATCATGTCCTTGACCAATTGATCCACATCCATGCCTGAACCACTTAGGCCGTAGGTACGTATTGCCATGTATAGTCCTCCTTTATATTACACTTTAGTTCTCTCTATGTTGACCCACTTGGTGAAAAAATCTTAACTGCGGAATTTCCTCTATATCCTCTATATATAAGTTATCGGATTAATTGCGATAAGACTTTAGGCCTAAAGACCTATAATTTTGAAATATTACTGTCCTGACCCTTCGCATCATATGGGTTTGGCGGCTTCTGAACAATGCGGTTTTGGAAAGTTTGATTGAGTTATTTTATGAGTTCCAGAATCATCTGTGATTGCTGCTTTGCTTGGACCAATACGGCCGCATGATTGATTCTTAAGCCAGATGATACTCTTGCTAAGGGCGTGCCGACCTTGTGTATATTCTTACTTAGGGCTTGCTAACCAAACCCTCATTTTCGTTCGATTAAGTAAGTAAGCCAACCTCTGTAAAAGTGAAATATCTTTTCAGAAAATGGACAAAAAGAACTCTGAGATTACGCCCCAAGTTCATGACGAAGAATTGCATGCTAATCATGCACTCTGCCGTATCTTTTAATTTGGCATAAATACGGTCAAACCCATATTTCCTTTTGCCTTCGCCGAACTTTCCTTCTACGGCATTGCGCATCTTGGCATCCGTTCGTTCCAGGGTTTTCTCTACTTTTTTCAGGACATCACCCGAGGGCCTTCCTAGTTTAGGGCCGCTGAGCCGGATGTTGTGCTTATCGGTGATTGTCAAGATAGTTGTCTCATTAGTTGACGTGTTAATTTCAACAAATACAAGCCCGAAAGCTCGGCGCTTACCAGAAGGAACTTTTGTGATCTGCGGATCAAAAAGTCTCTTCGGTCCTTTAGCCTATTTGTTCGCTAGTGTCACTGGGGATGCCAGCGCGCATATCCTCAGCCTTCGGCCTGCGGTATCCCCAGTGACACCCTGACACTTAACGCGTAACCAGCTTATGACACGTCCGTTTTAAACTCAACTTGATTCTCGTTTAGAGATTTCTCTGGATTAAGCCATACTTCATTAGGCAAGGACCAGTTCCTTGTTTGACGTGTCCAGTTCTGGATGACGAGCCTTCGCAGCCTCGTAGAGCTGATGGCGGTTTTTGTTTTTAAGGATCTCTTCGCCCTGACCGCTGTGTCGCTGGTGGGGTGTAAGAAACTTGATCCCGCTATGGTGATGGTTGTATCTGTACCAATACGCAAATTCCTTGACCCATGCTCTGGCATCGTTTATTGTAGCAAATCCTCCCGTTGGATAGCTTGGGTGGTATTTACAGGTCCGGAAAATGGACTCTGAATAGGGATTATCATTGCTCACTCTTGGACGGCTCCTTGAAGGCGTTATACCCAGTTGGTAGAGTGTTTCCAGCATGGATGACCCCTTCATGGGACTCCCATTATCGGAATGCAGAATCAAGGGTTCTTCTTTTCGGGTTATCTTTTGAGCCATGACTGCTCGTCGTATGAGCTGACTGGCATGTTCTGCACTTTCTTCGTGCCAGACTTCCCACCCGACAATGTCTCGGCTATAGATATCTAAAATAAGGTAGAGGTAAAAGTAGAGCCCTTTAGCGGGTCCGGGCAGATAAGTAATATCCCAGGACCACACTCGATTCGGTGCGGTAGCACAATGCGTGGATTTAGGCTTGCTGGAAGGTGCCTTTTGGCGCCCCCGATGATTCTGTTCGCCAGCCTGGTGCATGACCCGATAGAAAGTTGATTCGGAGGCGATATAGGTTCCTCGATCCGCAAGGATCGGAACAATTTCACTGGGAGGTAAACTTTTGAATTCGGGTTGATGGACTACTTCAAGGATTTCCTTGCGTTCTGCTTCCGTAAGTTTATTCGCTGGTTCCGGACGCGTGGCTAAAGGTCTTTGATCAGCTCCGTGTTCACCGGCTTTACACCAACGTTGAAAGGTTCGTACGGATAGGCCAACTTCCTCACAAGCAAGGTGTTGGCGTGCTCCGCTTGCTACAGCTTCTTCTACCAGCTTAATCATTATGACGCGATTCGCAGTGCTGGTCAGACTTCCTCGTCCTTGGGTCCCCAAATCGCATCGGCTTTTTTTCTTAGTACAAGCAAGACGGCCGTTTCAGCGAGTGCCGACTCTTTTCTCTGAAGTTCTTTCTTGACTTGTTTGAGCTCCTTCTCTCTTTCTTTTTCTCGCCGTTGGGCGAGGGCTAACTCCTGAGCCACGCCGCCGTTGGCTTGCATACAGTTCTCCTGCCAGGACTTAACCTGCTCAACATACAAACCCTTCTTACGACAGTATCCCGCGAGTTCAATCTCACTGAGAGTGGATGTCTCAACGACAATGAGAAACTTGTCGCGTGTACTCCATTGCTCACTTTGCTGCTCACCCGCAGGAGCTGCAAAGCCCTTTTCACGGATTCCTTTACGCCATAACTTCAAGGTCCTTCGGGGACACCAGTCTCCTGTTGGATCTGAATGTGTGACTGATTATTGGGTGGTAACATCTTTGCAATAATAGAGTTTTTCAACTCTTTAGGATATCTCATATCGTTTTCCCCTCCTGTGTTTCTTCAAGGATACTTTTCTTTGATCCCTACGTCAACTATCCTAACACAGGGGGTTATTGCAGTACGCCAGCTTTTCTCGCTTTTTGACGGTACGTTCCCGGCCTTTTCGCTGCTTTACCCTTGGCTTGATGCAGCCTGTCGATGTTCTCATCAAGTTTCTCCCGAGATTCGTTAAGCCCAAGGTCTGTTGGGTATTTAATATCTGCTGGGGTGCAGGTCGCATCAAGGCTCAATGTTCCTTGGTTGGGATTGGATTGCTCCGAGACAGCGTCGGTGGTGGTTTCATTCTCGGTCTTCTCTGCTTCCGGACGTCCTGGACCTTGTTGATCATGATGATCGTTATCGTCCTTTCTGTCTGTTTTGGCTTCCTTTTCAGAGTTTTTTACCGCATGCTCGGACAAGGCAATGTGCTCGTTAATCCGAGCCCGACCTACTTACTCTCTATAGCGGTCACTATTTCCTCACTTGCCCGACCATTTCCATAAAGACCTGAACAATACTCCGGCATGGGATTGTCGCGATATTTTAGAATTGCAGCAACAATAGCCTCTTTATTGGCCCCTACAAGCGTATTCCAGCCGCTCTGAACAGTCTCCACCCACTCCGTTTCATCTCGCATCGTTATGCAAGGAACTTTCCAGAGATAAGCCTCTTTCTGAACGCCACCGGAATCTGTCAAGATCATTTGAGCTTCTTTTTCCAGAAGGATCATTTCCAAATACCCAACAGGATTAATGATTTTTACATTTTTAGAAACTGCTATGTCCAAATCCTGAAGTAATATCCTTGTACGAGGATGCAGTGGTAATATAATTTTACTATCAATTTGAGCAAAAGCCTCGATGATTTCTTGTAGCCGGCTTAAGTTGTTAGTATTTTCGGCGCGGTGAATTGTAGCTAACATATAGGATTTGCTTTTATACGGAAACTTTTCCAAGGTACCTGTATATTCCGCCCTCTTCGCATGAAAAAAAAGGGCATCAGCCATAACATCCCCTGTCCTTACTACTCCCTCGATAATCCCTTCCCGAGCAAGGTTCTTTACAGCTTGATCGGTTGGGCAAAAGAGTAGCTTGGCCATATGATCCGTTAATACACGATTAACTTCCTCAGGCATTTTCTGGTTATAACTCCGTAATCCCGCCTCAACATGAGCAATTGGAATATCAAGTTTAGAAGCTGCCAGTGCACCTGCTAAGGTGGAATTAGTATCTCCGTAAACAAGAACCCAGTCAGGTTTTTCCTTTAGGAGAACGCCTTCTACACCCGCCAACATTTCGCCAGTTTGTTTGCCTTGCTGTTTTGATCCAACCTTTAAATTATAATTTGGTTTAGGAAGCCCTAGTTCCTCAAAAAAAACATCAGACATTTGGTAGTCGTAATGCTGTCCAGTATGCACAATTATCTCCTCGTGACTTTTTCTTAAAGTTTCTGAAAGAGGAGCTGCCTTTATAAATTGGGGCCTTGCACCCAAGACTGTAACAATCTTCATAATCTATTTATTGATCCCTTTACTAAGATTTTGATAAATCAGGTCATCTAATCCACACTATGGTAATTTAATTCCAGCGACATAGTATATGCATAACGAGTCGTTTAAATTGATTGTTTTTGCATCCAATATTTCAACGGATTTGCTGTATCGGTTAATAACTTGTTCTATCGACGAGAAGTAGCGTACATGATTATTATCAGGAAAATTCGGAACTGAAAAAAGCACTTTTTTTCCTGGCTTTATCTTCCCTAATAACTTCAAATCTTCATTTAAATGTTCAAGGATTTCAAACAGGATCACCAACTCATAATCAAGCTCAAATATTGAAGATTTAAACGCATCACCAACCATAAATTTATCCTGGAATTTGGGGTTTGTTTGCTTGGCTACAGCTATAGCCTCTTCAGCAAAATCCAATCCATGATAGTTATTAAAACCTTGATCAAATAGCATATTGGCAAACTGCCCTACTCCGCATCCGATGTCAATAATAGGAATATCCCTGTTGAGAAAAATTAAATAAGAAATAGCCTGTTTCCATGAATTATAATACACACTTTCCGTGTAATGTTTATGATAGTTTTGTCCCGCACCACCTTTAAGATAAATGTAGTTGTAGGTATCTGCGCTTATTTCTTCATTACGATTAATGCAATGGGCAAAGATATCAGCAAAAATCCTTGTCAAATGCCTCCGTTCATAGATGTAGATATTATCATTAGGTAAGTAACTTCGTTTCGTATTTTCTTGCCAGCGTTTATACTCTCCTAAAATCACTTCTTTGATCTTTTCATTTTCTGACTCCAAAACACAAGTACCATGGCCAGTTTCTGATAAAAGCAAATCAACCGCCCCTTCATAAGGAGCAAAGGCTAGTATCGGCTGATCGCACCGTAAGTAATCAAAAACTTTTCCTGTATAACACCCTCGGAACTTATTATCACTGCCAATCATGCAAAAAAGCAAATCAGCGTCCACACAAAATTGAAGTGTTTCACGATGCGCTATATATCCTAATGCTTCAATATTTTTCTCCAATCCATATTCTAAGGTTTTCTCGGCAAGATCACTATCGTTTGATTCGACACCAATAATTCTGAAGCGAAGCATATTTTTATCTATTCTGTCTTCTTCGATTAATTCACGAATCGCATGGAGCAGAGGAGAAACATCCCTATATTTGCTATAAATAAGTCCACTGTAGGCAATTGTAAACTTATCATTAGGCTTCTCATTTTGTAGTATTTGAGCAAAATCTTCCTCATCATAGCCATTAGTAATTGAGGTCACTTGATGTTGCTTAAGACCATATGTATCGATATAATTCTGTTTGGCATGGTCAGATATTGTTATGGTATGACTTGCATTGGTCACAATACGCTTTTCTAAGCTGTACAAGAGTTTATGATATGGATTATTTTTAAGATCGAAATCAAAATAAGGATTGTTGATCCACTCGTCACGGAAATCTGCAACCCAAGGAATATTGTATTTCTTTTTTAAATAATACCCAACCAAATGAGCTGCGTGTGGTCCTGAAGTCGTATAAAGGAGATCAAACTCATTCAAATCGATGTTTTGTTCTATATATTGAACTGTTTGATACGCCCACCACAAAGTGCTGTCCGGAAAAGTAAGCAAATTTTTCAATGTTTCATTTTGCCTGCTCAATTGCCTGATTATAAGGATAGCTGTCTGATCCCCCCATAAAACCATCGATAGAAATTCCAAAAGTTTATTAATCTCATCCGTAATGAGATTTGCCTGTTGATGTCCACTCAGCAGATCAGGCAGGCGATGTACCTGGATAGTCTCAAGCACTTCCTTTAATAGACTATGATCAGAAAAATCCCATCCCCTCGGCGGCTTGTCTGCTGATATAACTGTTGGTTGCCATTGATTTTCAGGCAAATATTTAGCAAGTTTTAACGACCGAAAGACTCCCGAACCGGAAAGGGGCGGGAAATAATAAGCGACCATCAGTACTTTACGATTCCCCCGTTCATAAAGGCCCCTTTGAATTTCATCTTTTAATTCTTGAATCTCTTCAGGACTGGTTAAGTTCTCTTGTTGTTCGCATTTTTCAATCCAACCGAGAGATTGCATATAATTCTGTTGGCAAAATGCAGAGTATGCCGCATTATATAGAAATTCTACATTATCAGGTTGCTCTTTCAAAGCACGAAGGAAAAAAGAATCAGCTTTTTCATACATTTTACCATAGGTGCAGATTACTCCAACTATATTTAAAATACATGGATGTTTTTTTTGTTCCTCTGATAGCTGATCTATCAAATCTAATGCCTCTTCATATTCCTTAGATATCACTAGCTGTTCAATATTTTCTATATAATTCCTAAAATAATCCATAAATTCCGCTCTCCAAACTCACTTATATCGTCAAGTTAAAATGACAACCTATTAATTCTGCTGTAGTTGAGCAGATAAAAGCTTTAATTTTTCAAGAAATCTTTTCCCAAACCTAATGCAACACCTTAATATTATCTTTCAAATCTTTAGATTCCAGAATTTTCTCCAAACGGCTTTTCTTCAAGCTACTAATCTCAGGAAGCTTATCCGCGCTCCAGCGCAAAAACTCATAAACTTCATTATTTTTATATCCCAAATAATACGCCTCAATCAACGAAGCCACTGAATTCTCATATTGTTGCAATTTATACAAGCAAATACCTTTAGCCGCGTAAATCTGACCAAACAGCTCTTCCCTACTTGCTCCTTCCAAATCTATATAATGCTGGTATAGCTTCAATGCTTCGGCATAACATTCCTGCTTAAAGAAGAGATTCCCTAACTCTACATAAATACTATTATCATAAAAATATCGGGCTAGTTGAATTCCTCTATCTAATAATCCTTGATTTCCAAAAAGATATAGGTAGAGGACAAGATTCAAAAATTCTACCTTATATACCTGATCAAATGTGAATGTCTCATGCTCAACCATTGATTTAACAAAGCCCCGCGTCGATTCGGATGTGAATTCTTCTACCCAATCCAAATATTCTTCGCACTCACACATAAGTGCTGAAACTACAGCTATAGCTTCGAAAGTTCTATTATTAGGGTCTTCAAGCAGGCACTTTTGAGCTATGTTAAAAGTTTTATCGTACTGTTTATTGGCCAAAAGCATGTAAACCACGGTCAAATCATCACTGCCATATTTTTTTATGCGCAAAGCAGAATAATAGGCAAGCACTTTTGGCAACGAAACTCCTGTTAAGGTCGTGACGATAAAATCCAAATCTTGTTTATTATCCTTATTATAAAGGCTATTCAGCAATAAAATAATATCTTCATCAGGAAAAATCTTTATAATCCACAAAAGTCGGCGTAAACAATCGGGTTCGCGCATTTTTTCCAGTTTCAGAGAGTCAACAAAATGATTCAGTGCACCTTCTTGATCGTTTCTATGGGACGCTACAAGCCCCATCCCATAATATACGTAGAAGAGATTTGGAGTTATGCTGTTAAATTCTATATCGCTATACTCCTTTTGCAGCTGCAAGGTTTTTTCATATTCTTTATAGGCTTCATCATACTTTTTTAAATCATATAGCATATTGGCTAAATAAAAGTGAAACGAGGGATGATACGGAAACTTATTAATACCTGCATGAACCTCTTTAAAAATATCATTGGTATTGCACTTCAACCGCAACATGGAGTCGATAATGTTCTGATAAGGTTTCACATTATAACCTACGAATTCAGCACCGCTGTCGATAGACATCTTAGCGTATTTAACACATTGCTCCCAATCTTCCAAACCGAAATAACAATCGCTAATATACTGATAGATCGTCGGATCTTCTGGGGCATCATTGAGTTGCTTAAGAAGAAGCGCTAAGTTCCTCCTGGACTTTCTCCCCTGATCGCTCAAAGAATACCCCTTATGATGAATAAGCAGTTCCTTCTCATCTACAAGGTACGCCTCTATGGTTTTGTCTTTTACCTTATAGAACAAACATTCATGAATGCTGTTCTTATAACGAATATTTTTATCTCGGCGAAAGATCCGCACATGAGTAATTTCGTCCAGTAATCTGCCATTTGCATAATCGATATTCTGCATTCTACATGCGATGGCTTTATACTGAGCAGGTAAACGCCGAATCAAAGGAATAATATTTTGAGCTGTACCCTCAACAAAGTACTCATCCGCATCCAAAAAAATAATCCAATTACCTTTAGCTCTATCCAATGCATAGTTCTTGGCATCGGCAAAATGATCATTCCATTGGTAATGATAGACTTTTGCTCCTAAGTTTTCAGCTATTTCAACCGTTTTATCCGTAGAACCAGTGTCTACTACGATAATCTCGTCTACGACACCTTTATAGCTTTCAATGCATCTGGCAATATTTTTTTCTTCATTTTTGGCAATCATACATGCGGATAACTTCATAGCCCAATTCCTCTTTCTTTATGAAAAGAGGCCAGATAATGATTCTGGCCTCTAAAGGTTTGCTTAATAAACATTAACGAAGAAGTTGAAGAACTCCTTGAGGTTGTTGGTTGGCTTGAGCCAACATCGCTTGAGCAGCTTGAGAAAGGATGTTGTTCTTCTGGAAGTTCATCATTTCTTTCGCCATATCCACGTCGCGGATACGGGATTCTGCAGCAGTTAAGTTTTCAGAAGATGTTCCTAAGTTGTTGATAGTGTGTTCTAAGCGGTTTTGAACAGCCCCCAGCTTGGAACGCTCCGCTGATACCGTCTCAATAGCATTATTGATAGTCTTAACAGCCGCTGTTGCATTTTGATAACTACTGACATCAAGGGCCTTGCCATCCGCGCCCCGAACTCCGATATCATCAGCTTTCATAGAATTGACACCGATCAAGATATTCTGACCGCTGTTAGCACCGATTTGCATACTGAAAGCTTTTGTAACATCATTTTCCGCTTCAACCGCTTTTTTAATGCTGATTGTAATGCTCTCTCCAACTCCGAGGCTGGCCAGTGTACCACTCCAACTAACATTAGCTCCTCCTAATGAGATTGCAGTTGCTGTTAAGGCCGAAGTTGAAAGGCTCCCTGGGTTGCCGATGGTGAAGTCTGCAGCAGCAAAACCAGTACTGGAACTATTTGTGCGGGTGATGATAATCGTTCCAGACTTAGCAGCATCCGTCGAAACGGAAATACCACTAATATTGGCTTTCGTATTCAGTTCAATCTCAGCTTTAGCATCTGCCGCTGCAACCAAACCTTTTTTGTCGCCGTTCAAAAGCTTCTGAGTATTGAACTCAGTAGTATTGGCAATCCGGTCAATCTCATCGGTCAACTGATTGATTTCCTTTTGGATTTCATCACGGTCAGTTGTAGAGTTAGTATCGTTGGAAGCTTGAACGGCCAGCTCACGCATCCGTTGGAGAATGCTGTGGGTTTCATTCAGAGCACCTTCAGCCGTTTGGATGAGGGAGATGGAGTCCTGAGCATTCCGCTGAGCTTGGTCCAAACCACGGATTTGGCCGCGCATTTTTTCAGAGATAGCCAGACCTGCAGCATCGTCACCAGCACGGTTGATGCGGAGACCAGAAGAAAGTTTTTCTAAAGATTTCGCGTTGTTGCTGTTGTTGGTGGTCAATTGACGATAGGTGTTAATCGCCGACATATTGTGGTTAATAATCATAGGTTTATTCCTCCTTGATTTGGATGCCGGGCATCCTTGCCCGTGCATTGTTTAAGGTGCGGATAGTGAGCTTCCCCCTCCGGCCGGTATAGGAGAAGTGTCTACTTTCCTGCTTATTCATTATATCGTTGGTTTTACATATTTCCTTTAGGGCAGTTTCAGACGAAAATCGGACGTTTTTCCTATTATACTCCTGATATATCTATATTTCTTGATATCATGCTATCAAGTGTTAGATTTTTAAAGGGAACATATTTCCTTAATCTTACACTCTCTTATCCAAAAGCACCCCCACATAATCCCGTATCGCCGCCAAAGTATCCAGCAATTCATGGGGAGGGAATTCCTTGATGACCTGATCATTCCTTATGTCGATGAATTTTACCATAAGCCGCTGGGTTCCCTCATGCATTTCAAATCGCAGATCGGCATTGACAGTCACCATAAATTTATTGAGATGCTCAGCTAATTTACTCGCATCCTCACGAGTAAGTTCTTCCTTACCCTTGTCCCCGGACTGGGATTGGTTTTTTCCGGCTTCTGGTTTATTGGCCGCTGTGGGTTTATTCAGCGCCAGATCATCTGGTTTGGCAACCTCCGGATTCGCCGCATAGTTGTTCGCGGGCGTTTGAACCGGAGGTTGTTTTACTGCAGTCATATCCATGCCTATCCTCTCTCCTTTTGCACACTATTCTTTATATAGATTATCGGCAAAACAAGAACAATACTTAAGAGGGGAATTCCGGCAATCGCCGGAATTCCCCTCTTAAGTCTATTTTTTGATATGAAACTCCTTTAAAGCAGTCAGCTCTGTCAGATCCATGGGAACGGCGGCCTCTTTATTCTCCGCCGCGATGGCATCGTAGATTTCACCCCGGTAGATTTTGATCTCTTTCGGGGCATCAATGGTGAGGCGGATACTGTCCCCCTTAATAGCGACGACAGTGACGACGATATTATCGCCGATCACGATGCGCTCTCCTGCTTTACGGGTGAGTGCCAGCATTTTACTCGCCTCCTTCAGAAGTTCCCCGAGCTTGGGCCTCAGGGAAAAGCTTGTGGCGGATGGAATACTCCGTTTTATCCAGGATAATCTGTCTGCCGATACCCTTATTCCTATTAATAACGATGGGGGCCAGGAGATTGACGGTCATGTCGGTTATCTTCTCTCTCACCGTGCCAATCAGAAACACCTGGGGAGGATTTTCTTCTGAAAGTTCCAATTCCCTGGCCATTTCGTCGCCCAGAACGAACTCATACTCTGGAATGAAAGAAAAGGGCTCCACCAGCAGAAAGGACAAATCCGCTTCTGCTGTGGATTGAAGAAAGGAAAAAGGACTGTTTTCATCATGGGGTAAATGGACAAAGGCTTTCTCGTCGAGAAAGCCTGGAATTCCATGAGGAAAGTGAATGATCTGCTCAGAAGTCACTTCAAGGGTTCCAAATCGTGTGGATTCTATCTTCATTGTGCTTCCTCCTACACTTTAACATCTACTACGGAGATATCCAGTCGGGGATACTGAGTCACCTGGATGTCCACTTTTCCCGGCTGGTAATCTGCATCCACTCTTCCCCTCACCAGGTTGTAATTAAGTTTGCCCGGAATAACTTCGATCTGAGCCGGGCTGGCCTCATAGCGAACAGAGGGAGCAACGATGGGCTCAAAGCTGAGCTCACCTTTTTTCTCAAAGCAGGATTCATAAGCCATGTCGGCGATAGCGTTGATGGCCGGGTTACTGATCTGGGCCAGGCGGTTGCCCTTCTCCACGATGGCGGCGATGCCTTCCAAGGCACCCTTCCTCCCGCGATCGTAGTTTTCCTGGGAAAGAGCAGCCCTGGTTTTGAGGCCTATGGAATGATAATACTCTGTACTGTCAATGGTCAATTTTCCGGCCGGTTGCCTGATTTGCAGCTGGGGACGGATGTTCTCCATCTCAACCAGAGGAAGATGTTTCTTCATATTTAGCTGGGCATTCTGTATCGTATACTCCAGGCGAATGGGGTAACTCCTCATGCTGAGTCGGAGCAAACACAACACCCCCTTAAGCGGTCGCTTTTTCCATGATTTATATTATTTAAATACATTCATCTAATGCAATTCATCTGAGTTCCGGTTTATCTCAGGAAATCTGCCAATGAAGGCTGAATAATCTTCGTTCCCACAGAAAGGGCGGCCTGATAAATGCTGTCCTGAGTCTTAAAGTTCACCAGGGTCTCTGCGATGTCGGCATAAAGAACGGTGGAAAGTGAATCACCGAGATTAGCAGAGGTAGAATCCAGCTGGGTATAGACCGAATCCATACGGTTTTGCCGTGCTCCCAGTTGAGCGCGAACATCGGAGATGTGATCCGCTTGCAGTTCCAGTTTGCCGAGCAAGACCTCCACACCGTCTTCATTGGGTCCCGCCCCATCATCATCCACCCCATTGATGTTCGATTCGTTCAGGGCTTTGCTCAATTGGGCCAGGGTATCAAACATGGCAATTCCTGAACCACTGCCCTTCTTGTATTCATAGGTGGGAGGATCGGTGGGAGCGGGTATTGTAACCTCGGCATATTCCCAGCCCGCTCCAAATAGATCATGTCCATTGACTGAGACTTCGATACTTAAATCGCCGCCCACCTGGAATTTCTTCGTATCATCGGACCCTTGCCAGTCGGTAGCTCCTTTGGGGAAGGGTTCCACATTGGCCGTCCCGCCAAAAATATATTTGGTACCTACTTTGGTATTGGCTAACTCAATGACATGCTCCCGGATTTGATCGATTTCAATAGCGATCTTTTTGCGGTCTTCATCATTCACCGTGGATGTATTCATAGCACGGATGGCCAGTTCTTTAGCCCGCTGAATCATAGAGGTCATCTCACCCATAGTATCGTCTGTCGTATCCATATAGGCTATGCCCTCCTTGGCATTGGCCTTCAGCTGGTTCAGGTAGGATATGTTGCTTTTAAAACGCAGAGAGTTTTCCGTCCCCACGGGATCGTCGGAGGGGCGGTTGATTTTTTGTCCAGTGGACAGTTGATTCTGCAATTTATCTATGCGGCCTTGAGCCGCCCAGAGATTAAGGAGCAGATTGCGGGAAAGCATATTATTGGAAATTCGCAAAGCAGTTCACCATCCTTCCTATAGTTTAACGGGTAACCCCCATGCCGTTGACGATAGTATCCAGCATGCTATCCAGCATGGTTACAATCCGGGCTGCCGCAGTGTAACTCTTCTGGAATTTGACAAGGTTCGTTATTTCTTCATCCATGTTTACCCCGACCACGGATTGCCGCTGATTATACATATGGGTGACAAGGACGGCCTGGCTTTCCTTCATCCGGGTGGCTTGCTGGGCATCGACCCCCAGTTCGGCGAGAGCTGCCCCATAATAATCACCGATGGAAGATGCCGATAAAGGCGGGAGGGGAGGGGTTGTTACAGGGTCCCCCGTCACAGGATCTGTCAAATCGTCAAGCCCGGTCCAGCCTGTGGCCAAAGAACTGATAGCTTTAGCAATTTCTCCGTTGCCATAAGCTCCTACCGGGTTTCCATCTGCATCCTTTGTAACCTTTCCGGTGGCGATTTTCCAAGGATCACTTATCAGTGTCGCATTCACTTTAATATTAGCGGCAGTGACGGTTCCTCCACTGGTATCGAAAAAATCAAGATCGGAATTCCCATCCCTATCTATCCCTGTCCGATGAATGGCATTCACTGCCTCAGCAAGGCCATTCGCCAATTGATTATACTGATCCCGCAAATAGGCCAAGTGAGCATTAGCTTTGGTATCCCCATTAGCGGTATCATACTCAAATCCTGAACCCCGCAATAAGATGCTGGCCTGAAGCGCTCCTGAGCCCTCGCCCAAATTAATTGAAGTCCCTGATCCCAGAGGGTGTCCCGCACCCCATTTCACTTCAGCAAAAGGTTCTCCACTCGCTCCGGCTGCAGCAGGAGTCTCCAACTGATAAGCTTTTGTATCATCGACCAGGATCTGGTTGGTGGCTTTTTCATTGCCGATATACAATTTAAAGATATTGACTTCCCGATCTGTAAAGTTAGGATCCCGGCTTTCTACGACCCGGACATTGACCAGTTTGGAAAGGTCATCGATCAGGGCATCCCGTTTATCCAACAGGTCATTGGGATTGTCTCCGGTGATTTGCACCTTCTTAATCTGAAAATTCAGCTCCTGGATCTGGTTGGCATAGCTATTAATCTGGTCGATCTGAACCCGCACGCTGGAGTCGAGGCTCTTTTGTGCCTCAGTAATCTGCTGATCGATATGATGGAGAGTATCGGCGAGAGTGGCCGCTCTCTCCAAAATGACGGAACGGGCGCCTAAATTTTCCGGATTATTGGCCAGCACACTCCAGGCACTCCAAAATTGGGTCAAATCATTACTCAAGCTGTTATCCGAAGGTTCATTGAGGAGCCCTTCGATCTGCGCCAGGGTATTTTCACGGGTTGCCCAGTACTCTTGTTTGGAATTCTCCCAGCGGAATTGCCGATCGATAAAAATATCCCGGGCCCGCTCGATGCTCTGAACGGTGACCCCTGTACCGATGCTTAAGTAATGCCCCATGCCGGGGATGCTATCGGGTGATGTCGCCTGCAAATTAACCACTTGGCGTGTATAACCTATGGTGTTGGCGTTGGCAATATTGTGCCCTGTGGTATCCAAAGCAATCTGCTGGGATTCCAAGGCCCGTCTGGCTAACTCTAAGCCGGAAAATGTGGAGCGCATACGAATCCTCCTCTAAATACTTCGATCGAGAAAACGAACCGTTTTGGATTCATTTTCTTTTTCCCCAGGGCGGTTATAGGTGCTGCCGTTGGGTTGTGCGGTCATAATACTAACGGTTAAGTTCGTCACTTTCATGGCCTGCTTAAGAAGCTGGTTATTGAGTTCATTGACTTCTTTTAAATTCATCACTACGTTTTCCAGTTCAGCCCTCACATCGGTTAACTCCGGAAAACGCTCAGCTAATTCTTTTAAGGTAATGGTTTCAGGTGCTTTCCCCAGGTACCGGGCTGCCCGCTCAGTCCAGAGAAGCCGCTCCTTTTCCAAACGGGTGGCTTCGAGAAGAAGCTGCTCTTCCCGGATAGTCGTGGCTTCAATTTCTTGAAGATCGTTTCTGAGCAGTGCCTGTTGCTTCTTTTGGGCATATTGTTTGAGTTCTTGGTAGAGAGCCGCTTGTTGCTGTAAATTTTCATTTAATTGCTTAATCTCAGGCACCGTAGAACCTCCTTCTGATCGTTCGCTCATTCCTGATCGAGCAGCTTACCGGCAATGACTTGGGCATCGATCTTGAACTCACCTTTATTGATCTGCTCTATAATTTCACGAATCCTTTCTTCACGAACTTCAGGAATCTCTCTGACTTTCTGCAAGAGGCTTTGATAGATCTGTCCCCTGCCGGAGACTTTAATCCCATCCTGTTCCTGACCGGGTATTGCAGCTTTTGGGGTGATGGATGCCACTCGGTTGGTTGCCTGGATGCTGCCGATCGAGGACATTGATGTTCCATCTATTTTCATATTGAATCCACTCCCGTACACACTATCTTACCTTTATTATCGGCATTCTCTTTAAGAAGATGAGGGGTTATTTAGCATGATTAAGTCATCAGATGTTAGGATTTCTCTGTTTCTCTCCAGATATCACAACCATCTCTTTGTCGAAATAATTTTGTGTTCCCTTTGTCAGGGGATGTTATCCCTTCGCCTGATTAAGACCGGCTGCAAATCCGCACTAGGGCAACCACCGTCACACTTAGACGGTGAGGAGCATATCCTATAGAACAGCATCGTGAAATGCTAGCTAAGGTTGTACTAAATTCGCAACCGGTTGCGAATTTAGTACAACCCCAAGAAACGCCCTAATCTAACTATAAAAGTAAGACTAGGGCGTTTTTCATTAAGGGGTCTATTGCTCTGCAGTCAGCTCCCGGCTGAGCTTTTCCAAAGAAATCGTTAGATCATCAAAAATCCCCACAGGAATGGTTTCCTCAAAAGAATAAATCGTGGATCTGGAAAACCTCCCCGTTTGCTCCAGCTGATAAACCATAACTATCTTATCTATAGGATGAATGATCCAGTATTCACGGACAGAGTATTTTTCGTAGAGATTGAGCTTTTTTATATAATCCTTGGCAGCGCTCGAGGGGGAGACCACTTCCGCGATCAAATCGGGGCTGCCCAGACATCCCTTGTCGTCCAGCTTTTCCTTGTCACATATGATGGCTATATCCGGCTGCACCACATTCGTTATGGTATCGGCTTTAGCCTTAGCATCTGCCAGTCTTACATCAAAGGGGGCTACATAGACCTTGCAGGGCTTGTCTACCAAATGATTGGCAATTTGACGGAAAGCTTCACCTACAATTTCCTGATGAATTCTCGTTGGCGCGGTCATGGCATAAGGTATTCCCTCAATGAGTTCCACAGGGTTATCCTCCGGCCAGGCAAGATAATCAGCATAGGTAAAGCTTTTGGTTGTGTATTGCTCCACTGCCGAGCTTTCTTTAACTTCGTGCTCCATAGTTCTCCCTCCTTTATTGAAATTCTAGCACATAATGGAAAAACTGTCGAGACAGCCCTCCTTCTCCGGTACAAGTTTCATTATGGGCCTTTAGACCTATAAAGTTTTATGCCTTTTCTGCCGATATTCTTTATGATGTCTTTTTTCCTCAATAAGCGACATTTCTAACAAAAAATCTTAAAAGGGGGTAGCCGGTTTACCGGCCAAGCATAATGGATATTTCAACATTATTAGGAATTATCATCGGTTTTGGGGCATTGATTCTCGGGTTTATCCTTGAAGGGGGGCATATGAGTTCACTGTTTCTGCTTCCCCCCGCCATTATTGTTTTTGGCGGCACCTTCGGAGCTGTCTTTGCCAGCTTTCCCTTGAAGGAGATGAAAAAATTACCCACTTGGCTGAAGATTGCTTTTACTGATAAAAGTTATGGTACACTGGAAGCATATGAGACCCTTATTCGCTTTGCGGAGAAGGCTCGCCGGGAAGGTCTGCTCAGCCTTGAACAAGAGCTGGAAGAAGTAGAGGATCGCTTTACACGTCAGGGAATGCAGTTGGTCATTGATGGCACGGATCCGGATATCACCCGGGAGATCCTCGAGTCCAATATTGCCGTGATGGAAAAACGCCATAAAGTCGGCATCTCCGTCTTCGAAGCCGCAGGGGGTTATAGCCCTACCTTAGGGATTATCGGTACGGTCATGGGGCTGGTCCACGTCCTGGGCAATCTCACGGACCCGGACTCCCTCTCCAAATCCATCGCCGGGGCCTTTTTGGCTACCTTATATGGTGTGGCTTTTGCTAATCTTCTCTATCTGCCCATCGCCACGAAACTCAAGCAAAAAGATAAAATTGAAGTCGCCTCCATGGAAATGATTATGGATGGGATTCTATCCATTCAAGCCGGGGAAAACCCCTCTATCCTTAAAGAGAAATTAAAAACTCATCTTGGCAATATCATGGAGCCGGCAAACTCACGGAACGAGTAAAGTGAACGATACTCTTTCTACCAAATAAACATAGTATAGAATTAAGGTGAATACATGGCTAGAAAACGAACTGAAGAACCCGAAAAAGATACTTCCGAACGTTGGCTTCTGACTTATTCAGACCTGATCACCCTGCTCATGATTTTCTTTGTGGTCATGTACTCCATGAGCAAGGTGGATGCAGATAAATTCCAGGCCATGGCGGAGTCCCTCAGCATCGCTTTAGGGGGAGGCTCTGCTCAGGTCGAGATCGGCACCTCTCCCTCCGGACCAAACCTGATTGAAACTTATCCCACTAACAAACCCCAAGAAGGAAAAGGGCCCGAGGATGGCGAAGGAAATGGTGATGGTACCGGTGCCGATATGGAGAACATGACCATTGAAACCATTAAGCAAAAACTGGATAAATTTGCTGCCGATAATGGCATCGAAACCAAGCTGGTCTCCTCTATTGAAGAACGGGGACTGGTCATCAGCATTCAGGATACCCTCCTCTTCGAGAGCGGAGCTGCAGTCATCACCCCCAAGGCCCGGGAAATCCTCGATAAAATCAACAATGTTCTTGCTTCAGCGCCAAACTACATCAAAGTGGAAGGGCATACGGATAATCTTCCCATTAACACCAGCCGGTTCCCCAGCAACTGGGAGCTTTCCGTCCTCCGGGCCACCAATGTAGTGCACATCATGCAGGAGATCATCCCAGCTGAACAGCTCTCAGCTACCGGTTATGGAGAATACCGTCCTCTTGCTGCCAACGACACCGAAGCCGGACGGGCAAGAAACCGCCGGGTTGACCTGGTCATCCTCCGCTCCAAATATGACTTAACGGAGCCCGGACAGTCCCTGGAAGCCGATCCGACTTCAGGAACTTCCTCACTCCGTTAACTTAGCGAATGGTTGAAATACCCTTAAAAAGCGAGGTTCTTGACCGCCCGGTAAACGATTTCCGTGGCCAGCTCAACCTGCTCCCGCTTCACTATCCCTATGGTATCCTGAGTGGTGTGGTTGTTTTCCAGCCACTCCCGGGCCAGAAGGGTTACCGCCGGGATGCCCACTTTAGCAAAGGTGATCTGGTCGCTGTTATGACCATTGCGGTCAACCACCATAGTGCTGGCGCTCACTTCAGCGGCAGCCTTTTGCACAGCCTCAACTGCTCTCCCGGCCTTATCATCTGCCCAAAGGCCGAAATTGCCAATCATGCCGTTACCGATGGTATCTACGTTGATAACGGCCTTTATTCTTTCTAAGGGAAAACTGGGATTCCTGACAAAGGCTTTCGAGCCCAAAAAACCCATCTCTTCCCCGCTCCAAAAGGCGAAGACCAGAGTCTTCTTGGGAACCGCATCCTCCCGAACCAGCCGCCTAATCACATCAAGGACACAGCCCACTCCGGAAGCATTGTCATTAGCCCCCGGGTACAACTGCCCTTCAAAGATCCCCAGATGATCATAATGGGCTGAGACCAGGATAATCTCCTCCGTGTCGCCCTTAAGTCCGCCGAGAATATTCAGGCTGGGGGCCCGGAGATGGTCAGGGTTGCCTACGGTAAAGGTTAAGCGGTTACCCACAAAGATTTCCTTGACTTCATGAATCGTAAAGGCATGGGCATAGCTCTGACCATTATCCCCCATGGGCTTGAGTCCCAGCATGCTCAGCTCCCGGGACAGATACTGGGAAGCTCTTCCCTCTCCCGCCTGACCGGTTCGTCTCCCTTCCATTTCCGGAGAGCTCAGAGCCAGAATATCATCCATAGCTGTTCTGTTGAGGCTTGCCGATTGGAAATACTCATAAATCGTTTGGGCTTCCGGCGGGACCACGTAGAGCTTGACCTTGGGTTGCTTCATTAAAGGCTCAATCGCCGCTTTTAACTTGTTGTCAAAGCCGATCCACGGTAAAGTGAAGGCTCCCAGACCAAATAGCATTTTCAAAAAAATCCGTCGTGTTTGCATGTACAGCGTCCTTTCAAGTCTTTTACAGGGGGAATACCAATGCCACTACGAATTAACGGAGCTCAACAGCCCGAGTCCCTGACCCGCACCAATTCCTCATCCCCAAAGGGAGAGCTTGATTTCAATCAGATTATGAGTCAGACCCGGAAACTGCAGGGGCAGGAACTTCAGGAATTTTTGACCCGTTTGGAAAAGAAGGGCCAGCAGCTGGCTGAAAGTTTCTCACTGCGGGATTTGTCCGATTTCAAAGATATGGTCAAGTCCTTTTTACGCTCCACCTTCGGGCAAAGCCGTCGGGTCTCTGAAGAATCCTTCTGGGATTTTCAAGGACGGCCTAAGGTGCTCTCACGAATCAACGATATTGATAAAGCTCTTGAGGAGCTTGGGCAAAAAGTACTGGATACCCAGGCCAAGCCTTTAGAGATCCTCAGCCAAATCGATGAGATTCGCGGACTGATCATTGACTTATTTGGATGATTTCATCTTGACCAGGCCAAATTCCTTCTTTATGCTTAAAGTTAGCAATAAAAAAGCGAAAAAGATGAAAAGAGGTGCTTTCTTGGCAAATTTGGATACCAATACTTATGAGTGGTTTATCAAAGCTTTCCATCCGAAAAGCGGGCTCGATCTTAATTTTTATAAGCAAAATCAAATGGAGCGGCGTATCCGAAGCTTTATGGCTTCACATAATCATAAGACTTTCCCAGACTTCATCAAGGCATTGGAGCAGGATAAGGTGTTGTTCGATGCCTTTTTCAAACATTTAACCATCAATGTCACTCAGTTCTTCCGGGATACCAACCAATGGAAAACTTTAAGAGAAGTGATTCTTCCCAAGCTGCTTGAAAAGAAGACTCCCTTAAAGATCTGGAGTGCGGGATGTTCAAGCGGGCAGGAACCCTATACCATGGCCATCACTTTGATGGAATATTTCCCCCAGGCCCGTTTCAGTATCCTGGCTACGGATATTGATGTCAATGTTCTGGAACAGGCAAAAAAGGGGATTTATAAAGAAGCTGATTTCGCCAGCACAGCCCCGGAGATTATTAAGAAATACTTTACTCCCGTGGATGGCGGCTATCAAATCAAGGATCAGGTCAAACGGGCTGTCACCTTCCAACGGCAAAACCTTCTCACCGACCGCTTCGATTCAGGTTTCGATCTGCTGGCCTGCCGCAATGTGGTCATTTATTTCACCGAAGAAGCCAAAGACATGCTCTATCGTAAATTCGCCAACTCCTTGAATCCGGGAGGGATTCTCTTTACCGGAAGCACGGAACATCTTTTTGGCATGAACCATCTGGGCTTTAAGCTGATCTCCTCATTCTTCTATGAAAAGCAAATCAAGGCCTAAAGCTTTGTCCATATTTTTGTCATGTACCCCTGTGTCACCGGAAAAGGAAGATTCCTTTTCGGAATAACACAGGGGATTTTTAAAAGAATCGTTCGTCAATAATCGATTTTTAATTGGTTTATTTGAGGTTTTTATATTAAAAAGCCCAGCCTTACCCGAGGCAGAGGTGGTACAAGAGCTTATTTTGTCGGATATCTCACTTTTCATTTTATCAATAGTTTGTTAAACTAATATTAAAACCAAGTAAAGGATATTGGTCAGAGGCTAACTAAAACTAAGAGGAAGGTGGGATTTCTATTGTATTTCCACGGTAATCTTATCATCTGTTATGTCCAAGACCCTGATAACAATCGTTATCTTTTTCAGCTGACAGGAGGGGAGGTATGCCCTGTCAGCAAGGAGGATTTCTATGCCCATTGGCAGGAGTATCGTGCCTTTGAGGAAGCACGTGCCCTGGAGGAGGGAGACTCCTATCGTCCACTTCCTGTCACCTTCTCCACCACCTGCAGCGTTCAACGCACGCCCATCAATATGCATTTGAGGCGCAAGCGCAAATCAGCTTACTTAATGCAACAGCCCATGCTTGCTCATGGCTAAATTGCGAAAAAGAGCTGGATAGCGTATGCGCCTTTTGATTTGCACGAAAAAGGGACTTTTGCAGTCCCTTTTTTGTGTCATTATTTAATTTTAGCTCAATATAACCTCTTAAGTCGGCTGATTGGATTGTTGGTAGGCTGCTACCAGCTCATCCACATGATAAGTAACTCCTTTACCTTTGTACTCCAGCGAGACTTGCTGAGCTGTGGGGTTATAGCCGATATACTTCATCCCCAACTGCTTCGCCATCTTCGCCAGTTCAATACGCGCGCTTCGTCCCAGGTCTTGAAATTTCATAATGCACACGCCCCTTATACCGTTTTTTCTCTCTTTTAGGTAAATCTCGGGAGTTTGGAGTACGTATTCAGTTTTCATTAAGATAATGATATCCTATTCACCGGCATGTTGCAACTTGCATTTCCATCCAGAGTTGTTGATTTTTTCTCCTTTAATCCTTGGGTTGCCTTACCACATCAATGACGGTTCCATCCCGGTACTCCACCACAGCCACCACCCGATCGGTGAACTCGATGGTTTCGGGAACCCCAGTCAGATTTTCGGATAGTTTTTTGAGTTCCTCAATGGCCATGATGGGCAGTTCGCTGTCTTTAAGCTTTTCCAGGAGATCGGTGCGGCGGGGATTGATGGCAATACCGCGTTCAGTCACTAAAACGTCGATGGTTTCTCCGGGAGTGGTCACTGTGGTGACTCTATCCTTAACCACCGGCAGCCGCCCTTTGGTCAGGTTGGTCACGATAATGGCGATCTTAGCGCCGGCTGCGGTGTCGTTATGGCCCCCAGAAGCTCCCATGATGATCCCATCGGAACCAGTGACCACGTTGACATTAAAGTCCGTGTCGATCTCCGTAGCCCCTAAGATCATGACATCCAGGTTATTGACGATAGCTCCTTTATCATGAGGGTTTCCATAGAGAGAACCGGACATGGCCTGATGCCGTGGGTTTTCCCGGTAGGATGCCACGGCTTGCAAATCAAAGCATTGCACATCAAAAAGGTTTCGAAACAACCCTTCATTGAGCATATCTACAATATAGCCTGTAATCCCACCGGCAGCAAAAGACCCGACCACCTTCTTTTCCTTCATGAATTGCCGTACTTCAGCAGCTACAGCTAAGGATGTTCCGCCGGCTCCGGTTTGGAAGGACATTTCATTTTGGATATACCCTGCTTCATTGATGAGTTGGGCGGCCATTTTGGCAATCCGCAGACCCACAGGGTCTTTGGTCACAGTAAGAGTTCCCGAGACAATTCCATTGGCATCACCGATGGAATCCACCTGAACCACATAATCGACAAAGTCTTGGGTAATCTCAATGGGACAGGCGGGATAAGGGGCTAAATGATCGGTTACTGCCACAACTTTATCTGCGAAGAAGGCATCGGCCACTGCATAGGATAAGGTGCCACAGGCGGTAGGGCCGCCCACTCCGTTGAGATTACCATAAGCGTCGGCTGTAGGAGCGGCAATAAAGGCCACATCAATATGGAGGTCCCCACTTTCAATCGCCCGGGGGCGCCCTCCGTGGCTCATCAACACAGCAGGCTTTTGCAGGAGACCCTGGGAAATGGCTTTAGCCACAGGCCCAGGGGAAATATAGTTGACGGAAATTTTGGTGACGATACCCTTTTTAATATACTCCACAAGGGGCTCATGAATGGGGAAAATTCCTGTTGCCGCCACATGAATATCTTTGACCCCACGCCTGGCGACAGAAGCCATCACCTGATTAAGGACATAATCCCCATTTCTTAAATGATGATGAAAGGATAATGTCATTCCATCTTTGATTCCCACTTTATCTAAAGCCTCTTCAATATTGGCCAGCAGTTTCTTTTCTCCGGGTTTAACCGAGCGCAGTGTCACTGAAGCTTTAGCCCGTTCACCATAGTTGGCAAAGGCCCCCATGAATGGCCTGACTTCTCCGTAGCCTTCTATGTAATCCAGTATCTCTCTTCCAAGGATATTCTTCATGGCTTTTTTCATCCCTTCTTCTCTAATATCGTTCTTAATAAGATTAAGATCTTTCGCTGATTCTTCCCTCTGGATTCACGATTACACGATTATTTAAAAGATGGCATTCAAGGTATCAATCTGACGTCCATCCAAGGCTAGTTTTCCTGTAAAGCCCATTCTTTTCGCGGTTAAGGCATCCTTTTCCAGCCCCTCGTTATCATTGCTGTCCGCAAAGCAGGTGTCGATGGCATGGATACCGGCTGCCCGGCAGGCGATGCCTACCCGGCCACGAACATAGCGAAGTTCATCCCCTTCTTTGGTACGCCTCGAGCCGAACTCGTCCATGAGACCTTCGGCATTCAGCCATACGCCGGTAACCCGTGGAGAAGTCTCGATCAAGGTGTTGATGGTCTCTATACCCAGAGCCGTTTCCAGAACAGGAATCAACTCAATACCGCCTTGAGGAAGCCCCTCTTCATTTTCTATGGTTGTAAGTATACTATCCACCTGTTTGATGACTTCATGATTGGCTTTAGGGATAACGAGGGCCCCCGGCTTTACCCGAGGGATACTATCCATATCCTTTTGCCCGTCTTCGGTGTCCAGCGGATTGATTCGAACCATGACTTCTGTCTTAGAGTAATCCAAGAAACTGAGTGCTTCTTTGACCAGATGACGAGCACTGTCTTTTTCCTGGGGAACGACTCTTTCTTCCAAATCAAAAAGAACCACATCAGGATCAAACACAGGTGCATCTTGCATGCTTTTTGGACTGTTTCCGGATAGTATTAAAAGACTTCTTCTTCTCTTTATCATTAAAAACGTCTCCCTTCATAAGAAAAACACAAAAAATAAAACACCGTTTCGAAATTCGATTATCAAAACTTCAACGCATTTCTGAAGCGAGGGCCCTCTCCAAAGCCGTTTGAACACGTGCTCGTATGGTATAGTCCAAGGCACCTTTGTCCTGGACTTTAACGATGACATTATCTACACCCATTTCAGCCACCTTGTCCCGCACAACTTCCTCGATTTGCTTACCGAATTGCTTGAGGATGACTCGTTTGGTTTCCAATTGAATTTGAACCCCGCCTTGATCATTGGGCATCACAGTCACCAGTACATCATTGGATTCTAATGCCCCCGCCTTTGCCGTAGTGCTGATCTTCATAGAAATTCCTCCTTACACCTCTTAAGTATTGCATGCTCTTGTCTCATTTTATGCAATATGTGTGCACTATCTTTTTAAGTGTAAACCTATTCTTCTCACTTTGACAATAGTAAAGCAAACTTTTGGGAAATTTCGGAATTTTACGAAAATCTAACTATCTGAGACAGTTCCCAAAACCAGGTGTATAATTTAAGCATACGTTCTGTAAAGAACCAGTCTGAACTACACATTATATACCTAGGAGGCATCTATGTGAGTATCTTTGAAGCCCTTATGCTCCTTAGTTTTGGAGCTGCATGGCCTTTCTCCATTCACAAATCTTATGTATCCCGGTCGATAGAAGGAAAAAGCCCTTTCTTTCTTATCATCCTGATCTTCGGCTATGTCGCCGGCATTCTGCACAAGCTCTTTTACCAGTACGATCAGGTAATCTACCTTTATATACTGAACCTGCTTATGGTCTCGGTAGATTTTCTCCTCTATCTTCGCAATAGCCGTCTGGCCAAAGTGCATCGTAAGATTTCTCAACCCATTATTTAGATTTCCTTATAGAAGGATAATTAGGCTCCTCAATAGAAAGCCTATTACTACGGAAGTTTCCTTGACAAGGGGGAATCACAATGAGTGAGAAGCAAAACGAACTGGAACAACGCCTTATGGTCGGCCTGCACGGAACGCCCGAGCTCAAACACAGTGAGAAAATGCAGCACCTTGGTCAATTCCGTGAACGCATCATCAGGTTGCTGACCAAAGACCAGGTAGATGATAGCCATGTCTATCCTGAAATCGAAGAAGCACTTAAAGATCCCCGGGCCTCACGCCTTCTTCTCAACGGGGATTTAGCCTATCGATATCGTGATAAATATATAAAAATCGCCCGCAAACACAGCAAGCCTTATACCGTGGTCAATGACCCCAGCCTGAAAGGCAATGCGGGCCTAATCGTGGTGGCTGACCACGCTGTGGATGTGGATAAGATCGAGGTTGAGTAAAAATAAAGGGACGGTTCAAAGCAATAACACGCTTTGGTCCGTCCCTTTTTATCTTATTTTAATTTTATATCCATCTTAGCACATCTTGATCCATCAGCTCACGGATTGGACCCTGCGCTTGCTGAGAACCTCAAAGACTTCATCCTGTTCTTCCTTGATTTCTCTGATGTCCACAGAGTTATGAACTATTGCTTTTTCTAATACAACAGTTTTGTCATCAATAAGCCGAATAATTTGTTCATGTTCTCTTTCATTTTGTTCACGATGAGCCACTTGGCCTTCAGCTAGAATCTTAATGTCTTTACGAATATCATCGATGGACACTTCTACCTTTCTTAGGCGCTGATCAATGCCTTGGACACGCTGTTCAATGCCTTGAACGCGTTGGTCAATTCCTTGAACTCGCTGGTCAATGCCTTGAACTTGCTGGTTAATGCCTTGAACTTGCTGGTTAATGCCTTGCAGCAATTCTAGAATAAGCCGCTCATTCTCCACTTTGCCACCACCTTTAAAGATTCTCCTGTCAGCATTTTACCATAATACTTCTCTTATTCCTATACCAGGATGGCGGCGGCCCCATGGACTTTTAGGCGCTTGGGCAAATAGGATTCTATGGCTTCAAGACAACTTTAATGCAGTTATCCTTTTTCTCGTCAAAAATCTCATAGGCATGTTCCCCTTTATCTAAGGAAAGCCGGTGAGTAATGATATCTGTAGCATCAAACCGGCCTGTTTTGATCAGTTCCAGGATCGGCTCCACATAGGAATGGGCCGGGCATTGCCCCATCTTCAAGGTAATGTTTCTGGAGAAAAAATCCCCCAGAGGAAACAGATTATACTTTGACCCATAGACCCCTACCAAAGCTACGGTTCCACCTTTTCTCACTGCCTGAGTGGCAATTTCAATGGCTGATTTGGAGCCCCCTTGGAGCTTAAGCAAGGTCTCGATTTTCTCAAAGGTGGATGCTTTGCCATCCATACCTACACAGTCGATCACCACATCGGCACCTCCGTGAGTTATCTCCTTAATATACTCGCCGGTGTTGTCGTGGTCTTCAAAGTTAATGACTTCCACCCCATAGTATCTATAGGCATGATCCAGCCGGTAGCTAATATGATCCACGGCAATGACCCGCTTGGCCCCCTGGAAAATGGCCCATTTGATGGTCAGCAGACCTACCGGCCCACAACCCAGAACCACCACTGTATCGCCCTTTTTCACCCCACCGATTTCCACTCCCCAGTAAGAGGTAGGCAGAATATCTGTTAAGAAGAGGACCTGTTCGTCGGTTAATTCCTCCGGAACCACCTTGGGCCCCACATTGGCATACGGAACTCTCAGGTACTCCGCCTGTCCCCCATCATAACCGCCAAAAGTATTGCTGTAGCCAAAATACGCCCCCACTTCGGCTTCAGGATTCGCGTTATCACACTGACTCCACAGGTCATGCTCACAGTACCAGCAATGTCCGCAGGCAATAGGAAAAGGCACAATAACCCGATCTCCCTTTTTGACCTTGTGCACATCCCCGCCTACCTCTTCTACGATGCCCATGGTCTCATGACCAAGGACAAATCCCTCGGGCATACCGGGAACCATGCCGTGAATGAGATGGAGATCCGAGCCGCATATGGCTGTGGATGTGACCTTGACGATAATGTCGTCAGATTTTTGTATTGACGGGTCCCCGATATTCTTGACCTTCACATCGCGAATTCCTTCATAAACGATTGCCTTCATAGTCATTGCACCTTTCAGAAAGATATTTCAATTAGCTTCTCCCGCCGGTGTATAACTATTCAGATCTTAGATTTCTGACCTTACACTATTTAGATCCTGGAAATCAAGCATCTTACGGAGATTAAGCATCTTCATTTCATCTACAAGATATACAAAAATAGCCCTCCAGCGTGAAGTCTCACACAGAAGGCTATTTTCAGGCAAAGCCAATCTATAAGCCGGGTTCTGTTCCTTCCTTTCAGAAGGTGATGATCATCTATCTGGGACCGTTGTTACCAACGACCTCAAGCGACCTTACCCGGAGACAAAAACGGGCCGTTTTATAGTCTCCCTATTCGGTCTTGCTCCAAGTGGGGTTTGCAGGGCCAGCCTGTCACCAGGCTGCCGGTGAGCTCTTACCTCGCCTTTCCACCCTTACCAAACGATCAGTCAGTCATCGGACCGGCCTCTGTTTGGCGGTATATCTCTGTTGCACTGTCCTTAGGATTTCTCCCACTGGGCGTTACCCAGCACCTTGCCCTATGGAGCCCGGACTTTCCTCAGAAGCAACCTTTCGGTTCTTACTTCCGCGACCATCCGATTAACTTTGCTTAACTATCTTACTTGATTCCGGCCTTTTGGTCAAATAGATTTAAATGGATCAATAACCAGCCAATTAACTTTTAGCAAAGCTTTTCCCTGATTGACGCAATTGCTCCATTTCAGCATCAATATCCATAAGGGATGTCAGCAGTTTAGCTTTATTCTCCGAACCTTGCGATAGTTGCTTTAAAATGCGGTCCCGCTCTTGGCGTAAAAATTCTGTACGACTCATGATGCAGTCCTCCTTTATATTTCCATTTCGTATAATTCTCGAAAGCAATGTATTGACTCGAAAAATGTATTGGTATTAGAGGAAACTTTCAGTAATTAAAATCTAACATATTTTTGTATCTAAGTCCGTGATTCGAATCACTCTGTTAAAAAGCCCTGCTCTTTTTTCAGTTTTTCTTTATAATATTTAGAACTATTTCGGCTTTCTCACGACATTATTCTACATCAAAACACTTTGTGTGTCAATAATTTATATTCATAATATTCAGTATTTTATTGTTGCTGGAACGTCATGTCCTTACGTAACAAAAAGGCACTCCTATAAAATAGAAATGCCGCTGCACCCTCTAACTATTCAGTGCCCTCCATGGGTTTTTCATCTCTTGACTGATGATCACCTCAACCCCTGCCAGGGCTTTCTCTGCTTTTAAATGCTCTGCCAGGGTCTTGACCATGGGAGCTTCGCCCCAAAAGTGCCCCATATCCATGATGGGCAGCCCTGCTTCAAGGGCATCCAGAACTTCATGATGATCCACATCGCCGGTGATTAAGAGGTCGGCTCCTTTGAAGAGGGCTTGGGAGATAAAGCTTCCGCCGCTTCCATTAACAATGGCTATTTTGCGAAGAATCTGTTCCGGATTTCCAGAAGCGCGCACCTTGGGTTCCTCTGCTAAGGAGGCAGGAGCAAGCTTTCTTAAGCCGGCGGATAATTTACGAGCAAAACTGCCCAGGCTCTCAGGCACTTTTAAATAACCGATGACACCATAACCCCGGCTTGCTCCCCTATTGTAGAGAGGGATTAAATCATAGGCCGGCTCCTCATAAGGGTGTGCTTTCTGCAAGGCTTTCACTACACGGTCGATGCGGTTCTCCGGCAGAATGCTTTCCAGCCTTATCTCCTCTACCCGCGTCAATTCGCCAACCTCACCGATAGTAGGATGAGCATTATCCAGAGGGCGGAACATTCCGGCTCCGGCCACCGCGAAAAAACACTCCGCATACTCAGAAGCATGAGGTCCGCCAGTGATGCCTTCCCCGACTCCAACGTTTACGAGAGCCTGGCGAACTGCCTCGGCATGGTCTTTAGGAACAAAGGTTACCAATTTGACGAGTTTTTCCGCATGAGTTAGCTTAAGATATTCCATCTTTTCCAACTCTAAGGCCCTTCCCAGACTCCAGCTGGAAGACAGGGGGGATTGATCCAAATTGGTATGGGCGGCATAGTAGGCAATTCCTGATTGAATCATTTGGATCGGCAGTCTTGCGCTTTGGTTGTCGGAGCGGAGATTTTTCAGGGCTCTGAACAGGATGGGATGATGAGCTACGATGAGCTGCACATCCTTTTCCCGGGCTTCCTGCAGAACTTCCGGAGTGGCATCCAACGCCACCAGAATCCGCTCGACAGGAGCGGCAAAATCCCCTACCAGGAGCCCCACATTGTCCCATTCCTCAGCCCAGGCTTTGGGGGCAACCCTTTCAATGATCTGAGCGATTAAACCGACGGAAACAGGCATTTTACCAACTCCTCCACTACTTTGATGGACGTAGTATACTCCTGAATGCGCTTTTGCACTTTCTCCTGGCTGGACTTTTGCATTTCATGGATGGTTCTCCGGAAGGTTTGTATCTGCTCAAGGATCAGCACTTTTAGTTCTTCACCGGGATCTTCCAAGGCAAGGGGACCCCATTCCCAGATCCATTGAGTGAGGATGCTTTCGCTCAGTTGTGAATCATCCGACACCGCACCAACCTGATCGAGCCACTTCTGCATTTTGCACTGCAGCTCCGCCAGGGCATATCCTTCCCGGCGTGAAAAATGCATCACGCCGTAGATTCGGCCTTCCTCAGCCACATACTCTTCTCGCTTCATCCGCCAGCCTCCTTGCAGCAAGGTCAGACGTACTTTTCCCTCAGCCCCCTGAGGTTGGAGAATGAGCTCATTAACCTGAGACATCACATCCGGCCGGACGGCGAAAATCTCCAGCATCGTATTTCCGCCCATCCCGGCTAAGGTGAGAGCATCCACTTCCCCCGCCTGAATGGGCTTCAAACCATCCCCATACCGGACATCAATGACCGGTTGCAAGCCCCGGCTTGCGATGGCAGAGCAAGCGGAGCGATAAGGTCCCTCGTGCACATCCACTGCCACAGCCTTGGTAATCTTGTGATTCTCCCAGAGGAATATGGGCAAATAGGCATGATCCGTTCCGATATCTCCCAGCCGGGAGCCTTCGGGAACAAATGCAGCCACACGTTGAAGGCGTGGTCCTAAATTCACGGAAACAGCCATAGGTTAACTCCTTTCCATCAGAGGCTAGCACTCATCAACAAGAGGTTATCACTCATAGAAAAATAGCGAGATGCTTCATACATCTCGCTACGTTCGTTCTTAAGTGGTGACCCGTACGGGATTCGAACCCGTGTTACCGCCGTGAAAGGGCGGTGTCTTAGGCCGCTTGACCAACGGGCCAGGATTTCTATACGAACCTCATGGCTCATGCCTCAGGTTTCGTATATGGTGGGCCCACTAGGATTCGAACCTAGGACCAACCGGTTATGAGCCGGCCGCTCTACCGCTGAGCTATAGGCCCAATAAAAAAATGGCTCCCCGAGCAGGACTCGAACCTGCAACCTACCGGTTAACAGCCGGTTGCTCCACCATTGAGCTATCGAGGAATGCCCTTCGCAGAGTTTATTATACGAGATTCGTATTAGCTAGTCAAGCTTTATATTTGAGTTTTTTATTCCAGGTAATCCTTGAGCTTCTTGCTGCGGCTGGGATGGCGAAGCTTACGCAGAGCTTTGGCTTCGATCTGGCGAATCCGTTCCCGGGTTACGCCGAATTCCTGGCCTACTTCCTCTAAAGTCCGGGTACGGCCATCATCAAGGCCAAAACGCAAACGCAGAACCTTTTCTTCCCGGGGAGTCAGGGTCTCTAAGACCTCTTCCAATTGCTCTTTCAACAGGATAAAGGAAGCTGCCTCCGAAGGGGCCGGGGCATCTTCATCAGGAATGAAATCTCCTAAATGGGAGTCTTCTTCTTCCCCAATCGGTGTCTCCAAGGATACCGGCTCCTGGGCAATCTTCATAATCTCCCGGACCCGCTCTACAGAAATATCCATTTGTACAGCGATCTCTTCTGGGGTTGGTTCACGTCCTAATTCCTGCAGAAGTTGGCGTGATACCCGAATCAGCTTATTGATAGTTTCTACCATATGCACAGGTATCCGAATGGTTCTTGCCTGATCGGCAATAGCCCGGGTAATGGCTTGGCGAATCCACCATGTGGCATAGGTTGAGAACTTAAAGCCTTTGACGTAATCAAATTTCTCTACAGCCTTAATCAGTCCCAGGTTACCTTCCTGAATCAAATCCAGGAAAAGCATCCCCCGGCCTACATAACGTTTGGCAATGCTGACAACGAGGCGCAAATTGGCTTCAGCCAAACGGCGTTTAGCGCTCTCGTCCCCTTGTTCCATGCGTTTGGCCAGTTCAATCTCTTCTTCAGCAGTAAGAAGGGGGACGCGGCCAATCTCTTTAAGGTACATGCGGACAGGATCATCGATTCCCACCCCTTCAGGAATGGAAAGATCCACATCCACCTCTTCCTCAACATCAGGGTCATCCACATCATCGGGGATTTCGTCCGTGACCTTTTCCAAGGCTTCCACTTCACCCGCTTCAGGGATGATATCAATCCCCATCCGGCCAATCTGTTCATACACTTCATCAATCTGTTCGGCTGTGAGCTCAATTCCTTGGAGGGTATCCATGATCTCCCGGTAGGTTAAAGAACCTTTTTTCTTGCCTTTTTGGATCAGTTCTTTTACCGCATCGACCTTCAATTGGTCATCATTCATAGATTCCCCTCCCTTCTTGGTTTCTGTTTTTTGTGTGCTCATGACCTTACTTTTCGCCACTTCTCAACCGCTCTCCTATCTCTTTTAACAGGGCTAAAGCACCTGTCAAATCGCCGGATTTTTCTAATTCAACCATTCGAGCCTGAAGCTCTTCCACAGTTTCTTCTTCGCTCATCGAATGAATCTGTTTCATGCAATCATGAAACAGTCGTTGCGGGTTGGACAGCTCCATGTCTTCCAGCATGATCTGGGCTACTTTGCTTTGCAAAGGGCCCGATTCCATACCCGACAAAGCTCCATTGCCGATACAGCGCGCTTTTTCAATATAATCAAATATCTGCTGATGATACGCTACCTTCCAAAATCCCTCGACCCATTGATCCTTGAATTCTGAGACAGGAATTAATTGTTCAAGCAAAAGACGCAACAAAACTCGCTCAGCTCGAATCACTCCATCAGGAACTGACGCTCCGCTTGGAGTCGGATTTGCACACCTATTGATATTATCCCTGTTTTTTACAGAAATATCCTGTTTGCTACGAAATAATTCCTCTCCAGAGGCCTTTTTCGAAGGTTTCCGGTCAAATCCTGCAATTTCCTCTTGAACCCTATCTAAGGTCAGACCCAGCTCCAAACTCAAAAACCGCTCATACCCTTCCCGCTCGACAGGACTTTGCACTTTGACGATATCCGGTGCTAATTCTCGGACCAATTCTGCTTTCTCCGGAGCTGATAGGGTTGGTTTCGTTTGGACATGGACCTGATATTTAAATTGAATATAGGGTTCCGCTTGAGCTAACGCTTTATTAAATTCTTCCACTCCGAAGGTTTTAAGATATTCATCCGGGTCCTTAGCCCCAGACAGCCTTAATATATCTACCCGAAAACCCATGTCCTGCAATAGCTCACCCGCCCGAAGGGTTGCTTGAGTGCCGGCCTGATCCGAATCATAAACAACCACCACACGCCCAGTGTAGCGATGGATCAGTTTTGCCTGATCCCGGGTTAAGGCCGTTCCTAAAGAAGCTACTGCATTTTTGAAGCCTGCTTTTTGTAAGGCGATAACATCCATATAACCTTCCGCCAGAAGAGCAAATCCGTGTTCCCGGATCCCCTGGTGAGCTCGGTGCATTCCGTATAAATGATGTCCCTTATTAAAAAAAGCAGTCTCTGGTGAATTCAGATATTTTGGTGTAGAATGATCTAAGACCCGCCCGCCAAAGCCAATGGTCTTGTGACGGGAGTCGAGTATGGCAAATATTACCCTTTTTCGAAAACGGTCGTAAAAGCCACGGGACCTTCCCTCCGACTGGTCTCGCTCTAAGGCAAGCCCGGCTTGAGCCAACTCCTGGGGGCTTACCCCCCGGGCGCTGAGGGCTTCAAGCAGTCCGTCCCATCGATCGGGGGCATAACCTAAACGAAATTGCTTGATGGTCTCCTCGTCCATCCCTCGCTGCTGAAAGTATTGCCTTCCAGGCTCTCCTTCAGGTCTATGCAGCAGGACCTCATGAAAATAACCCGTTGCCCAATCGTGAATCTCTTCCCAACGACGTCGACGGGTTTGTTGTTCTTTCTCACGGGGTGAAAGCTCTTTCTCCGGGAGAACAATACCGTGTTTTTGAGCTAAATGCTCCACCGTTTCGACAAAATTCCAGTTTTCCTTTTTCATTAAAAAAGAAAATACATTACCGCCCGTATGGCAACCGAAGCAATAAAAAATCTGCTTGTCCGGGGTCACCGTAAAACTCGGGGTTTTCTCCGCATGAAACGGACAGAGGCCCAGGTAATTCTTCCCTTTCCGTTGAAGCCGTACGTATTCGGAAATTGTATCCACGATATCGGAACGCAATCTGACTTCTTCAACGATCTCCTCAGGAATTCTGTAGTCCACTGCTTGTAATTCGCCACCCCTATGCCATATTTTTGACAGATTGTCAAGATAATAATACATTTATTGTTTCGCCAAAAAACTCAAGAATCCTCTTTTTCACTTTCTCTTTAAAATCAGACTTTTTTGGTGTACAATATATAGTCTAGATATATTTAGAGTCTATAAATATTATTCTACCTTCCTTAACTATTTCCTCCTTTATTTCGACTTTTTCTTTCTTCTCACACTATCCGCGGCAGATTGCTTTTCCTCCTCTGCTTTTCGTGCTAAAATGGAATCAATGCTTAAACTTTATACATAGATGAGTCAGGCTGCACCATGATCCTAAACTTCAAAAATGACTCAGAAAGGTGGACGGTCCTATGTGCAAGACTAAATTCCGCTGTTTGATGATCGCATTTTCCATATTCCTTTTAACCTTTGGCTTAGTAGGCTGTGGATCCGATGACACCACGAAGAATACTCCCCCACCCCCTCCCCCCAATGTAAATGATCCCCAGAACCCCGACCCGGTTGAACCGGCTCCCGCGGAGACCGTGAAAGTTACGATGTATTTCCCTACGTCGGATGCCACAGGTCTTGCTCCCACTGAGCGGACAATAAACGTGGCCAAAGCAGCAAGCGAAGAAGTTATCGCCGGAATGTTCAAGGAATTCGCAAATCCTCCTTCAGGTTTAGTGGCTCCCCTCCCAAAGGATACCAAGCTTTTGGATGTTAAGATTAAAGACGGTGTCGCCACCCTTAATCTGTCCCATTCCTTCAGAGAGAATTTCGAGGGCGGGGCCACAGGAGAAGAGATGGTCCTCTATAGCATTGTCAATTCCTTAACCACCCTTGAGGATGTGGACTCGGTGGAATTCCTTTTAGAAGGGGAACTTAAGGCAGCTATTCTCGGCGGTTTGGATACATCAACACCTGTAACGGCCAATGAAAGCTTAATTTTGAAGTAACATTCGTATTTAAGAGAGTGCCGCCAAACTACTTTTCAGGTAGTGGGCGGCACTCCTTTTTGCTGGCACCAAAAAAGGTCTGTCCTTTGGCGACAGACCCTGGATTATTTCGGCATGCACCTCTTAATATCTGGGAACAAGGAATTTTTGAAAGAGATCGATAGCGTAGTTATCGGTCAGCCCGGAGATGTAGTCCACTACGGCTTTGACCGCATCACCCTCTGCCCAAACCAGATATTCCTGAGGGAGAAACTGTAGATTTTTCATGTAATAATGGAATAAAGCCTGGACAACATATTCGCCTTTACGCCGCTCCTCACGGAGGATCACGCTGTTATAAACCCGTTCAAACATAAACACCCGGAACTCCTGCATAGCCTCCGCAACTTGGGAGGATTGCCGGATAGAGTCTTGGTTCTGGGAGCTTTCGATCATATCCACTACCATCGTAGTGATCATACGGCTGGGACTATCCCCCAGGGTAGACACCACCTTCCCGGGGAGCTCTCCCTGGTGAATGAGCTCTGCCCGCAAGGCATCATCATAATCATGGCAAAGGTAGGCAATACGATCCCCGGTCTTGACGATCTGCCCTTCAAGGGTATAGGGGACCCCCTTCCCTGTATGATGGAGCACCCCATCCAGAACTTCCTGGGTTAAATTCAACCCTCTGCCCTCCCCGGTGAGAACCGTGAGGATACGGACGGATTGTTCATTATGCTCAAAGCGCCCGATCAGCTTGGCAATGGCCTCTTCTCCCACATGACCAAAGGGGGTATGCCCCACATCATGACCGAGGGAAATGGCTTCGATCAAATCTTCGTTCAGACTTAACCCCCGGCCAATGGTGCGGGAAATCTGAGAAACCTCCAGACTATGGGTCATCCGCGTCCGGTAATGATCCCCGCTGGGAGCTATATAAACCTGGGTCTTATGCTTAAGCCGCCGGAAGGGTTTGCTATGCAAAATCCGATCCCGGTCCCTTTGGAATTTGGTCCGGATAGGGCATTCTTCCTCTTCCCGCATTCTTCTGGCTGCACTGCTTTTGGCGGCATAAGGTGAAAGCCGCTCCCCTTCTTCCCTCTCTATACGGGTTCGAATCGTCTCTGTCACACACACTCCTCCTTTGAGGCATGGCTTATGCATTTATTATAGCACGTAGGGTGGACAGAGAATAGAAAGGGGGGCTTTAAATTATCCCCGTGTTTTGAAGTAAGGCACCGATAATCAGCAGCCAAATAGCTGCTAAGGTTGTAAGTTGGCCTATAAATTTACAAAACCGTTAAAGCCTCCTTGATCTGCTCCAGGGCTTTCACCAGTGTCGAACGATGGCAAGCAAAGTTAAAACGCAAAAAACCCGCTCCCTCTTCCCCGAACCAGCGTCCCAAATCCACAGCCACTTTGGCCTTTTCAATGATCAAGGCATCGATTTGATCCGCCGTAAGACCTGTTCCCCGGAAATCAAACCATACCAAATAAGTTCCTTGAGGTTTAATAATGCGAACTCCTTGCAGGTGCTTCTCTGTAAAATCCAGGGCATAATCAAGATTACTCTCCACATGCTCAAGAAATGCCTTCAAGTAGTCTGCACCATGAGTATAGGCAGCCTCTAAAGCGATAGTACCAAATATATTGATGTCCCGCGCCTGATTGATCTCCAATTGTTCAAGATATCTTTGGCGAATCCTTCGTTCGGGAAGAATGACCACTGAAGTCTGTAACCCTGCTAAGTTAAAGGTCTTGCTGGCAGAATAGGCAGTTATGACATGTTGATTAAATCGTTCATCCAGCATGCCCAGGGGGATATGACGGCTTCCCTTCAAAATCAAGTCGGAGTGAATTTCATCGGCAAAGACAAGCACCTGATGCTTAAGGCATAACTCGCCGATTTTAGTCAGATCCTCTTCAGACCACACTCGTCCCACCGGGTTATGAGGATTGCACAAGATGAACAGTTTTGTTTTGGGATCTTTAAGCTTGTGCTCAAAGTCCGCAAAATCAATTTCATATTGTTCTGTTTCTTCATCTAAGAGCAGGGGGTTTTCAATAACCCTCCGTTTGTTCTTTTGGATTGTATTTTTAAAAGGGTAATATACGGGGGGCTGGATGAGCACCCCATCCCCTTCCTGGGTAAAAGCTTGAATAGCATGGGTAATGGCAGGGACTACCCCGGTCGTGGGCACTATCCATTCCGGATCAAGCTGCCAGCCATGCCGTTGGAAAATCCAGCCCGTGACTGCCTGATCAAAGGACTTCCCCTTGCCTTTGGGATAACCAAAGATACCAAATTCAGCTTTAGCTACGATAGCATCGATGACCTCCTGAGGTGCTCGAAAATCCGTATCGGCAACCCACATTGGAATACAGCCCTTGGCGTCCAAACCGGGAAAACGATTCTCAAAAGCATCCCATTTCGTGCTTTCCGTTCCGTAACGATCAATATATTCATCAAAATTGTAACTCATCGCCCCACTCCTTTAGCAATTCAATTAAGGGTATCAGCAATTCATAGTCCTTGCGCACTCAACCAAATTTAAAGCATAGTATTTATATATGAATTATATATTTATTACAGAAAGTGTCAAGGTTCTTTTTCAGAAGCAGGCTCAGCTTAAAAACTTGAGTGCAGTATAGCTGAGCAACGCCGCTCCCATAGGCAAGGCCCGCTCATCCAGGTCAAATTTGGGGTGGTGCAGAGGGGGATTGGGTTGCCCCGGGAAGCCAACTCCTAAATAGATATAAGCAGATGGCAAAAGCTGGCTAAAGGATGCAAAATCATCCCCTAATAGGACAGGTTGGGCAGCCAGAGTATGATCTTTTCCCAGGATTTCTTCTCCGGCTTCCTTGATCAACCGGATCATCCCTTGATCATTGATCAGGGTTTTCACTTCTGAGCGGAAATTTAGTCTATAAGCGGCTCCATAAGCTGAAGTAATAGAGCAAAGAAGATTTTCCATAATCTGACCGGTGCGGCTCATCAACTCGTCCCCAAAGCAGCGCACTGTCCCCTCAATAGTGACCTTTTCGGGAATGATATTGGATTTCTGCCCTCCATGAATCGAGCCTATGGACAAAACAAAAGGCTCCATAGGGTCAATTTGAGCCGAGGGGATGGTTTGCAGGGCTTGAATACACTCTGCAGCTACCAAAATCGGATTAACCGAATGCTGTGGCAATGCCCCATGGCCGCCTTTCCCCATAATTTCTATAGTAAAATAAGCCACTGAGGCAAAGAAGGGGCCCTCTTTACAGCCCATTTGGCCTGCAGGTAACTCCGGTGTGACATGGAGACCCAGCGCTGCGTCCACATGGGGATTTTCCAAGACCCCTTCTTCGATCATCCGGTCCGCTCCCCCGATAGGAGATTCTTCACTAGGCTGGAAAATCAACTTGATACTGCCGGCAAGAGAGTCCTTCAGGCCGGACAGAATTTCTGCCGCACCCAGTACAACGGCTATATGGGCATCATGGCCACAAGCATGCATGACTCCCGGTGTGGCGGAGCAAAATCCATGCTCGGTCGCTTCCTCGATCGGCAGTGCATCCATATCGGCGCGGATAGCCAGGGTCTTTCCCGTTTCTCTTCCCCGGAGAAGTCCCACGACCCCAGTGCTCCCGACATTTTCAGTGACTTCACACCCTAATGCTCTAAGCCTGTCCGCTATATATTTTGCCGTTTTATACTCCTGCAATGCCAATTCAGGTTGCTTATGAATATCCCGTCTTATGGTTATCAGCGCCTCTTCAATGGCATGTGCCGCCTTCATTACTTTTTCCAGCATAATTGCTTCCCCCTCATTTCCTGCTTGACTACAATTCCAGCTTACTCCTCTCTGTCATATTACCATATATTTACCGCCAAAATACATGTACCCTATAATCACTTTCTTCTCTTAATAAAAACTATTCCTGTCCAATTCTTTAATTTCCGTTCTGACGTCCTGCTAACGATTAATAAAATTTTTGCATAAAAAGAGAACCATGGTCTGGTTCTCAAAAAGAGGGAAAATAGAGAATGCCCTTTTTAAATAAGGCAGGATTAGGGCAAGCATTACAATTTATTAGGTTACTTCAACAGTTCCATCTCTCCATTCTTGTCCTTGAACAAGTTGAAATCGAGGCCGTTCTATAAATACTATCATTTATATAAATTCAATTATTATATTGAAGTTTTAGACAAAAAAAGACCTGCTCTTCAGCCTATTTGCAATCTGAAGAGCTAGCGCAAGTCTTTAACATTTCACAAGTACTGCAAAGCTCACTTTTATCACTAGCTATAAAACAATAAGTCCCTTCAATTTTCCAGCAAGGTTTGGATTCATTAATAGGTATGGTGCTGCTTCTCATCCCGCCACCTTTACAATTGCGGTTGTACCAGCAGGAATACATAGAAGTGATCTGCTTAACCCCAGCGATGTTCAATCCTTTTTCATTCATAAGATACTTAATAAATTTTAAACGCAAGAGGTCGTTATTGGAATATTTTCTTTGGTACTTATCCCGATTAGGGTGAATTAAACCATTTCTCTCCCATACTCTTAGAGTTTCAGGATGCTCCTCGATTAGCTCGGCTACGGTACCAATGCTGTAAAGGCCCTTTTCTTCATCCAGCAAAATTATCACCACCTTTGACGGCCTTAACATTTGATTGACGATGATTTTAGAGTATCAATATCTTTATCTATCTAGATTGTAAACCTTTTAGCCGAAAATCTCAATATTCTTATTTAAGTTTTCCTCAAGCATTAATAATCACGCTTAATTATAATAACAATTGCGTAACTATTCAACCGCAAAAAGCAAACAAAAAAAACCTTCGCTATCATATTTCGGATAGCGAAGGTCCTTTTAAAAGAGGTATCAGGTGATTTTGCTTATGACTTAGGGGCGTTTTCCTTGTCATGTAACACTTTCATGGTTTCTGTGTTGGTTTTGGGAGCCTCTACATCCCATTTAGGAGCTGCGACACCGGTTATAGACTCGGTAGCCTTATTGATAGCCTGATAAGCATAGTCCATGGAGGTATTCAGGGTTTCCATGATTAACTGAGGATTATGGAAGCCCATGGAGTTTTCTGCTCCAACCCAATCCACCAGGAATTGACCTTTACGCTGCAAGGCACGGGCTTCTTTAAGAGCATCCTGGTTTCCGCCTTTAGCGTCGGCTTCAGCAATGGCTTCAAGTGCTTCTACAGTGACATTCCCTACTTTAGCCATCATATCGGCAACTTTGTCCTGAGTATAGAATACTCTTTCTTTGAGCGCTTCCTCCCCTTCTCTATGGCAAGTCAGGCAGCTCTCATTCATATGCTTAAGAGGGCTGGTCCACCAGTGCGAGGAGATCTTTTCGCCGCCGTTCATAGTGTAAGGCATATGGCAGTCTGCACAGGATAAACCGGCTTCAGCGTGGGTACTGCCCATAAAGGTTTCATATTCAGGATGCTGAGCCTTGATTTCGCGCACACCGGCTTTCGCATGTGTCCAGTCGGAGAAATCTTTTTCTTCATAATATTCCAGGACGTCAGTGGGGGTAAGGCCCTTATCCCAAGGGAAGGTGACAATTTTCTTATCGCCAGCGAAATAGTATTCAACATGGCATTGTGCGCACACCATGGTGCGGAGTTCTTGGGTGGTCAACTTGTCCGGATCTTTGCCCAAACGGGTGAGAGTATCCCGCAAGGGTGGCTGGGTAATGACCAAATTCATAGTCTGAGGATCATGACAATTGGCGCAAGTAATGCCTTCTGTCATTTTACCCTTCAGATCATGGAAATTAGCACCATAATAGGCATCGCCCATCTCTTCGACAACACCGGCTACATTAGCCGATTTGCAGGTCCAGCAAGATGCAATGCTTTTTTCATTAATTCGTTTGATTTTGGTGACATCTTCAATGGTGTAGTTATGGCCACGATCTTCATTGTATTCAATAGCAAATCCATAACCGGCGAAAATCTCTTTTAAAAAGGGCCACTGGGTCAGCTTATCAAATTCTTCGGAACCGCCATATTTGCTGCCTTCATTGGACATTTCTGCAGTTTTCATGAATGTATCGTATTGTTTAGGATAATACTTGGCGTACTCGTCGACAGATAAGGTTCCAGGAGCGATTTCAGCCCGAAAAGCAACGGGCTGCGAGGTTTTCGATGAGCAGCCAACGGCAACTATGCTGATGATCATTGCAGCCAGCAATCCTATGAGTATTTTACCTTTTCTCACAATCTTACCTTCCTTTCTTTCTATCGATAGTTGCTATGAGGGGTATAGCGGTGACAATCAAAACATCGTCGGCTGGAATCCATATTGACATTCCTTACCACGTCCTCATGGCATCTTAAGCAGTTATCCTGCACCAGCTCCGTACTCCCATCTTTAATGCGAATACTGTCGGGCAGATCACTGAAGGTATTGTGGTAAAGGTGTTGAACCCCTGCCGTAATCTTGGTATAGCTCTTGGTTACATAATTGGTTTGATCCGTATGACAATCGTTACAACCGGCTATTTCCCGGTGGGATGAATGGCTCCAAGTTCCATAAACAGGTTCCATAACATGACAAGAGACACAATAACTTGAATCTTTTGTTAAGGCATGCACTCCTTGTACTCCAATAATAAGTATGGCGAACAATCCTATAAAAAGGCCTACGATGAGATACAGTTTAGGGATTTTTTTCCTTCTTCCGCCTGGGACACCGGTTTTTTCTTGCTCAACTCCGCTATTCATATCTTACCTCCTTTCCCAAATCTCCCATGGTGTCCTATTTCGCCTGGACCTATTCATTAAAATTATAAGAAATATAAGCTTGTAAACCAATTAACAAATTCATCACAATTTATTAACATATTCTTAACAACTGGAATCACTCCCAAATTTTGCGTTTATTCCCGAAATAAGATCAATTTACGACTTAAGTTATGGCACGGTAACTGAAAAACACAACAATCCAAACCCTGGTCAGGTCAGATTGTTGTGTTTAGAGGTCATTTTTTATTTCTGATTGGCTCATAAATCCTATTCGATTTTAACACTTGGTTCATCATGAATCCGTTCACTGTTTTCTTTATATATTATCGCACAGATAAAGGAAGTGAGGGGCATGGCAAACAAGATCCCAAAGCTGCCTACCAGCGCCTGCAGAATTTCTACAACAATCATTTCCCGGTTCAGGAGATATATTAAAGATGTACTGTACGCGCTGAGCAGCAATACAATGGAAAGAGAACTTCCTATGTAGGCAAGAATAAGGGTATTGGCCATCGTTCCCATGACGTCCCGTCCGATATTCATTCCCGATCTGAATAAGGTATTGAAAGAAGTAGCTCCTGACTTTTCTTTCACTTCCCAAAGAGATGATGATATTGACATTGAAACGTCCATTATTGCACCTAAAGCACCGATGAGGATTGCCGCAAAAATAATGGCCTTTAAATCTATGGGCGTCCCGGTTGATATATAGGTCAAATAAATGGACTCCTCATCTACATATCCTGTTAACTCAAGAACCCTATTGACAATAATGGTTAATATTCCGGATACAAGGATTCCGCCAAAGCAGCCCAGAATAGCTGTGAGGGTTTTTTTGTTAAACCCATTGATAATCAGATAGGTGGCAACAATCGTATACAAGCAGATCACTATGGCTGATAAATAAATATTCTTCCCGGAAAGAATGGCTGGAATGAACACCATAAAAATGGCGGCACAGGTAAAAACAAGGGAAAGTATGGTGTTCAGCCCTTTGATACCGCCGAACACTAACAACGCGAGGATAAAAAGAAGGCCGAAAATGAGAAGTTTATCCGTTCTGACAAATTCCATGAACTGCCATTCCATTTCCGGCTGACCTTCATAAGCGACAAGCAAAACCTTGTCGCCCTGCTCAACTTCCGGTGTGCCTATATTAAGCATGCCGTCGATGATCTGAGTCCCCGTTACCCTTTCCCCTTTTTCTTCGCCATCGAGCAGAGTTGCTTCAAAGGTCACCTGAACATTTTTAACCATGGTGGTATCACCGGCAAGGCTGTAATCGTCTGAGATTCTGTCCGTAATCGCTTCAATCTTTGCCTTGACAACCGTCTCACCGAAATCGTCACCGTTGAAAACGGTTAACCCTTTAGTCGCAACACTATTCCCGATAAAAAGAAATAATACAGAAAAGATAATCGTCGCTATGTAAATCAGCAGCTCTAATTTGCTTTTCTTTTGTATAACTCTCCCTTTTCGTACTTCTCTTCTATCCATGATACACCTCAATTTCTTGTGAATAAGTTGGAATTCTCTTCTCTCTTCTTTACAGTTTAAGTTTACCCGTTCTTGGCCAAACTGTCTATTTTAATGAATTTTCTTAATAACGCCGTGCCCAATCTAAAATGATACTTTTGATCCTACAGGCAAGAACAGGGTATTCCGTCTGAAACGACGGGATACCCTGTTCTTCTGATACATAGAACCAATCCTGTAACCATCAATTTACTGATTGGGCTTACTCTGCCCTATCAATACTTTGCAGACCTGATTTCATAGCCAACTGTCTGAGCAATGGATTATACATAGCCGGGGATTTTAAATTTTTAAGAAGTAGATTTAATTTGATACCCTTTACCTTAAGTTTATATCTATCCAGAAATCCATCGATTCCCTCTTCAAGACTCTGAGCTAAATATGCAGAGCTCTTTAATGCGTAGCTGATTCCTTCTGCAGAGCTGGGGCTAATCCCACCTGCCGCTTCTCCCACCAGGGCTATGCTATCCCTGCCTGCATAAAACTGTGATACCTTTTTCGGCCTATAGAGATATGCGCCCTCTGTCCTTATTTTGTTATCAAAATTAAAGCCCCGCTGGGTTAGTTTTGTTTTTAACAGTTCATACTTTTCCCTGGCCTTCTCCTTAGGTTTAAGAGCCGAACCTAATAACAGATAATTCTCCTTTGGTATGATCCAAGAGTAAAAATCACTTATTTCTTCATCAAAAATTGCTGTAAAATAGGGGACATGATGGGGACATTCATACCATTCCTGAATTGCAATATACTTTTCAGGACTATTGATATCTTGATTAAGAAACCTTCTTAACTTTGAAAAAGCCCCATCAGCACCAATAATAGCTTTTGTCTTGGCCGATATTTCTTGTCCGTTATGAATATACCTAATTTCATATCCGCCCGGTATTTCAACAAAGCCTTTAAAAACCGAATTAAACTTTTTATCAACTTTTTTCGGGAGTATAGAAACCAACCATCTATCAAATTTCTCCCTATCCATATTCAGATAGAATCTCTGATAGAGTCTCTCCAGGTTATTTGTTAAATCAATGGTTCTTACAGCAAAAAGCTGCGGATTAACCAGAATATCTTTAGGTATTCCCAAGCCCAGCTTTGCAATCATTTTCTGGGCATCAGGGGCTAATAATCCTCCGCAGCATTTTCCGGCAAGATTGTGGGGATTCTCATTGGCCAAATCCCGTTTATCTATTAACTCAACTTTCGCATAGCAAAAGTTTGATCTAATCCAGTCTGTGACTGGGTTTGAAAAAAATAAATTAGTTCATTGACAGAAAAACACCTTTCAGAATTGGTAAAATGGAAAGTGACGAAACAACCCATTATTCCAAAACAGAAAGGTGCGTACTTCAATGTTACAACACAACTCTCTGTCTGAACAGCATGAAAATCAACTTTCCTTGATTTTTTCTACCCTTAAGCTGAGTCAACTGCTTCGAGCAACTGGAATCCGCAAGTCCTATGGGGTCTCGAGTTTCACTGTATTTCAAATCATTTTTCAGTTAGTTTTCCAAGGACGTAACCTGTTTAGATTACTCGAAGGAAATCAAGCTGAGTCTCTCCCCGGCAAGGATGTCGTTTATCGTTTTCTTAATGAATCTCGGTATAACTGGAGACGTTTCTATCAGCTACTCAGTCTCAAGATCGTAGGGCGAATTGAAAAACTCACCTCCGCTGGGCGTATCCGTGTTTTTATCATTGATGACTCTGTCATGAGTCGACAACGCAGCAAGAAGGTTGAACTTTTGGCACGGATTTTTGACCATGTTTCAGGTCGCTTTATCCGCGGCTATAGCCTGCTTACGTTAGGTTGGTCTGATGGCTACAGCTTCGCGCCCATTGATTTTACACTAATGAGTTCTACTAAAGCTAAAAACCGTTTTTGTGAAATGCGAGAGGGCTTGGACAAACGCTCTATCGGCTATAAACGACGGATGGAGGCCTTAGGCTCTAAGCCAGATGCTGTCGTCCAAATGCTTGAACAGGCTCTCAAGGCTGGCTTCTCAGCAGATTACGTTTTAATGGATAGTTGGTTTACTCATGCTCCGCTACTACAAAGGCTCATGGATAAGGAACTTCATGTTATCGGAATGGTTAAAGAGCTCAAACAGCGTTATCTTTTTGAGGGAAAATTGCTGAGTTTACGTGAGCTCTATGCTAAAGTCCCTAAAAACTCAAAAGCTAAAATCCTAGGCTCAGTACGAGTTCAAACTTCTTCAGGCTTATCCCTTAAGATGGTCTTCGTCCAGAATCGAAACAACCGTAGAGAATGGTTGGCCATTCTAACGACAGACCTCGGATTAGATAATGCTGAGATGGTAAGAATTTACGGCATGCGCTGGGGCATAGAAACCTTTTTCAAAATGGCTAAATCACACCTGAAGCTGGGTACTGAATTCCAAGGCCGCTCATTTGATATGATGCTCAGTCACACTACCATTGTCTTTTCTCGCTACCTTATCCTAGAGTGGGAACGTAGGGAGAATAACGATGAGCGCTCCCTGGGTGGGTTGTTTTACCTTTTTGCCGATGAGGTCGTGGATTTAGATTTAAAAACAGCGATACGTCAATTAATGGCGTTTGTTCTTAATCTATTGCCACATAAACCTGAGAATTACGAATCAATAAGTCAATTACACAATTGGATCAGTGGTTTGCCCAGTTATATCAAGGCTTTGTTCGCACAACCAAGGTGCGAAAGTTGAGTCTATTAATAAAACCTTATATTTGTCACCAATTAATCGCGCAAGACTAGAGCCTGCCGGACCCGCCCCTATTATAAGAACATCATACATTGCATCTACCTCATAAGTTTTTAATAATGAAATCTTGAGCCACCTTCAGCAGATAAGTTAGCTATCCTTTCTATATTCCAGAATATCACCCGGTTGACATTCCAAGGCTTTACATATTGCTTCCAAAGTTGAAAACCTTATCGCTTTTGCTTTGCCATTTTTCAATATAGAAAGATTCGCCATGGTTATACCAACCTTCTCTGTAAGCTCTGTTACACTCATTTTTCTTTTCGCCAACATGACATCAATATTGATTACAATCGCCATATTATTCACCTCAGACAGTTAAATCATTTTCGGATTTTATATCTATAGCTTCTTTTAAAAGCCTTTGCAGAACGGCGGCAAAGACTGCAATCACAGAAGCCCCGAAAATAATGATGCAGGGAAATGCTGCCAGGCCCGGGGCGTCGTCTGCCTCAGCTATGGGTATCAGGAGAGGTAGGATTCCAGCATAGATAATACTGATGGTGATGGCACAGTTCTTTATATTTTTTAAAGCAGATACGGATAATTCCGAGAATGCTTTGTTCTTGTCAATATAGCTTAGGAGTTTTAAGGCCTGATAGAGAGCAAAGAAAAATGCTATTGCCGCTGCATACGCACCGATCAAAACGAGATAGGGCAAATAACCTGCAAGTGAAGGCAACCAGAATATACACAGAGCAAGAACCGGAATTCCAATCAGGATGACAGCTATCTTTAAAAAAAGTGTTGTTCCTTTCAACTATAAGCACCTCACAAATTTAGTTCCAGTTTTAATCTAACACGTCATTTATCGTTTTGCAATAAATTTATATTGCATCTCAAGATATGAAATAAGGCATTGGAACTTAATTAAAAATCAAGTGCCAATACCTTATAAAAAAATGACGTTTTGTGCCTGGAATCATCCCGGCAAATCAATTGACCTTAAGTGTGGTGACCGGCCGGCTTTGCAGCAGGTGAAATTCCCCTAAGCCATAGCTCCACTCGATATCCTGAGGCACTCCATTGAAATGCTCCTCTATGCCAAGGCATAAACGAACCAACTCCCGAACCTGTTGGGAAGTTAAGCACCCTCGGGCAGGGTACTGCGTACGCATGAAGGGCAAAGAAGATTGTTCCCTTCTGGGAGCAGGAGTAAATTGAAGAACCGCGCCGTCAGGACGTCTGGCCAGCCATTGATCAGGAACGATTTCTCCCTGAACCAACGCCTCACCAACGCCCTAGGTGGCATTAATAAGCAGCTCACCGGGATCATTCGAAAGAGGATTAACGGTAAAGACCACTCCCGAAACTTCATGTGGCGCCATTTCCTGAATGATCACCGCCAGAGCAACTTCACTCTCTCCAAATCCTTTTAGTGAACGATACTGCACGGCCCGGGGAGTCCAAAGTGAAGCCCAGCACTTCTTTATCGCCTTAAGGACTTCACTTTCCCCCTGGATGTTAAGATAGGTTTCTTGTTGGCCTGCAAAACTTGCACCAGGAAGATCTTCAGCTGTAGCAGAGGAACGGACAGCGACCTCAGGACTCCCCATCCCTCGATAAGATAATCCGAAAATATTGGCTGCAAATAACCAAAACGGGGTACTGCCCTTAAAGTCCTTAAGAGACAATGCCCCGCTTGCTACATAACCAGCCATAGTATTTTTAGTACTTTTAATACTCTTTTTGAGTATTTTTAACCGCGCCAGTGGCCTGTTTATTGGCACCGCGGCATGAAATAATAAGGCTAGGAAAGGGCCCGCTTCCATAGAAGGTTAGAAGGGAGGTGTTGACATGTTTAAGCTTGAAAATGAGCTTTTGGACAAACTCTCCGAACTTCTCGTCGTGAATGAAGATCTGTCCCAATACATTCTAGCGGGAGCTAAAGGTTGCCCCTGCGGAGGATCATGCGCGGGAGAATGTACCGGCACATGTGAATATGAAAGCCTGAAATCCAGCTGTGTTTTACTCCTGTAATTATCAAGTTCGAAGGTCCTCCCTCAACAAAGAGATGTTGAGGGAGGACATCCACTAAGAGGAGGTGCTTATTTATGGGCGAAATCAGGCAAGGCGTTCGCAAGAATGTCATGATGATTGTCACCAATCGCTGTTCTCTAAACTGCGTATACTGTTATGAAAAATACAAAACATCCGAGGAGATGACCTTTGCTACAGCAAAATCTATCATTGACGAAGAAATGTCCACTGATGACGGATACGAGGAAATCATCTTTGATTTTTTCGGTGGAGAGCCTTTTTTAAATTTTCCACTTATCAAAAGAGTCCATGACTATCTGCACAGCAAGACCTGGCCAAAGAAATATCTATGTTTTACCACTACCAATGGACTTCATATACATGGTGACGTGGCAAACTGGTTGTGGTCCAACAGAAGAACTTTCTGGTGCAGCCTAAGTCTTGATGGGACCCCCGGCATGCACAACCAAAACCGGAATAACTCTTATGACCAAATCAACGTGGATTTTTTCGCCAAGGCTTGGCCGGACCAGCCTGCCAAGATGACTATCAGCCGGCAGACGCTTCCCCATCTCGCAGACGGCATTATTTTCCTACATCGAAAGGGTTTTAAAGTCACTTCGACTTTTGCCCAAGGTATCAACTGGATAGAAGAGACCGACCTCCCCATCTTGGAGCGGGAATTAAAAAAGCTTATGGTTTTTTACAAGGCAAATCCAAAGTTTCCCCTTGCTTCCCTTCTTGATTACCCCATCCATGCCCTATGCCGGGAGCTTCCTCATGAGGAGAAGTGGTGCGGCTGTGGCGAATCTATGAAGGCTTACTTTGTGGATGGTACTCTATACCCGTGCCAGTGCTTCACACCCCTGGCAAACGAAACAAGCCGCGAGCAGATCTATGAATCCATTGACTTCAAGCAAACTGCTGCTTTTGTCTGTGATGAGTGCACAGGCTGTCCATACCTGCCCATCTGTCCGACATGCTATGGCAGCAACTATATTCAAAGAGGCAGTATGGGCAGGCGTGATCAGTCTCTATGCGCCTTCTACCGTGCTTGTATCGACGCCTCCGCACAGTTCAGGGCAACGCAAATCATTCATCACCACCCAACTCCTGAAGAGCTGACACCTGAAGAGTACTATGTTTTAAAAGGAACCAAGTTGCTTCATGAGTCATGTTCCTGATTATTTATGACGACATTAATCCTTAACGGGCTTGCTGAGCGGGGAAGGCAAGCTCGTTTTCGTTTTTCTACATGAAGCGAACACCGGATAGTTTTAGTATACCTTTCCGGCTCTTGATGTCCCGGAAGGAGGAGAGGGTAAAGACAAAGCAGATTTCCTGTATGTTCTCAATAATATTGATTGGAATTCTTTTGAGATCCAGTGTCTGAGCCGTAAGCTCCTTTTGCATATCCACTTGAAAAGTGAACTGCGCCCGTCTGCCCTCATTCTTAAATTCGACGTTTATGGCGGCAATATCATCTTCTGGTGAAAGAGTACTAAATAGAAAATGACTATATAAAGAGTAGTCTTTCGGGGGTATAAATGAATAGCACAGGCCGGCAAATTTGGGAACGGGGTAGATAACCTCACCCTCTAAAATCAAGGCGTTAAAGTCAACGTGCAGAGTAATTTCATCCTCCTTTACTTGTTGGACCAGCGCCTTTGCATATCCATTCTCCGCAAAGCAAAAGGTAGGGTAGCCCGCCATGGACAGAGTGGTGGAATCCGTGAGCTGTGCCAATTTTTTGACCATCAAGTCCTCTTCCTGAGTAAGTTGAACCCCATTCTTTTCAAAATGCTCAAGATAATCCCCGATAGGAAACTCTAAGTAAACTTTTTCATTTTCTTTATCCTTGACTCGTAGTAAAGATTGAAACAGCTGATCATTGGCAAATTGACTTTGACTCGCTGGATTCTTTTCCATAAGGTAGGCGGATAAGTACTCTTGGTACTTGCCATCTCCCATCAGTTGCAGCAATTCATCTTTGGTGACATGTAGCTCTCCCCTTGCGTCTGCCAGGCAGACCATTTTTAGAAGCATACGCTGAACCGGCTTATATTCTAACTCCAGCCAATAGTCCATAAGATAATCGAAGAAGCTTGCTTTATAGTTTGATTTCCTTACCAGGGCCATGGGGAGTACCACATGCTCCATGACCTGCAAGAGTGCATCTGTTACCTCATCCTGCAGCTGAAAGTAATGGGCATAAGTATAGGATGTACTATTAATAGTTTTCATGGCCTCTTCCAAATTGTAAATAACTTTTTTGGCTTTTAAATAGCATGGAAACGCTTTCGGGAACAAAAAGCAGATATCTTTCGCGGCGTTCCCTTGGAGCGCTCCCCTTACCTCACCCAGTGAGAGTTCCGCTTTCTTCTCCATTTTCTCTATAAGCAGCTTAAAAAAATCTCTCTCTGCCCTCAAGTTGGTACTTATAATGTGTTTTTCGATTAGATCGTTATCATTTATGGGTTGGTTGGCTTTAGCTGCTTTGGGGTCTTCTCCCTTTACGATACTTTGCAAAGGAATGCACAAAAAATAGTTTATGACCCGTTCTGCCGATTTCTTTTCCACACTGTTCCTTTGCGGAAAATCCTTTCTAAAGTTCTTACAGTCACTAAAATTTCTAGGGCTTTTAAAACAGAAAATCACTTGACTAAAGAATAAGTCCGTAATTCTTTTGCCTTTATAGACCTTTGTTTGTGAAATCTGAGTAGAATTATTGATAAAATTGTACCAGTATTCTCCCGAAGAGGATTCTCTGTTGAGGGTCAGGTACTCATCCAGCTTTAAGGATCGCTTATAGTATTTGTCTACATAATCACGCTTGTATGAATTTAGCTCTTCGTTTGTGTAGACTTGATTCAATAGTTCAATAAAGTCTTCTAAATTTAGTTTTAAGGTATTGAATTCTTTTAATTCCGCTGACATGGTTTACTGCCCTCCAATCCAATAGCCATACCAATTTCACTTCTACATTACCTTTCTAACGCTTCTTTAATTAACTCCTTATATGTTCTTCCTGACTCGTTTACTACCCACGTTTGGACTTCCTGCTTATCAAATCCCTTTTCCGCCAAGTTAGCTATCAGTTCTGTATTCGGGAATATAAAGTCAAGCTCTTCAGGAGATAGTGCCAACATTTCCTCATATTCATAACCCAGGTTGAACAGGATAACGCTCATACCCATATCTATCCCAACCTTACTGAGTTCGCTTTTTTGTACATCATCAGGGTCGAATCCCATTCCATCCAGATGAGTTCCCGGCGCAAAGATTAGCTTAATATCCTCTTGTGGTAAATCTAATATTTCTTGCTCTGAATATCCCAAGTTGCCCAAAGTATTTAACATTCTAGTGGTAAGGCCTTTCCCTCTTGCTTCTTTCATAAATGACAATCGTTCCATGGATTGATTCATTTTCGTGCGTATTGTATATCTCGGTACATAAGCTACCAATGCATTATTGGCTTTATAGACAACAGGCTCAAAATCCGCTTGCTTAAAATACAGTGTCGCTGCGTCCAGAAGTTTCTCTTCCGTAAGTATTTCATTAATATTTTTGATAGCCTTGACGCACTCTTCTTCGCTCGTAAAAATATAAACCAGAAGCACACCATCGAGATAGTAAAAACCCTTGGGCTCTGCTTCATTCAATTTCAACAGCGCTTCTCTGTCAGGAAAATAAAATGACTCTGTTACATTAAAAGCGTCGGCTACGTCTTCAACATTAAACAATAAGTCAGTTTCGATGACTGTAATATCTGTAACATCTGTATTCTGAATTGTATTCTCATCGCTGTTCATAATATTTCCGCAACCAAAAAGGCTTAACAATCCCAAGATAAGCAACAGCGCGAACAATGACCTTTTCATCTGCATCCTCCTCTGTGAGGCGTCAAAATGATTTTTGCACCTTAATGCTTTTAACTTCGCCATACTCTAACCAATTCCCCCTATTAATCATAGATACCGGAAAACAAAATCAACCGAAACACATTAAATGTTCCGGTTGATTTTGTTTCAAAAAGTGTTCTATTTTTTAAATAAGAATTCTACTTTTTCAAAAGAGAACCTTCATGATACACATATTGCTCTGGTTTGTTTGACTCGAAGTACACTTGAAATAATTTTTTATCGTTATCTTGCAATAATACCGATTTTGCCCCAATAGATGTATTAATATCAGACCCATATATTGTGCCATTTTTAAACGTGAATATTTTTGTATCGGGAATTGTGCCTAAAGTTGAAACTATTTCCTTCTTGCCATCATCGTCTAAATCAATTTCCACTGTATACCCTTCTATTTGTATTATTGATTCTTGTAATATTGATTCTTCTAAATTTTCTTCAACAAGAAGATAAAATGCCTGGGCATAATTGGCACCCAAAATCCCATAAATCTTTACTGCCTTCTTTCCAAACACCTGGACTTCTTCAATTCCCATTAAATCGTCCGGTGTGTTATCGACTGACACTTCACCTAGATCATAAGATTTATCTTTTAAACTAATCCCACCGTTTATTTGATGGTTTTCATTATCCTTATAAAGAAATACACTAACTCCATTATCAATTCTTTTTTCTTCAAAAATTTTACAACTATTATCCAAATGCAGGTTATCTACCTTAACTTTAATTACTTCAAAATAATCTAATTGATATGTATTGTCTTCGGCTTTATTACATCCGTTAAGTAAAAAAGTCAAAATAAATATTATAACTAATAACCTAAGTCTCATCATTTTCCTCTCCAATGATAATAATCTTTGAATTCTTTCCACGTCAGGAGTAACTTAAATTCAAGGTCGTAGTTTTCTCCATGTTAGTCTTCTTCTAATAATACTGTAACGCTTTTGTCGTCACCCTTCAATAGAGACTTTAACTAGTGTATACAACAAAATAGGATACTTACCCTTATAAATATTAAGTGTTAATATTCCCGCTCTATGGGGTAAATCTAATCCCTAATTACTTGCTCCAATTATAGTGTCTTCCTCTACGTTCATTCCAATTATCTGTACCAAGTTCTTTAATCATAGCTAAGTTATGTTTAATATCAGGATGAAATAATTGCATTTCCGCTATGTATTCGCATGAAAAATATGCATTACATTCCCAGCAGCCCTCAAGTCCTTTTTTAATTGCACAAACACGGACTTTACAGGATTGAGCACACCCAGCTTCCGAACAAGGGCCTTTTCGGCAGTAATTGTAACAATGCAACTTTTCAAAAGCCTCTAATACATTGATAAATATATCATAATCCCTAAACTCGGCAACTTTTTGCGATTTAATTTTTACATAGTCTTTAAAATCAATATCCATAAGTAATTGATATAGTTCTGATGCCAACGCATACAGTTTTTCATTTCCAGGGATGCAATCATTACACCATAAGCCGCAAAACGAAGTTAAATCTTTATCCATTATCATAAGCCTCCAAATAGCCATAAAAATATTTTCACATTATGGATATCATCGGTGTAAATCTCATATCAAATACCACCAATCTCATTTTTTCACATTATGGGACATTTGATAATACTGACAGGCAAATTAGAATTTGTCAAACCCATGATATGTCAATTAAATATGGTTAATCACGTTGATTATTTTCCCAACGGCTTCATCAACAGTGAGGTGTGTTATATCAAGACGTGAATAATCATAAGGATTATAAACATCTCTTGAATTTTCTATACCGAATTTTATTCGTGTTTCATCTCTACCATCATTCCGTGCTCTTCTAATGTTTTCTTCCAGTTCACATTCTAAAATAACTGGTACAAATGCATAGGGTATACCCGTATCGGCTAACTTAGTCATTATATTACTAAATATTTGCTTTCTTGGGCCGTGAAACCCGTATAAAAATATTATATTCTCTATACTTGAGCATTTAAGATAATTGATTAGCATGGTAGCCATATTGTCCTCGACAATAGCCTTTAGTTCATCAGAAAACTCAAATGGATAAATCATTCTGCAATAATCACTATCAACAAAAGCAGAATTGTTCATTTTTCTATATAACTTACTGCATATTGTCGACTTACCTATTCCACTTGCACCACAAATAAAAATCAGTTTTTTCATGTGCTAATCACCGCCTAATACAAAGTATCCTTAGTTAAAAACTACTCGATAAATTCCAATTTACCGAGTACATCAACCTATTTCTTGAACAAATCCGCATGAGTGCCTGTCCTAGTAAGTGTCAGAGTTAATATGGCGTTTTCGGCAATATAAGTAAGCAACCAGTCTGGCTGAATATGGCACTCTCTAAACCCTTCAAAGCTGCCTTTCAAAGCGTGGTCACTATATTTTTCTGCCAATGGCCGACCATTGGCTATTTCTCCGACTATATACTCGAACAGTATGGAATCATACCCGCGCTTCAGCATTTGCCTGTATTCTTTTTGAAGCGAGAGGTTCTGTTAATCTTCATCATCGCTGTTCAAGTCCTCCATCAGCTCTGCTACTGTATTATAGCTTTTTGCCGGGACTTTTCCAGCTATGATATCACGGGCTTCCTGAATAGCCGCAAGCGTTTCGGAGTTATACTGAGGGTTTTTGACCTCGAAGGGCAACCCTCCAGTAAGAATAACCTGATGAAGGAAAATATTGATAGCTTCGGTAGTCGAAAGACCCAAGGTTTTAAGCGTAGCTTCAACACCAGCTTTAACGCCAGATTCAACCCTAATATGCAATATTTCCGATTTAGCCATGTTGTTCACCTCCTGTATTAATATATGCATTGTATCACGTTTCATATACATATTAACACATTTCCATTAACAATATAGAACCAGACAAATTACAGAATAATTGCTGCAAGCAGAGCAATCTCTTATTTAGCAGCGGAATAAACACTCTGATTATATTTTATAAATATACCAATTTCCACTTTTCCGCATCAAAAACTGTTCCATAATCCAACCAAAAAAGTGTTCCCTAACCCAATAAAAAACAGGGTACTGCTCCTTAAAATTAAGTGGCAATACCCTGTTTATATTTGTTTAATGGTTACTTTTATTGCCCCTTGCTGCTTACAGCCGCCTGGGCCGCAGCCAGGCAAGCGATAGGCACCCGGAATGGTGAACAAGACACATAATTCAGGCCGATTTGGTGGCAGAATTCGATGGATGAGGGATCTCCCCCATGCTCACCGCAGATGCCCACTTTGAGGCCTGGATTGGCTTCCCGGCCAAGTTGTACTCCCATTTTCATCAACTTGCCCACGCCAATGCGGTCAAGAACGGCAAAGGGGTTGTGCTCAAGGATGTTTTGCTCCAGATAAGCCGGAAGGAACTTCCCTTCGGCGTCATCCCTGGAGAAGCCTAAGGTGGTCTGGGTCAGGTCATTGGTGCCAAAGGAGAAGAAATCGGCGGCTGTAGCCACTTCATCGGCGGTCAGGGCAGCCCGGGGGACTTCGATCATGGTGCCTATGGTATAGGCGAAGGTTACGCCCTGTTCTGCCATAACAGTTTGGGCCGCCTCCTCGGTGACTTTGCGGAGTTTTGCCAGTTCCTTGACATGAATAACCAGCGGGATCATAACCTCCGGATAGATCTCATAGCCTTCCTTGACAAGGCGGGCCGCTGCCTGGAAAATTGCCCGGGCTTGCATAGCATAGATCTCAGGGAAGGTGATCCCCAGACGGCAGCCCCGATGCCCCAGCATGGGGTTCATTTCGGAGAGGGCACGGACTTTTCTCAGGAGAACTTCTTTCTCATTCAGTTCTTCTTCACGATCTCCCTGCAGTTTCAGCTTGGTGATATCCACCACCAGTTCCTCGACATTGGGGAGGAATTCATGGAGAGGAGGATCGAGAAGACGGATGGTTACCGGGAACCCGGCCATAACTTTAAGAATCCCGTAGAAATCCTCTTCCTGCATAGGCAGAAGTTTCGCTAAGGCTACTTCTCTTTCCGGCAGAGTCTGGGCGAGAATCATTTCCTGAACGATGGGTATACGGGCCGGATCCATAAACATATGCTCAGTCCGGCAAAGCCCGATGCCCTGGGCTCCAAAATCCCGGGCCTTTTGAGCATCACGGGGGTTATCGGCGTTGGCCAGGACCTTAAGTGTGCGAATCTCATCAGCCCAGCCCAGTAACTCCTTGAACTCTTCGCTGAGCTCCGGATCAATCATGGGAACCGCTCCCTTAATGACACGGCCGGTCGTCCCGTCAATGGAGAATAAGGTTCCTTCCGGATAAGTAACCCCATCGATAGTCACTGTATTATGGGCATAATCAATCCGCAGGGCCTCACAGCCGCATACCGCAGGTTTACCCATATGGCGGGCAACTACAGCGGCATGGCTGGTCATGCCCCCCCGGCTGGTCAGAATGCCTTGGGCTGCCAAAATTCCGTGGATATCATCCGGTGTGGTCTCAGTTCGCACCAAGAGGACCTTCTCGCCGGTGTGACCCAGGCGCTCAGCCTCATCGGCATCGAAAACGATCTTGCCGGAGGCTGCCCCCGGTGAAGCAGGAAGTCCTTTGGCAATAACCTCTAATTTAGCTTCACTGTCCATACGGCGGTGGAGCAATTGGTCTAACTGACCAGGCTCAATCCGGGCAATGGCTTCTTCCTTAGAGATAACTCCTTCCCGGCACAGCTCCACGGCGACGCGGATGGCTGCCGGAGCAGTGCGTTTCCCATTCCGGGTCTGGAGAATATAGAGCCGTCCCCGCTCAATGGTAAATTCAATATCCTGCATATCCCGATAATGGGCTTCCAGGCTATTGGAGGTCTCTACGAATTGAGCATAAATCGCCTGGTTCTCATCTTCGAGGCTTTTGATAGGCTGAGGAGTGCGGATACCTGCCACCACATCCTCACCCTGAGCATTCATAAGATACTCACCATAAAGAACTCTCTCACCTGTGGAGGGATTGCGGGTGAAGGCTACGCCCGTACCGGAGTCGTTGCCCATGTTGCCGAAGACCATGGATTGCACATTGACTGCCGTGCCGATATTATCGGGAATGCTATTGATCCTCCGATAGACAATGGCCCGATCATTGTTCCAGGAACGGAAAACGGCTAAAATGGCCTGTTCCAGTTGCTTCATAGGCTCTAAGGGGAAAGGGCTGCCTGTACGGCGCTGAATGAGCCTTTTATACCCCTCCACGACTCCTTTGAGGCTCTCTGCCGTAAGCTCCGAGTCGTAATTGACATTTTGTTTTTCTTTGGCTTCTTCCAGAATTCTCTCAAATTCATGATGCTCTACTTCCAGCACCACATCACCGAACATTTGAATAAAACGCCGGTAGCTGTCATAGGCAAAACGGGCATTCTGAGTGGAGGCAGCAAGACCCTCTACTGTCTCATCATTAAGTCCGAGATTAAGGATGGTATCCATCATACCGGGCATGGAGAATTTCGCGCCAGAACGGACAGAGACCAACAGGGGATTGTCTTTGTCCCCGAATTTTTTCCCTGTGGCCTTTTCTATATCTCCTAAAGCCGGACCAATCTGCTCCCATAGTCCTTCCGGCAGGTTGCGACCCAGGGCATAATAGTCATTGCATGCTTCTGTGGTAATGGTGAACCCTGGAGGTACGGGCAGCCCGATATTGGTCATCTCTGCCAAATTGGCACCCTTACCGCCTAATAAATCCCGCATGGAAGCCTGACCTTCACGAAATAAATAAACAAACTTCTTAGACATTTCGCTCCCCCTTATACAATATCTCTAGTATTCTTGATGCCGTTTCTTCAATAGCCTTTCCCGTGGCATCAATGATCGGGCAACCTACTTTACGCATAATTCCCCGGGCATATTCCAGTTCTTCCACAATGCGCTCATAATTTGCATAGTCCGCACTGGATCCTAATCCTAAAGTCCTTAACCGTTCCGTGCGAATTTGATTCAAAAGATCCGGCTTTAACGTCAAGCCAATGACTTTCTGTGAGGGAACTCTGAAAAGTTCCTGCGGCGGAGAGACTTCAGGGACCAGAGGAATATTGGCCGCCTTGATGCCTTTATGGGCCAAATACATGCTTAAGGGAGTTTTTGATGTCCGGGACACTCCGATCAGCACTACATCCGCCAAAAGCACTCCCCGGGGATCCTTGCCATCATCATATTTTACCGCAAATTCAATGGCATCCACTTTACGAAAATACTGTTCATCCAATATATGAGTTACATTAGGGGTATAGCTCGGCAAAAGGCCGGTCTGATCAGCCAGCATCTTAATCAGAGGGCCGAGAATATCCACGGTTCGCAATCCATAGTCTTTGGCTTTTTCTTCTAAATAATTCCGCAGTTTTTTTACCACAAGGGTGTAGGCAATAATCGCTTGCTCCTTGGCTGCTTCTTCGAGGATTTCGTCAATGTGGATTTCATCCTGCACATAGGGTACCTTGCGGATTTTGGTCCGAATCCCCGAAAATTGAGCTGCCGCTGCCCGGCTGACATATTCAGCCGTCTCACCCAAAGCATCTGAAATTATGTATATGACAGGCATTTCCTTTGTCACTGTACACCTCCGAGGTCAATTATTAGGGTCCAAAAGGTCATGATTGGGCACCTAATGACCCGATCTGAACAAAGAGTTTCGTAACGTTCGTCTTGGTGAAACGTCCTATGACTTCATAGCGCTCCTCACCTTTTTCATCAATAAAGGCTTCTACAACAGGCAAGGTGTCAATTTGATGCAGGGTTAATTTCCTTGCTGCTTCGAGAACCGGTTCGTCCGCTGTCGTCATAATAATATTAGGCATCCGGGTCATAATGATACTCACGGGAACCTGCTGAAGATCGGTTTTACCCAGGGTAGATTTAAGCAAATCTTTCCGGGACACCATTCCCCTTAAGGTTTGGCCTTCCCCAACCACTGTCAGACTTCCAACATTTTGGGTAAACATAGTGACTATGGCATCATAAATACTGATGTTTTCCCGGATAGATATAGGAAGGGATTTAAAATCACCCACCCTGAGCTGGCGAAGTCGATCCATATAAGGTGATGTTTTCTTCTTCTCCTTATAAAAGTATCCTACCCTCGGTCGGGCTTCGAGGACCCCTGCCATGGTTAAAATCGTCAGGTCAGGACGCAGGGTCGCTCGTGTCAAATCAAGCTTTGCAGCGATTTGTTCCCCAGTAATTGGGCTTGAATTCTTTACGATTTCTACAATTCTTGCTTGACGTTCCGTAAACTCCAACCCTTTTCACCTCATTCATCTCTCACTCGTGTATACATATATTCCTTATACGTGCCAAATGTGACATACTAATCTGCGTAACACAGATAAATATTCCACACAATTTTTCTATTTCCTTCAACTTATAGTATCCAATTCAAAAAAAAAATAACGGCGCTTCTGCTGAAATTATGCAAAAGCGCCGCAGTGGCTTATCCAATTATGCTAAGAGGCTGAGATCTCCCAGGCAGCCGAGGATGGCGACACATTCACCGAGGAGAGCCAGACGGGCTTGCTTGAGGATCTCATCTTCCACCATGATCATGACTGCATTAAATAATGCTTCAATCATGGGGATGAGTTCAGAAGCCAAAGCATAGGCTTCTGCGTAGTCACCCTTTTCAATCAGGGCGGCAAAAGCTTCCTGTCTCTGGACAAGAGCTGCAGCCAGGGCAATTTCTGTAGGATCGATAAGATTCTTAGGGTCCAAAGGCTGAGTTTGAGCCTTTTTACTGAGATTCAAGCAGCGAATATAAGCTTGGGAGTAGGGAACAAACTCCGTTGTTTCCCGCTTGGCCGCCAGAACTTGGGCCTTCCTGGCTGCCCGCGTGATCTGATTGCTGCCCTGGGCGAGGACCGCATCAAGGGTATCGTAACGCGCCCCTTGCTCCTGAAGCACAAAGCGCAGCCGCTGCTGGAAGAAATCCTGGAGAGCACTTTGCAGATCGGCTAAAGGAAGCAGACTGATTCCTTGCTCAGCAAAGTTCACATAAGAAGCAGCAATCAGCTGTTCCAAAGAGATATCCCAGCCTGCTTCCAGAATAATCCCTACGACCCCTTGAGCCTGGCGTCTTAAGGCATAGGGGTCCTGAGACCCGGTAGGCTGAATCCCGATGCCAAAGGCACCCACAATAGCATCCAGCTTATCGGCAACACTGACGATTTGCCCGGTGTAGGATTGCGGCAATTCATCCCCGGCGAAACGAGGTTGATAATGTTCGAGAATCCCTGTGCACACTTCGGGCTTTTCACCAACCATGCGGGCATAATCCGCTCCCATAATCCCTTGAAGCTCCGGGAAATCATAGACCATCAACGTCACCAGATCCGCTTTGGCCAGCAGTGCCGTCCGCTCAACCAAGTCCTGCTTTTCGCTCTCCATCCCCAATCGAGCTGCTATCCCCCGGGCCAGGGTCCGAATCCGCTCCACCCGCTGGCGGACACTGCCTAATTTCTCATGGTAGGTGACTTTATCCAGCTTTTCGACCAGCTCAGCAAGAGGTGTTTTTTGGTCTTCACGATAATAGAAGGCCGCATCTTCCAAACGGGCTTTGAGAACTTTCTCATTCCCGGCCTTGACCTTCGCCAGGGCATAATCATCCCCATTGCGTACGGTAATGAAATAGGGAAGCAGCTTGCCTTCCTTATCCCGTACAGGGAAATAACGCTGATGCTCTTTCATGGGAGTGGTGATCACCGGTTCCGGCAGATGCATATAATTCGGAGCCACTTCACCGAGCAGAGCGGTAGGGTATTCGATGATATGGGTTACTTCATCCAGAAGATCGTCATCCTTCTCCACATCTCCCCCCACTTTAGCGGCGAGGGCATGGATTTGCTCCCAGACGGATTGCCGGCGCTGCTCCGGGTCCACCATGACAAAGGCCTGGAGCATTTGTTTTTCATAGTCCGCTGGGCTATCCAGAGTTACAGGCCCGCCTAAGGTACGATGTCCCCGGGAGACTTTTCCCGATGCCAGACCCACAAACTCAAAGGGGATAATCTCACTGCCGAATAAGGCAACGATCCAGCGAATGGGGCGGGCAAAGCGGAACTCCAGGTCGGCCCAGCGCATCGGCTTGGGAAAATGCAGTCCGGTGATCAAATCGGTGCAAAGCTTGGGCAATAATTGCAAGGTAGGCTGGCCCAGCTCAAATTTCCGGGCATAGACATAGGACACACCGTTTAATTCCTGAACGAAAAGATCCTTGGGCTCCACCCCTTGCCCCCGGGCAAAGCCTTGAGCAGCCTTAGTAGGGTTTCCCTCCGCATCATAGGCCGCTTTGACGGCAGGCCCTTTGACCTCTGCTGTAAAATCCGTTTGTTTTTCGGCCAGGCCTTGAATAAGCACGGCAAAACGCCGGGGTGTAGTGTAAACTTTCAGGTCTTGATAATCCAGACGCAGCTCCTGGCAGTATTTCTGGGCTTGTTCCCGAAGTTGGTTCAGCACTCCCGGGGCAAATTTCGCCGGGATCTCTTCTGTGCCGATCTCTAAGAGAAAATCCTTAGCCATCTTATTCGGCCTCCTTTCCGGACTGTTCTTTGAGTAAGGGGTAGCCTAATCTTTCCCGCTGCTCCACATAGGCCTGAGCACAGAGACGGGCCAAATTGCGGACCCGGGCGATATAGCCCGTCCGCTCAGTCACACTGATGGCTCCGCGGGCATCGAGAAGGTTGAAGGTATGGGAGCATTTCAGGACATAATCATAAGCAGGAAGGACCAATCCTTTCTCCACGATTCGAATGGCTTCCTTCTCATACATTTCAAACCAGGTTTGCAGGGCTTCCACATCGGCGGCTTCAAAATTGTAATGAGAATAATCAATCTCGTTTTGGAGGTAGATATCGCCGTAAGTGATATCTCCTACATACTCAATATCATAGACACTCTCTTTATTTTGAATATACATGGCCAAACGCTCGAGACCGTAGGTGATCTCGGCACAGACCGGTTTGCAGTCAATCCCCCCGCATTGTTGGAAGTAGGTGAACTGAGTGACTTCCATGCCATCCAGCCAAACTTCCCAACCTAACCCCCAGGCCCCCAGGGTCGGCGACTCCCAGTTGTCTTCCACAAAGCGAATATCATGTTCTTTGGGGTTAACACCCAAACGTTCCAGGCTTTGCAGATAGAGCTCCTGAATATTATCCGGCGAAGGCTTAATAATAACCTGGTATTGAAAATAATGCTGTAAACGATTGGGGTTTTCTCCATAGCGTCCATCCGTAGGACGGCGGGAAGGCTCAATATAAGCCACTTTCCACGGTTCAGGCCCCAGGGCACGCAAGAAGGTGTTGGGATTAAAGGTTCCGGCGCCTTTTTCCATATCATAAGGCTGAGCAATGATGCACCCTTGTTCTCCCCAAAATTGATTCAGGGAAAGGATCATGTCCTGAAATTTCATGGTTAACCTCCCTATTTTTTACTACCTAATCTCTTGAGCTACCGGGACATTAGAGAAAACTTGGCTGGCAAAGGCGGCTGCCTGGTTGTCTTTGTGCTTCCTGTAATGCAAAAAACTCCCGTCCCGTAGCTTTCGCTACAGGGACGAGAGTATCCTTCCCGCGGTTCCACCCTGCTTGATCTCCATATAAGCCGCCTGGTTCCCAAACCCCTGAAAAGGCAGCTCTCAAGGAAATCCTCCTTCTTTAAAACGTGCTCCAAGTGCCCTGATCCGCTTACCCGTCTGGTTTCCACCCTGCCAAACTCTCTTAAGGGATACCCGAATCTTCCTCTCCTCATCACACCATAGGATTCAATTTGGAAATAATTATAGTATGATTTGCTTCTTTTGTCAAACTAAGCCGTCCTCATCCCATGCTCTTTTTCAATCATACTCAAAACTGAAGCAAGTCCCTTCGCCTGGGAGTAGTAGATCTTTTTATTATATTTTCTGGCCACATCTTTGGCATCCCACATGCTGGAATGGGAACAGACCATTTGCACGATAATCACACAATCTGTGTCCTTGATGAGGTTTTCCAATACCTTTTTGTTGTTTTTTTTGGGCACGCCGTCGTGGAAGCGCAGTTCGATATTTTTCAGCTTGCCCATGGATTTGCTGTGCCGCTCAAAATTATATCCGCCTATGATCGCTAACTTCATTTTACCAAACCCCTTCCTGTAAAGTCTGGATACTCAGTTTCTCATCACAAGGCCTAGAAAGCAGGATAACTTCGAAGTTTCCGCCATACCGGCGATATTTATGCTGGAAGTTATAAAAACAGCGGGGACAACTTGTCACGATCTTCTTTATTTTCAACTCCTGCCAAGCAGTGATATTTCTTTGGCTTATTAAACCCGAAAGCTCTCCATAGCCCAATTGGCAGGCTTTATCCCCACAACACCACTGATCTTTACCCAGAACGGCAAAATCAATTTTTCTATCCCTAAGCAACTGCATACAGACCATATTCCATTCCCCTTTTGACCTGTCAGCAAAGGCATTACATCCGGGAAAAAACAAATATTCGGCATCGGGTCTTTCCGCAAAAGTCGGTATCCCCATCATTTTCATACAATTCAATCCCATTGTTGACCAACCTTCTTTCTCCATGTTGGCGGGCTCCAGTCCAACCGATCTTTAAACGTTAAAAGGTTCCACTTTAACGAAAGTGGAACCTCTATTAAACCCAACATATTGGGAATCCACCTCCTTCTCAAACGTGAAGGCATAGCCATTTCTGGATATACCCCGAGGGCGTACAGCCCTGGCCGACCAACCATGGATGACTCTTTAGGTTGCTCCGGCTCGGAGATCATTATGAAGTTTTTCTCAATCACTATTCTTATTATATATTGGGTTTAGTTATGTTTCAATAGGTTTTGATCAGATTGATTTTAATCATTATAAACACTGCTGCAAATACAAGGTGATGATGTGAGGGAGCGCATCCCGGTTTTCCCGGCACACGGAAACCAGCTTTACCTTGGGATGACATCTTATCCGATCCGTCCAGCCGTTGCTGGCCTGCTTGATCACGCCAAGAATCGGAACCGGACCTTCTATGGCTGCTAAGATCTCCTGCTGAAAGACAAGAGCCTCCCGTTCCAGGCTGCCGCATTCATCCATCACGATAAGTTGAGCCTGGTTTCCGGCACAGCGAACGAGTTCTGCCCCATACCCATCGAAGCGCTCTGTAAAGACTTGGGGGGGACTATTTTCAGAAAAATGAACCACACTGTTTTCTTCCTGATAGACCTTCTCTCCCGAGGCTGCAGCCAGATAAAGCCGCCGGTTGGGAGAACCTCTGTCCGGGCCAAAGTAGGTTCTGAATCCTGCGTAGGTTACCTGGCAAAGAGCCAGTGCTTTATCGACGATGGTACTTTTGCCCACTTGGATCTCCCCGGTCAAAAAGATGTGCATTTACAGCCTCCCTTCGATTTCAAATATTCCTACAGCCTTTTGGCGCGGCAGATAGAGGGGAAAATCTGCTTTGCCTGTTGCCACAAGACGTTCCGATAGAAAACCTGCCAAATCTCCGGGGTTGATATCATGGGATTGGGTCCTGATAAAAGCCCGGGCATCTTCCTCCGACCGAAAGGGCTGGCCAAATTCAAAAGCCGTTTCGGTTAGGGAATAAGCTATTCCCTTGCTGTTCAAATTTCCCTCTACCTCTTCAGACGTGTTTTTCTGGAATTTCCGATACTTTTCCGGATAGAGCTCTGTCTGGCTCTTTCTGCCCACCACAGCGATGAGTTTTTTACAGCGGGGCAAAAATTGTTCCAACTCACGGCTGCCGAAGAAGCTGATCAAGATAACATCCCACCCCGCCTCGATGGCATTGCAATCAATCAGCAAAGGAGTGATGTTCCTGATATTTTCGGCCTGAATTCTTTGTTTAAGTATCTCAATGGCATAGGGATTCTTATCTATGCAGGTAATACTGTCAATGGTTTTGCTCAGCTCTAAATCCACCAGTCCTATGCCGCAGCCAATATCACATAAAGAAGAGTGCTCCGCCACTTTAGGCCCTACCAACTCAGCAATATTCTTGAAAAAACCGGTATACCTTTCTGCGTCCTGATACCATCTCACCGTATTTTCATTCCATTCGAAATTCATCCTGCTCCCCCTTGCTTATTTTTTTATGGTCACCTTCTGTCCCGCGGAATATATCTTCACTTTCTCGGCCCCGGCTACGATTCGAAAAGCCCGGGCATTATCTTTAACCATAAAGCCCGAAAGCTCTTGAAGCCCATGCTCAAAAAGTACAGGAGCCAGCGGGGTCCCCGGGCCAACCAACGTGATCCGCCGGGCGTTCTTTGACAATTCCAGAAGCCTGGGCAGCGTCTTATCCACTACCGAAGCGCAAGTGATATAGACATAGTCACACTCCGGCAGGATAAATTCACTGGCCGGCAGGGGATAGTCCCCTTCCTCCGGACTCCACTCCAGAATAGAAAGATCGCAGATCGGCTCCAGAAGGCTTTCCAAATGGGGGAAATGACCCACCACCCCAACCTTTTTGCCTTTCACTTCATTCTGAGACATGATAAAGGGGTCGTTCATGCGGTCCTCGACCCTTTTGGCATCGGAGAAAATTACACCATGTTCTCTGGCTACTTGAGGATTATTGTAATAAGCGTTGATCGCCGCCAATCCGATAGAAGCCTCTACATAATTCCAGGACTTGACACAGCCTGCTGCCACCCGCAGGGGCAGGCCCAGCAAATTTTGGGTGAGCATAGGCATTCTTGTTTCAAAGGGACGATTGGGCCCCAGGCCCACGCCGTTCCCGCTGCGAACCACAGAATGAGTCGTTCCGCAGACCAGCTCATCCACCAAAAAATCTTCAGGAATCCCGTTGATCATGGCGTCATAGATTTCCCACATCTTCCGCACCTCTTTTCCTCATTGTTCAATGGTTTCTCATCGTTCAATCGTTATTCATTGTCAATCGTCACTCAAGAGCCGCCCACTCCGGCAGCCGGTCAATCATCTCTCCCAAGCGCAGGCGGTTTCTCAGTTCCCCCAGGACATTATCCAGTTTTTCGATGGTTTTGAGGCTGGCTCTTTCTTCCTCTGTTGTATGGATGACTTTGGCGATTCCACCGTCCTTAATCACAATCCGTTTATCGGCGCTTAAGCCCAGGAGGGGATCATGGGTGGAAATCAAGATGATCTTTTCCCGATGGGCCAAGAGGGTGATGGCTTGCCTCCGATCTATCCCTGCGTTCTCTATTTCATCAATCAAAACGATAGGAGACTCGCTGATAAACGCTGTGTCGGCGATCATCAAGGCCCGGGATTGTCCGCCGCTGAGTTGGGTTACTTTCGTCTCCTCGGAAAATTTTTCTCCCGCCAGATCATTGGCACATTGAAAACATCGGCCAATTACATCCTCCGCATGAGGAATCAGCCTGCTCTTGGCATGCATTTCCAAAAACTCACGAACCGTCAAATCCATGACGAAGTTCATGTTCTGGGACAACTGAGCCACCAATTTTCCTTCCATCTCAAAACGCTGAAGATCATCCAGTTCCGCGCCATTGATCCGGATCACTCGGCCGGTGGGTGTATCTCCTTGAGCCAGACACTCGATATCATTGAGCAGCCGGCTCTTTCCTGAGCCGGTAGGACCGACAATACTGATAATCTCGCCGGGATAAATGGTAAAGTTGATGTCCTCAGGCTCTTTCCGCTTATTGTATCCCCCGTGGATGGTCAGAAAAGAAATCACCGTACGGGAACCTTTCTGCAGGGAAAAGGTTTCAAGAAACTGACAAAAACCCTGCACTACTCCGAAGGGGTCCATGCCAAACTCGGCGAGAATTTCCTCATCCGCTTCCTGCAATGCCTCCGGCAGGGTCAGTTCGGCCTTGATATCACCCAAGCGCAAATTGGTCAGAAAATCGGCTCCGATCGGATACTCCTTAAGCACATCCTTTAGGCTTTGGTTATGGACCAGGTGTAAAAAATCATTGCTTTTCATCATTGCCAAACTCCATCTTCTTCATCATTCCCATCTGATAAGGCTCCCCAATCCTCGTCTCACCTGTGCAGTAGGAACAGACGGCCGCCGGTGTGGTAAAGCGCAGTTTCATATCCCGGGTGGTTTCAATGTCCCTGGCCTGCTGCAAATGCTTGGCAAGAATAAAAGCCCCTTGTCCGGTAATGCCATTGACAAAGACAATCCGGGCGGCGGGATTGACCTGAGTGATATTAAAGGCAAAAACTTCCCGCTCGGCCTGGGAGACAATATCCCCTTTGGTAACCACGACGATATCGGCAAATTTCAGCATCGGCCCAATTTTGCGGGGGGTATTGATACCGGATAGATTATCGATGACACAAATGGACAGGATGCCTTTGATATAAGGGGAACAACGGTTGCATAACCCCGCACTTTCCGTGATCAGCAGTTCAAAACCTGATTGAATCCCCCACTGCACCGCATCTTCAATATTGCTGACAAAGAAATGATCCGGGCAGATCTTCCCTGAAAAACCGGTCTGCACAGGGATCCCGGCCTCTTCATAGCTCAAATTATCAAAAGAAGTCAAACAGTCAAATTTTACGACACCGATCTTCTTCTTTTCCGGCATAGACTCAACCAGCCTTAAGATGACCGAAGTCTTGCCTGATGACGGGGGCCCCGCCACAGTAATAAGTTTCATGGACAACCTCCTCCAAGCCCGGGCGCCACATCACCCACTATATTAGGAAATATCTCTGCCAAGAACTGGCCTTTGCACCAGCCCTAAATTTAAACCAATACAAATATACATAACAATATATATTTCACTTTATTTTTATCTTACAACCAATCAAACTCTATTTCCAGTTTATTTTAATTAATTCATATCTATTTTAGTTCACTCATATTCGTTGACTTAACTTTTTTATACTTGTATAATCTTAGTGAATATTAAATTCCAACAAATTACTTCACTTAACCCATTCCTCGTGAAAAATGTCCCCAGTGAAAAATGTCTCCAGTTTATTTTTAAAGGCGGTAACAAAATGAAGCGTAAAAACCAAGGCATCTCTATGGTCGTAGGTCTTGGCATCCTTTTACTGATCACCATCATTATCTCTTTTCAGCTTGGCCGTTATCCCATTCCGCCCAAGGAATTGTTCGGAATTCTCTTATCTAAAATTTTTCCCGTCGAGCAATTTTGGGCCGACCGTTTGGAAATCGTGCTGATCAACATTCGGTTACCACGAATTCTTTTGGCTTGTTTGGTCGGCTGCTGTCTATCGGCTGCGGGAGCTGCCTATCAGGGCGTTTTTCAGAATCCCATGGCCTCTCCGGATATTCTGGGAGCCTCATCAGGAGCTGCCTTTGGTGCTGCCCTGGCTATACTTCATCACGGCGGCAATAGCTTAATCATTCTGAGTGCTTTTACCTTCAGCCTCCTTACTGTAGCTATTATTTATTTTATCAGTAAAAAAGCCAAGGGCAACAATCTGCTTGGTTTGATCTTAGCCGGAATCATGGTGAGTTCACTTTTTTCAGCCGGTACCTCGTTTATTAAGTTGGTCGCCGACCCTAATGATCAACTGCCGGTGATCACGTATTGGCTGATGGGCAGTTTATCCGGGTCGAAACTAAGCGATATTGCTTTCGCAGTTCTGCCTATGGCCGTCGGCTTGATCCCCTTGCTGCTCCTGCGCTGGCGGCTCAACATACTCACCCTTGGTGATGATGAAGCCAAAACTATGGGGGTCAATGCCAAACAAATCCGCCTGCTGGTCATCATCTGTGCCACCTTTGTTACGGCGGCCAGCGTCTCGGTAAGCGGCGTGATCGGCTGGGTCGGTTTGGTCATTCCTCATCTGGCCCGCAGGCTTGTGGGAAGCAACTACACTGCACTGATGCCGGCTACGATGCTTACGGGGGCAGTCTTTCTCCTTATCGTCGACAACTTTTCCCGCAATCTGCTTACCACAGAGATTCCTCTGGGAATTCTTACTGCCTTAGTCGGAGCTCCCTTCTTTATCTATCTGATTACCCGAAGGGGGGAGACCTATTGAGTATCGAAGTATCCAACCTCAGCTTTGGCTATGACCAACGGCTTATTCTCAAGGATATTAGTTTCTCAGCAGAGGATTATGAGCTGTTATCGATTTTAGGCCCCAACGGAGTAGGGAAAAGCACTTTATTTCGTTGCATACTCGGTTTGCTTCATGGGTACAAGGGACGAATCTCTCTGAATAACCTGGATGTAAAACATATGGGGATCAAGGACATGGCCAGTTGTGTCGCTTATATCCCCCAGTCCCATTATCCCTCATTTAATTACAGCGTATTTGACATGGTGCTGATGGGGACCGCCATACAGGTATCCACTCTCTCCAAACCGGGCCATAAGCAGCTTCGCCTTGCTGAAGCAGCTATGGAAAGGCTGGGAATCACTCATCTTAAAAACAGAGGCTATACTCAGATCAGCGGCGGAGAGAGGCAGCTCGTACTCATCGCCCGGGCCTTGGTTCAGGAAGCTAAAATACTTATTCTTGACGAACCTACCGCCAACTTGGATTTTGGCAATCAGATCCGGGTTCAAAACCAGATCAAAGCTCTGGCCAAGGACGGATACACGGTTGTTCAATCCACTCACAACCCCGATCAGACCTTTCTCTTTTCCGATAAAGTCTTGGCGATGAAGGATGGCAAAGTTCTCGCTTATGGACAGCCTCATCAGATCTATTCGGAAAACCTGATTAAAACCCTTTACGGAGTGGATGTTGAGATCCAAAGTCTCTATAAGGATCAGGTAAGAGTCTGCGTTCCCAAGAGCATTCTTAAAGCGGATTCTCTCCGTGAAAGCTGCTCTTAACTATCTTAAAAAACTATATTATAAAGAAAAAGGAGGCATTATTCACATTATGAGGAAAAAACTTATCTCCATGCTCCTAGCTGCTTCGCTCCTGGTAACCTTTACCACTGCCTGCAGCCCCAGCGCAGCCGCCCCCGGCGGCAAGGAATCCGCTCCGGAAACTTCCACTCAGGGAGATCCCGGCCAGGACAAATCGGTCAGCTTTACGGATTCAGCCGGGCGCACTGTGGAAGTTCCCGCCAACATCACCCGGATTGCAGCCTCAGGCACCATGGCTCAAATCGTACTCTTTCCTTTAGCCGCCGATCAGTTTGTGGGCTTAGCCGGCAAATGGGACCCTTCTGCCCAGGAATATCTGGACCCGAAATATGCTAACCTTCCGGTACTGGGGCAGTTCTATGGCAAAGGCGACCTTAATCTGGAGGAAATCGCTAAAGCCGATCCTCAGATCATTATCGACATTGGTGAGACCAAGCCCAGCATTGCTGAAGATATGGATGGCATTATGAATCAAGTGGGCATCCCCACAGTCCATATCGGAGCAACCACCGAGACGATGCCCGAAGCCTACCGGACTTTAGGCAAGCTGCTTAATAAGGAGGCAGAGGCTGAAGTCCTTGCCCAGTATTGTGAAGAAGTATTTAAGAAAACCGAAGATATTATGGCCAAGGTCGGCGAAGACGGCAAGGCTAATCTGCTTTATTGCCTCGGTGAAAACGGCCTGAATGTCCTGGCGAAAGGTTCTTACCACGCTGAAATTCTCGATCAGATCAGCAATAACGTAGCCGTTGTCAATGATGTCTCCAGCAAAGGCAACGGCAACCCTGTGGATATGGAGCAAATCGTTTTATGGGATCCCGATGTGATTGTCTTTGCTCCGGATAGCGTCTACAGCACTGTCTCCGGAGAAAAATCCTGGCAGGAAATAAAAGCCATCAAAAACGGCAAATATTATGAAGTTCCCCTGGGTCCCTATAACTGGATGGGAAGCCCCCCTTCAGTCAATCGCTATATCGGCATGATTTGGCTTACCCAGCTGCTCTATCCGGAGCAGGCTCAGTACGATCTCTATCAAGAGACAGCACGCTACTATAAGCTTTTCTATCATAGCGACCTGACCGAAGCCCAATACAAGGCTCTTGTCGCAAACTCCGTTTTTAAATAATCATCGCAGGTGAATCAAAGGGACAGGTCCCATTTTTCAAATTAATCGTCATATCATACATAGCAAACGTCGCAGGTGTAACAAAAGACGACTTCCACGGAAGCCGTCTTTTGTCATATCCCAGGCTGCCTTAACGCAGCAGCCCTTTTCCTTTATCAAAAATCCAAGAACTGCCATTTGTCATCTTGATCCATGGATTGAAAAACAGGACCTGTCCCCTGATTCACCCTAGTAGTGGGCTCCCGGTATGCGAACGTCTTCTTTTCTTAGGGTGATTTTCAGTTTATCGAGGTATTCCAAATAAGCGACGACGGTCTTTCTGCCAATATTCAGGGCATCCCTGATTTCCGCCACGCTGATGGTTCCTTGGGCGTCCATTAACGAGCGGACGGTTTGGCAGACTTTTTGTAAAGCTTCTTTATGGACGAGAATTCCCTGCCCCAGATCCACCAGGTTGCCTGATTTGAGCAGGAATTTCACTACTTCCTCAACGTCCCCTGTTTTCATAGCTGTATCTTTGGCGGCCTGCTGAATACTTCCTGTGTTGAGATCATAAGTTAAAAACACCTTTTCAATCAGGGCTGTTTCCTTGGCTGCCAGAATTCTGGCTAAGGCTTTACCGTCAGGTTCCGACAGGTAGTTTCCATCCGCAAGCAAACGCTGATTAGCAAGGAAATAATTCAGCAATGCTGCAAAATCTTTCGGCTCCATCCCGGAAAAAGCCCCGCTTTTCAGTTCTTCCTTATCCATCTGGTAGCGGTAGGGATATTTCTGATACATTTTCCGGAAGGCGGATTGTATTTTATTAAAATATTTTTCATATTGGTTGATGCTTAAGTATTTACGAGTTTCCTTCAAGATAATTAACTTTCCTGAAGCGACTTCCTTATCCAGGGTTTCCTGTAATTCAGCCCGCTCCGTATTCAAAGCCTGCCAAAGGTCACCCGAACTAAGGGGTTTTTCCGAGGAATTTAAGATTAAGGTGACTAACTCTTCCCTGGTGCCATGCTCACCGATGCTCATAGCATTCATACTTTCCGGGGAAAACCGCTGTCTGTTTTTCGTGGTATGATACAAAACCCAGCCCCCGCCGATGGTCACAGCAGGGGAGTAGCTGCGGATAATAAATCGGTCTTTGCGCAGAATGACGATGGGTTCTTCAAAACGCAGCTGTGCGTGACCTTTCTCCCCCTCAGGGATCTCATCAGTACCCAGAAGCCTGACCCGGGCCAGAACCTCTTTCGTTCCGGTGTGCACATGTACTCTTTGATTGTGTACCAAATTCCCTTTCCCTTTGACGATATAAATCAGCACATCCGCAATCCGGATTGGAATCAGGGTTCCTTCACGAGCAATGGTGTCGCCCCGCTGGATTTCAGATTTTTCGATTCCGGTGAGATTCAAGGCGCACCGATCGCCGGCAGTCCCTTCGTCGACACTCATATTATGGACCTGAATTCCCTTGACCCGTGCATTAAGTCCGGAAGGATAGATGGCCAGGGTATCGCCTTTGTGAACCACTCCGCTGGTTATCGTACCGGTGACTACCGTCCCATGACCTGACATAGAAAAGACTCTGTCGATGGGCAGCCGGAATAATTCTTGACTTTCCTTGACTTGGACCTTTTGGGCAAGCTGATCCAAGGTTTCCCTCAGTTGGGGAATCCCTTCCCCGGTCACGGAAGATACATGGACAATGGGGCTCTCCGCCAAAGTTGTCCCTTGCAGTGTATTCCGGATATCTTCAATGATCATTTCCAGCCACTCGTTGTCCACAAGATCCGTTTTGGTCAGGGCGATGACACCGGTTGTAACATTGAGCAGGTTTAAAATATCCAGATGCTCTCTGGTTTGCGGCATAATACCTTCATCAGCGGCAATGACCAACATCACAAGATCGATACCGGTGACACCGGCCACCATAGTCTTCACGAATTTCTCATGTCCGGGCACATCAATGATGGATACAGTTTGACCTGAGGGCAGGGCCAGGGAGGCAAAGCCCAGTTCAATGGTCATCCCCCGCCGCTTCTCTTCCTCAAGGCGATCTGTATCAATACCGGTCAGTTTTCTCACTAAGGATGTTTTGCCGTGGTCAATATGCCCGGCGGTTCCTAGGACAATCTTTTTCATCAGTTCACCCCACGATGCTCTGCATGGTTTGCGTAATGAGGGGAAATTCCTTTTCCGACATAGTGCGGACATTCAGCAGGACTTTGTCTTTAACAATTCGGCAAATAATCGGGATGGGCTCTTGTCTGAGGAGCTCCTGGAGCCGGTTGGCCGATAAACCGTCGATCGTTAAGGATACAGCCTTGCCTTTTAACAGAACATCCGGCAAGGAGCCACCCCCTGCTTCATCATGAACATCCACGATTTCCACTTGACAGCGTTCACCCAAGGCGGCCTGGAGCTGCCGCTCCAGCTCCTCTGCCCGCAGCAGCAAGTCTGCCTCTTTTAAGGCCAGCATGTTTAAGGCGGGGATCTGGGCAAGGGCTTTTTCAGGATTCATATAGAGTTTCAAAACTGCAGTTAAAGCCGCAATAGAACTTTTATCGCAACGGACAATGCGGGCAAAAGGATTCTTTTTAATCTTGTCGATCAAAGCCTTTTTGCCGGCGATGACACCAATCTGTGGACCGCCCAGCAATTTATCCCCGCTAAAGGTGACAAGATCCGCACCGCCAGCGATAACTTCCTGTACAGTCGGTTCATGGGGCAGTCCGATTTTGCTCAGATCATAGAGGCAGCCGCTGCCCAAATCCTCCATCACCAGTACATTTTTTATTTTGCCCAGCTCCACTAAATCCTGAAGTGGCACTTCTTCTGTGAAGCCGGAGATTTTATAATTGCTGGTATGAACTTTCAACAACACGGCCGTATTTTCCGTAATGGCCTTGGCATAATCATCTGGTTTCGTTTTATTCGTTGTGCCGACTTCGATCATCGTGCAGCCACTGGAGGCGATAATATCCGGTATACGGAAGCTTCCGCCAATCTCCACCTGTTGCCCTCTGGAAATAATGACGTCTCTCTGCTTAGCTAAGGTATTAAGGCTTATAAACACTGCAGCAGCATTATTGTTGATCACCATGGCGCTTTCAGCACCGGTTAAACGGGTAATCAGAGGTTCGATATGGGTATGGCGGGAACCCCTGTTGCCGGTTTCCAGATCAAATTCAAGGTTGCTGTAACCTTCATTGACTTCTTGAATTAAGCCGATGGCCGAATCCGGCAGAGGGGCCCTGCCCAGATTCGTATGCAGGACAATTCCTGTGGCATTGATCAATTTTTTCAAGCAGGTACTATCCTGGGCATCGAGCTTATCTTTGAGTTCCTGAACCAAATGCAAGGTGATCTCCTGGCGGGACAGGTGGGACATAGATGCCGCAAAGGACTTATCTCCAAGCAACTGTTTTCTGTAATCATCGATGACCTGGGTTATTGTTTCACCAAGCACAGCTTTGCCAATCCCCTCGGCCAAGGCCGCGACTTCAGCATGATCCAGGATTTCATTCATCGGAGCGATGGTTCTCAGCGCTTTTAATCGTTCTAAATCCTTCTCCAAAAACAGTGCCTCCTCATAGCAAAGGGACATGAATTGAGCAGAGAGCACACTGCATTGATCATGTCCGCAAATCACCACTATTACATTCTTTGGCGGGAATGTGTAGGAGTCGAACCTACCTCGGCCGGATCACCCACCCGACAACGGATTTGAAGTCCGCGGAACCCACCGGGATCCATCCATTCCCATAGTGTATTATATATCATACCTGGTATGCTTTTCAAATAGGCAACTCAATTTTTTAAAGTTCCCTAATTCCAACCATGTTGCCCGGCCAGCCATTTTTCGGCAGCATAGTTGAGAGGCATAGTCCGTATATCCTCCCAGACCAGATCGTCGACACTTAATTTTCTCAGATCCACCTGTTTGAAATAGGAGCCACAGTCAGAACAGACCGCCACTTCCAGCCCAGGATACTGTTCAGATTTAAGGTAGGTTTGTTTTTTGGCATCCATGCTGCCGCAACAAGCGCAGCCGGAAGCATCGACAGGTCGCTGATAACCACAGACCAGGCATTGCTGGTAGCGTTTGCCGACGGGCGGAGCCAAAAGGGTCATAAAATGTTTCTCTCCGCAGACCGGGCAAGTCCCAAAGGGTTGATTATCTTCCCCGGGTTTGGGAACCAAGTGTTGGCAGAGCATCTGGGCAACACCGGCCAGAGCCAGTTGCAATCGGGCAGCAGCTGCATTATCCAGAGACTCGCCCTGCTTAAATTGTTCCAGGAGGGTGCGCAAATCAGCTTTTTCCTGTGGTTCATCGGCAACTTGATTGAGTCTTTGCCACAAATCAATAATGCTTTCTTCAGGCAAATTATCCAAAGTAAACCGCGGGGAAGCAGGTTCAAGCCGGAAATCAGCCGCCAGGCTGGAAGCGTGCTCCTGCTGCCAAAGCTTTATTTCCCCCTGCAGCTTCAGATAGTTATCTTTTACTGCAACCAAATGCTGTTCTTCTTGTTCAGTGGTCAGAATATTTTTCCGCACAACGTTTCCTCCTAAAGAAAGTCTGCCGCCAGCCCCTAAGCCCAAACCGGCACCCGGGCCGGCAGCAGACCGGATCATTTATTTGCTGATGAAGCTATCATTATAAGCAGCTGATCAACCTATTTCCCCGCCTTTTCCTGCTTTTCAATCTCCTCATACCAGGCGCCATGATGGGATTTAGCAAAGCCTTTGGATACATAACCCTTAAGCATGCCCGGCAGAGCAGCCCGTGATTCGGGATGGATCAGGGCCAGGTAGAGATGCCCGATCAGAGCGGTGGTCATGAAAATCATGGATAGGTCGTGAACAGGATAGGCTATGCGCACTAAGCCTATGGGGAAGTACTGGGGAAACCACATGATCAACCCGCTGATGGTGATAAAGATAGAGCCAAAAATGGTGAAGAGGGAGTTGATTTTTTCCCCTCCGTTAAATTTTGCCTGGGGAGGGTAATTGCCATGCCCGCCGAAGAATTCCACGGCAAAGGCTTTGACATGCATCACATCGGCCTTCGTCCAGGTAAAGACAGAACGAATCCACCCCCAGTGATGCTTGGTGTCACCGATAAAGAACTTCATGCCGACAGCAACGGCAAAGAAGAGGGCCGCAACCCGGTGAATCATGCGGGCGTTGTCAATTCCTCCGACGATGGCCATAGCCGGCCGGAAGGTAACCGACAAAACGGCTAAACCCGTAAAGAGAAGAATTAAAAAGGAAACTGCATGAACCCAGTGACTGAATCGTTCCCCATCTGTAAATCTCAGAACTTTTCCTTCCGGGACTTGTTTGGAGTTTTGTGCCATTACAGTGACCCTCCTTTCCCCTGGTGGTCATCTTCAACAAAATGCTCCTTGCTGTAATTTCCTTTAGCCACATTGACCAAAGTTCCAACAAGAACTGCTGCCGCCGCGCCACCGCAAGCAATCGCACCCAGCGGGCGGGCGATATCCTTCCAAAGGGTCAGGGTAAAGGGAACCGTGGGATTGGCCGGCAAACCATAGGATTCCGGAGTATCCAGGAGGATATACTTATAAAGTGTTCCCCCTACCACATCCTTGCCATAGAGATTGGCCTTGGGATATCTCTGCTTCAGCTCAGACAAGCGCTGTTCAGCCTTTTGCATCATTTCGGCATCATCCCCAAAGGTCAGGGTTCCCGGCTGGCAAATGGCGACACAAGCGGGCTCAAGGCCATTCTCCACCCGTTCCCAGCAGCCGGTGCACTTGGTGGCCTTTTGGGTTGTCTGATCAATCCTGGGAATATCAAAGGGGCAGTTGGTCACGCAGTATCCGCAGCCGATGCATTTGTCCTCATCAATGATCGTAAATCCGGTCTCCGTTTTGGATATAGCCTCAGAGGAGCAGGCTTTTAAGCAGGCAGCATCGGCGCAATGAAAGCATTGAGCTTTCCGCATCATCCAAAGCATGGTATTGTTTTCGTACTTTTCATCGAAGGCAATATAAGTGTAGGTGTTAGGATCCAAATCTTTGGTCGACTGATAACTTTTGACCAATGATGTCTTAACAGCCGGTAACTCATTCCATTCCTTGCAGGCTGCGGAACAGGCCTTGCAGCCGGTACATTTAGAGGTGTCCACGAGAATCATTTTTTTACTCATCTGCTACGCCCTCCTTATGTTGACCAGGCAGCATTTATATTCCGGGGTGCCTGCAGTGGGATCGATGGCGCTGATGGTCAGGTTGTTGGTCGTCGGTCCGGGACTTAGGGATGCGAAGCCCCAACTCCAAGGCATACCAATGGTTTCGGAATCCTGGCCGTTGATCTTTAAGGTCTGAATTCTGTCCGTTACCAGGGCGACTACTTGAACTTTGCCACGGGCAGAAGATACTTCTACCATGTCCCCTTCTTTGACTCCGATCTTTTGGGCCAGGTTTTTGCTGATCTCGGCAAAGGGCTGCGGCATCAGCTCATTGAGCATGGGAATATTTCTCGTAATCCCGCCTGCGCAGAAATGCTCAACTAAGGCATAGGTCGTTAGTACATAAGGGAAATCTTCCTTGCTGCCATGGTTCGTAACACCAGGCAGGAAGTTCGGGATGGGCACGGTAGGATTAGAGCTTACATCCGGATGCAGACTATTGACCGTCGGACTTTCCACCGGCTCATAAAACTCCGGCAAAGGACCGTCATTACATTGACCAGCCGGCCTAACGCCAATATGGGGCAAGCCATCCGCTGCGGGTGTGGCAGGAATTCCACTGAAATATTTCGCAGTGAATAAGCGGCCTACTCCTTCAGGATTCATGCGGAAAACCTGTTTCCCTTCCGGGGTATCCGGGCCTTTGGTTTTGTCCGGCACATCGGCACCGTCATTGCCTTCCCAGGAATTCTTGGCCGCATCCCACCAAATCAGCTTGCGGTTCTCATCCAGAGGCTGACCGTTCATATCACAGGAGCCGCGATTATAAAGGATGCGGATGTTACCCGGCCAGGAGAAGCTCCAATTGCGGTATAAACCGAGCTCCGAGGGATCACTGTTATCCCGGCGGGCAGCCAGGTTGCCATTGCCTGTAACACCGGCATAAATCCAACAGCCTGACGAAGCTGAGCCGATAGGAGCTTTTAAATAATCAGCCAAGGTAGGCAGCACTTTACCGGTTGTTTCATCATAACCACTGATCTCCTGAAGAACTTTCAGCGGATCCGGTTCATGACCATAATCCCACCGGGCCTTGAGAATAGGCTCATCCTTGGGATCGGTACTGCCGGCATAAAGCTCTTTGAGTTTATGGTAGATATGGTCCAGAATATCCAGGTCGGGCTTGGCTTCCCCGGGCGGCTTCAGAGCAGCATCCTTCCACTGAATCCAGCGGCCGGAATTGGATAGCGTGCCCCCTTTTTCATAAACAAAAGCTGCGGGAAGCAGGATGACTTCTGTGTTGATTTTAGCCGGATCGACCAGGAGCTCGCCTGTGGTCGGATCCTTTTCACGCCAGAATTGGGCAGTTTCAACCTCATAAACATCGGCGATGACCAGCATATCCAGCTTTGCCAAGCCTTCACGGACGATTTGCCGGTTAGGGATGGATACCATGGAATTCGAGCCAAAATTAAGCAGCATTTTGAATTGTCCGCTATTGGCAGCTTCCCAAAGTTTTACCATGCTGTAGTTCTTGCCTGAGTTGTACTTAGGCAGGTAATTAAAGCAATAATCATTTTCTTTGGTGGCATTTTCGCCAAACCAAGCTTTGAGCTGAGAGATAATATGCCTTTCAAAAGCCGAGCCGCTGCGCACCAGATAACTGCGCAGATCCTTATCCGTATGAACCGGGGCCGGCAAGTAACCCGGCAGGTTATTAAAGAGATTGGCCATATCGGTGGAGCCTTGAACATTGGGCTCACCACGCAAGGCTTGGATGCCGCTGCCTGCTTTACCTACGTTGCCCAAAAGCAGCTGGATGATCGCGTAACTGCGGATTCCCTGAACGCCGGTGGTGTGTTGGGTCATGCCCAGTGCATAAAGAATGCTGCCTGGTCTGGTATTGCAGAAGGTATCAGCAATTTCTTTAATTTTTTCAGCAGGTATACCGCTGATATCGGCCCCTACTTCCAGAGTGTAACGGGAGAAATGCTCTTTAAGCTTGCCAAATACGCAATCAGGATCATCCAGACTTTCCGCTTTCACCGGTTTGTTTTCGGCATCAAGCTGATAAGCCCAGCTGTCAAAATTATACTTTTTGGTCTCGGGATCAAATCCGGAAAACAGTCCATCGGCAAATTTAAAGTCTTTACTGATCTTGTACAGCCCATTGGTATGGTTGAGTACATAGTCTTGATCATAGAGTTTGTTCTCTAAGATATAATTGATGATTGCATTTAAATAAGCAATATCCGCACCGGGACGAACCTGGGCAAAGATATCTGCTTGGGAGGCGGTACGGGTAAACCGTGGATCCACCACGATCACCTTGGCGCCGTTTTCTTTGGCTTTATTGATCCAACGCATAGCTATGGGATGATTCTCCGCACAGTTGCTGCCCGCAATCAGGAAGCATTTCGTGTTTTGCATATCCGTCCAGGAATTGGTCATAGCTCCGCGGCCAAATGAAGGTGACAAACTTGCCACCGTGGGAGCGTGTCATATCCGGGCCTGGTGTTCGTTATAAGGTGTTCCGATGAGCTCGGACAGTTTCTTGATCAGGTAGGATTCTTCATTATCCACTTCGGCTGAACCGAGAACGGCAATGCCATCAGCGCGGTTTACATTGTAGGCTGTACCACCAATTTCTTCCGTAGCCATCCAGGTTGTGTCACGAACTTCCTTGATCTTTGAGGCGATCTTATTAATCGCTTCATCCCAGGAAATATCCTGCCAATCGCTGGACCCGGGAGCTCTGTATCTGGGCTTTGTGACACGGTCCTTGGCATTGGCCACATGACCCAAACTGGCCCCTTTCGGACACAAGGCACCGGAATTCACCGGATTATCCGGGTCTCCATCCAGATAAACGAGTTTTTCGTCTTTAATATGAAGCAGCAAACCGCACCCGCCGGAACAGAAATGGCAGATGCTAGGAATCTTAGTTGTTCCTTCAATTCTAAGACTAAATCCCTGGGCTTGGGCGATCTGTGGATCAAAGCCAAGACCGGAAGCCAAAGCAAACAGGGATGCCCCAGAAAGCTTAAGGAACCCACGACGAGTTACTTCCATTTACTCTCCCCCTCTTATTATTACAATTGCCCCGGCTTTCGCCGAAACAAAAATTTACGTAAAACCCCTCTTTAACTGTCTTTTCTAGTGTTAAGAAAGCAGTTTTGTATGTGAATATTTTAAATAACTATCTCTTATTTAAATGTTAAAAATCACCCCTATGAATTTTAGATTTATTTTCAATAACGAAAAAATGTATTTTCTATTCTGCCATAGGACATAAGAATTGTCAAATAATTTAGACAATAAAGAAAGTGATAACTTTCAGTTACTTTCTGTTTATTCCGTAAATAATACAGATAAGCACTGAAGGCTTCAATAAGAAAAGACTCCGGAGAGTACATTTCTCCGAAGTCTTTTGCCTATTGAAGTCCTATTTCATTTTCATGATAGCTCATGGGGTAAGATGCATGATAATAGGGTTCAAACTCATGATCATCCATCATGGACTCCAGTTCCAGTTCATAATTCTGCATAGCTGCCATGGCTGCTCCCGCCAAGCCGAGCACCCGCAGAGCAGGCCGTCTCCACACCATATAGCCTATGGCAAGGCCAAGGGGAGCAGAGATACTGAATACGGTATGGTCATTGTGCTTGAGTTTAACCTGGGTTTGCCAAAGCTTGTTGAAACGATTCTTGGTGCCGCTCCACATCTTTCCCACCATCCCATTTTCAAGGGCTTTCTCTCTTTCGCAATCCGCCAACGCTTGAATCACATCCCCGTTGGACCTTAGCAAGGCACGGCGGGCTTCTTCATAGCTTAGATTTAAGCGGTCGCACAGAATATCAACTTTCTCCAGTTCCGTCCACATCTCTTCGCTCATTTAAATCATCCTTTCCGCTTGGGTTTTGTCCCACGTTGACCAAGCGGTTCCCCATACTCCAAGATCTTAAGGATTTATCTAAGGTTTGTTCGCAAAAATACTGTGAAACCTCAAGGATCTCTTTTTTGCTCCATTGGTTCCAGCGCAGCCGGTTCAATTTTTCCAGCTCTCCTTGAAGAAGCTGGCGCATTAGCCCTAGGCTTCCCCCACTGACCCATCTCCCGACGGCGGGAGAACTTCCCTGAGTTTGACATTGGCGGCAAACTACCCCACCGGCGTCCGGGCTGAATAATAACCGCTCCCCTTGGACTCTTTGCCCGCACTCGGCACATTCCACTAAACGCGGGCGATAGCCGAGATAATTCATCAGCTTCAAAGCGTAGGTACACTGAACCAAAGCCGGATCACAGCTTTCCACGAGAAATAAACTGGAAAAGGTGAGGGTAAACAGTTCCGGATGAGGTTGTCCGGGAAGAGTTGCCAGATCAAGAAGCTCTGCCATTGCCGTAGCCGCCATGCTCATATCTAAGTCCGTCCATAAATGGGGAAAGCTCTCCTTGGGGCTGACCTGGTTGACAGTATCCAGTGACTTACCTTTATGTAATAGGTATTCTGCATAGGTAAACAGCTGGGCTCCTGCTCTTTGACGGCTTTTCGGTTTACGCACCCCTTTGGCAATAGCTTGGATTTTCCCGTATTCTCTTGAAAATAAAGTGAGTAAACGGTCTGATTCTCCATACTCCCGGCTTCGAATCACCAAAGCATCGGCGTGGTAAACTCCCACATCTTCACCTCATAGTCTTTGTAAATATCCCGTTCTTATACCGTGATTATTTGCACGCCGGAACTCGTTCCCAGGCGATCAGCTCCGGCCTCCACCATCTGTAAAGCCGTCTCACGGGAACGTATTCCTCCCGAAGCCTTCACTTTGACGGATTGACCCACCCAGGCTTTCAGATTGCGTACATCTTCCACTGTAGCTCCGCCGCCGGCAAAGCCTGTGGACGTTTTGATATAGTCCGCTCCCGATGCCTTGACGATCTCTGCCGCCTTTTGCTTCTCCTCTTCAGTAAGCAAAGAGGTCTCAATGATGACCTTGATCGTGACACCACAGCAATGAGCTGCTTCCACAGCACGTGTTATATCTTTCGCCACAGCTTCCCAATTGCCCGATTTCGCCCAGCCTATATTGATCACGATATCCACTTCCCGGGCACCATGTGCTTTAGCGGCAAAAATTTCCTGAACTTTAATCTCCGTCATGGTCGCTCCCAAAGGAAAGCCGATCACGGTGGCTACTCCCACACCGCTGCCGTGTAAAAGCTTGGCGGCAGTGCAGATATAGGCCGGATTAATACAGACTGTGGCAAATTTGTGCTGCTTGGCTTCATGGCATAGATTCACGATATCTTTTTCCGTAGCCTCCGGTTTGAGAAGTGTATGATCGATCATGCCTGCTAAGTTCATTGTTCTCATCCTTTCTAACTCCGATCCGAATATCCGAATTCCCGGAGACTTCTTCCCCGATTGCGCCAATCTTTCTCAACCTTGACAAAGAGCTCCAAAAAGACCTTGCTGCCCAACAGGGTCTCAATATCCTGGCGGGCCAAACGACCGATTTCTTTGAGAAGACTTCCCCCATGACCGATGATAATGCCTTTTTGGGAGTCCCGTTCCACTACAATAAGGGCGCGGACCTTGATCAGGGTTTTCTTTTCTTCCACACTCTCCACAACGACGGCAATAGAATGAGGGACTTCATCCCGGGTAAGCTGAAGCACCTTTTCCCTCACCAGCTCCGCCATAATAAAGCGTTCCGGCTGATCCGTGACTTCATCCTCGGGGTAATACATAGGCCCTTGAGGCATTTCTTTGAAAATCACCTTCAGCAATTCATCCTTATTCTCTCCGGTTTTAGCTGAAATAGGAAGAATCGCCAGAAAATTTTTTAAAGCAGAGTAGTCCTTAATAAGCTTTAATAATTTATCTTTTTCAATAAGATCAATTTTATTCAGCAGAAGAATACAGGGAGTCTTTACGTGCTTGAGATTTTCTAATATGTATTCCTCGCCGGCACCAAACTCAGCGGTCGTATCCACCATATACAGGATAAGATCCACTTCCCGAAGGGATTCCAAAGCCGAATCCACCATAAACTCGCCCAGCTTGTGCTTAGGCTTATGAATTCCCGGCGTATCCAGAAAAACAATCTGCCCTCTTTCCTCGGTCAGTATACAATGAATCTTATTCCGGGTGGTCTGAGGTTTATCGGACATGATTAAAATCTTTTGCCCTAAAAGTTGGTTAAGTAATGTAGATTTTCCGGCATTAGGACGGCCAACCACTGTGACAAATCCCGAGCGAAAATCTCTATTAGGTTCAGAACCGTGCAAATTTGCTCACTTCCTTAATGTTTAATCGTTATGACTGCTTTGGTATCTATGTTATAGGGATAGGCTGCAAAGGTAGTTGAAAATCCGGTCATTCTGAATTTTACTAAGCTAGCTTCGCAAATTTCGCAAAGGGCAATTTTTAACGGACTAGCCCTGTTTGAATAAGAAAACCCGCCTCGCCCGAAGATATTGTCTTCATACTTTGTTTGCCTTAACCCCATGCTCGTAAATGAGGCAAAGGCGCTGGTTGCACTTATGCTTGCAAAGTTATCCAGCGCCAGCCTATACTTTCTGACCGTTTTAGAAAAATTCCAGCCAAGGCCTAACCTAAGAATTCAGGGCCAAAGGAATCGGGAAGCAAAACGCTCAAGCGGGTCATCTTAGTTTGCCCCTTGCCATTGACTAAAATAACCAGGCAATCCTGGGAAAACTCCCGCAACACCTGGCGGCAGGCACCGCAGGGCGAAGGAAAGGCATCCGTGGGCACTGCCACTGCCACCGCCTTCAAGCGGCGCTCTCCATGATAGGCACTGTGGAAAACAGCATTGCGCTCCGCGCAGATAGTTAAGCCATAGCTGGCGTTCTCCACATTACATCCGGCGATGATGCGCCCGGATTCCCAAAGGGTAGCAGCTCCTACCGGATAGTTGGAATAGGGGACATAGGCGCTTTGATAGGCTTTCTGGGCCCGGCGGATTAGTTCTTCGATTAGCTCTGGAGAAATTTGTTCTGGTGAGTCCATAGCGGCTCCTTTCGTTTGCGGGGTTCTTGGGGCTTAGTCCTGAATCTTGGATTTTGTGCGTAAAGCTACGGCTTACAGGGCTTTTTCAAAGTCATGTTTGCTGGTCTTCTTAAGCTCTGCTGTCCAGCTTTCCTGGAGCTTTCTCCCAGCAGCCGACTCTACCGCTTAAGCGGCGTCGGTAAAGGCGGAAAAAGCCGCTCAGGCAAAGCTTCCTGCCCCGCATTCCCACAACGCCCCACTCGCTCAGGCCCGAAAAGCAGCCCAAGGATTTTGCCTTACGGTAGGAAGCGACTTTAAGCGAGCGGAAACAAAACTTCGCGAAAAGCACACAGCGGAGTCGAGTTGGAAACAGGACGTTTCCAACCCGCCATTGAGCAGGAGCGATTTGGCGGGGCACCTTTCGGAGCGGAGGGCTTGAGCGGTAGTTTTGTCCGCGCAGCTTATGGAGCGACCGATGTAAAGCAAAATCCTGGAGACATCCGGCGACTCCCGACGACATCCGGAGCCTTCTGGAAACTCCGCCTCCGAAGGCCTTTTTCAACTCAGCCCAAGCAGACCGGCTAAACGCGGCCCAAAAATCACGACCCCGACAGCAACCGCTATGATCGCCGTGATCAAAACCGCCCCGGCCGCTACGTCCTTAGCCAAGCCGGCCTGTGGGTTGAAGTTTGGTTCAGCTAAATCTACGGCAAGCTCCACCGCCGTATTAAAAGCTTCTGCTGCCATGACACTGCCCATGGTCAGCAGCAAAATCACCCATTCCCAGCGCTCCAGTCTCAGCCAAGCAGCAATGAGCAGAACTAATGCGGCGGTGCATAAGTGGAAGCGAAAATGTCTCTGGGTTTTGCAGTTATAGAGAATTCCCTGAAAAGCATCGCCAAAGCTTTCCCAGTTGGAAGGTTTTTTATGATATTGTCCCATAGTCATCTTCCTTTACCTTAACGCAAAAGACCGATTTGACTCATTACCTCTTCTTCTTGCCGGCGCATTTCCTCTTTATCCTCTTCTTCCATATGATCATAGCCCAGAAGGTGGAGAGTTCCATGGACCGCTAAATAGACCAGTTCCCGTTCAAAGGAGTGGCCATAATCAATAGCCTGAGCTCTGGCCCGCTCCACTGAAATAATTATATCACCAAGCAGATGGTCCTCGTAATCCAGGATGTCCGGTTCATCCGACCTTTCCTCCTGCAGGGCAAAGGACAACACATCGGTTGGCCGATCCACGCCACGATAATCTCGATTCAGTTCATGGATTCTGGCATCATCCACTAAGGTCAGGCTGACCTCAGCCTCCTCGGACTCTGCGGATAAATGGACGGCCTTGGCAATTCCCTGCTCTAAAAGCCCTGTAAGTGATCCACGCTCATTTTCAGGAATGGAGTCTTCTTCCCAATTAATATCCAAATACATCGGTGCGGAACCGCCTAAACGGCTCCTCACCCCCTTCCATTACGAATTATCCGCTTTTTCCGTCTTGGATTCTCCTTTTGCTTCCGCGGATTCTCCTTCCGCAGCAAGCTCCTCTTGCTCCATCTCCCGGACATCCTCAATCTTCCCCGGTTCCGGCAGCTGTTTGGTATGCATATCGGGGTACTCTACCCGGGAATGAAAGATGCCGCTCAAAATTCGGACAAAAGCGGTGGCAATTTTATCTAAATCCTGGAAGGTCAAATTACACTGACTAAGCTGATCATCATTAAGCTTGTCCTTGATGATTTTACGAACCAAGCCTTCAACACGCCCTGGCGTGGGCTGTTTCATAGCACGAACTGCCGCTTCCACACTATCTGCCAGAAGGACCAGGGCGGCCTCTTTGGTCTGGGGTTTAGGCCCTTCATAGTGGAAGGCTTCTTCGGGGACATTAGCGTTATCTTCCATAGCTTTATGGTAGAAGAAGCTGACGACACTATCCCCATGGTGTTGGGCAATAATGTCCTGGAGGACCTGAGGCAGATTTTCTTCCTTGGCCATCTCCAGCCCGTCTTTTATATGGGAGGTGATGATCAAGGCGCTGAGAGTGGGAGCTATTTTATCATGAGGATTATCTTGAGCGAACTGATTCTCAATAAAGAAATAAGGCCTCTTCAGTTTGCCGATGTCGTGATATAGGGCCCCTACCCGAACCAGGATGGCATTGGCCTGTACCTCTTCTGCCGCTGCTTCCGCCAGGTTGCCCACCAGCACACTGTGGTGATAAGTACCCGGCGCCTCCATCAAAAGCCGCTTCAGCAAGGGGCGGTTAGGATTGGAGAGTTCCAATAAGCGTACTGCCGAGGTAATTCCAAAACCAGTCTCAAACCAATGAAGAGTTCCCACCGCAAGAACTGAGGAAAAAATCCCGTTCACAATCCCTAAACCGATGCTGATCAGCCAGGCAGAGATACCCATTCCTGAGATTAAAGCAATACAGCTGGCCGTAAGCACATTGAATGCTGCAATATAAAGTCCCGCCCGGGCCAAATCGGATCGCTGGCTTAATAGGGAGACACTATGAACACCAATAAAGCCGCCAAACAAGGCGATCAGAGCAATCAGCCAACCTGAATGGGTAGACATAGTGGGATCAGCCAATAAACCCACAAATACAGACAAAAGTGCCGCCGAAAAATAAGCTATCTCCACATCCACCAGAATGGCGATGGTCATAGTAGCCCAGGCCACAGGGATCAAGATACCGGTCATGGCATTATATTCGGCATCCCCCAGATTCAGGGAGATGACCGCTTTCCCCATAGCAAGGACCAGGAACATCATTAAAGCAATGAGCAGCAATTTTTTAGATATATCGGAAACGTTTTTCCGGTATTGATGAGCATAAAATGTCATAGTAACGATACTGGCTAAGACAATCAAGGCGATACCGGCAACAGAACGCCAAGGAGACTGGTTCTCAACCAGTCCGTAGCCCACCAGAACCTGCATGATTTTCTCGTCAACAATTTCTCCCGGTCCGACGATCTTTTGATTGGCTTTATAACGCTGCGATTCCATGAGTACCGAAGCCCGTGCGTTCTGCCTTAATTTCTCTGTAGCCTCTGTATCTTCCAGCAAGGTGGGCTGAGTGATTTTAGCATCCACGAACTCGTTGAGAAAAGCCTTGAACTCGTCCGGGAAAGAGGCTTCATTAATATCCTGCTTAATCTTTTGGCGTAAGGCAGGGACATCTTGAGGTGTGTGGGCACCTGTCTCCTTACCGCGGGCATTCACTAAAATAACTTCCGTGGCTTTCTGCTCTTTTTCTTCCAATAAATCCAGGGAGGAATCCAACAGGCCTTCCAGTGCTTCCTGGGGCAGAACATTAAAAGGAGCAACTTGACGCAGTTTTTTCAGCACATCTGCCTTATCTTCATCACTGGCTATTGCTTCCTCCAAAGCAGTAAAAGCCGTGCTCAAATCCCGGGAAATGCTGGTCAGATACTCTTCATCCTGGGTATAAACCGGCTTAACCGCCTCCGCCGCCGCTTCTTGATCCTGGTAATACTTTTTTAAATCCTCAATATTCTTTTCATAAGGAGCCGTCACAAGCTGAGGGCTGGGATCACCCAACTTCAGGTGAAGTTTGGAGACAAAGAGTCCTGAAGACAGAATACTTGTGAACAGCACAAAACACACCACCAGTACCTGGATATGCCGCCAAGTGGTGCTTATATCAGAAAAAAGCTTTAAGGAGCCTAATCTACGAATGTTCAAACGCATCCTTCTTTCACTGACCTGGTTCTGAAGTTTCTTCAGCCTTTTCATAAGCCTGAATAATTTTTTGAACGAGAGGATTGCGTACTACATCGGCAGCAGTAAAGTAATGAAAAGAAATATCCGGTAGGCCTTTGAGAATATTTTGGACTTCTTTTAAACCGGAATAATGGCCCCGGGGCAAATCCACCTGAGTCACATCTCCTGTAACCACGGCATGGGACCCATACCCCAGGCGGGTCAGGAACATCTTCATCTGCTCAGGAGTGGTGTTCTGAGCTTCGTCCAAAATCATAAAAGAATCATCCAGAGTACGGCCCCGCATATAGGCTAAAGGAGCAATCTCAATGGTCCCCTTTTCAACATAGCGCTGTGTCGTCTCCGGCCCCAGCAAGTCATAAAGAGCATCATAGAGAGGCCTTAAATAAGGATCCACCTTTTCCTGCAGATCTCCTGGCAAAAAACCGAGCTTTTCCCCCGCCTCAACTGCCGGCCGGGTCAGTACAATACGGTTAATCTCTTTAGCCCGCAGAGCCAATACGGCCATCACTACAGCTAAATAGGTCTTTCCTGTACCTGCCGGTCCGATGCCGAAGACAATGGAATGATTCTCTAAGGCTTCAAGGTACTTTGCCTGGCCCAATGTCTTCGCCTTAATGGGGCGCCCCCTGTGAGTGGTGGCAATAACCTTGGCGAGAGCATCAGCCATGCCTTGACCATGACCTTCTTCCACTTGGGAGATAACATAAGCAACGCCTGCGGGAGTCAAAAGGTGCCCTTGCCGAACCATGTCCAACAGCTCCTTAACCACAGCTTCCGTCTTGTCAACCTCATCGACACTTCCGGTAATGGTCATTTCTTCCCCCCGCACCACCAGCCGTGTCCCCAAGTGTTTCTCCAACATCTTCAAATGAGCATCTTCCGTCCCAAGCAAGTTCATTGCTTCAGTGGCATCCTGCAAATAGACCTTTGCTTCTTTCGTCAATTTTTCGCCCCCTGGTGCTAAAACTCCTACACGAATTATTCCTCCGGGTAAACCGCTAAATCCTCATACGACTCTACTTCAATGCGCACGCGCTCACCGTCAGCCTGTTCCAAGACACGAACCTTTTCCTCCAGAATACGAGCTCCCGGGGAAATCGTCTCATGGACTTCCGCCCGTGCCAATTCCTCTGCGGCCTGGCGAGCTTCCATTTCATTTCGTTCAATCTGCTTCTTCTGCAGTTCATTATACTGCACAGATACTATTTCGACAGGAAGTCGCCAATTCCTCCATAAGGTTACCCCATGATATTGAACTTCCTCTTTGACCAAATTAAAAGGCGATTCCGGTGTTGTTACCATTATGACTCGTGCACCGAATTTTATACCCCAGCCTTTGGCAACATTTCCACTCTCAATGATCCGTTCCTCATCATAAGGCACCACAGCTTCGGCACTGTACCAGACCCTCCCGCGTACAAAGCCTTTAGCAGCGGGAACTATTTCAGGAATATAATCCTTTTGTTGCAGCTGGCGGTCCGTTCGCGGTCTGGCGCTGGGATTGTGGATAGCTCTTGGTGCTTGAATCAGGACCTGCCCCGGCTTGACAATTTCCCCTTCATGAACCAGCGGAGTCCCTTGGATGACCATAACCTGCTGAACCAATCCAGCCTTGCTGGCCACTAAATTCCCAGCTTCACCCGGAACCTGAGGACGGACTTTTTGCACTACTTTAATCTCCACACGAGTGCCATGTTTGCTGATACCGACCCAGGCGGCATCCGGGAATTCCTCAACCAATAGTTTGGAAACTTCATTTAAATCCACGGAATCCTGCCGCGTCCACGTCTTGAGCCCATGTTTTTCGGCGCTGTCAAAAATCTCCTGACTGGAAATCGTCGTATTCCCCGACACGGAAATAGAAAGAATCATCTGGGACAAGACAGCCAGTGCCACACCGATAATCATAATCCCAGCCAATAAGAACTTCCGCCGCCACCAGCGTGCGGCTACAAAAGGCCATCCGTATTTTGCCACGATGCGCACTCGGGTATGAGTCAGGCGGGCAGGCCGCTTTAAGCGGCGGAAGTCCTGAATCTTCACTTGGGCTCTTACGCCTTTTTCTGAGCGCTGGGTTTTATAGAATACAATGCCCTGGCGTATTCCCTCATTAATAAATCGAGGCAGCTGATTTCCCCGGGCCACAAAAAGAACACGCCCTTGCAGAAACTCTCGGAACCTAGCAATCATTTGGAGTCCCCTCCTCTATAGTATACAAAAACTCAACCTTGCGCATAGGCTAAAGCTGTAAATTGTCCGACAATCCATAGCTCTGTTGCCAATACTGTCTTAAGCACAAGTTCCTTGCCGGTAATCGTTAACTGGCCTTCCGTTGTATGTAAAAGAATCTCTTCTGGCGTAAATTCAACGATTTCCAAGTAGTTTTCCACAAGAACTTCCTGACGGCCGGTAACAGTAATACGCGGCCCGTTTCCAGCAACATCCGGGGGAAAATCCAGCGCTTCCCCTACATTTTTGGTGAGTTTATCCAACATAAATAACCTCCTCCCTTCTAAAACCATGTTTATGAAGGAAGGAGGTTAAATAGTCCAAGCTTGAAGGACAAAGCAGGCAAAAGATCTTACGGATTATGTCCTGATTCTACATCTGTTCATTTTAACTGAAGCAGAACCTTCAGCAGCTCATCCGGTGAAGGAGGGCAGCCCGGAATCTTGATATCCACAGGTAACACTTCTCCCACACCATTATGGGCTGCATAAGCCTCTTTAAACATTCCCCCATCCAGGGCACAATCCCCTACGGCAATGATCCTTTTGGGGTTGGGGGTCCCTTCATAGGTTGCCAGCGCAGCCTGAATCAGATGAGTGGACATGGGGCCGGTGCACATCAGAATATCCGCGTGGCGCGGAGAAGCCACAAAATCCAACCCAAAGCGCTGCAGGTCATAGATAGGGTTGAGAAGGGCAGACATTTCCCAATCACACCCGTTGCAGGAACCGCAATCCAGGTGCCGAATATGCCAGGATTGACGGAGGGAACGGAGGTGGGCCTCGCCCTGCTCCAATCGTTTTTCACTTAACCGACCCATCTTCAAGCTTCGTTTCAGCAAATTCCACATGAGCTTTTCCTCCCTTCCTAACGGTCACAACAGCTGTAGCATAGCTCAAAGCTCTTATTAATCAACGGGAAATCCGGAACAATGTTCCCCTGCACAGCCAAGGGAACTGCAGCCCAATTGGCATAGGAGGCTGAACGAATCCGGCAGCGATAAATCTTCCCCTCATCATCCAGCATCAGCCAGATAACATCCGTTCCCCGGGGAGATTCGGCACAACCCCAGGCGAAAGAATAGGGCTGGGGTGAAAAAGGTTCTGAACCGTTAAGAGCAGAACCGCCCTGCTCCACTGTATCCTGTAAAAAATCTCCCTCAAGAAGTTCAGCAAGTAAGGCAAAACTTTGTTTCACTTCCCGCACCCGAACCATCAGCCGGCTCCAGACATCCCCTTCCTGCTCCACCTGAGGCTCCACCTTCAGCTCCTCATACAAAAGATGAGCATGGCGCTCCCTCCAGTCCTGGGAGATTCCTGAGGCACGAGCCGCCGGACCGGTGACTCCCAGGTCCAGGGCACTTTGCTTGCTTAGAACTCCGGTGGTTATCGCTCTCTGGCGAAACCCGTCATGCTCCAGAATCAGGGGGAGCCACTCTTCAAAATCCTGCTCCAGCTCAGCCAACCTTCTCTGCAGGTATGCCCTTTCCTCCCGCTGGGGGATCTTCTTGACTCCACCGGGGGTGATGTTTCCCCGCAGGAAACGGTGCCCGAATAACTGATGATTGAGACGCTGGAGCTGCTCTTTATTCTGCAAAGCATTCCCATTGCCCAAGGCAAAGCCCACTCCGGCGCAGAGGTTGCCGATATCCCCCACGTGATTATAAAGCCTTTCCAGCTCAGCCAGCACAGTCCGCCAGCCCAATATCCAGCGGGGAACCTGCATCCCCTTAAGCTTCTCCACCGCTTCACAATAGGCCAGGGCATGACTGACCGCACACACTCCACACACCCGCTCCACAATTTTTAATCCTTCTTCAAGATCCTTGCCTTCCAGAAGCTTCTCAATCCCTTTGTGAGTATAAAAAAGCTGGGCATCAAGATGCAGAACCGTTTCCCCAATGGTTTGAAAGCGGAAATGACCCGGTTCAATGATCCCGGCATGAATAGGCCCTACCGGAATCTCGAAGGTCCCTTCACCTTCAGCTTCAGTAAATGAAAGGGGCTGAGGATTGAAGGAGACTTCTTTCAGTGCCTCCCCTGGGCATTCGCCGCCTATAGAGACGGGGGTCTCAGGACAAGGTTTCCGCAAAGGATAAAAGCCTTCAGCCCAGCCTGGATGAAGAACGAGAGGGCGCGGATCAGGATGCCCATCAGGGTGAAGCCCCAGCAGATCCCTTACCTCACGTTCCGGCCAGTTCAGAGCCGGACAAAGAAGGGTTAAGGAAGGAAAGCTCTTCTCAATTCCCCGGGCTCCTAAAGTAAGGGTGAAATCACCGGGGAATTGGAGGAGCAGATAGATCACAAAACCATGACCTAAGCTGCGTTCATCATTTCCTACATGGGTCATCAGCAAAGGACGGCTTGGAACCTTCAGCCAGAGCTGCTCCATGACCTCAGGCAGGCAAGCAGGCTTCAGCCAAACCAGTCCTTCATTTTTTGTCCAGAGACCAAAGGAAAAATCCTCCGGTTGCTTAAGTACCCGCTCTTCAAAATAATTGCGTAAGCTTGCCGAACTCTCCATACTCCCCACCCCTTCCCAGAATCAATTCCACAACCTGATTTAAGGCCTGGTTAAGAGGTTCCGGAACGAACACTCCCAACATCAGGACCAGAATCATGGGAACAGCTAACCAAAGCACTTCCTTGCCTTCCCCTTTATCTCTCTTATCTTTCAAGCAGCGTTCACCCGGTGTGCCAAACAGCATCCCCAAAAAGTGATAAAGGAACCCCGCAAAAATAACCGCTAAAAATAAAGCCGTTAGAAAACCTAAGATCGGGTGATGATTCTGGAAGAATCCGGCCATGATGCTGATTTCAGAACGGAAGGTTCCAAAGGGCGGCATCCCCGTAATAGCCAGCAAACCCATAAACAGAATCCCACCCGTATAAGGCCATAAGCTCATAACACCTCGAATCTTGGGGATCTGGCGAGTACCCATCATCTGCACCACACGGCCAACAACCACAAAGAGATTGGCCTTTGTCAAGGCATGAAGAATGAGATGAAAACAGGCCCCCCACACAGCAAGAGGAGTGCCCAGTCCCAAGCCCAAAGCGATAATCCCCATATGCTCCACACTGGAGTAAGCCAGGAGGCGTTTAATGTCTTTTTGCAAAAGAATAAAAGCCATCATAGCACCAAGAGAGATTAATCCAAAGACAAGCAGCAGCTTTCCGGAAAAATCCGGGCCCAGACCTGTTTGGCGGACCAGGATATGCCAGCGCAGAATGGCATATAGAGCACAGTTAAGCAAAACCCCGGATAATAAGGCACTGACCGGAGAAGGGGCTTGACTATGGGCATCCGGCAGCCAGGGGTGCATAGGAACAAAGCCAACCTTAGCCCCATATCCGATAAAAGCAAAAATACAGCCCAACTTGACTAAGGCCGGATCCAATTGGGGGGCCATTCCCACCAGAAGTCTCCAGTCCAGAGCAGCCAGGCTATAGCCATTGATCCTCCCTGATGCTGCATAGAGAATCATCGTTCCCAACAAAGCAAAGCTGATGCCCACCGTACAAAGAACGATATATTTCCAGGCGGCTTCAACAGCGGTTTTTTCCCGATAAAAGCCCACCAGGAGAGCCGTCGCCAACGTCGTCCCTTCTATGCCTACCCACAAGAGTCCCAAGTTGGGAGTACTGACCACCCAAAGCATGGTACCGATAAACATCCAGACCCAGAAGTAATACCGGGGCAGCCGGCTTTGGGGGACCTTCCCTGCTGCTACCTCATGCTCCATATAAGAAAAGGAATACACAATCACATAAGCGGCAATCACCACAATCACACCGAGAAGCAAGGCACTCAAAGCATCCCAGGAAAAAAATCCTCCCCAAATGCTTTGCGGGCCCTGGCAGAACACCCGCAGAATCATTTCCCCAGCCAAGCCAAGCAGAGCTATGAGAGCAAAACTATTGAACAGCCTCAATACCCGGCTGCTTGCGGAGATCAACATACAAAAAGCTGCCAGAATGGCAACAACTATAAACATTCAGCTTTCCTACCCTTTCAAAGAATTAAGCCGCTCAACATTCAGCGAGTCAAACTTCAGAATCATCCGCTGGGCCAGGACCCCTAAAATCAAAACCCCGATTAAAACATCGAAGATCACCCCTACTTCTACTAAAAGAGGCATACCGCTGGTGAGCAGGAAGCCCGCTAAGAAGATTCCATTATCAATCAAGAGAATTCCCACCACCTGAACCAAGGCTACTTTGCGAATCACCATAAGCAGCAGCCCGTAAAAAAGCAAGGCAAAAGCAATGGCCAGACCATTACGCAGTGCAGGCTCCACTAAGGAGAGCAGTGGTTGAGTTATGGCATAGGCCAGGATGGTTAAGGCCGCTGCCGCCACCAGGGAAGAGGTTCGGTGCAGAAACACTTCTCCTACCCATTGGGTGTGGGATAGATCGGCGGTACGTTTTAGCACCCAGGGAATTACTCCTCCTTTAATCAATAAGGAAAGGAGAGCAATGGCAAGGATCTCCCACTCGGATTCCTTTACTCCTTCCAGGAAAATCAGCGCCGAGAGAAATACTGCCTGCCAAGTCCAACCCATCAGCGCTTTCTTCAGTTTGACACAACCGACGATATAGAGACCGAGGGCCAAAAGAGCAAAGATCACCAGCTGTTGAAGATTTTCCAACGTTCCTTCCATGTCATATCCCCCCTTTCGTAATCCAAAGAGTTAATAGAGCCAAGACAGCCGCGGCCAAACCCATAGCCAGGACATTGGGAATCCGAAAAAGCCTGACCTTAACATTAATGCTCTCCAGGGTAGCAAAAAAAGTACCCAGTAAAGCGAGAAAACCGCTCTGGAGAATTCCGTGGCTAAGCAACATACCAAAAGAAATTCCCTCGCTCCAGCTGTTCATAACCTGGATATTCACAGGTAAAATCAAGCAAGCCAGCAGTTGCAGCAAAAGCAATTGCTTCAACTGTTCCGCCCAAGTCAGAAAACCTAAAGAGGGGCCCGAGTAATCCAAGAGCATTCCTTCGTGAATCATCGTCAATTCCAGATGGGTATCGGGGTTATCGACCGGAATCCTCCCCAGCTCGGCGATGACGATCACAAAAAGAGCGAACAAGGCAAGAATCCGGGGCGTTTCAAAGATGGATAGCCCTTGCAGCGCAGCGCTCATTCCCACGAGCGAAGTCGTCTCTGTCATCAGGGCCAGGACGGCCAGGCTCAGAATAAATCCAGGTTCCACTAAAGCTGCTACGAAAACCTCACGACTGCTTCCCATACCACCAAAGGTTCCCCCCGCATCCAGGCCGGCAAGAGCCAGAAAGAACCGGGCCAGGCCAAGGCTTGCCGCCAGCCAAAACATAGAGCCCGAGGAGTGGATGGGTGCCCATCCCCAGGGACCGGGAACAACAAAACTGGCAAGGATAGTACTTCCTAAAACAAGGGAGGGTGTAACCAGAAAGATCCAGGAAGCATGCTCTGAGACAACCTCTTCTTTCCTCATGTACTTCCAAAGATCCCGATAAGGCTGGAAAAGAGACGGTCCCTGGCGCATCTGCCAAAAGGCTTTTACTTTTTTTATCCATCCTTGCAGCAAAGGCGCAGCCAGCAAAAATATCAACAAGTGCAGCATGGAAAAGAAGATTATTCCACCATTCCATTCTCCAAAATTCAACATCCGCTTTCCCCCTCACATAGTCCAAATCAACACAACCACTAAGGTGATCAGAATATAAGCTAAATAGGTGTGAATACTGCCGGTTTGCAGGATGCGAATTCGTTCCGCACACCGCAAAAGCAACTTCATGGCAGGCCGATAGAACACTTCCTCCGCCATCTCACGGGTTCGGCCACGATAGTGCAGGGACTGTAACACATAAGGGGTTTCCCCAAACTTCTTATCGATGATGGGGCGAAAGGCCAAAACCTTTTTCATAGCTATCCGCAAAGGCATAGTTATCCCTAAGCCCGTGTATTGCATACGAGGGGTTAGGGGCACACCACAATTCCAGGTCCCTGCTACTCTCTTGCGCTTTCTTGCGGATAACTGATAGAGTGTCACTGAAAAAAGGCCTAACAGCAAGATGTAAGGGGTGATCAGGTTAAAGAAATCTGCCCAAAGCGGCAGAGCTAAACTGTCGGTGAGTGGAGAATCGCTTGTATCTTTCAACACGTGAATGGGGACACTTATTAGTTTCCAAAGGCCTTGAGGATACAGCGTTGCCAGGAGGGTCAGCATCATGGCCATTGCCATAGATACCGTCTGAGGCCAAGGCAGCTCCTGAGCATTTGCAGCATTTGCCGACCGAGCCTGCCCCAGGAAGGCTCCGGCAAACCACTTCACCATAGTTGCCAGAGCTAAGGCAGAAATAAACGCCAAAGCTGCCAGGCTCAAGGGCAGGGCCAGCTTGAACAGTCCCCCTTCCACTTGAACGGAAGTCTTCCATAAGGCGTGAAATAGCAACCATTCCCCCCAAAAACCTCCCAAGGGTGGAAGCGCGGAAAGCCCCACAGCGCCAACCATTGCCCACAAGCCCGTCCTGGGCATTTTCTTAAGTAAACCACCCATTTGGTCAAGTCTTTTTGTATGTGTTGCCTGGATGATATTTCCCGCGGCCATAAACAAGCCGGACTTAAAAAGGAGATGATGAATCCCATGCCAGAAGAAAGCAGCCAGGGCAAGGACCACTAGGTCCGAATAGCCCAGGGTCCGGGCAATCATGGCCGTTCCTAAAGCCATCGTAAGAATACCCATATTCTCTACTGTGGAATAAGCCAACAAACGCTTTACATCCTGTTCTACACAAGCATAGAGAATTCCGATAAAAGCAGAGAGCACTCCGAGTGCCAGCATTAACCCGCCCCACCAAAGTTCCATGGGGGCCAGGGTCAACCACACCCATCTCATCATCATATAGAGAGCAATTTTAACCATCACCCCGGACATTAATGCGGACACTGGAGAAGGGGCAACGGGATGAGCGTAGGGAAGCCAGATATGAAAAGGCACCAACCCCGCCTTCGTACCAAAACCAATCAGAAAGCATAGAAAAAGACCGTTCTTTTCCCCCGGACTTAAAGTCGGGGTTATGGCAGCCCAATCCCCATAGAGAAAACTTCCGGTCTTACTGTAAAGATAGAGAACTGCCGCAATCAAAAAAACCGTTCCCACATGGGTCATGACAAAATAAATGAACGCCGCCCGACGATTGGAGCTCTCTTCGTGTTCATATATCACCAGCAAGAACGAAAAAAGGGACATGAGTTCCCAAAGAAAAAGAAAATAGAAGCCATTGTTGACGATTAAAACTCCAGCCATACTCCCCAGAAAAGCTGCCCAGGATAAGGAAAAGGAGAGGAGAGAACGCTTCCCCTCATAATCTTTCATATAGCCCAGACCATAGAGAGATGCAATACCTTGCCCAAGCAAGAGCACTAAAAGGAAGAAGGCTGTCAATCCATCGCAAGAAAAGCCTTCCCCATGCCATTGCCCTGAAAAGTTGTCCATATGGAAATTCCAACCCAGAAAGAGAATGCCCAGGATTGCTATCATTAAGGATAGACCCATGGTTCCTACCCGAATACCCCGCTCTATGTTTATCATCACAACCTCATTCCTTCCAGCATAAAAATAATTGTACTACAACACAAACAACTTCTAAGGTTGGACAAGTTGCCTATAAGTAATTGTTATATAACACGCACCTCCTAATCTTACCCCTTTTCCATCTCAACACACAAGTAGCGAAAGCTTGCATTTTCCTGCTTATTCCCCCTGATCCATAGCTCCTGGGTAATTGAGTCGTCATTCCACTCCCTAGCCTTCTAAATCAAGCTTAAACCCGCAAATTCAATTTTATTGCGCAAAAAACACACCCAAAAACTTGGGTGTGCTTTCCGCCTATTCAGATGACTCATTAATATCGGGCAAAGAGCTCTGCCATTACCTGGTGTCCCGCCAGATTAGGATGAATATGGTCGGAGCTGAGCAGCAGCATTTCCTGGCCGCTAAATGCCTTGGCAACCGGCACCACAACTCCTCCACATTGTCTGGCCATTTGCGTGACACTATGATTGGCCTGTTTGAGCAAAGTATAAGCAAAAAGATTGGTTTGCTTATCCATAGGGGGTAAGGGATTATAGATACTGGCTATCTTGAGCATGGTTAATGAATTAACCCTTCTTATCTTATCCCCCAATAACATAAGATTTTGTTGGAAATCCCGCAAAGTCAGCTCAGGGTTGACCCATTGGCCTAAAGCTAAACCCTTGCCAAGGGCGAGCAGATCGTTTGAGCCAATGGTCACCGTAATGACTCTGGCCTGCAGAATTAAACGCTGTACATGGGGCTGTTCGACCATAGCAACCAGTTGGCCGCTTGTCAGACCATTAACCCCCAGATTCTCATAGCCTAGATTCGGAAAGCAGGACAACAAGGTTGAATAATACAGGGTAGCAAACGAACAATTGAGCCCCACCCCATAACCTGTCGTTAACGAGTCACCTAAGGCCAGATAGATACCATGCATAGGGCTTGCTACCACCTTTCAATGTGCTCCTTACATAAATTATGCACCAAGCACCCGATATGGTAATCAATTACTCCTGAGCCACGTTCACCCAGTCTGTTGCCACAAGCTCTGCCAATTCCGCGACGGTCAGCTTTACAGCCGCATCAGGAGCGCCGGCAGCCGGATAGACTACAGAGTACTCCTTTAATGATTGATCCAAATAAACGGGAATTTCCTGGCTTAAGCCAAAAGGACAGACCCCTCCCACCGGATGCCCGGTCATCGCCAATACCTGATCAACCGCAGGCATTTTGGGCTTCCCTTTGAAGGTATCCTTAAACTTCCGGTTATCCAGCCTCTTATCCCCGGCCATGAGCACCATGACAAAATCATCATGAACCTGGAGCAGAAGAGACTTGGCAATTTCCCCCGGGGTAACACCCAAGGATTCGGCAGCCTTGGCAACCGTACTGATATCTTTAAACTTCAGAATAGGTACCTTCATTTCCTTACTATGAAAAAATTCCTTCACCATTTCAACTGACATAATGACCTCCTTAACATGTTAAAAGCCTGATTGCTAAACTATGCAATCAGGCTTTTAGTGAGCTAAGATCCTAGAAGTTCACGCACGATCTGGTTAACCAGTTTGCCGTCAGCGCGTCCTTTTGTCTTCGGAGTAATTTTGCCCATGACTTTCCCCAAATCTTTCGGTCCTTGAGCACCGACTTCGGTAATCGTCTCTTGGGCTAACTGGCGTATCTCCCCTTCAGAAAGCTGCTGAGGAAGGTATTCCATGAGAACGGAGATTTCCTTTTCCAGGGCTTTCACTGTATCGGGGCGATTCGCCTTAGAAAACTCTTCGATCGAATCACGACGCATTTTAACTTCTTTAGCTAAGACTTCGATGACTTGCTCATCGTTAAATTCAACTTGCTTATCTATTTCAGCATTTTTAATGGCGGCCCGAGCCATGCGGATGACGGAAAGTCTAACCTTCCCCTCCTCTTTGGCCTTCATGGCAACCTTCATATCCTCAACGAGGCGTTCTTTCAGGGACAATTCAGTGCAACTCCTTATTTGAACTTACGTTTACGCGCAGCTTCGGATTTTTTCTTCCGCTTAACACTAGGCTTTTCATAATGCTCATGTTTACGAGCCTCTGATAATACGCCTGCACGCTGACAAGTACGCTTGAACCGGCGGAGTGCGCTATCCAGGGATTCGTTTTTACCGACTTTAATTTCGCTCATTATCTTATCCCTCCCTCCACTGGATCATGTACAGATATACTAGATAATTATACTGGATGAGATGGACTGCGTCAAGTTCTGAAAGCTTTTCAACAGATTTTTACACCCAAAGGCTGTCCGCCAATCACGTGAAAATGCAAATGCTTCACCACCTGACCTCCATCGTCACCACAATTGTTGACCACACGATAACCTGAATCAGCGATACCCGACTCTTGTGCCAGTTTTTTAGCCACCACCAAAATGTGCCCTAATAAAGCTTCATCCGCAACGTCGATGTCATTGAGGCTTTCCCTATGTTTTTTAGGAATCACAAGCAGATGTACCGGGGCTACAGGATTAATATCCTTAAAAGCCAACACATGCTCATCCTCGAAAACAACCTGACTGGGAATCTCTTTATTGATTATTTTGCAAAAGATGCACTCCGACATAAAAACCCTCCCTCTATATTATATGCAAAAATCCCGCTGTTCGCTAATCTTCAGAGAAACTTGAAGCCCAATGAATAGGATGGATGAGGAAATAAAATGGTCCTTTATTATCCTCTAATTGCAGATAGGGGAACGGTTCCCAGATACCGCCCACATCACTGGCATAAGTGAACTTTTCGATGATCGCTCCATAAGCTGTTCCGATAAGGCCATAATCCAAAGGATTTTCTCCTTCCATAACAGCCTGAAAATTGGTAAGTTTCAGCTGCCTGTTCTCTTCCGCTCCATGGGAGGCGATGGTATAGATATCCCCATGGAGTCGTTCGAATTCAGCTATTTCAAATTTCAGGCGTCTCCTCAGCTCCTGCCGGACAGCGGGAGTTACCTCATCGGCTGATTTTAAGCCCATCTCCTGAGCGTAGAAAGCCAACGTCTCATAATGCAGCCCCACTTCATGACCCATGGCCTTTACTTTCCGGATCACTTCCGGATCAGCAGTGCGCCACCGGAAATAGTAGGTGCTTTTGACTCCCCGGGTCTGTTCTATTTCCGCCATTTTTAAGGCATAATCCGCCACTTCATCCACATCATGCCTTAGAATAAGGGTTTTATCCGTTATTGGAACATGGTTATAGTAATCCATTACTCTTATGGGAGTATAACCGAGCCGAAGAATCTCGTCCAGGTAATCCTGATAATGATGTTCATCCACCGGCAAGGTGACCTGTTTATCCTTGGGATACTCATTGGTCAGCTTCAAATGCCGGATAGAGCCCATATATCCGGGAGGTTTAGCTACGATTTCATATTTTCCGGGAAAAAGGCGCTTATTCAAGGGCGATTTCCCCACATAACTGCCATTGATATAGATGGGGATTTTCCGGCTCCGGTCGGTATCGATATGAAGCTTTATACTGTCCCCAGTCTTTTCGATGGTCATTTCGCCCTTGGCTTTATTCCAGGTTGCAACTTTCCCGCCGGATTCAACCATAGTTATGAAAGGGGGAATGGTATGCCGGTTGAATACCAGATGGGGCGCGGGAAAGGTCACTGGGGGCATCATCAAAAAAGCGCCCAGGCCCAGTAAGATAACGAGAACTAAAACCAAACCTGTAATTTTCCACCCTGTTGGCTTAAAAAACCGTTCTTTTGCAGAAGGGCTGTCTTTTTTCATGTGGTTTTCCCCCCATAAAGTTGGCTACCCTATAAAGTTATCCATTAACCCGCACATGGTTTTTTTCCAGTACGCACTCTACCAATTCGCCGCCTTCCCAGGGTTTTCCTTCACGGGGAGGCAAGTGCACCTGAATATAGTTCCCTGTATGACCTGCCGCTACTCCTTCCGGACTGACCCGCTCGATCAAGACTTCCACCCTCTGCCCGATAAATCTGCGGACATAGTCTTCCTGGCTCTCTCTGGCCACTTCCAGGAGAGCTTTGACACGTTCCTCTTTGATTTTGTTGGGGATCTGCTCAGGATACTTGGCAGCAGGAGTTCCTTCGCGCTTGGAATAAGGAAAGACATGAATTCCGGAAAAACCGCAGGAACGAACTGTCTCCAGCGTCTCCTGAAAATTTTGCTCCGTCTCCCCCGGAAAACCAACGATCACGTCCGTGGTAATGGCAATCCCCGGCTGCAGGCTCGTTAAGCGTTGAATGAGCTCTTTGAACTCCTTTACAGTATAAGGTCTTTTCATGCGAGTTAAAATGGCATCGCTGCCGCATTGCAAAGGAATATGCAGGTGGGGGCAGACCGCGGGATAATTGATGATCACATCGATCAGTTCAGGGGTAAATTCCATAGGTTCAATAGAACTCAAGCGCAAACGGTGCAGCCCTTTAATCTGAGCAAGCGCCTTGACCAGCCGGGCCAAATCCCAATCCTCTCCCAGATCCTCTCCATAAGACCCTGTATGAATTCCTGTCAACACGATCTCTTTATACCCTGCCGCAACCAGCTTTTCCGCCTCTGTGACGGCATTCTCAGGGATTCTGCTTCTGACCGGTCCCCGGGCATAAGGGATAATGCAATAGGTGCAAAATTGATTACACCCCTCCTGGATTTTTAAGGTCGCCCTTGTCCTGCTTTCCTCTTCGATCAAGGGCAGTTCTTCAAAGGTTTTCGCATCCCAGATGGTGCGGACGCTGCTCTTGGGCTGCTGTTCCTTTTTCACCTGATCAATCAGTTCCAGGATCTTTCCCCGATCCTGGGTTCCTAAGACCAGATCGACTCCCGCAATTCCGAGGATTTCTCCCGGGGCGGTCTGAGCATAACACCCCATAACCACCACGAAAGCGTCAGGATGAGCCTTGACCATACGCCGGATGGTTTGCCGGGACTTAGCACCCCCGGTATTGGTCACGGTGCATGTATTGACCACCACCACATCCGCCTTCTCTGTGGAAGACACCACATGATAGCCGTTATTTCGAAACAGCTGCCCTAAGGCCTCACTCTCGGTCTGATTCACTTTGCACCCAAGGGTAACAAAACACACCGACGCTGGATTTTTTTGCTGTAATGTACTCATAGTCACCCCCGCAGATAGTTTTTAGGCCTGAAGGCAGACGGATTAAGGGTTCAGCCCAAATCACCATAATGCCCTAACACCAAGGTCAGAGCGGCAAGGGCCGCCGTCTCCGCCCGGAGAATGCGCGGGCCTAAGGAGATGCTTTGGGCGTTGAGGTGCTCCTGAGCCCAAAGAACTTCCCCTTCCTCGAAGCCCCCTTCCGGGCCGATGATCAGTGCTATCGGCTCTTGTGAACTGAAGTCCTTCAGCACCGAGGAGAGGGTCCTGGTTTTCTCGTTTTCATAAGGAATTAGCCACTGGGTAGTTGGCGGAAGCAGAGCTTTAAGCCCCTGCCAATCGGTTACGGAAAAGATCTGCGGTTCCCGGACCCGGTGGGATTGCTTAGCCGCCTCGCCGGAGATCTTTTGCCAGCGTTCCACCCGGTCTGCAGCCTTGCTCCCTTCCAGCTTCATCACAGCCCGTTTGGTGCGCAGGGGGATTAAACCCGCCATTCCCAATTCCGTTCCCTTTTGGATGACCCACTCCATCTTTTCCCCTTTCGAGAGGCCGGCTGCCAGATAAATCCGGGTAACCGCTTCTACTTCCGGGTAATCCTGCTCCAGGATGCCGCAGGTTACGCTTTGCTCTTCTATTTTATTAACGACTGCCTTGTACTCCGCCCCCGTGTTGTCAAAACCGATGATCCGGTCACCCACCGCAAGACGCAGGACCCGGACAAGATGTTCTCTTTCCGGTCCCTTAAGCCAGAAGACATGGTTCCCCAGTTCGGAGATTTTAAAGCGATGCACGTTGCCACCTCGCCCGCAAGAGGACCCAGCCTGAATCTTCCTTCTTCTCCAGAACTTCCAAACCATGCTCGCCCAATCCTGCTTCCACATCGGAAGAACGGTGTCCGATAATCCCCGAAGCGAGGAACTCTCCATCCTCTTTCATGATGCGCTTTAAGTCAGGGATCAGCATCAGAATAACATCGGCAATGATATTGGCCACCACTAAATCGGCCTGTCCCTGCAGCACTGTTCCTAGATCTCCTTGCCGGACACTGATCCGGTCTGCTACCTGATTGAGCTCCACGTTCTCCTGGGCTACTTTTACGGCAACGGAGTCCAAATCGATGGCCTCCACCTGAGCGCCTAATTTTGCTGCTGCGATAGCCAGAATCCCTGAGCCTGTTCCCAGATCAAAGATCCGCATATCCGGCTTCACCGTCTCCTCCAGGGTCTCCAAACACAAGGAGGTGGTGGCATGAGTTCCCGTACCAAAAGCCATCCCAGGATCCAGCTCCAGGATAATGTCCTCAGGCAGAGGGGTTACTTCTTCCCAAGAGGGTTTGATCAAAAAATGCCGGCCAATGCGCACGGGCTTAAAATAAGCTTTCCAAGAGGTAGCCCAATCTTCTTCCTGCACAGTCAGGCCTTTCACCTGGAGAACCCACTCCGGAAAGCGCTGAAGCAATTCCTTCAGCCCTTCGTCAAGCTGACGGAGCTTAGGCTGGAGTTCGTGATCTTCACAGATATATCCTTTGACCACAGAAGTTCCGGTCAAGGCAATCTCGCCAAAATCATGGTAATCCCAATTCCCGGATTCCACATAACTTTGGAGAAGCTCCGGATCTTCCACACTCACCCCAGGACAGCCCAGTTGATAAAAAAGATCGGCAACAGCTTCCTCTCCTGCCGATGAAACAGTTACCGCAATTTCACGCCAATTCATGCTTCAGTGCTCCTTTTTGAATCAGGGGGACAGGTCCCATTTTTCAGTTTTCAGGACGACTATGAATCAAGGGACCTGTCCCTTTGATTCCCCCTGATTCGCCCTACAGATCTATAGCGTCCCGGATATTTTCTTTGACCTTCTCGAAGAAGGATTTTTTGCCCATCTGCTGCTGATCGCTGGTGACTTCCCCGAACTCACGCAGCAGCTCCTTTTGGCGGTCGGTGAGTTTAGTCGGAGTGGCCACAACTACTCTCACATGCTGATCCCCTCTCCCGTTGCCGCGGCGGTAAGGAATACCATGACCCCTCAGCCGGAACACCGTAGCAGTCTGGGTGCCTTCGGGTATCTTCATTTTGACTTTGCCATCCAAGGTGGGAACATCGAGCTCCGACCCGAGGGCGGCCTGTACAAAGGTTATGGGAATCTCGCAATAGACGTCGTTCCCTTCTCTTTCAAAGAATTTATGGGCTTTCACATTGAGGACCACATAAAGGTCTCCTGATGGGCCTCCCCGCAGCCCTGCTTCCCCATTGCCGCTGAAACGAAGGTTAAGGCCATCCTCCGACCCTGGGGGGACAGTGACTTTAATGGTTTTGACCTTCCGTGTGGTTCCCTTGCCACTGCATTCCTTACATGGAGAAGATATAAATTGACCTGAGCCATTGCAGGCAGGGCAAGTTCTTGCTGTTTGAATCGCGCCAAAAGGAGTCCGTTGGGTAGCTTTAACCTGCCCTGTTCCGTGACATTGGGAACAGGTGGTAGGATGGGTGCCGGGGGCTGAACCGGAGCCATGGCATTCCGTGCAGGTTTCTTGACGGGGAACCTGAATCTCTTTCTCGGTACCAAAGGCAGCCTCTTCAAAAGTAATGGTTAAGTCATAGCGAAGGTCATTCCCCCGGGTAGGACCCTGCCGCCGCTGACCACCGCCACCGCCACCGCCGAAAAACATATCGAAGATATCCCCAAAGCCGCCGAAATCTCCGCCGAACCCGCCAAAACCTTGTTGGTTGGGATCGAAGGCGGAATGGCCCATTTGATCGTAGCGGGCACGTTTTTCAGTATCGCTTAAAACATCATAGGCTTCAGTTGCCTCTTTGAATTTTTCTTCCGCGTCTTTATCTCCCGGGTTCACATCAGGATGATATTGGCGGGCCAGTTTTCGATAGGCCTTTTTGATTTCTTGTTCGTCTGCGCTTTTAGAGACACCAAGTACTTCATAATAATCCCGTTTCATGTTATTCCTCCATCACTCCTGATTCTCCCTCCTGAAGCCTTATCAGCCTTCAGCACATGATGATTGGGCACAGGGGAAAACCCCTGTACCCAATTCTTTCCTTCACTCTGATTATTTTTGATCCTTATCTACTTCAGTATATTCGGCATCCACCACATTGTCATCCCCTTGAGCGCCGCCCGCTCCGGGGTCTGCTCCCATGTCCGGTCCCGGTGCTGCTCCGCCGGTTTGCTGATACATCTTCTCGATGATGGGATAGAGGACCTTGGTTACCCCTTCGGTCTTTTCTTTGATCAGCTCGATATTTTCCCCGGTGGCTGCGGTCTTTAATTCTTCAAGGGCTTTCTTGATGGGCTCTGCTTCATTGTCGGGGATCTTGCCTTCAAAATCCTTCAGGGTCTTTTCGGTTTGGTAGACCATAGAGTCCGCTTGGTTCTTAGCGTCAATCAATTCTTTGCGCTTTTTATCTTCATCGGCATGAGCTTCAGCATCTTTTTTCATCTTCTCGATTTCTTCCTGGCTTAAGCCTGTGGAAGCGGTAATGGTGACCTTTTGTTCATTACCTGTAGCCATATCCTTAGCGGAAACATGGACGATACCATTGGCATCAATATCGAACTTCACTTCGATTTGAGGGATGCCACGGGGAGCGGGGGGGATTCCGGAAAGTTGGAACCGGCCTAAGGTTTTGTTATAGGCCGCCATTTCACGCTCTCCTTGGAGGACGTGGATATCCACAGAAGTTTGGCTGTCCGCCGCAGTAGAGAAAACCTGGCTCTTCGTGGTAGGAACGGTGGTATTGCGATCGATAATCCGGGTAAAGACGCCACCCAGGGTTTCAATACCCAAGGACAGGGGAGTAACGTCCACGAGAATAATATCCTTCACTTCCCCGGCCAGAACTCCGCCTTGAATGGCAGCACCCAGAGCTACCACTTCATCCGGATTGACACCTTTATGGGGCTCCTTGCCGCTCAGCTTTTTGATAGCTTCCTGTACGGCAGGAATCCGGGTGGATCCGCCTACGAGAATGACTTGATTCACTTCGTTCCAAGAGAGTTTGGCATCGGCTAAAGCCTGACGGGTAGGTCCAAGGGTAGCCTCGACCAGATCCGCGGTCAATTCCTCAAATTTAGCCCGGGTAATATTCATATCCAAGTGAGCCGGTCCCTCGCCAGTCATGGTGATAAAGGGCAGATTCACATTGGTGGTGCTCACTCCGGAAAGCTCCACTTTGGCTTTCTCGGCTGCTTCTTTCAAGCGTTGGAGGGCAACACGGTCTTTGGCCAAATCCACACCTTGATCTTTTTTAAACTCAGCTACCATATAGTCAATCAGGCGTTGATCAAAGTCGTCCCCACCCAGTTTATTGTTGCCGCTGGTGGCTTTAACCTCAACCATACCCTGGGAAAGCTCCAGCAGGGATACGTCGAAGGTTCCTCCCCCTAAGTCAAAGACCAGAACGGTTTGATCCTCTTGCTTGTCTAAACCATAGGCCAAAGCCGCCGCTGTAGGCTCGTTGATAATCCGCTTAACATCCAGACCGGCGATGGTTCCCGCATCTTTGGTAGCCTGCCGCTGGGCATCGGTGAAATAAGCCGGTACGGTAATGACGGCCTCTGTGACCGTCTGTCCCAGATAAGCTTCGGCATCTGCTTTCAGCTTTTGCAGAATCATTGCGGAAATCTCCTGGGGAGAATAGCTCTTATCGTCAATTTTCACTTTGTAATCTGTTCCCATATGTCTCTTAATGGAGATGACGGTCTTATCCGGATTAGAAACCGCCTGACGCTTAGCCACTTGACCGGCCAAGCGCTCTCCGGTCTTGGAAAAACCAACTACAGAAGGAGTCGTCCGATTCCCTTCCGCATTGGTGATAACGACAGCCTCGCCGCCTTCCATAACTGCCACACAAGAGTTGGTGGTTCCTAAGTCAATGCCAATCACTTTACCCATGTTCACTATTTCCTCCTTATTGCACCTAGCGGGACACTTTGACCATGCTAGGACGTATTACTTTTTCTTTAAGATAATAACCTTTTTGAAGCTCCTCCACCACGGTGTTCTCCGGATAGTCTTCTGAATCCACCTGAAGGACGGCTTCATGTAGGTTGGGATCGAAAGGCTGCCCCACGGCTTCAATCGCCGCCAATCCTTCCTTGGCAAGAATGCCTTGCAGTTGTTTGAAAATCATCTCTACTCCTTGGGAAAAGGACTTCATATCTTGAGTGGTTTTGGAAGCTTCCACTGCCCGTTCAAAATTGTCCAATACAGGCAGCAACCCTTCTACAACACGCTCTGAGGCATATTTGGCGAAATCCTCCTTCTCCTTTTGGGTCCGTTTGCGATAGTTGTCAAACTCAGCCTGCAAGCGCTGAAGATGAGTATAATATTCCTCTGCCTGGTTCTTGGTCTGGTCAAGTTCTGCCTGAAGAGTGAGTATTTTTTCTTCTAAAGAAACATCCTGCTCCGGAGAAGATTCATTCCCCACTTCTTCCTCTTGGACAGCTTCGCTAAGGATTTCTTCAACAGTATCGGTCAAATTTTCCTTTGACTCTTGAGTATTTTTAGTTTCCCATTCGGTCTGACCCGATGGGGGGGTTTTCCCGCCCCAGTTCACCATTATTGAAACCACCTCTCCTAATTCCTTCGTCGCACAGTAAGCAGCTCTGTGAGCGTTCTTGTCATGTAATCCACCATAGACATAGCCTTCCCATAATCCATACGGGTAGGTCCAATCAAGCCGATCGTTCCCAAAGGCTCTCCATCAATCCAATAGGTCCCGGTAATAATACTGCAGTCCCGAAGTTCCTTCAGTTTATTTTCCCCACCGATGGTCACCGCCAAACCTTCTTTCTGAGGATGCAATACTTTGATGATCTGGGCTCCCTCTTCAAAAATCTGGAAGAGGTTTCTGATCTTTTCCACATCCCGGAATTCAGGTTGGTTCAACATGTTCAGAGTTCCACCCAGGTAGACTTTACTGGACTCTTCAGGGCTATTGCTCAGAACGGCGGAAAGAAGCTCTAAGGCATTGTCAATCAGGAAGCGTTGACGAGTCAGTTCGCTGTATATCTCGTGAAGCATATCCCGTTTCACTTCTTCCATAGAATGCCCGCGCATCTTATGGTTAAATACGTTGGCAATTCTCTGAAGCTCCTCGGCTGTTACATTTTCCCCAATCTCGACAATCTGATTCTCCACCACGCCATTTTCCTTGACGACCACCATGATGGCTTTGCCGGGTTCATAAGGCAGGAAGTGCATCTGATTAAAGGCGCTCTTTCCCTTGTCCGGCCCGATGACGATACTGGTCAAATGGGTGAGTTCAGAAAGGAGCTTGCTGGAATGGGCAATGACCGTCTGAATCTCCGCAATTCTTTTCGTGGTCTCTTTTTCAATAACATCCTTGACGTCATCGGCAATACTGGATTTCTCCAAGAGACAGTCCACATAATACCGATAACCCGCATCCGAGGGAATGCGGCCTGCTGAAGTATGGGGCTGCTCAATAAGACCCAACTCTTCCATATCGGACATTTCGTTACGAATGGTGGCCGGCGAGATGCCTAAATCAAATTTCCGGGCGATGGTTCGTGAACCGACAGGCTCAGCAGTACTGATATAATCCTGTACGATAGCCCGCAGGATTTTCTTTTTTCGCTCGTCCATCTGCATACACATAACCGCCTTTCCACCCTCGTTTTCCTCTTGTTAGCACTCGACCTTAATGAGTGCTAACGATTTATGATATTATAGTACCTCTCACTATTTATATTGTCAAGTAGCAGACAAGGTAAAAAAATGGTTTGGACGGCATTATCTTCTTCAGCTTTTTGGATGGAATTTCACGGGTAAAATTTCGATAGCCGGAGAAATTGAATTTAAATTCAATTTCTCCAGCTATCGGAACAAAAGAGATTGTGCACTTCCCGAGGAATCGGGTTCAGCAAGGTGGGAATCTTCACCCCCCTAATACTCCTTTAATGATCAGCCTGTGAGTCGGGTTGATCATGGGGTGACAGGTAATGAGGGTTATTTCGCTGATATCCTTATTGCTGTTAAGAACGTAGGTTTCCGTGGGGTCAACATATAATTTTTGGGTTACGGTGTAGGTATAGGTAGTCTTCCCATCGGTTACTTCCAGCCGGTCTCCCGGATTGACTTCCTCCAGCCTGTTGAATTGCCGGCCATAAGTATGGCTTCGATGACCGGCTATGGCGTAATTGCCCGGCTCACCCATGTTCCCGGTGTTCTCCATATGAGCTACCGATAGATCCAGGTTTGCTTCGGTTACACCTTTGAGGATGGGCAGCTCAAGGCCGATCTTCTCGATCTTGAGCATTCCTTCCATCGTGTCGTGTATATAATCTTGTCTGTCTTTTTCTTCCGGAGTGATGAACTCTTCCGGCAAATCACCCGGCGACTCTTTCGCCGGGCTGCTTTCTTCAGCATCCTGATCAGGGGCCGGGTCAGCGGCTCGTTCTCCTTGATCCACAGCGGCAAGGGCTGCTTGCCATTCGCTGACCAGCTTTTTCTGCAGATAGGTGCTGTGCATTTCCGCTGCCTTGGGATAGGCCAGCAGAGTGAGTCCTGCCACGATGAAGATGATGGAGCTAATTTTCTTCGACATTTTTCTACCTGCCTAAAATTTTGTAGAAAGAGGCAGAGTCTCTGCTCTGCCTCTTAACCGTCTATGCCGTTCTTCTTCTCCCTAAGTAAAGTCCCAGAGCGATGAACAGCATTCCCAAAGTGTAATATCCTGAATTGCCGTTTTCACCGGTCTTCGGCAAGGTCCCTTTGCCGTCCGCCGGGGTTTCTCCTGTACCTTGATTACCCCCTGCTTCCGGTGTCCCTGTCGCCTGTCTATCGGACGGGTCGGTGGGTGTTTTTGCAGGATGTTGTGGTTCTACCGGTTTTTGGGTATCTATCGGCTTTTCAGGAATTTCCGGCGTTTCTGTTCCCGGGGTAGCTGGTGTTTGCCCAGGCACTGCCGGTTTTGTGTTATCCTCGGTCGGTGTTGGTGTAATGTCTCCGCCGCCACTTCCACCGCCACTGCTGCCACCGTCGCCGTCTCCACCAGAATCAAGAGGCTGCATGACGAAATCATGTTTGACTACATCAAAGTCAACAGAAATCGTGGGGCTGGTATAAGTGTTATAACCGGTCTTGGTGCCTTTGATATAATAATCTGCTTCTGAGAAGACCATCCAGGCGTAGTTTCCATGATCTTTTACACTTGGATGCTCATTAAATACGGTTGTGGAGGCACTCCGCTGAGGATTTTCATTGTCGTTGGGCGCAAAGCCCGGCAGTATAGGCAGAATTACCTTGGTATGAGGTGTTCTTCCCTCAGCTTTATTTCTGGGAGTATCTGCATAAAATAATTCTACATACACATCTCCCAATATCTTACCGGTCTCACTGTCCGTAATTGTACCGTAGGGGTCGATCAGCTCCTCGTGAATGCTGATTTGTCCGTCAGTGTTAAGCTGAACGACGATTTTACCCATGATCAGCTCTTGGCCCTCTACTTCCATGGTCATCACAAATTCATAGGTTTGACCTTTGGACAATTCCTCGATGGTGAAGACACCGGTTTTCGAATCTACCTCAGCTTCTTTGCCGCCAACGCCTTCCGCGGTTACTTGCTTGAGCACGATTTTTTCATCGGTGCCCCGGCCGGCGATCCGCTCCCTGCCGTCCTTATCCCTGGTGATGATGACTCCTGTAAAGGTTTCCTGGGCCGGGAATTCTTCGTCACCCTGATCGGCGTTCACTTCGCCGGCTTCCGCTTTTTGCTTAAAGCTGACATCGACCGGTTCGCCGTTGATGATGATAGATTTGGTGATTTCAACGTCATATACGGTATCCCCTTTCGGAATAGGGACCCGATATTTGCCGTCGGGGCCGGTGATACACTCCCCTCTGAAGTCTATGATGCCGTCGCCGTCGAAGTCTTTCGTGACCACGACTTTGGCTCCCGCAATGGGCTTACCTGTCTGGTTGTCTGTGACAACCCCGGTAATAGCCGACGGTTCAAAGATGATATAGATGGTGTCCGTAGCGTAAAGCCCTTTTTCCGGATCCGCCACGGTTGCTATCACCGGAACCTTCTGGGGGTCAATTCCTTCGATTTTCTCAGAGCGGTAAAGGATTTGAGCTTCCCCATTAGCGTCGGTCACCCCTGTTTGCTTGCCCACCTGAGGGTTCCGGGGGTCGCCCAGAAAGGTGCCCAAAGGCGCTTCAAACACTACTTCCACACCGGCTACCGGGTTGCCCTTGTCATCGGTAACCCGAGTGGTTAGCACCGTCTCGGATTTGCCGTCACCAACGATGGTGGAAGGATCAGCCTTGAGATCGATGGCATACTCCACCTTGCCGATAAAGGTGTTGGTGATAGTGAGGCCATCCGGGGAAACTGTCTTGGCATAAACCGGCGGGACCTCCACTTCATCTACGGTATAGGTATACGCTCTGCCTGTATTATCCGTTGTATCCAGACCGTTCCAGGTGTGGCTGAGCTGACCATTGACCAGTTCTACCGGCTCCCCTTGCTTTACTCCGTTGCGATAGAGCTGGAGCTGGATCGAGGGCTTGATACTTGGCCCGCCCTCCCAGATTTTGCTGCCGGTAATGGCTGTCTTGGGTGAGCCATAGGTGTTGGTAATAGTGAGTCCGTCCGAGGAGATGGATTTGCCGTAGTTGGGCGGAGTCTTAACTTCGTCGATGCGATATCGGTAATCATTACCATCAGAATCCGTCTTATCCAAGTGGGTCCAGGTATGGATCCACGAGGGCGTCTCTGAGCCATTCAAAGTGACAGGCGATCCTAAAGGTAGGTTATTTCTATATAGCTGTAATTGAATCTCCGGTTTGACTGCCGGCCCACCCTGCCAGACTTTGGTTCCAGTGATCTCAAGCCGGCTGTTAGTAAAAGAAGCTGTCTGCGTAGTATCTGCCACAATGTTGCCGGTCTCATTTGTGCTGATCGTAGAGTAACCGTCGCCGGAGTAGTCTGCCTCAGTCACTGTATAAGCTGCCTCCTTGGGCAAACCCACGATAGTAATGCTCTGTCCATGAGCGAGGGAAAAATCATCTCCAGTTTTAATGGTTCCACCAGGTACTCCATGCCCTATATAAGCATAGGTGCCGGCTGCGCCATCCAGCGTCAGCGTAAAATTAAATGCCTTTGTGGTATCGGCATCATTGCCAGCCACAACTTTGTTGATCTTCAGGTTCCCAACCGTACCTGTCTGAAAGTTTTGGATGGTGATTACGGCGGTCTGCGTTCCTGTTTTTCCATCAATAGAAGAGACAATTCCCCCGCCGCTGGTCGTAAACATCAGGGAATGATCTACATTTTCCAGGGTATATCCAGAACTATCAGGCACCTTTGTTTCTCGGAGAATATATTCTCCGTCGGGTATGACCTTAAGCTTAAGGGTGCCGTCGCTGCCGGTGACGCCTTTTTTGATGACCGTAGTGCCATCCTTAGCGTATAGCGTGAATTCAACACCCGGAAAAGGGACACTCCCTTCCTTGGTCTTCGTTATACTTATCGAACCATTCCTTAGCAAGCTGGCACTGCCGTCTTGGGCCGTAATAGAGTAACTCTTGCCTGTATTTTCTTGCCCCACACTGTTTTCACCAAGCAAGGACACTTTGTTCGTAACGCTTCCCGGCTCGCCTGTGACATCGGTGATATAGCTGAATCTGTACGCCTTTGCTTTGTTGGGGATGATAAAGCTCAGCACCCGATTCCCATTATCGTAGCTCACATTCGTCCCTAACCTAAGCTCAACGGGGTCTCCAAGTGTATACCTTCCGTCTGCCTGGAGAGTCATCTCGTTGGCCGTAATATTTCCCTCAAGCACCAGTTTCCCGCTGGAGTCCATACGCAGATCAATACCAAGCGGCAATTTATCTTCCAGTCTCTCGCCGGGTTGCTCAAGGTCGTAGGGTTTGTAATCCACTGTCCAGCGCACTTCACCTGCTTTTATCAGCTCCCAGGCTTTCCCCAGGATCTCGCTGGTGATGGTTATATTTTGGGTGCTCGTCACGCCGCTAGTCCATCTCTCGGTTTTTAAAGCTACGCTATTCGTTATCGTTTCTGTATCATTCTTAGAAAAATACTCCGCTACAGTTGCACTGGTGGGTTTTGACTTGACCAGTATTACATATGGTTGAGCCAGCGAGGTAAATTCAAAGGTTGCTGTGCGCCCGTTAAAGCTAGCATTAAGGCCCGTGACCGTATCCGGCGTGATATCTTCAGCGTCAACGAGTTTGTCGGATTTCTTGATGCCTTCAAAAATCAGGTACTTTGAACCTTCGACTATATCAACAAACTCCCATCCCTCGGGCAGGGTGTCGGTAAGGGTTGCCTTTCCCAGCGGTTCCCCTGCCGCGTTTGTCGTATTGGTCAAATCGATGCCATCGGCGTTGACGCTTAAGCGGAAAATCGCCGACTTATCCTGATAGTCAAAGCTCTCTGTCGCTGTCGTGGTATTATGGGCATTTACGCCGGTCGCCGGATTGGATATCGCGGCCCGCTTTAGCATGCCCTTGAGAAGCATATTGTTCTTGTAATTTACGCTTCCGGTAGCAGCGTTCACCTTTGTGGTGCCGCTGAATAGTGTCGCTGTGTTCTGCACGGTAGGCGTCTTATTCCCGGCGAATATATCCGGATCTACAACCTGGCTGTTAAAGCTGAAGGTGTTCACGCTGGTCGTAGACAAGCCTGTGATTTCCAGCAAATCGGCAACCTGTACGTCGCCCTGCGTAATAGGAATCACGTTCATCGTAAACGGTGATCCGGAAAAATTGTCTGCATATTTCTGGCCAAAGCGCGGTGTCAGATTAGCATGAGCAATGCCTTCGGGAATCCCGCTAACATTTGAGAGGTCAATACTTTTCCCATAAACAAGAAGATCATATACTTTCATATCGGGAATCTCTTGCTTTTTTGTATCTACAGTGACGGTCCAGCGAATTTTCTGGTTCGCAGCATCCACCACACCATATTTTGACATGGCGTTGTACCCAATCGTCACACCAACATTGCCCGAACCGGGGCCGGAACCAGTTACGCCGGTCCATCTGATACTAGCAGAGTTAGTGTATGTTTTTTCGCCAGTCGTATAATCATCATTGGGAACCTCAGTTACGATAGTAAGCAGAATCTCAGAGTTGATGTCGCCAATGCTATATTCGCCGGCTCCATCGGGTGTAATGATTTTCTCTCCAACCCATTCTGAGCCATTCCAAGTCTGCCATTTAGCAGATTGGAGCTCTAAATCGCCCTGCAATTTATCGGTTATGACAACACCCTTTAAATCTGCCCCCATGTGGTTGGCAGTAATCGTCCAAGTTATTGTACGATCTTTCGGGTCGTAAGTGCCACTGCTTCCAGCGTCGCTTGACACGCCTTTTTTCTCAATCCACTTTGGTGTAAATTCGACAGACGACTGACCGCTGCCCATCATCTTCTCATCTTTGTCGCGAAGTTCGGCTTTGTTGACTACTGTTTGCTTGCTGTTAGCCTGATACTTACCGTCGGGTATTTTTGTTTTAAACTCGATGATTCGGGGACTGGCTGAACCTTCGGTAGGGAAAATGTAACTCAGCTTTTTATCCTCTAAAGTAGGAGCCTTACCCTCTGAGCCCACTTTAAAAGTGCCTTCCATATAGTCGCCGACACTGGTCAAATCATCAAAGAACTGATACCCAGCTAAGTCAACATCTGTGCCACCCTGTGTCGCGCTGATATTGGCCGTCCATGTAATGCTTTGGTCCGCCAGGTCCGCAGTACCCGTTTTTGTAACATTATACTCAATGGGCACAGCAGGGACGTTCACCGTATATGGCTTTCCCAGTATTGTTACTGTATGATCCCCCGCACCGCCGCTGCTGCTACTGGCGTCATATTGAAACTCGGCATGGAACTTACAAGTTACAGAATGGACATCCCCATTAAAAACTTCTTCTTCTCCGTCAAAATCGACCTTGGCAGTCACCATCTTTGTCACGGAGTCCGCTTCAAAAGATACGTAGCCTACTAGCGTCCCACTTTCCGCTTTTAATTCAATAGAAGATCCCGAAATCAACTCAAATGCATCGCCCAGTTCAAATATAATCCAATCACCCTTTTTAACTGGATTTACGGGTGTTGGATCATCGCCTTCAACCGGCACACCAAATGAAATCTCTACCTTGATCGGCCTGGTGCTCATTATGGTGCCGCTTTCGGCGATAGATTTCCCATCCTGTGTGATCGTCTCCTTGAGATTGGTAAGTACGGATTTGTTAATTTCCATACCGCTGCCTCGTACTCCCATCAGCCCCCTGATCTTACCCACAAGGCCGGGGTTCTTCACCGCTCCGGGAACAATGATGGTGCCTGTGAAGGTTTGGATCGCATATTCTACGGGGACTTGAATCTCCTCGGGTGCCGCGGGTTCCACTGTTTCAGGTTCAGCAGGCGCTGCTGCCGCTGCCTCCGCTGATTCTTCCCGCTCTGTCGTCACTTCCACCGATGCTGCGGGTTCAGCTGGTGTTGCCGGTGCTCCGGGAGCTTCTCCTTCTGGGGATTCTGCCGGGGCTTCAGGATTCGGGGCGCTCTCCGGAGCGGTGCCTCCCTCAGCCATCTCCGGCCCGGATTCCTCCACCATTACCGGTCCCTCTGATTCTGCCGGGTCCGGGTCCACTTCCTTCTGCTCCAGGCCGGCGTAAAGCTCCTGGTCGATGGTAACGGTCAATGCTCCTGCTGTGGAAATATGATAGCTGCCCAGCACTGTGCCGTCCGCCGCCCTGAGTTCGGAGGCTACTGCTTCGTTCAGAGTAAATCCTCCCGTATAGGAATACACTGTTACCGGATCGTCCGGATCAAGAGTAAGTTCCCAGTCCAGATAGGCTGTGCCCTCAGCAATGTTTTCGTCCATTATGCGAAAACTTTCCCCGCCGGTTGCGGCGAAGGCCGGTGCTATCGGTCCCACTGCCTGCATAAGCATGGCCAGAATAACCAGAACAGCTATCCTAACTTTACTTTTGCTTTTGCGAAAAAACACATATAGTTCCTCCTTTCAAATATTTAGCTGCTTTTACTAAAACATTTCCTTAGCTATATCACCCACTCTCTTATTGAAACTCTTAGAATTAGACAGTCATTACTAAATTATATAAAATCTTTCCTTACAAAAAACTTACTTGCTAGATATAACAAAACCGCGTTAATGCCTTGTTAATTCAGCATGAACACGGTTCTTCAATAATAATTGTTAATTTAAATTCACTATATAGTTTAAGTAATCAGCTTGCATCATTTCCAATCTAAATTTCCTCAGCAAGGGCCTTATTAAGAAGTCTGTCAATACGTCGCTTAAGACGTTGATCCAGCTTCATTTCCTGTAAGTCTTCCAGCTTTTCCACAAGCTCTTCGTCAAGGGATGTATGCTGTAAGACCTTTTCCATCACATCAAGCCCTTCCCGGTAACGACCTTGGGAAAAATAGTCCTGGGCAAGACATAAGGCAATTTTCTGATAGCAATTATATATCTCCTGCCTCTTTTGATAGCACCAGACATAATCTTTTCCTGCCAGCAAATCCCCTTTGTAGAGTTTCATAACTTCCTGCAGAGATCTGTCACTATCAAAGGATTGGGGATTGAGCAGCTCCTTGACATCCCAATACCATTTTGTTGGCGGAATAAGCTGGTAGGTCTTATTGATGGCTTGAATCTCAAAGCCTAAATTATTTTCTTTAAAGGATTGCTTCAACCGAAATATGGTGGTGTATAGACTTTGCTCAGCTTTTTGAGTTTCGGTATTCGGCCATAGACCATCCATCAACACCCATTTGGACACGGAAAAATCATGAAGCAATAGATAAGCAAACAGCTCTTCAGCCTTCGCGGTCGTCCAGTGTATCGGCATTTGATTCCCGATCTTTACTTCAAAGCCGCCCAGCATCCCTATCTCGATTGAATGTCCTTCAGTTTCGAGTTTGCCTTTTCCCATCCCTTTCATTTTATATACTCTGCATAGAGAGCGCTCCAACTTTTCCTTGACGATGGGCTTCAGTATATAGTCTAAGGCATGGACATTAAAGGCCTCCAGAGCAAAGCGGTCATGGGCAGTAACAAAGACAAGAACTACCTGCTCATCTTTCTCAGCAATTTGCATTGCTAGTTCCACGCCGTTCATACCGGGCATATCGATATCCAAATACACCACATCAGGTTTCAATGTCTCAATACTCAGCAATACTTCAGCAGGCTTCAGAAACTTCCCGATAATTTCTACATCCGTCCTCTTGCTGAACATTCGCTCCATAAGATCAAGGGCTGGTTGTTCATCATCCACCAAGATCACTCTCAGCATTAAATCCCCCCTTAACACTAGAATTCATATCCTAATTACCGGCTATTCCCCAAGGCCTTACTTTCGTCAATCTCAAAGTAGACCTTTGTGCCCGTACCTTCGGTGCTCTCAATCTTTAAGACACTGCCGAAGGTATGCTTTAACCGTTTTTGAACATTATACAGCCCGACCCCACCCAAAGTCTTTTTGCCTGTACCCTCTTTTTCATTATTAAGGATTTCCATTCTCTGCTGTTCTGGAATCCCTATACCATCGTCAGTTACCTGGATCATGATCCGGCCTGACTCCCTGCTTATTTTGATTCGGACAGTTCCCTTTGCTTCTTTTTGGATAATGCCATGTCTTATCGCGTTCTCTACCAAAGGCTGTACGGAAAGAGCCGGAATCTGACATTGCAGCAGCTCAGGGGCGATATCGAAGATGATTTCCACTTTGCCCCCAAAGCGTGCTTTTTGGATATCCACATAGCCATAGACCATCATCATTTCCCGCTCAATGCTGATCAACCCATTGGAGTGCTCAAAATCAAAAGAGCCCCGGAGATAATTGCTGAAGCTTCTTAAAAGCTCTCCCGCTTTATGGCTATCTGAATAGCAATAGGAGATAATGGTGTTCAAGGCATTATACAAGAAATGAGGCTTAATCTGGGAACGCAGAAAAGCATATTCCTTTTCGATGGTTTCTTTCTCCTGCAACGCTAATTTTAAAGATATCTCCTTATTCTTCACATAGAGCTCGGTCAGTTGGACTGCCAAATAGACCATAAGCATGAGAGCAAAGATCAGGCTACAGATAAACCCCAAAAACATATCTTCCACTAATCCGAAGCTGAAAAATGCCAGATTTACCACGTATAAACTGAGTACCCCCAAGGCACAGAGCAAGAAGCCAAATTTCGTCCTTTCCTGTTCATCCTCCTTTGCTTTGCTGTAGGTATAGACCGCTCTTATGAATATTCCGATATAAATAACAAGCTCGGTTATGCCGATGGGAACACAAAGATAAGCGTATACCTTTAAAGGAGGAACCAGCAGGACCGCAGCAAATAGAGCATACATGCCTAAAAGCATCTGATACATTCTTTTCGGAATAAATGTTTTATCCAATTGATTCAGAAACAGAACCAAACTCATACCCGTGATCATCCGGGCAAGCTGAAGGAGTTTATAAGCGTCATCAAAGGGGATATGGGGGAATAAAAACAAAAGCGTTCTTTCCCCATACATGGAATTGGTCAGGGCATGAGAAAAACAAACAACAGCCATGCTCATAAATATTTTATTTTTCTTATACCTGAAAAGAAAGAAGTAGGACAGAAAACAGATCCAGCCAATTGTAAAAATGCTTCCTACTATAATCAATTCCACCATGGAGCTGCGGTTGCTCAGCTCTAAAATATCCTGAGTTTCCCCTAAGATGAGGGGGGCAACAATCCCTCCGTATATATAGTCATAATTTGATACTTGGACGAGAATTTCCATATCTGGAGAGCGCTGCTCAAAGAACCCCAGACGAGGAATATTACTGAAGAGATACTCATTTTCCAGGAGGGCCGGCCGGCCATCCTGGATTATTTTTTTCCCATTGACGAATATGACACTTGACATTCTGATATTGGACTTTTTAATAGCGAGAACTTTCTCACTTGGCATATTTTTCACTAATAGGCGATAGGTTCCCGAGCCCATGCCTGTTAATTTTGTCTCGTCCAGCTTGCCAACCCAATTGAATAAAACATTAACAAAACCGGTCAGGGCAGGAGGGGTGGCATCCTTAAAATCATCGGGGGAAAGAAGTTGCCCCCAATAAAATTCCCATTCGCCGCCGAGCTCAATTATCCCATCCTCTGCAAAATTCCAAGCCGAAAGATCAAGCGTTCCCTTTTCGGCCACAGGGGCGGACCTTTTCAGGAATTCTTGATTTAAAGCTCCAAATAAAACAGGAAATACGACAATAGGAATAAAAAGAAAAAAGATAAACAGCTTGCCATGATCTGAAATCTTCATTGCTTTTCTCCTCTAAGCAAGATACCATTTCACACGAATTCCTGCAGCACCCCATTGGCGACAAACCAATACTCTGGTCGCAAGAGAAGGGAGCCTTCTTCGATTTTTAAAACACTGGCCTTAAGGTAACGCTCCAAAACAGCAGGATAGAGTTCAAAAAGATCGGCACCGACCTCCTTTTTGAACTGCAGCAAATTCACCCCATCTTTAAGACGCAGACCCAGCATTAAAAGTTCTGCCATTTGCTCATGTTTTGAAAGAAATTCATCTTCCTGGGGATCCACCGGAAGTTTCCCTTGAGATAGCATGGTTTCATAGGCATTAATATCTTCAACATTCTGATAACGATGGTTATTCAGGCAAGACACGGCGCTTGGCCCTATCCCTAAATACTCCTGCCTGCGCCAGTAGCCAAGGTTATGCCGGCATTCATAGCCCGGGAGGGCGTAATTGGACACTTCATAATGCCGGTATCCCGCCTGGCCCAGAATCTCCCGGGCCACGTGGTACATCTCAGCCTGGCTGTCATCATCCGGCAAATTCGTAATCGCTTCCGAATTTAGGGCCATAGGCGTACCCTCTTCGACCATCAGCCCATAAACAGAAAGATGCTCAGGCCGGATCCTGAGAGCCTCTTCCAAAGTATCCCGCCAATTTGCCTGGGTCTGCCCCGGCAGCCCGAACATTAAATCCAGATTAAGGTTCTTAAAGCCTGCCTCCCGGATCAGGCGCACCCCATCCGCAACCTCTTCAGCTTGATGAATTCTGCCGATCCGTTTCAATAAGTCGTCATTAAAGGATTGAACTCCCAGAGATATGCGATTGATCCCTTGTGTATGGAGGATCTGGAGCTTTTCAGCGGTAAGAGTCCCCGGATTGGCTTCTGTAGTTTTTTCCGCCCCATCCTTAAACCTCAGCTTACCATGGATGATGCTTAAGAGTGCGTCCAATTCCGCTTCCGGCAATGCCGTAGGTGTCCCTCCCCCGATAAAAAGGGTCTCAATCTCCTCTGAAATCTCATGCTGTCTTAACACAACCTCGCGGTTTAAGCTTGCCAAATAATCCTCAGCCTTAGCTCTCTGCCAGGGCTCCGAATAAAAAGCACAATAATTGCATTTCTGCACACAAAAAGGAACATGGATATAAAGAGAAGGCATGGCCTCACCCCTTTCCGGGAAGAGCACTCCCCAAATTCTTTTGGATAAAAAGACAGCGAACTCCATGCCCTCAAGGGAACAGACAGCTCGCCATTTCTTGTCAAGTATTTAAATTTCAGCATATAAACGGCATGTGATGTATGGTATGCAAACTGCAAACTGCACAAACTGAAACTGTGTAAACCGGGACCTGTCCCCGTGATTCACACCCATGATTCAGTCGTCGATCTTCAGCACCGCCATAAAGGCATCCTGGGGTATTTCCACGCTTCCCACTTGCTTCATGCGTTTTTTACCTTCTTTTTGTTTCTCCAGAAGCTTCCGCTTACGGGAGATGTCCCCTCCGTAACACTTAGCCAGGACATCCTTGCGCATGGCTTTGACCGTCTCTCTGGCCACAACCTTTTGCCCAATCACTGCTTGAATGGGCACCTCGAACATCTGCCGGGGGATGATCCCCCGCAATTTTTCCACTAAGCGGCGGCCCCGGGCATAGGATTTCTCCTTGTGGACGATAAAGGAAAGGGCATCTACCAGCTCACCGTTGAGAAGAACATCCAGCTTAACCAAAGAAGCCGCTTTGTATCCGGCTAATTCATAATCCAGGGAAGCATAGCCCTTGGTCCGGGATTTAAGCTGATCAAAATAGTCATAGACAATCTCACTTAAAGGAAGCTCGTAGTGCAAAGTGACTCGGTTAGCGGACAGATAATCCATGTTGAGGAAATTGCCCCGCTTTTCCTGATTCAGCTCCATGATCGCCCCCACAAAATCCGAAGGCACCATAATATTGGCTTTGACGATAGGCTCTTCAATGGTCTCAATCTCATCGACCTTGGGAAGATTGGAGGGATTATCAATGCTTAAAACCTCTCCATCGGTTTTATTTACCTTATAGACCACGCTGGGAGCAGTGGTAATCAGATTCAAATCATATTCCCGCTCCAGACGCTCCTGAATGACATCCATATGCAAAAGTCCCAGGAAGCCGCAACGGTAACCAAAGCCCAACGCGCTGGAGGTCTCCGGTTCAAAAACCAAGCTGGAATCATTGAGATGAAGCTTCTCCAGGGCATCCTTCAACCGTCCGTAATCACTGGAATCCACAGGATAGAGACCGCAGAAGACCATGGGTGTGGCCTTGCGATAGCCCGGCAGAGGATAGAGGGCTGCGTTCTCAGCATCGGTGATAGTGTCCCCCACCTGAGTATCCCTTACGTTCTTGATGCTGGCTGCAATATAGCCCACCTGACCGGCCTTGATTTCATCGACAATCTTTAAAGCCGGCGTAAACATCCCTACTTCTGTCACATCAAAGACTTTTCCTGAAGACATCATCTTAATCTGAGTCCCCTTGGCCACGCGGCCTTCCATGACCCGGACATAAGAAATGGCTCCTTTATAAGCATCAAAATAGGAGTCAAATATCAAGGCCTTTAAAGGAGCATTGTCATCCCCCTGAGGCGGGGGCACCTTGGCAACGACGGCTTCCAGGATATCTTCAATCCCAATTCCCGTTTTGGCAGAAGCCAGGATGGCTTCACTGGCATCCAAGCCAATCACATCCTCGATCTCCTGCTTAACCCGCTCCGGTTCGGCACTGGGCAGATCGATCTTATTGATGACGGGAATAATCTCCAGATTATTTTCCAAGGCCAAGTAAACATTGGCCAAGGTCTGTGCTTCAATCCCCTGAGCCGCGTCCACAATCAGTAAGGCTCCTTCACAGGCTGCCAAACTACGGGATACTTCATAAGTGAAGTCAACATGACCCGGGGTATCGATCAAATTCAATTCATAAGTTTGTCCATCCTTGGCAGGGTATTGCAAACGAACGGTCTGCAATTTAATGGTAATTCCCCGCTCCCGCTCCAGATCCATATTGTCCAGGACCTGGGCTTCCATTTCCCGCTTGCTGAGAGCACCTGTATATTCGATCAAACGGTCGGCAAGTGTAGATTTACCATGGTCAATATGAGCAATAATTGAAAAGTTGCGTATACGTTGTGAGGCCTGTGCCACAGTTTTTACCCCTCATTTCAACAAAATCCAGTTTCGTATCAGAAAAAACGAGTCTTTTTTCAGGATCCATTCTAAACAAATATTATACCGCCAATTATTTGTTTGAGCAAGAATAGAAAGAGGAGTTCAATAAAAAAGTTCGCCCCAGACTTACTGAAGCGTCCTTTTCTTCAACCCTTTCTCCCCTATTGAACAGCTCCTACTCCGCAAGGCGGGATTCCGGCAGAACGATAAAAGCGGTGGGGACTTCCCGAGGGCCGTAAGGGCTGCTGGGCTTGTTCTTTACTTCTCCCTCATAAACTAAAGTAGACGATGAGCCTCCATCTAAATTCGCCCCATTAACCGCGCCATGTTCGATAAGAATATCCTGAACGTCCTTTAAGGTCGCGCCAAGGCTTCCTAACTGCCTGCCATCGATGACGAGAAGAAGGATGGTCCCATCATGTGTCTGACCAATAGCAGTCCTTGGAGCAATCCCCCAGCCACCATCTCCATAGGTAATCATGGGTTCACCATTAACGATAAGAGCGGGGCCGAAGGATACGGCGTCCCGGATGCCCAGTTCTTCAATCTGTTCCAAAGTATAGCGGCCTACAACCAAGACATCATGTTTAGTTATCCCAATTAAACTATAAGTCTCCCAATTATCCTTGTGAATGATCTTTCCTTCAGTGATGAGAATTCCTGTGGGTGTCCCCCCAAAGCTCACTCCTCCAGGATCCGCAAATCCCCCGGCATTAATCCCGGCTACTGCATGATTATTCTCCACAAATTCAGAGACCTTTAACCCTCGATCCCCTAATTGATCTGTGGCGGCTAAACGGACCCGCTGAGGATTGCCTACTTTCAAAAGGTATCCCTGAAAACCTTTTCCGGAAACCTCTACCAGTTCAAGGGCCGGTTTTTCCTCGATGATCGGCTTGAGAACATTCACAGCTTTTTCATCCGTATTGACTTTGGGCTCTGAAACTTTGTTTTTCTCCATAATCCTATTAATCTCTTCTTCACTGACAAACCAGGTCGCTAAATATTGGTGGCTGTATGTGGTCATAGCCGTTGTTACATAAAGCTCCTTAAGCCCTGTTAAAGGCCCGTGAAAAATCAGGAGAAAGGCAAGAGCCATACCGAGAAGACACAGGATCAGGAATCCCAAAACGGCTTTCAAGAGAATAAAGATGATTGACCTTTTCTTTTTTTGACCGGCTTGTGCAGCTGATTGTTCGTACTCTGCTCTGATTTTCAACACCCCCATGAAGAGAAAGAAGAAGCAATGACTTGCTCCTTCTTAATTTCTATGAAGTTAATCGACATAATAACACTGGACTTTGTATTTTATTATACCAGAGATCTGCCCCATAGCCTAATTATTTCGCTGCTTCCAAAGCTTGAGCTACTGCCGCTTTGATTCCCTCACTGGTCATGGTGGCGCCACCGACAGCATCCACTTCCGTGATTTGCTTGCGGATGATTTCTCCCACCACGCCCTCTTCAGCGTTCTCGAATATACCGGGGGTTTCGGCATGATTTTTCAGGGTTACTTTAATCACTTCTCCGTCTTTAACCACGACTTCTACCTTAATCTCGCCGCCTTTACCTTGACCGACGCCGGTATAGGTGCCATCTTTGTAGTTGGCTTCGACTTCCGGTTTTGCTTCAGCCGGTTTAGCTGCTGCCTGAATGGTGGGTTCCGTGGTTCCGCCGTTTTCCATGACATAAGCATGAGCAGACGATCCGGCGATACGGCCAAAGATGACGATATCGGCAACAGCATTGCCGCCAAGGCGGTTTCCACCATGAACTCCACCGGTGATTTCACCACCGGCAAAGAGTCCCGGAATAGGATTGCCGTCTGTATTGAGCACTTGAGCTTCCGTGTTGATCTTCACCCCACCCATAGTGTGATGAACGGCAGGAGCACATAAGCCGGCATAGTATTTAGATTGGGTAAGAGGGAATTCCATACTGGCCCGTCCAAAATCCGGGTCGCTGCCGGAAGCTTGATATCCGGCATATTTCTCCATAGTTTCTTTCAAATTAGCCGGGTCAACGCCGATTTGTTCAGCCAGACCCTCAATCGTGTCGGCTTCAACAATGATTCCACCCTTGATATAAGATTCGATAGCTTTTAAGCTTTCACGAACTTCTTGATCAAATAATAGATAAGCTTGACCCTCTGTTTGTTTCAAGATGGCTTCGGAAACCACATCACGAGTTTCTAATTCATTGATAAAACGTTTTCCTTCCTTATTCACGAGGATTGCACCATTACCGCGAACCCCTTCAGTGTACATCGTTTGATCCGTAGGATTTACGGTGGGATGAGTTTGAATTTGCTCCATATCGACGAAGCCAGCACCGATTTTTTCGGCCATAACGATTCCGTCCCCAGTGGCCCCTTTATGGTTGGTTGTAGCGAACCCTGCCAAGGCTGGCTTGTACTTCGTGACCATTTCGGCATTGGCACCAAAGCCGCCGGTGGCCAGGACCACAGCTTTGGTCTTGATGGTGTAGGTTCCTTCTTCACCGGTTACTTTGACTCCGGTTACTGCTCCATTAGCATCCACAAGAATTTCTTCAGCTTTCGTGTTAAGAAGAACAGGAATACCTAATTCCTCAACTTTATTGTTTAAGGTAGTAACGAGCATAGGACCGACAGCGCTTGTATCCGAAGGACGGTGAATCCGTTTTACACTGGCCCCGCCAAACATACCGACCACGCTTAAATCGCCGCCGATGTCGTTGACCCAGTCTACCGCGGCAGCGGAGTTTTCAGCCAAAGTTCTGACCAGTGATTCATCATTAAGATTATGTCCGCCCTTCATGGTATCTTCCACAAAAAGCTCGATGGAGTCTTTGATGCCATCTCTTTCTTGATATTTTGTAGGAGCTGCATTTAAACCGCCTGTAGAACGGACACTGTTTCCGCCTGTAATAGGCATTTTTTCGACAAGAACCACATTCTTCGCACCATCCTGGACCGCTTGAATGGCTGCTGTCATTCCTGCTCCACCGGCACCAATGACCACGATATCGGTACTTTTGTCTTGTACGGCAGGTGTACTTGTTCCAGGCGTTTCATTGACTGCCGATTCTGTACCGCAGCCAGTGATAGGACCAACGACCATTAAGAGAGCAAGAATCAACGCACTAATCTTTTTCATACTCCTTTTCCTCTCCTTTTTTAGTTTTAGTCGGGAAGTTCAGTAGCCCTTTGTCAATCTATTGAACCTTCTCTTTTGTTCATAATAAGTCTTTCACAAGAAACTGAACAGTTTATGTAAGTTTATAAAGCGTTATGTAATTTATGAAAGTGAATGCCGAGGCATTCACCCCGGCACTTCTATTAAATCTCTTTTAAATACTTTTTAAAGCCCTTTACTTTCAACTGATTGAGCCGATGATAATTTACCGGTCTCCCTACAGCTCCATAACTGATCTCTGTATTCACAACCTCTTGCTCACGTAAAAAGCCTATATATTTACTCATGGAAACACGGGAAATTCCCACCCGCAAGGCCATTTCTTCTGTAGTAAAGGCTGTACCCTGAGTTGCCAGGATATGATCCCAGACCAATTTTAAGGTATCGCCGCTAATCCCCTTAGGCAGATCAGATTTTTTATCAACCGTCTCTTCCTCTTCCATATTAAAAATCTGCTTATCCAAATCCTTCTGACTGAGCGTTTGCTTGTTCTTCATAAGCAGTTCTCTTTTTTTATAAACATTGAGCGCATCCCGAAAACGCTCATACTCAAAGGGCTTAATCAGATAATCCACCGCACCATGTTGCAGGGCCTTCCGAATGCTTTGGCTATCCGTGGATGCCGACACAATAATGACATCAGATTCTATCTCGCTTTTGCGAAGTTGAGTGAGAAATTCCAGACCATTAATGCCGGGCATAAAAATATCCAGAAGGATCAAGTCAACTTTTTTCTTTTTTAGCACCTTCAAGGCATCTGCTGCCGTTCCGGCACTGGCAACCAGTTGAAATCCTCCGATTTGTTCCAGATAATAACGATTGAGTTCAGCGACCATGGGATCATCTTCTATAATCAGCACTTTAATCATAGCGTCTCCTCCAAAGGGTCATAAGGTAAAAATATTTCAAACGTGGTGCCTTTATTATCCCCTGAATCAATTTGCATCCGCCCTTTGCGCTGTTCCACACTCTTCTGAACCAAAAACAACCCAAAACCGCGGCCATTGGATTTAGTGGAATAGCCTTTAACAAACATATTCTTCATGACCTGAGCGGGAATTCCTGATCCCTGGTCTGCGACCCGGATGAGCAATTCCCCTTCACCATAAACAAGGCTGAGTTCCACTTCGTTAGTGTCCTTCTCCTTCACCGCCTCAAAGGAATTGGTTAAAAGATTGCCAATAATGGTTACCAGGTCATGAACCATAGACGAATCCTTGGCCTGGGGGCAATAGCTCTCTTCATTAAGCACCAGTTCACAGCCGTTTTCCCTGGCATTACTCATTTTAGCCTGGATAAATCCCGCCAGGATTGGATCACGGATATTGCGGACGATTGGCCCGCCCTTGGTCTGATATTGATGGGCGATCTGACTTACATAAGGCCCTAGTTGTTCATATTTCTTCATATGAACCAAACCGAGAATCACATGAATTTTATTCATAAATTCATGGGTCTGAGCCCTTAAGGCCTCCGCATAAACCTTTACTCCGGACAGCTCTTCTCCCAATTGCCTAATTTCTGTTTTGTCCCGAAACGTTGAGACAGCACCCACAATTTCCCCATCGACTTTTAAGGGGACCGTGTTGGTAAGAAGGGTAACTCCCCTGACATCATATTCTAAATCCAGCACCGGCTCACCTTTATCAAGCACGCGTTTAAATACCGAATCAGGAATCATCTCACTATCCATCTCTTTGACATCACCGATTCCCGCCAGGCTCATAAGACGTGCCGCTTCAGCGTTGGTTAAAGTGACCTTTCCCTCGGCATCGATAGCCACAATCCCTTCCCTCACCGACTCCAGCATAGCACTGCGCTCCTGGAGGATTCGGGCGATTGCAAAGGGTTCCAGCCCAAACATAATTTTCTTGATACGCTTGGCCAAAAAGATTGCCCCCAGGATCCCTACAATAAACCCTAAACCCATACCGAAATAGGTCCTTGACCGGCTTTCCCGCACAGCCTCTTCCACAGTATTCATAAGAATACCTACAGCGACGGCGCCTATTTGCTCACCCTCTTCATCAAATACGGGAGAGAAGGCCCGCATAGATAAACCCAAGGTTCCCTTAGCTGTGGAAATATGTTCCTTGCCCTGCAGAACCGTTCCTTCATCTCCCCCCATAAAGGGTTTTCCCAGTTCATTGACATTGGGGTGGGATACTCGGATACCTTTCATGTCCATGACCACAATATAGTTTACCTTAGTCAAGTCCATCAATTCACCGGCATAGGTCTGAATCTCCCTTTTATCCCGCCGGCCACTGAGGCCATCAATTACAATCGGTGAATGGGCCACGATCCGGGATATATTCACCGCCCGACTGGCAATATTTTTTTCCGTGGCAGTGGCTACTTCTTCGCTTACCAAAATATTCGTAACCAATAAAGATAGGAACACCACTAAGCAGATTAATATTAGTATTGTTTTTTCCAGACTAAGATAACGCCTAGGCTTTTTCATGGTGAGAATTACCCTCTCCTGAAACGTTTCTGAAATAGACCAAGGGTCTGTTCAAACTCTTCCATACCCATGGCCTTGGTTACGGCGGCAAAAATGAGAGCGCCCAGCAACGTACCCGCCAGCAGGACAAAGATGGAAGCCAATTTCCCTACTCCGACAAGAGAGGTCAGCCACTGCCCCCCAAACCAGACTGCCAGTCCCATCACACCGGAAGCTGCTAAAGTCTTAAGAGTAGTTGCAAACATTCTCCGGCCGTCAATGGATTTTAAGCGCTTGCGCAGGAGGTAAAGAAGCAGAATCGCATTAAGTACAGCAGCTAAGGACGTGGCAAAAGCCAATCCCCCAGTCTGCAAGGGTTTGACCAGGAGAAACATGAACGCCACATTGGCCAGCATGGAGATAATGCCGATGACCACCGGAGTCCAGGTATCCTGAAGGGCATAAAACATCCGCGGCAGAATTTGAATCACAGATTGGGCCGAGATCCCCACGGCAAAATACAAAAGCGGAATAGCCGTAGCGAAGGTGTCAGTGGGGGTAAATGCCCCATGCTCAAAGAGCACCCGGATCAAAGGATAGCGCAGAACAATCATGCCTATAGAAATAGGCAAGGTAATAAAAATCACCATACGCACAGCAAGGGATGAAGTCAGAACAAAATCCTTCCACTTATTCAGGGCAGCATGTTCGTTTAAGGTCGGAAACACAGCGACGGCAATAGCCAGAGCAAAAATGCCCACCGGCAGCTGGTATAAACGGTAAGAATACCACACCGCCGTCAAGCTGCCTTCGATAAGGTGAGATCCTAAGTTCGAGTTCACTACTACTTGGATTTGGTTCAAGGAATAGCTGAGAATAATCGGAACGGCCAGAACCGCTATTTTGCGGACTCCGGGATGCCGCCAATCAATGATGGGATAATAACGAAGGCCTTGACGGCGCAGAGCAGGTATCTGCACCACAAAGTTGAGCAGGGCTCCCACCACGACCCCGATGGCAAAACCTGAGATGGATTCCGGCTCATCGGGCCGGGCCAGAATCACACCGAAGACAATGACACTGGCATTATAGAGAACCGTACCCAAGGCGCTGGGCCAAAAGATCTTATAGGAGTTTAAGATTCCCATGGTAATTCCGCTTAAAGCCAGGAGCAGGGGTTGAATCAAGATAATTCGGGTGAGCAGGACGGTCAGAGCTTGGTTTTCCGCTGTAAATCCGGGAACCTGCAAGCGAATAAAATAGGGAGTAAAGATCAGGGCTAAGATAACCAAAGCGCTTAAAAGCAAAAGGATCAGATTGATGAAAGAACTGGCAACCCGCCATCCTTCCTCTTCCTTTCCTTTATGGATATATTCGGAGAATACAGGAATAAAGGCAGAGCTTAAAACCCCGCCTACTAAAAGCCAATAAATTAAATCCGGAAGAATAAATGCCGTTTGGTAAGCATCGGTCACTCCCGTTTTTCCATAGAAATTCGCCATCAAGGATTCTCTTAAGAAGCCCAGAATCCTTGATGCAAGCTGTGTAAGCATTAAGAGTCCGGCCGCCATAGCTACCGTCCGCGTACCTGACATAATTTCGTCCCCTTTTGCCTCTCATCTTGATGCTAAAATTCTCTAACTATGGAATTATATCATTCTTTCAGCCAATCCGCCAATAGACTTCCCAAGACTTCTGCCGTCCCTTGCGCTTCTGCAAAGGTGTTCAGCTGACTGCCGATTTCAAACAGAATGGCTCCATCCAGCAAATGCTGATTATAGCGGGCATCCGAGGCATAGGTAATGCGGGGAATAAATAATCCCGGGTAGTTCTCTTCCGCAAAAGCAATCAGCTCTTCAGCGATGGCTTCATTGGTTTCCCAATGGGGATTTTTCTGACCAATGACGATCATGACTCGGGCAACTTCTTTACCTTGAATCATCACTGTGCCTTTATTGACTCCCGGAGGCAGCCCGTCCCGATGCAGATCCAAGAGGAGTTTCATGGAGGGGTAGTTCTTAACCAAAGCTGCGGCTGTATACAGAGACTTGCTGTAAGCTTTATTAAAATCCTCAACATCATGAATATCCAAAGCCTGAACAGTCCGAATGCCATGCTTCTCCAGAGATTCCTTTAACGTTTCCCCTACGCGGACTATCTCTCCGTCCCCCTTATCATCCCGTTCCCCTCCCCCGTCGCCGGCATAGCTTTCCGAATTGTGAGTATGGTAGATGCCAACAAGCACCTCATCATCCAGTGGCAGGGCCGGTTCTTCATGCTCTGGCGGTACAGGGGATGGGGTAAGGGGAATCTCCTCCAATTCAGGTATTTCTCCTTCATACTCCGGGTCCCCGGGATTATAGGCCCAACCGATCCAGGCCGGCCCCCCTGGCGGGGGTGTGAAATAGCTGAAGAAATAGGTGCGGGCATCGGCGATATTGACTCCAGTCAATAAAAATGTCCCTAAGGAGACCCCTTGAGTTCTAATCTGATTAAGATGCTCCCTTTCCGGCTGGGAATAGCCGGGGATTCCTTCCAGTATAAGAGCTTCGAAGGGGAAGCTTTGCTGGGCCATAACACGGACCAATTGACGGGACGTTCCTTCTTCTAAAGCATAAACGAATAAACCCAGGAAAAGAAGGGTCAGCAAAATAAGAAGAAAACCGCGAGCCCAGCGGGCCGAGGGCCAAAAACTCCATCGCCACTTCTTCGTGGAAAACATATTTTCTTTCAGCAAAAAACTTGTCCCCCTTTCCTTCTTTACTAAGAAATATGAGGGACAAGTTCTTCTTAGAACCTTTTATGCATTTATTTAGCGCAGTTCAGTAGGTACAAAGGCATCAACAATTCCGATGACCAGAGATGCCAGAAGAGCGCCAATGATGCTGACTTGAATCGAGCCGGGTACAATAAACTGGCTGACATAAATCACGACAGCCGATACTAAAAAGCCGACAACTCCCCGATGCACACGGGTGACTTTATCCCGGCCAAAGGCCAGCTCCACTACATATCCCAAGACAGCAATGACAACGGCCGCAATGAGTGCCCCGGTAAAGCCGGCGACTTTGAGACCGGGTACTAAGTAGCTGACTAAGAGAAGGACTACGGCTGAAACAAGAAAGCGGACAATCATTCCTAACATAGGTTGTTCCTCCATTTCAAATTGAATTCTAGGCATTTAGCCTAAATACATCCTTTATAGTCTGAACAATTTTATAAATATTATTTATCCTGCATTAATCCTTGTAAATTTTAGGATTCAATGATAAAATAGTCTTTGCGTAATCTGATGGAAAGATTCGATCCAAAGGGGGTGACCAAAAGTGCCAAATATTAAGTCCGCAATCAAAAGAGTTGAAATCGCTAAAGTCCGCACCATTAAAAATGCGGCTGCCAAATCAACTTTACGCACAACGATTCGTCGTTTTGAAGAGTCTTTAAGCACGGACGCCGAAACCGCAAAACTTGCGTTAAATAAAGCTACCCGCGCTTTGGATAAAGCTTCTTCCAAAGGTTTAGTGCACAAAAACACGGCTGCTCGCAAGAAGTCCCGCTTAACCAAGCGTTATGCGAAGCAATTTGCGCAGGTGGGCTAAGTCGTCTATACACAATAGGAATAATTAAAACGACATAGAAAGAGCGTGTCGCTCTGTGTTTATATTATGAACACAGAGCGACACGCTCTTCTTATATTGCTTACATCTCACAAAATTTAACCACCATCAGCTCCAGCAGAAACTCAGGCTCCCCTTTTCCGGTCTTGATGGCCACATCCGTTTCCAGACATTCTCTTAGGGCCCAGGATAATTGCTCCCAGGTCAATTGGGCCGCTTTCTGCCATATTTTTTGGGCTTCATAAGGCTTAATACCCAGGAGTCGGGGAGCTTCTTCCGCACCTCTTCCCTGTTGCCGCATCGCTCGTGCCCCGAGGAGCAGGCGAACCTGACGGGATAATAGAGTCAGGACTTTTAAGGAATGTTCCTGGCGCAGCACTTGTTGAAGCTTTTGCACCGCTTCCTTCGAGGAGCGGGCCGCTACAGCATCCAAGAGTTCAAAGACAGTGGCCTCCACCGCCTGGGGAACCAAACTCCTGACATCTTCTGTCCGGATTTCTTTGCCCTCCACAAATAAAGCAAGCTTATCCAACTCCTGACTTAAGGCCCCTACCTGATGTCCTCCCCACTCCAGAAAAAGAGCCTTGACTTGGGGCTTCATGGTTTTTCCCCGGGCAGCCAATTCCCGATCCAGCCAAGCACTCCATTCCTGCTGTCGCTTGGGGCTGCCGAATTCCAGGATTGACCCCTTTTTCTCGATAGCTTTAAAGAACTTACGCCCACGATTCACACTTTGGGCAAGGAAAACAAGACAAGTCCCTGGATTGGGATTTTCAAAATAAGCGAAAAAAGGTTCCAAAGCATCCCCTTGACCATCTTGAAAATAGGGGATATCTTCAACGATAATCAGTTTGCCGCCAAAAAAAGAGACCGTATTGGCGATTTCCACAATCTGCTCCGGTCCGGTACTTTTTCCGGATAGAATTTCTATGCCACTGCCCGATGGGTCTTGGGCAAGATAACTATTCTTTAATAATTGAAGAGCTTCTTGAATAAAAAACCGCTCCTCACCATACCAAAGATTGACGGAAGGAATTTGATTCTTGACAATTCCTTGCCGAACTTGATCTATTTCCCACATAACAGCCCCTCCTACCCTCTTATTGTAACCAAGGAGAGGCAGGAAAGCAAAAGAAAAGACCCCTCCAAAACTGAAGGGGCAAAAGAAAGAGGAGGAGAAAAGAGATGTTCCTTCCTATTCTTACCACCCCGTTAAGTTTTATACATTTATATGTATAATTTTTTTAAATTTAATTTTTAGCTGTGCTTTTAAAAGTGTTTCTTCAATTTATCCTACTCCTGCCGGTGATAACCTCCACAGATGTCCCATCAAGCTTTATCTGAATAGTCCCGTCCTCATCCGTTCTATAAATCGGAACCTGCCGCTCACTCCAGTACTCCAGAACTTGTGGGCTGGGATGACCAAAAGAGTTCTTCCCTACGGGAATCACCACCGCTTGGGGATTGATTTGAGCCAGCATATCCGTCATTAAAGAATAACGGCTGCCATGGTGAGGGATTTTGAACACGTCTGCTTCATAGCTCAGCCCTGAGCCATAAATTTCTTCCATCTGCTCTTCTTCCATATCTCCCGTTAAGAGCACACTTTGTCCTGCTTGGTTTTCCAAACGCAAAACAAGGCAATTATTATTCTCATCAGATTTGGTCCCCCTCAATACTTCACCAGGGGCGATCACAGTGAGCGTAATCTGGGAATCCAAAGTCAATTGATCGCCACGGGACAACCTTTCCAGGGGCATCTTTTCCAGCATCTTGATAAGCTCCCGGTCCGGCCCGCCTTCTCCCCAACCATTCTGAGAACTATCTTCCGCCTGGCCCTCCCCAAAGGAGTCATAGCTCAGCCAGTCCAACCCATCCTCAGGAATCCCGACCCAGCCCACGGGGATAGTCTCAAGAATTGCCCCGGCCCCACCTACGTGATCCCCATGGGGATGGGTCAGAATAAGGGCATCCAGGCGCTTGATCCCTCGCTGCAGGAGATAAGGCACAATAACCCGCTCTCCTGCGTCAAAGGTACTGGTCTTAGGCCCTGTATCCACCATAATCCGGATTTCTTCAGGCGTCTCAATGAGAATGCAATCCCCCTGCCCCACATCAATGAAAGTCACTTGAAGAACACCCGGTGCATGCCAGGGACTCCATAAGAAAAGCAGCAGGAGAACCACGGCCAGAACTCTTTCCCCTTTAATCCCCAGCTTTGCCCACCCGGCCCAGAAACTCTCCTGGCCCTTCCTATTCCGCTTGATGAATTCTTGGCATTTTGACCACCATCTCTCACTTTGGGGCATTACCTTTTGCAGGGCTGCTCCAAGCGGCCTCATCAAAGCAACCCCTCGTATAATCCAAGGCTGGCCAACCCGGTACAAATTCCCCAGCCCCATCCTGATCATAAAGCCAACCTTTTCCTTCCCCACAAGAAGTACGAGAAACCAGCCATACCAACATACCCAAAAGAGAGGTCCGGGATTCACCACCCAAACATCCGCCCAGGGAATCCGGGCCAGCTGCATAAGAAATTCACTTACCCCAGTTAAAAGCCAAAGGCTGACCTGAAATAAGGGCAGGGCAATCTGAGGAATGAAGGAGAGAAAAACAGCGAGAATTCCCAGTTCAAAAATACTTCCCAATACAAACAAGGCCAACAGATTGGCCAGAACTCCGATAATGGATAAGCGGTGAAAGGCGCTTATCATCAGAGGCAGGGTAGCAGCCTGAGCGGCACAGGTCATAGAAAAAGCACTCTTAATCGACTTGGGCCAATCCCTGACCCATGGCATTTTCTTCAGGTCAGCACTTAAGACAAGTATTCCCCAGGTGGCCATAAAGGAAAGTTGAAACCCTATATCTTTAAGAATTAATGGCTGCCACATAAAGAGCAGGAAGGCAGCAAGCAAGAGGCTCCTGCAACTATTTCCTCTTCCAGCTTCTCTCCCCTTCCCCAATCTTCCTAATAAAACAAAGACCGCCATGATCGTTGCCCGCAGAATCGGCGGATTACCTCCACAGAGCAGGGCATAAAAAACCATGAGGGCAAGGGTTATTCCCAACCGCCACAAACGGGGCAGAAAAAACAAAAAGTTCCAGCAAAGGAGCAGGAGAAAGGCCACATTGGAACCGGATGCCGAAAAGACATGATAGACTCCTGTAATCCGATAACTTTCCAAGGCTTCCTCCGGTATCCTGCTTGTATCCCCGAACAAAATTCCTTCCAGCAGGCTGGTCTGGGCTTGAGGATAGTCTACCAAGAGCTTCTGCACATGATTCCGAACCCGCCAGCTTAAGCCAGCAGTGCCGGTCCTCAGTATCTCTACCTCACCTTGGGCTGTAATCCATCCCGAAAGGCCACGGACAGCGTTATACAGGGGATAATCAAACTGACCCTGAGTTCCCGGAGGCTTGGGCTGCTCGATCTTGGCCGTAAATGCCAGCGTATCTCCCGGTCGGACAAGATCCCACCCCGCCGGAAGATTTCCCTCAGCATCAAAATAAACCCGCAGACGGTATTTTTTCTTAAAAAAGTCCCCGGGTTCCGGAACATCGACAGGTCCCAGAATTTCGAATAATCCCACCTCTCCCTCTTCATGAAGAGACCAATCCTGCAACTTACCCGCAACCTGAACATGGCTCACAGTAAGGGGCGGAGCCAATGCCAGTTTTCCCGTCTGTCCAAATCCAAATCCCACCAGAATACTGGCACAGAGGATGAGGATTTCAGGCCGTAACTCAGGGCCGAAGAAATCCCGGGGTCTCCAGAAGAGGATGCGCAGCAGCACCCATAGAAAAATCCCCAGAACAATCCACCACATGGGTTCTGGGGTGTAAACTCCTATCAGACCACCCATAAGCAAGGCGGTTAAGCGTCTAATCCAGGGATCCCTCATGGCCCCACCGTGACCATATCAGCCATCTTGGCATAGGTCTTATTCCCAATACCGGAAACCTTTTTCAAATCCTCAGGCTGAAGAAAAAGACCATGCTCCATCCGATATTGAATAATCCGTTCAGCCAGCGCAGGTCCAATCCCCGGCAGCTTATCCAATTCGGCGGCATCGGCTGTATTGATATTGATTAAATTAGAGGAGCGTGATGGGGCAGCTGCACCCAGGTTAGGGGTGACTGTGGCTGTCTGCCCCTGGGACTCTCCCTGGGACCCGGCGGCTGCCAGAGCAGGCTGAGGTTGCGGTTGCGGCACCGGCTTATATGGCACAATGATCTTCTGGCCGTCCTTTAGCTTCTCCGCAGGGTTAATCTGATCGATGTTCGCTTCAGGCAAAGGGCCAACCTGCTGCAAAGCGTCATGTAAACGGGCATTCACCGGCAAATGAACCAACCCGGGCTTTTCCACCGCCCCGGACACGTAAACGATGATTTCCCGATTTTCAACCGCCTTCTCCACCATTATGGCCGAATTGTGAGGCAGGATAAATTTCCAGACCGCTGCCACGATCAAAAGACCTAAGACTCCCCACCAAAAGTAACGGATCTTGCGCTCCAACAAAATCACCCCATAATCCTCAGAGTTACTCATCATCCCCTAAACAATATGGGGTTTTCTCCACATTTCCCTTCAATTCCTCTCTCGAATTCCAACAAGGTTTGTCGATTTTTCCCTTCTTAACGTTTTAATAATACTGTAGCAAATGGCAAACATAATGAACAAGAAGGGAAATCCACCCAGGATCGAGGCCATTTGCAGGGCATCCAACCCTCCATCCCCAAGCATCAGCAGCAGCCCCGCAGCAGCTCCCATTGCTATTCCCCAAAACAGCTTTAAGGGAATCCTGGGGTTTTCGTTCCCACCGCTGGAGAGCATACCCAGGACGATTGTGCAGGAATCAGCAGATACGACAAAGAAGGTAAAGATGACAAAGATCAATATGAGTGAAGTGATCTCCCGGAAGGGAAACTGTTCAAACAAGACGAATACCGCACTGGAAATATCCACATTAATAGCATTGGCCAAAATACCCTGGGACACTTGATTAAGTTCAAAGCTCAACGAAGTCCCTCCGAAAATGCCAAAAAAGATCATATCCAGAAGAGTTGGAGCGATCAAAGCGCCTAAGACGAATTCTTTGATCGTACGCCCTTTCGAAATCTTGGCGATGAACATGCCGACAAAGGGGGCCCAGGCAATCCACCAAGCCCAATAAAATATTGTCCAGCTGCCCAGCCAGCCGCTCTGTTCTATGGGATCCGTCCAGAGACTCATGGCAAAAAAGTTCTGAATATAAACCCCTGTACTGTTGACAAACATATCCATAATAAATTTCGTGGGACCGAACAAAAAGACAAAGATCAGCAAGCCCCCGGTGGCGATTAAACTCAGATCCGAACCTATTTTTATTCCTTTCAGATTAGGAGTACAAGCCGAAATCAGATAACAGATAATGACGATGGCCAATATCCCTAAAAGCAGGGGAATACCTTGAGGAATGCCATAATTATAAGTAACTCCAGCCGCCAACTGCTTAGTACCCAGGCCGATGGTGGTTGTCATACCAAAAAGCGACGCCCAAAGGGTAATAATATCAATCAATTTGCCGATAGGGCCATAGATTCTATCCCCTAATAGTGGATAAAAGCAGCTGCTCAAGAGCATCGGCATCTTATTGCGGAAAATAATGACCCCCATGGCCAGCCCGATGAGAACAAAGGAAGCCCAGGCACTGAGTCCCCAGTGAAAAAAGGAGATAGCTAAGGACCATTCCGCTGATTGGGATGGGCTAAGGGCATTGACATAAGCCGGAGGGTTGAGAAAATGATTAATGGGTTCGGCAATGGACCAGAATACCAACCCTACTCCCATGCCACAACCGAAAAGCATGGCAAACCAGGAGAAGGTGCTGTATTCCGGTAAGGTATCCTGGCCTCCCAGTTTGATATCGCCATAGCGGCTGAAGGCTAAGTAAAGGCAAAAAAGCAGGAAAAAAAGAATCCCCACAATGAACAACCAGCCCCACTGCTGAATGATGTAGTCAAGAATGGTATTCGATACATGGCTCAGACCTTCAGAATCAACCACACCCCAAAGGAGAAAACCCACCGCTAACAGAGCTGAAATGATAAATACATAGGGATCAATATTCCCCAACAGGGCCCAATTCACGGTTTTAGGCTGCCTGTTGAGAACTTTACTGTTCTTGGAATTTGTATCGGTTTCCATATCCATTCTCCCCTCTATCTCTGGATTTTTCTCCTGGTTTGGCCTATAGTATGTTATAGGCACCTGTTATCATTCTATTTTGAAATTTCAAGGAACATAGGTGATGGTGATGAATCGGTCAAGTCTGGATGGCTTCTTTGATCCTTCTTACCTGGAAAATATATTAGGTAATTTTACACAGGCCACAGGCCTTAGAATCGAGGCCGTCAACTATCGCGGCGAGACCTTTTCCATTCCGGGAAGTTTGGACAGGTCCCCTTTCTGTCAATGCATCCGCAACAATCCTCAGGGCAATAAACGCTGTATTGATTCTTATAAACGGGCCACCAGCGAAGCCGTCAAATGGGATGAACCCTATTTCTTCCGCTGCCATGCAGGCCTTGTGATCTGGGCTGTTCCCATCCTCAGCAAAGACATTACTTTGGGAAGCATTATCTGTGGCCAGGTTCTCCTCTGGAAGCCGGATCGCTTTTTTATTCAGGAATTACAGGATATCAGCAAGGGGCTTAAAATCGACCCGGAAGAATTAAATCAAGCTGTTCCCAATCTCTCCATCATATCCGCCGACCAGGCCCAGGCTGCCGCTAATCTTCTCTTTGTGGTGGTCAGCCATATCCTTAAAAACAATCTGCGGGCCTTAGAAGAAGAGAAAGCCTACAAGGTCTTACAGCAACAGCTCCATGATCAAATACTCAAACGCAAAAAGGGTCCCCGGAGAACGGATATCTCTTATGAATCCATCTTAAAAGATGAAAGGAGATTTCTTCAATACATTCGGCTTGGGGATAAATCAAGAGCCTTTGCTACCTTGGAAAACTTAATCATCAAAATCTATACGAAATCCACCGGTGAGCCCCAATTAGCCAAAGACAGAATCGTTGAGTTGGCTGCTTTAACATCCCGGGCCGCCGTGGAGGGGGGTTCCGACGCGGAACAAGCCGTAACCATTCTCAGTTCATTCTACAAAAAACTGGAGAATATGGAGCGGGTCGAGGAGATCATCTACTTCATTAAGCAGATTGTTGATGAATTTCTGGAAAACATCTTTATCTTAGCTGATAAAAAACACTTAAGCCTGGTCAAGGATGCCCGCTCCTTCATTCTTCATAATCATGCCCAGCCTTTAACGATTGCGGATGCAGCCCAACACCTCTTTATCAGCCCTTCTCACCTTTCTAGACTTTTTCGTCAGCAATTGGATTGTACATTTAATGATTACTTAACCCGTGTCCGGGTGGAGAAAGCCGTGGAACTCTTGAAGAAACCCGAATTCAGTGTCAAAGATGTGGCATTGGCCGTCGGTTTTCAAAACCAGAGCCATTTTGCCAAAGTCTTCCGCAAATATATCGGAGTTACGCCTTTAGTCTATAGAAACAGCCTATTTTAAGGGATGAAAGGAAGTAAACAATGATCCTTAATCAATTGAAGGATTCCATCTTAGAAGGAGAAGCTGAAATAACTTATGATTTAACTCATAAAGCTTTATCTATGGGCTACCCGGCCCAAGTCATCCTGGAAAAAGGCCTGATCGCCGGTATGAACGAGATCGCGGATAAGTTTCGTGAGCGCAATGTGATCATCCCCGAAGTTCTCATGGCGACCCGTTCCATGCATGCCGGGCTCAGTCTGTTGGAGCCCCATCTCATTTCCAGCAGCCCCAATAAGCCTGGCAAAGTCATCGTCGGGACTGTGGCGGGAGATTTGCACGATATCGGCAAGACTCTGGTCAAAACCATGGTCATGTCCCTCCGCATTAAAGTCATTGATCTTGGGGTTGATGTCACCCCCAAAAAATTTGCCGATGCTGTCCGCAAGGAAAAACCTGAGATCCTGATGATTTCTGCCCTGCTGACCACGACGATGGGGGTCATGAAGAGCATCATCAAGGAGGTGCGGCAGCAAAGTCCCAGTGTCAAGATCTTTGTTGGCGGCGCACCGGTTACTGAAGAATTTGCCAGTGAAATTGCTGCAGACTATTATTTTGAAAATGCCTTCGAGATAAGAGATTATCTCAAGGAAAATTATGATAAACTCTTCCTCCGCAAAGACTAAAGAAGCCCTGGCTCGCTCCAAAGACAAGGTTATCCCTTTAGTCTGTTGGCTCCAAATACATACTTCTCATAAAAAAATTCGTAAAGGTTTTGTCCCCGCCCAGTTCGATATGTTGAATCCGGCGGGCGAGCTCTGCCCCCTCGGCAAAGGTCCCCTGATTGAGAAGGGTGCGAATGGCTCCCAGGTGGGCTGCATTGCCTGCCATCTTAATCTTCTCCGGATCCGTATGGGGCGTCAGCCCAATGCTGAGGATGGACTCCTTCTTAAGATAGGTGGCAAAGGTTCCCGCCATGACGATGGAATCCAAATCCCGGAGCGAAATGCCGGCCAGGCTGACCAGGGTTTTGATCCCGGCACATACTGCACCTTTAGCCAGTTGTAAGGCTTCGATATCTCTTTGACCTAAAGAGATATCTTTTTTATGCTGCCGGCCAAAAGCAAACACAAATTCCCAATAATCCTCTTTCTTGCGTATCCGCGACTTTAACTCATCGGATAAGCTGCAATCCTTATGATCAGGATCAACGAAAGCTCCTTTTCTATTGATGATACCGGCTTGGCGCATTTGGGCGATGCCATCGATCAAACCTGAACCACAAATTCCGAGGGCTTCTTCATCCCCGATGACCCGGAGCTCCACACCCTCTTCGTGGATTCGTATCCCTTCAATAGCACCGGGCTTTGCTCTCATGCCATGGAAAATGCCCGCCCCTTCAAAAGCCGGACCTGCTGCGGTAGAACAAGCCAGCATCATTTTTTCGGTTTTGAGAACCAATTCGCAATTAGTGCCTAAATCAAGCAGAAGATGATTTCCCTGAGTCAGTACTTCAGGCGCACCAAGGAGGGCTCCCACCGTATCCCCGCCCACAAAGCTCCCAATGTTAGGCAGTATCTGAACGACAGCTTCCGGATTGCTCCCCAGACCCAACTCCTTGGCGGAAAATTCGAGGGCCTGATTATACACTGAAACATAAGGTGACACAGCAAGATTGGATACATCGAGCCCCAAAAAGAGATGACTCATGGTTGTATTGGCAACAATCGTCATTTTATAGATGGAGTTACGGACGATCTCATGCTGGAGTACCAGCTCATCGATTAGGGTGTTAATGGTACTGCGGACCGCTGCGGTAAGCTGAAGGCGGTTTTTCAGCCCTTCCCCGGCATAGGCTATTCTGGAAATAACATCGCCGCCAAAGGCTGTTTGCCCATTTTCAGCAGATACACTTCCCAGAACTTCCCCTGTCTTCAAATCGATCAGGGCCACGGCGACACTGGTGGTACCGATGTCGACAGCCAGCCCATGCAAAGCCGTATCATGTCCCGGTTGAACATCAATCACCCTATTCTGCCAGGTGACCGCAGTGATTCGATAGTCTAGTTTCCGCAGAGTCCCGGGAAGTCTCTCCAGAACTCCCAGAGAGGGAAGAGCTAACCCCTGCTCCGGCATCACCTTTCTATATTCATCAATAATTCTATCCCAATCCCCACGTTCATCTTCCAGACTGGGCTGCGGTATGGTCAGGGAAATCCCGCTCAATCCGGAATCCAAAGCAACTTGGTCATCCCTGCGCAGCACCGTGTTCTTGCGATCGAAGGAATTGGACAGAGTCACATCGATTTCCATCCCTTTTTGAGGCTTGACCTGACAAGCAAGGCGGACGCCCTCCTCAAGCTCCTCGACGGATAAATATCTTAAATCGGCAGAAGTTGCTTCAGGCACCCCTTGCCTAAAGCGGACCTTACACTTTCCACAGGTTCCTTTGCCATTGCATATATTATCGATCCCGATGCGGTTTTCAATTAAATTAAGCAATAAATTTTTACTGTCCTCTATCTTTACCTCTCCGTAATGCTTTATCCTGATGATCACCGTTCTCCCTCCCCTGCTTTATGTCTACGTCGGCTCACCTTCGGCAAAATGTTTCAGGGTCACAGGCTGACCTGGCTCAATGAACACCACATCCTCCAGCTTTTCTCCCCGAACCAAGGCGTTGAGCAGGCCGGCATCGCCTTCCATCTCCTCGATCTCCCAGCCGAAGAAATCAGCTATTTTCTGCAGCTTACCGTAATAGGAATCCGGCATTTCCATACCCACCGATTTAATCAGCATGGCTTTATTGTAGTGTCCGTAAAGGGCTTGGATGATCTTCCCGGCCTTTTTCTCACCATACTTTTCCACATATTCAAGGTACTCGTCATAGGGAGTACGGCCATAGTCCAGCCACCCCTGGCTGAAGAAATAGGTTCTGGTATTTTTGCAGAAAAGCTCCAGATAGCGGGCATTGGAACCCATCAACAGACCGATGCAATCATGGGTAGTCGGTATCAGCATGGGAACGGCCGGCGAAACTAAGTCCACCAAAGTATTGGAGCAACGGCCGTAGGTCAGGACAATCAGATCATAATCCTGGCTGGCATCAATGATCTCTTGAATTTTTTTATGGAGTTCCGCCGGTAGGGCATGATAATTAAAATCAAGAAATTCACAGTCCATTAATCCATCATTCTTTAAGGCTTTGACCTCGTTCATTGTGGAATGACAACCGATCAGTTTAATTTTCATAGTGATTCTCCTGATGAGGTAAAACACCCAGATGCAAAATCTGAGTGTTTTACCCGTGGTTTAAGTTCTGTTACCCAGGAGCATTAGGGATGATCGCTCCTGAGAGCTTTAAGAATACTATAACACATAACCAGCATGATCAGCATAAAAGGAAAGGCCGAAGCAATCGAGGCAGTCTGAAGGGCTTTCAGGGCAGCCGTACCGCCCACAACAATGAGCACAATGGTCATAGCTCCTTGCATAATCCCCCAGAAGCTGCGCAGTTTCTTGCTGGGATCCATATCTCCATTGGAGGTCAGCATAGCCAGAACGTAGGTAGCTGAGTCGGCAGCACCCACAAAGCAAGTCACGATCAGCAGGATGGCCAAAGGACCGGTTATGGCGTAGAGAGGCATCTGCTGCAGCAGGGCAAACAAAGCCGTGGTGTAATCAGCATTGACAGCATTCTGAATAAATCCTCCGGAAATCTGGTCCAGGTTAAAGGCTGCTCCGCCGTAGATAGCCAGCCAAATAAAGGAGAAGCCGACCGGCAGCAGGGTTACGGCAAAGACAAACTCCCGAATGGTCCGCCCCTTCGACACCCGTGCCACAAACTGACCGACAAAGGGAGCCCAGGCGATCCACCATGCCCAGTAGAAGATGGTCCAGCCGCCTACCCAGCTTTCATTGGCCATCCAGAAGGTTTGGCCGACAAAATTCTGCAGATAATCGCCCAAACTTTGGGTAAAGGTATTGAGGATAAAGACTTTGCCGCCAAAGTAGAAGATAAAAACCATAAATGCAACGGATAACCAAACTTTGACATTAGCAATCGACTGCATGGCTTTATGCAGACCGGAGACCGTGGCCAGGGTAAAGATAACTGTGATCACGGCAATGACAAGGGAAATCGTCAGAGGGCCGGCCGGAATTCCCCAGATGTACTGTATTCCTGTGGCTATCTGGCTGGAACCCAAGCCCAAACTGGTAGCAATTCCAAAAATAGTGGCGAATACAGCCAGAATATCGATGGCCTTGCCAATCGGCCCATAAATCCGATCGCCAATGAGGGGATAGAAAGCCGAGCTAATCAGGAAGGGCAGCCCTTTGCGGAATTGGAAGTAGGCCAGAGCCAAACCGGCGATAGCAAAGTTAACCCAGGCATGAATGCCCCAGTGAAAGAAGACCACCCGCATGGAAGTTTGCATAGCCTCTACGGTTCCCGGTTCTCCGAAAGGCGGACTGTTAAAATGCATGATGGGTTCGGCAACGGACCAAAAGACCAAACCAATGCCCATGCCTCCGCCGAAAAGCATGGCAAACCATTGGAAATTGCTGAATTCCGGTTTATCGTCATCGGCACCCAGCTTGATTTTCCCGTAACGGCTGATGGCTATACCAAAGACAAAGATAATAAAAATTGCAACAGCTAAAAGGTAAAGCCAACCGAAATTCGTGGTTAATAAGGCAAAGACTTTATTGACCACATTGGCCATATTTTCAGGTAAAAATACTCCCCACAGAACAAACAACAGGGCAATGGCTGAAGAAATATACAATACAGTGTTTTGCTTCTTGTCAACTCCCATATTCACTCACCTCTCCAAATTTTTCAATAATCCGAAAATTTGCTATTGAGAGAAATCAGCGGCAGGTGTGTAACCAACGCCGCTGATTACATTGTTCTAACGGATAGCGAAGCAACGAGTATTGACTCCTGCCCTCTCTATTTGCCCAAAATCTTATTAGCAAGTTCAACTGCGTCGTCTGCAGTTTCCGCCCATCCATCCGCACCGATCTCATCAGCCCATACCTGGCTGGTTGGGCCGCCGCCTACCAACACTTTATAGCTGTCTCTTAAATTCTTCTCTTTCAGATATTCGATCAGTTCTTTTTGCTTGATCATGGTGGTGGTCAGCAAGGCGCTGGCTCCGATGATATCTGCTCCTACTTCCTGAGCCTTAGCCACAAAGCCTTCCGCTTTAATGTCCGTACCAAGGTCAATTACCTTATACCCTGCCGCTGTGAACATAGCGCCCGTTATATTTTTACCGATATCGTGGATATCCCCTTCCACAGTGCCCAGGACGATTTTACCCTTGGATTCCCCTTCACTCATTCCTTTCTTGGCAATTTCCGGCTCCAGGATAGCCAAACCGACTTTCATCGCTTCAGCCGACATCATGACATCCGGTAAGAACATCTCCCCTTCTTTCCACGCTGTGCCCACAACCTCAATTCCCTTGACCAGACCCGACTGAACCGTATCCACCAAATCAAGATCTTCATCAACAGCTTTTTGGGAAAGTTCTGCTACGATATCTTCATCTCCGTCAATAATCGCTTGCTTCAGTTCATCCAATAAACTCATGATCATTCCTCCCGTTATTTTCGTTATTGCCTACTTGTTTACTCTTCGCCAACTTCCTTACCCCGCTGGGCAATGAAGGCCTGCAGTTTGGCATCGATCTCCGGATCCAGGGCGGGGGGCACATAATTGGCCAGAATCTGCTGCCAACGGGCATGAGCGCGCTGCTTCGTCTCCAGCTTCTCTTTTGCCCAGGTATCATAGGCGCTTCGGTCGCTGAGGGTAGGGGTATAGAACTCCCGCTTATGATTTTTGCGCGTATGCTTTTGGGTGAGGAAATGTCCTCCGGGCCCTACTTTCTCTATCACGTCAAAAGCCATGCCGTCTTCGTCAAAGGTATAGCCCTTCATATAATGGAGAAGCATACCGGCAATTTCATCATCCATGATGAATTTCTCATAGGACATGGCCATGAAGTATTGGAGAATTCCCGCTGTATGGAGAACAAAGTTAACACCGGTCAGATTAGCTGCCATCAACGTCATCATGGACTCATAACCGGCTTGGGCATCCACAGTCTTGGAGTCGTTCAGTCCGCCGCCGGAACGGCTGGGTACTCCATAAAAGCGGGCCAGCTGAGCGCTTGCTGAGATAAAGAGAGCGCATTCGGGACTGCCGATGGAAAGACTGCCGCTGCGCATATCGCTTAAAGCGGAAGTAGAGCCATAAATAACCGGGGTTCCTGGGTTGATGCTTTGTGCTAAAGAGATTCCGGCTAAGACCTCGGCATTCTGCAAGGACAAGGTGCCTGCCAAAGATGCGGGACCGGTCGATCCGGCCATAACCAGTGAAGCAATGATCACAGCCTGACCTGCTTCCGCATAAGCCATCAAGGCCCCCAGCATTCTTTCGTCATATTTCAGAGGAGTCAAGGAGTTAATCAAGGAGACTAAGACCGGCTTTTCTTTAATCACATCTTTGCCGCCGAAGAGGATAGCAGCTATTTCGACGGAGTCTTCCGCCCTTTCTTTTCCTTCGGCACTGCCCATGAAGCACTTATCGGAGTTTTTAATCGAACTGTACAGCATCTGCAAATGACGCACGCCATCCGGAATGTCCTGAGGTTCCGCCATGGTGCCGCCGGAAAGATGCATATTCTTGCTGGCTCCGGCCAGTTTGGCGAAATTCTCGTAATCCTGCAAGGTGGTTTTACGCCGGCTGCCATCCAATTCGTAAATGAAGGGGGCTCCATAACCAGGCATAAAGACAATATTATCGCCGCCGATAACCACATTGTTTTCAGGGTTGCGGGCATGAAGGGTAAACTCTGCCGGTGCCGATTTGAGCTTGGACTCCACAAATTCACGGGTCAAATAGACTCTCTTGCCTTCGACCTTTTGCCCCTCCCGGCGAAAAACCTCTAAAGCCGGTTCGTACTCAAACTCAATACCGATTTCTTCAAGGATCTTCATGGTGTTTTCGTGGATTTTTTGAACTTGGTCCTCGGTCAGGATATTGTACTTAGGTAACAATTGACCCACCCCTTTTTTGAAATTTTTACATCAAATCAAGTTAAGTTAAGTCAAGAAAATAAGGTTTAGAAAATTTTGAGCAAAGGATGCTCTGTGGTTCCCATCTTAACTCCGGTCAGCTTATTGTTATAGGCAACCATGGCATCTGTGGTTGCTATAGCACGATAAACCCAGGGAGCGTTCATCATGGGACCATAGAGAATGAAATCGGCACCCTGTGTGATCGGATAAGTGAAGACCGCAGCCCCGGCAACTTCGAAGAAGGGGGTTCCTTTGGAACGCATTTTCTTCCAGAGATAGACTGCATTGGATGGCGCACAGCCACCGGGATAGCCGAATTGCTCTTTAACCACATTGATCGCTTCCGTCGTCCAGCTATTGCTGGCCACATCCAAGACTCCCGGATCCACAAGGAATTGCTCGATACCGGCCCGTTTGGCCGCTGCAATCAACCCTTCTTTATCATCCTTGCCCTGGAGAAGATCGATGCGGGCATTGGGCTTTAACGCTTTCTTACTGAAAGCAAGGATAACGGCGGTCTTCAGCCCTGCCTCTTTGATGGCGGCCAGCTCTTCTTCGGTGTAATGCTCTTCAATGGAATTGTAGATCAGCCGTTTCTGAATCTCCGGATCCTTGCCCAAATTTTTCAGGGCTCCTACCCGCACATCCGGGCTGATACTATCCAGGAGGAATGGGGCAGTGGTATTTTCCAAAATAAATTCCACGTATTTCGTAAGGGCTTCAACAGATTCTCCCAAGACATCAATGATAAATGGATTGCCTGTTTCTGCGCTTAGTTCGGCTTCCTGATCCAGCAAAGCTTTGGCTGCATCTTTGTCGAAAATTCCCTTTTGACCATCTGAGACGATCTTATGGCCCCGATAAAAAATGCTGCCGATGAGCACTGTTGGGTATTCCCCAGGCTGACCACCAACCTTAACCCCATTGATGTCATAAACATGTTGTTGAGCAGTAAATTTGAACATTTGACTTCCTCCTATGCAAAATGTGTTTTGATCTTGTCAAAATAATGTGTTGTTTGGCCCTCCTTATTTTCCGTCTATTCTAATAATTCTGATGCATTGAATATATCAGAAATAAATCGCCTAATAAATAATGCATTTCTGCTTATTTTAACGCTATCCTATCACAATCATCAACTCGAGTTTGAAGACTAAAAAAGCTGTTGCTCAACAAACGTCACCGTTCATTTTGCAACAGCTTTATCCCACATCCGTGTCACTTAAACCGGAAAGATAGCCCAGGGTTCTTCCTTTCAGGTCTCCATAAAAGTTAACCTACTTCACAACGACATTGACCAGCTTACCCGGCACCGTTACGATCTTAAGGATCTGTTTGCCTTGAGTCCATTCCCCAAGCCTGGGCAGCTGCCGGACCTGTGCTTCCAATTCCGCCGCGGAAATCTGGGCCGGAACCTGAATCCGCTCCTTAACCTTCCCGTTGATCTGCAGGACCACAGTGACCTCTTCCTGGACCAGAGCCTCTTCATCCACTTGCGGCCACTCCCGGCTATGGATGCTGTCCTCATGGCCCAATTCACTCCAGATTTCTTCGGTAATATGGGGTGCAAAAGGCGCCAGCAGGATGAGAATGCTCTCCAAGGCTTCCCGGGCCACCGCCAAATTCACCTGGGGCTGTTCTTTGTACAGATAAAGAGCATTGACCAATTCCATAATGGCACTGACGGCTGTGTTGAAGTTGAAGCGTGCTCCCACATCCGAAGTAACTCTTTGAATGGTTTGGTGGGTTTGACGGCGCATGTCCTTGGCAGCTTTGTCCAATTCGCCAAATTCATTAGCCCCTGCCCCAGTAGTCTTTAAGACTTCTTCGTATTGAGCCGCCAGACGCCACACCCGGTTGAGGAAGCGGTAGCAACCTTCCACCCCTTGGTCGTTCCATTCCAAATCCCGCTCCGGCGGAGCTGCGAAGAGGATGAAGAGGCGGGCCGTATCGGCACCATATTTAGAAATAATTTCTTCAGGACTTACCACATTACCCTTGGATTTGGACATTTTAGCCCCGCCCAGGCAAACCATCCCCTGAGTGAGTAGGTTGGCAAAGGGCTCATCGACTTTAAGATAGCCAAAATCCCGCAGAGCCTTAGTAAAGAAACGCGAGTACAGCAAATGGAGAATAGCATGCTCTACTCCACCTACATATTGATCCACATTCATCCAGTGATCTGCAGCTTCTTTGGCGAAGGGGAGCTGAGCATTGTGGGGATCAGTATAGCGGAGGAAATACCAGGAGGAGCACATAAAAGTGTCCATAGTGTCTGTTTCACGACGGGCCTTACCGCCACAGGTGGGACAGATGGTTTGTTTAAAGCTTTCCGAGGTGGTCAGGGGATTCTCCCCCGCTTTAAAGACCACATCGTCCGGGAGCATGACAGGGAGTTGGTCCTGGGGCACAGGAACAATTCCGCAATGATCGCAATAAATCATGGGAATGGGAGCTCCCCAGTAACGCTGACGGGAAATAAGCCAGTCACGGAGGCGGAAATTCACTTTCCGTTCACCAAAGCCATCCTGCTCAGCTTTATCACACATCTTCTCCCAGGCCTCCACATTCTTGAGACCATCATACGCGCCGGAATTCACCATCATTCCCTCTTCAACGAAAGCTGCTTGAAGAGGAGTATCCTTTTCCTCCACAGGGGTTCCCTCAGGCAGGATAACGGTCTTAATGGGAAGCTTATACTTCCCGGCGAACTCAAAGTCCCTTTCATCATGGGCCGGTACGCCCATAACCGCTCCTGTTCCGTATTCAAAAAGAACATAGTTAGCGATCCAGATGGGTACTTTTTCTCCGCTATAGGGGTTAATGCAGTAGGCCCCGGTAAACAGGCCTTCTTTTTCGGTTTCGGTGGAAGTCCGGGCGATTTCATTCAGCCCCTTCATCCGTTCGATAAAGGCTTGCACGTCATTTTCGTATTCCGTACCAGCAATCAGCTTTTGCACCAAAGGGTGCTCCGGTGCCAGCACTACATAGCTCACACCAAAAATCGTATCCACCCGGGTGGTATAGACCCGAATTTTATCCCCGTGGTTCTCCAGGTCGAATTCCACTTCGGCTCCTTCAGAACGGCCAATCCAGTTTTTTTGCATGGTCTTCACTTTATCAGGCCAGCCGGGGAGCTTTTCCAGATCATCCAAAAGCACTTGAGCATAGTCCGTAATCTTAAAAAACCATTGTTCCAGATCTTTTTTGGTAACGGCGGTGTCGCAACGTTCACAAGCTCCATCCACCACCTGCTCGTTGGCAAGAACGGTGGCACAAGAAGGACACCAGTTGACGCCGGCTTTTTTCTTATACACCAAGCCATGTTTGTAAAACTCTAAAAAGATCCATTGCGTAAACTTGTAATAGTCGGGATGACAGGTCGTAACCTCCCGCTCCCAATCATAGGAGATTCCCATTTCTTGAAGCTGCCTTTTCATATTGGCGATATTTTTCCAAGTCCACTCAGCCGGCGGCGTTTGATTCTTAATGGCCGCATTTTCTGCCGGCAGCCCAAAAGAATCCCAACCGATGGGATGCAGAACATTGTAACCCCTCATCCGCTTAAAGCGAGCGATGACATCCACTATAGAATAATTCCGGACATGTCCCATATGAAGATTGCCGGAAGGGTAAGGAAACATCGCTAAAGCATAGAATTTGGGTTTATCAGAATGCTCTTCGGCTTGATAATCTTTTCTGTCCACCCATTTTTTTTGCCATTTAGGCTCAATCTCTGAAAAAAGATATTTCTCTTGCATTATAATTTTCCCCCTTAAACATTCCGAACTCCATGATCGAGATGAAATCAAGATATAAAAAACTCCCATCCCTAAAGGGACGAGAGTAACTTCCCGCGGTACCACCCAATTTCAACTGCACTTCATCGATGATAACGGCTCGCACCGGCACTCATTATGATCTGAGTACAGCTCCGGGGCGAGTGCTTACCAAAGTCTCACAGCAACTCTCACCGACCGTTGCCTCTCTGAAATGAGGTTGTTTGGGCTTATTCCCCTTCATTGCTTTTCGCAAGTTTCCTATATAATAATCCAAAATTCGGCATCATGTCAACTATCAAGAGCTGATCACCGGCGCGTCTCCCCAGAGCCGCTCAAGATTATAGAATTCCCGCTGATCCGGAGTCATCACGTGAATCACCAGATCTCCGCAATCCACAAGAACCCATTTGGCCTCCTGCAATCCTTCTACTCTTAAAATAGTCACGCCCAACTCGGGGAGCTTCTCGGAGAGGTTATCGGTGATCGCCTTAACTTGAGTGGTGGAATTTCCGGTTGTGATCAGGAAATAATCTGTGACCATGGAAATCCCTTTGAGGTCAAGCAGAATGGTCTCCCGGCCTTTTTTGTCTTCAACAAGGTTTACAGCGCCATGCAATTGCTTATCTGTCAGCAAATTTTTGCCTCCTTTTTAAATCTTCATAGGTAAGCAGTGTTTGAGGATGGATGCTCCGCTTACTTTTTCGCAAATAATTTAAAGTATGTTCAACACACATTAGTGTACCATTCTCAAGATTATCATACAAGGATTGTCGTAGTTTGTCTACATCGGGAAAAGAACGCTGAGGTTCTGTTAGATCAGCACTATAAATTAACATCTCCAGGCTCCCCATTCCCGGAGCTCCTAAAGTGTGATGAGCTATCGCCGCCAATACTTCCCGATCCTTGTAGCCATATTCACACTCCAGCCAATAAGCTGCCAGGGGACCATGTAGACTCTGAGGATTGTCTTCATCCTCAGGATAGCGAATTAAATTCCACTCTTTCGCCATAGCAATCTGTTGCGTAAAATCAATTTCTTTCTTAAGGTCATGCAAATAGGCAGCAATCTGAGCCCTCTCGCCATCCACCTGATGCTTTATGGCCAGCTCCTGAGCCCACCGGACAACTCCCAAAGTATGACTGAACCGTTTCTTTGACATGGAACTGCAAGCTAAATTGTAGGCTTCCTGAATATCCAAAATCGCCAGAACCTACTTTCCAATAAATATATGCCGAGAAGACCCTTCTGACCTTTTGGGCAAGAGGGTCTTCCAGAACTATGTTTTTTTACATCTGCTGTTTAGGTCTTGCCTCATTGACCGTTAAAGGCCGGCCGCCGAAATCCTTCCCATTAAGGTCTTCCGCCATACGTGCCGCATCCTCATCTTCAACCTCTACAAAACCAAAACCTCGTGAGCGCCCTGTCTCACGATCCGTAATGATACGACTGCTTATCACTTGACCATACTGGCCAAAGAAAGAGTTGAGATCTTCAGATGTAGTGTTCCAGGGTAAATTTCCGACATAAAGGGTTGCCATATTTGCTGTCACCTCTTGCTTATTGGATTCGAATTTAGTATGAGCAAAAGCTCCAGAACTATACTTACCTGATTTTGTAATCCACAAATCAAGCTGTAATGCTAAACCATAAAACTAGATCCGATACAAACCTGTTTCTTCGATATAGAGGCGAACGGATTCAGGAAGTAAATAGCGAATGGGCTTCCCCTCTTTGACCCGGGAACGTATATCGGTGGAAGATATGGCTAAAGCAGGCACATCAAAAAGATGCATATGGGGCAGAAATTCCGGATAATCCCGTTTCAATTCTTCAAGAAACTCATGAGGGTCAAATCCAGGGCGGGAAGCCCCGATGAAATGGCTGAGGGATAAAACAGACTGTACTTCTCTCCAGGTGAAAATCTCGCGAAAGGCATCTGCTCCCGTAATAAAATACAGCTCGTGCTGCGGATAGAGCTTATGCATATCCTTAAGGGTATCCACAGTATAGGAATAACCTTTACGCTGGATTTCCAGATCAGAAACTTCAAAAAAGCTGTTATCCTGAACAGCACGTTTGACCATTTCATAGCGATCCCCGGAAGAGGTTACCCTACGCCCCACTTTATGGGGAGGATTACCCGTGGGGATAAAAATCACTTTCTCCAAGGCAAATTCATGGCGGGCCATTTCAGCCGCCACCAGATGACCATAATGCAAGGGATCAAAGGTCCCTCCCATAATCCCTATTCTTTTGGGTGGAGCATTAATGTTCATAACCTTTGCTTCCTCGACTGCTTACTGCTTCTATACCTAGTATAGCACCTTATCCTCTGGGAAGATAAGGCTATCGCGGCAAATCGATCATGGGCTTCTTCTTCGACTCGCGATAGAGCAGAAAATTTCTCCCAATGACCTGAACCAACTCCGCAGAGGTGCGTTCCGCCAATTCTGCGGCTGCGCTTTGTACATCTTCCATGCTGTTAGGGAGCACTCTCCCTTTAATCAATTCCCGGGCTTCCAGAGTCTCATCGGTTTGTGCTATGACAGCCTCTGTGACTCCTCCTTTACCAATCTGTAAGATGGGATCCATCTCATTGCCCAGGGAGCGTAAAAAACCTTTTTGTTTTCCGGTTAACACCGCAAAACCTCCTAACTCACATTATCTTATCTTTGCTTACTCTTCCCACTCGAACTCGATCCCGGCGATCCGAACCTTATCTCCCACTTTTATACCTTCATCCAGCAAAGCGCGTTCAATTCCCATCGCCTTGAGGATATTCTGGAAGCGATAAAGCCCGTCCTCCCGATCGAACATGGTCATCTGCACATGTTTTTCAACTTCCTTACCGGAGACAACAAAGAAGTCCCCCTCACGGGTCAGTTCAAAGCGATGAGGAGCTGACGCCTGAGTCAGTTTATGCTGTTCCTCATCCCGCACAAAGATCTGGGGTGCAGGAATTTCCGGCAACGCTTTCGCGGCAGCATAAACCAATTCCTTCAGCCCTTCTCCTGTAGCTGCAGATACCGGAAAAATACGGTAGTCTTCCCCCAGCTTCTCTGTCAAGCGCTGCAGATTTTCCTCCGCACCGGGAATATCCATTTTATTGGCCACGATCAAGATCGGGCGGTTAGCCAGCTCCTGACTATATTGGCGAAGCTCTTCCGCAATGATTTGAAAATCTTCCAGGGGATCCCGCTCCTCAGAGCCTGCAATATCCAGGACATGAAGAATCAGACGGGTTCTTTCCGTATGTCTGAGAAATTCATGACCCAGTCCGGCTCCGGTGTGAGCCCCTTCAATCAGCCCGGGGATATCCGCCACCACGAAACTTTCCCCATCCTCCAGCTCAACTACCCCAAGATTGGGCACCAGCGTAGTAAAATGATAATCCGCAATCTTGGGTTTAGCCGCCGAGATTCGGGAAATGATCGTCGACTTGCCTACATTGGGAAATCCCACCAGTCCTACATCGGCCAAAAGCTTCAGCTCCAGAAGGAGGTTCCGTTCCTCTCCCGGTTCGCCGTTTTCCGCTACAGTGGGGGCTTTATTGGTATTGCTCATAAAACGAGCATTACCGCGGCCGCCTCTGCCGCCATTGGCAACGACAACTTTTTGCCCATGCTCAATCAAGTCGGCGAGGATTTCCCCTGTATCCGCATCTTTAACAACGGTGCCTACAGGAATGCGGACGCTCATATCCTCCCCGCTCTTCCCGTGCATATTCTTTCCCTGTCCATGTTCCCCGCGATCAGCCTTGTAATGGCGTTTATAACGGAAATCCACCAATGTCCTGAGTCCTTCATCGGCGATAAAGATGACCTTGCCGCCCCGCCCCCCGTCGCCACCGCTGGGGCCACCCTCAGGAACGTATTTTTCACGGCGAAACGCCACAGCCCCGGCTCCGCCGTCTCCACCTTTAACATAGATTTTTGCCTGATCGTAAAACATGCACTATCCCCTTCTGATCCCTAAGCTGATCAACTATTGTGCTATAAATTGCTGTTCAGAGTCTTTATAGCAGCAGCTCTGTTTCCATACCACCTTATCGTCATCAAGCAAAGATAAACTGCAAAGAGCTTCGCCAGTCCCTAATTTGATTTCAACGACAGGTTCCTCTAACCCTTTATAACGCTTAAAAATTGCCTTCACACATTCTTTAGTGTACCCGTATAAGACTTCTCCATATTCCTCTTGCCAAAATTCTTGCCAAAAGCGCTCTTTTTTCAAGGCACTATCGAGCTGAACTTCAACCCAAAGACCTTCTTTGCGCAGCTCCACAACCAAACCCAGCAAGATAGCGCCGACAATCTCCTGAGGAATCTGTCCGATATCCTGCTCAGCTTCTAGGCCACTGATCCCCTCCTGCATATAGAGCAACGCTCGGTCCGCCTTGCCTAACTGCAGATAGCCCTTGATGACCTGCCAGTGATTAAAAAAGTCGTGACGCTGCAGCCGGTAGTGGTCCAATTGTTCTGTCAGAAGAGTTCGTTCTAAGGAGGATTTACCAGGCACTGTCTTCAATCCTTTCTGGGGCTTATTCCGCATATAACACATAACACAAAACCCCCGGGATTCTCCCAGGGGTGCGATTGTGATTTCCTTTAAGCTTGAGCAGCCTGGCGCTCAGGATAAATGCTAACTTGTTTGCGGCTACGATCTTTACGCTCGAATTTAACATAGCCATCGATGGTTGCAAAGAGGGTGTCATCCTTACCCAAACCACAGTTCTTGCCAGGATGAAACTTCGTTCCCCGTTGGCGAACGATAATGTTCCCTGCGGTAACGAATTGACCGTCTCCACGCTTTACGCCCAGACGTTGCGCATTACTGTCACGACCATTTCGAGAACTACCTACCCCTTTTTTATGAGCAAATAATTGCAGATTCATTTTTAACATGGAGTCCACCTCCTCCGATTAATAGTTACATATTGCTCACCATAGCTCTGTTGAATTCCTTCAACCCCTAAAACCATGGTTCCTAAAATCCATTGGGCATGATCCAGTGTCCCAGGCTCACATTCAGGGAGAGTACAGCTTAAAAACCCTTGCGGGTCGTCCACTTCAACCTCCGGTTTACATGGAAGATAAAATTCCAAGCCGTTGACCGCTGAGATACTCAACGCAGATACGGCGGCACAGACAATATCCAATCCGTACTCGGCATATCCTGCGTGCCCACACAATTCAAACTTGCGAATCCGTTGGTTGTCATCCAACCAAAGATTCAAAGTAATACCCTGATGTTTCATCTTATGCTTGGATAGCTTCAACCACTACTTTAGTATAGGGTTGACGATGTCCTTGTTTACGGCGATAATTCTTTTTGGATTTCATCTTGAAAACAATTATCTTTTCGCCTTTACCATGCTCCACAACTTTGAGAAGAGCTTTGGCACCATCCACAACCGGAGTACCGACTTTAACAGCACCATCTTTCTCTACCAAAAGAACTTTATCGATGGTCACGGTATCTCCCACATTGGCATCAAGCTTTTCCACGAAGAGGACCTTGCCTTCTTCAACACGGAATTGCTTACCCCCTGTTTCAATCACTGCGTACATTATTACACCTCCCATGCCTAGACTCGCCTTGTCAGGCCGGTTTGTTTCAATCTCCCTGCAAAAAAGAGATTACGACACAAAAACCTGTTAAAATGCCTGTTTCGCGCGGTTGCGGTGAGAAGTCACCACATTTAGATATTTTAGCACTAAGTGCTCTATGCTGTCAATTGCTTCTAAGCTTTCCCACGTTTTTTTATCATTATTTTTTTGATTAGACACCATTATATTTATATCTTTCCGGAGCCATCGCAATGGGGACAGGGATGTCCATACCTTACCTCGAGGGTTTGTCCGACTTTTTTGCGCGTCATTTCCACCAATCCCAATTGAGTCAGACCCATCACCTGACATTTCAGTTTATCCCGTGCTACCGCCTTTTCCAGCACCTGCAAAAGCTGCTCTTTGTCTTCCTCTGAAGCCATATCGATAAAATCAATAACGATGATCCCGCCCAAATTCCGCAAACGCAGTTGCCTGGCAATCTCAAGGGCCGCTTCTTGATTGATGTGCAGGATGGTATCCTGAAGCGATTTATCCCCCACATATTTACCGGTATTCACGTCGATCACTGTTAAGGCTTCAGTTTGTTGAATCACCAAATAGCCGCCGCTTTTCAGCCATACCTTAGGCTGGAGAGCCTGGCGGATTTTATCATCAATGCCGTAATCCGAGAAGATATCCTCTTTATAAACCAATTGCACATGGTTGACAGCCGGATGGCCCAATTCCCGTAAAGCGTTGCGCATCCCCTCTGCAACCTCGGGTTGATTGACGGTAATGATTTTCACTTCCTGATCCACCCAATCCCGGATCGCCCGGGAGACCAGATCCACATCCTGATGAACCAAACCAGGTATGGACACGTGAGGGATTTTTTTCTCCAAGCGCTCCCACAAAGCTACCAGTTCCCTGAAGTCAGCGGCAAGCTCCTTGGCCTCAATTCCCTTAGCCAAGGTCCGGACGATGATTCCTTTGTCTTCTGGACAGGCTTCACGGGCTATCTCCCGCAGCCGCGTTCGCTCTGCTTCTTCCGTAATCTTGCGCGAGACACCTATATATTTAGTGTTAGGCATCAGGACAGCATAACGCCCGGGGATGGTGAGATTGGTGGTGATTCTTGCACCTTTGGAGCCTACCGGTTCTTTGGTAACCTGAGCCAGCAGCTCCTGGCGGGGCTTGAGCACCTGCTCCACCCGCAGCTCATTTGACGGGGGAAGGCGCTCATCTTCTTCATACTGAAAGGGCACGGCATCTCCCACATAAAGGTAAGCATTCTTCTCCAAGCCAATATCAACAAATGCCGCCTGCATACCCGGCAGCACATTGATAACCCGCCCCCGGTAGATATTGCCAACCAATCGGGAAATTAAGCCTTCCTCTTCATAAACCTCAACCAGTTCCCCATCCTCTAGCACCGCTGCCCGCATTCTTTGCGCCTGGCCCTGCAGAACAATCTCTTTCACGGGTGGTTCCTCACTTCCCGAAGGCCTCATCCAAAGGGGAGAACTTTTGCCCTTCGTAGCTTACATAAATTCCTGTGCGCTTAATGCGAAGATGCTCCAAATCCAAGGGGAGGTTCTCCAAATCACCAAGACTGCCCAGAACTTCCTCTGGTCGGACGCTGCCCTGGTTTCCCACTTCAACTTCGATGTCAAAGATGGCCTCATCGCCCTGGATCTTACCTGCCAATACTTTAACCCAGGGTCTTATATCTTTCTCAACTCTGCCCTTCTTACTATAACGTATATAGGGTACTTGCTGTCTCGCCAGCCAAGCTTGGATACCCTCTTGCAACCGTGCTTCGCTCACCGGCAGGCCCAAGGAGGCAGTGACTTGATAACTGGCCGAATTTAATACTGCCATTAAAGCTTTGGCTGCCTGGGTTACATATCTGCCTTCAATGAGACGGATCCCCGTAGGGAGCTGCTCCTGCAAACGGCCCATGAGCTCTTTTAAATCCATTTCCTGAGCTAATTCAATATCCACATACTCCTGTTCGCCTTCGACACCCACCGCCAAAGCAGACCCAAAGGCGATCTTCGGATGGGGATTAAACCCCTCCGAATAAGCCAGGCGGACGCTTGCCCTGCGCAGGGCCCGTTCAAAGACTCTGGCCAAATCCAAATGCGCAATATATTTCGCTTCTTCCATTTTGGTATAGGCGATTCTTACCCTCAAGGTCCTCACCCTTTCAAATCAATCTGTAACCCTCGTTCAGGACAGATACCGCACCCTGTGCAATCCACATACCGGCAGTCCAGTGTCCTTGACTCTTTCAATGCCTTGTGATGTTCATTCATGAGGAAACGCTTATTCACGCCGCTCTCAATATGATCCCAAGGAAGTATATCGTCATAATCCATCGCCCGATGAGCGTAAAAATGAGGATCAAGCCCTAGTTCTTCTATGCATTCCAGCCATGTTTCATACTTAAAATGCTCATTCCAGCCATCGAACTTACAGCCTTTCCGGACGGCCAGTTCCAATACGTCGGCCAGGCGCCGGTCTCCTTTAGCAAAAACTGCCTCTAAATAGCTTGTTTCTACATCATGATAATTATACTTAATGCGGCGATCCCGCAACTTTTCACGCAAATACTGTTGTTTTTGTTTTAGGGAAGCCGTTCCTTCCTGGGGCTCCCATTGAAAGGGAGTATGGCTTTTGGGGACGAAGGAACTGGTGGACACCGTGACATTCACATTCCGGCGGCCTAAGCGCGTTCCCAGCTCGACTACCTTTTTGGCCATAGCTACAATCCCGTCCAAATCCTCCTGAGTCTCCGTAGGCAAACCAATCATAAAGTAGAGCTTGATGCTGGACCATCCCGCTTTGAAGGCAGATTCCGCCGCATCAAGAAGATTCTCCTCGGTGACCCCTTTATTGATCACATCCCTCAAGCGTTGGGTTCCCGCTTCCGGAGCGAAGGTAAGCCCGGATTTTCTTACCTTTTGAACTTCTTCAGCCAGCTTTACATCGAAAGAATCCAAGCGCAGAGAAGGTAAGGACACACTGACTTTATCCTCGCTGTACTTATCCAGGATTCCCCGAATAACCGGTTGAATACAACTGTAATCTCCGGTGGAGAGGGAGGTTAAGGAGATTTCCTCATAGCCTGTGGATTTAACCAGCTCTTCCGCATGCCTCAGCAATGTTTCCGGCGAACGTTCACGCACCGGGCGATAGAGCATCCCCGCTTGACAAAAGCGGCAGCCTCTTGAGCATCCACGCATGACCTCAAGCATCATGCGATCGTGAACGATCTCCATATAAGGGACAATGGGGCTGGTGGGGAAGTAACTTTGATCCAAATTGCGAACGATAGCCTTTTGGACAATCTTGGGTACCCGGGGATCTGCTTCTATGGACTGAATCCGTCCGTCTTCCAGGTAACGGACCTGGTAAAATTCCGGGACATAAGCCCCCTCCACCTGAGCTACTTTTAGGAGAAACTCCTCCCGGGAAACCGGATTTTCCTTCTGCTCTTGAATTAAACGAAGGAGCTGGGGCAGGGTTTCTTCCGCCTCTCCGATCATCAGGAAATCGATAAACGGGGCGAGCGGTTCCGGGTTATAGGCACACGGTCCGCCGGCGATGACCCAAGGATGCTCCGGTCCCCGGTCTTTAGCCCGCAGCGGGATCCCGGCCAAATCCAGCATATTAAGGATATTGGAAAAGCTCATCTCGTATTGCAGGGTAAATCCTACCACATCAAATTCCTGTAAGGGGCGATAGGATTCCAAAGCATAGAGGGGAATAGTATTCTCCCTCATCCTATCTTCCATATCCACCCAAGGAGCAAAGACCCGTTCACATAGAAAATCCTCATAGGAGTTTACCAAATGATAGAGAATCCTCAAGCCAAGATGGGACATTCCCACTTCATAGACATCCGGGAAAGCAAAAGCCATCCGAACTTTGCTATGCTCCCAATCTTTACGAATTGCATTCCACTCTGTGCCAAGATATCTGCTCGGCTTTAATACCTTGGGCAGGAAACGTTCCACCTGCTTACGAATATCTGCCGTATTATAATCGGTCATGATTAAAGCTAGTCCTCCTTGTTATGCGAGTTAGTTGGTAATTATCTATTATATCACAAAGTTGGAGGATTTGCACAAACCAAGCCGGCATAAGTTTGGCGAAAGCAATTTTTTTACATTCATTACTTTAAATAACCGCCTTAAAGCTTTCCCACAGGACAATGTATCCCTTTCCTCAGCATTCCTTCCACTACTTGGGTTTCCGTTAAAGTCCGCTCAATTCCAAAGGCCTCACCCCCGGGCAGGTGGATAAGTGCATAGCGATCCGGGGTTAGATCTTCCACGATACGTATGAGGGGGGTTTCTGCCGTCACGGCAATGGCCTTGCTCTTCATGATTCCTTTATGGAGAAGTTCTTCTTTTTTACGGGTAATTTGACGTAAGAAAGTAATTCGTGCCGAGTCAATTTCCTTTTGTCCCGATACCCAAAAGAATCCCGCTAAAAGAAAGCAGGTGGCAATTCCTTCATAGATCTCTTTCCCAACCAGGACCAAACCTGCTACGGCGAGGATCATCCCAAAGAATTGACCTGCCCGGGCCAGGAATTTCGTGGTCTGAACAAATCCAAAGGCATCGCAGAATAAGGCACGGACCACCCTTCCCCCATCCAGGGGGAGAACCGGTGTAAGATTAAACACAGCCAGCCAGAAATTAAGCTGAACAAAGGCCTCCGCTGTGGGCCCCGTCCAGATTCCTTCCCAACGCAAGGCCTGAGCCCCAAAAAGAAGAATGAGATTAAAGACAGGCCCGGCTAAAGCCATCATGCTTTCCTCAAGTCTCCTGCCTTCAAAAAGATCCTCACAATGGGCTACTCCGCCAAAAGGATAGAGCTCCAACCCATTAACCCTAAAACCATAAGCTTTGGCAGTCAGTAAATGAGCCAGCTCATGTCCTATGACCAGGAGGAAGATAAGAAGAGCCTGGGTAAACAATCCCAGGACCCCATAAGCAAGCAGAACCAGCCAGAACGTCGGGTGAACTTTTATGCTGAGCCCTTGAATACGAGCAATCTCCATCGCTTTCTCTTCCTTTTATCTTTTTTCCTTTGCCGCTTCCTTACGGCATTCCATATTATCTCCCGCAACCTCTAGTCAGCCCACTACCTCTAGTTAGCAGGAACCAAGTAGGGCAAGGGATCCACTGGTACTCCATCCTTACGCAGCTCTATATGCAGCCATGTCTTTTTTAAGGGAGCTGATAGTCCCACTGAACCCAGCACCTGACCACTATCCACCCTTTGTCCTTCGGCCACGGCGATATCCCCAAAATTGCCGAGCACTCCTGTCCAGCCATTGCCGAAATCGAGCTTAACCACTCTTCCCAGTTGCGGATCCTCTCCCACATGAGTCACCACCCCTTGATAAGGCGCTACCACGGGGATACCTAAAGCACTGGCCACATCAATCCCATTGTGGAGACCGGCCTGCCCTTCCCCTGCTCCCCCAAACCCGGCCATGACTTTGCCTGATACAGGGGGAATGAATTTCCCCTGCATGGTCGCGTCCACAGCAGTGCTCTTATTTTCGATGCTCATCCCCAAAACCTGCAAAGCCATGCCATTAAGGGATGCATAATAATTGCTGCTTTGTACGGTTCCCTGATAAGCCGTATAAATCCCTTGGGACAGCATATCTTCTCCCTTGGAAGCGAAGAAAACCATTAAGAAAAAGGTCACGGAAAGGGCTGCCTTCTTCTGTAGTCCGGTCCATTGATACAGAGGCCCCAAGGGCTTCTTTTTCCTTGTATAGGGTCGCTTCCGCGGCCGCTCCTCGTAGTTAAAGCCTCTTTCCCGGCCCACCTCCTGAGCCGCCCTTTCCCATTCCCAATCATCCCAGCGCTCATATGGATTCATGCTTTTTCCCCCGCCTTATCCAAAATCATGCTCGTACACTTGCTTAAACCTATGCGGTAAAAGCTTATCGTAGAACTGTTTTGAAAAGAGCCGAAAGAGGATTCTCCAGGATTTTGCTTTACACCGGTCGCTTAAATTCGCTTCCTCCTGTCAAGCAAAATCCTTGGGCTGCTTCTTAGGTCTTGTGCATGCAGGGCTTTAAGGGAACTGCGGGGGAAGTTGTACGATGTCTGAGCCGCTTTTTCCGTCTTTACCGACGTCGCTTTGAGCGGCAAGGTCGGCGCTCCCCAGGAAAGTCTCTGAAGAAGGACCTGGGGAGAAGCTAACGCGAGACCCGTAAGACGTAGCTTTACGTACAAAAGCGGACGGATTTAGCGAAGCCACGGTTCACATCAGGTATTACCCGGAGGTTTGGCGTAGCTGTTAAGAAAGCGAGTGAACCAGCCCCGGAGCTATGGAGTACGCGTTGTGCGTAAAGCTACGCGACCTGAACCGAGTTACGCGCCCCAGACCAGCTAAGCGGCACGACCCAGACAACCGCTCCCATCCTCCGCTGGCACAGCACCCCAAAGACACAAAAAGCACCGACCTGCCCTAGAGCCTGTCGGTACCTTTTCTCTGAACAAAAGCCTCTGCCGCTAAAACATAAGCCTCTGCCGCCTGATATTGATGCTAAGCAAAACACCAATGGCCATAAGATTGGCCCACATAGCACTGCCTCCGTAACTAATCAAAGGGAGCGGGATTCCTGTCACCGGCATAATTCCCGAGGTCATACCTACATTGACGAGAATATGAAAGGTAAACATGGAGACGATTCCGGCTGCAACCAGCGTTCCATAAACATCTTTGGCCTTCATCCCAATATTGACCGCCCTAAGCAAAAAGATGAGAAAGCAGAATAACAAAGTAATCGTGCCGATGAAACCGAATTCTTCACCGACTACGGAAAAAATAAAGTCGGTATGATGCTCAGGCAGGAAATCAAGCTGGGCCTGCGTCCCCTGGCGATAGCCCTTTCCCCAAAATCCTCCTGACCCAATAGCCCATATGGACTGAATAATCTGGTAACCGTCCCCGCTGATATCGGCAGCCGGATCGAGAAAAACCGTCAGGCGCTGCAGCTGATAATCATGGAGGGGCAAAGGAATCGCCTTGGCAAACTGCAGCCAGCCGGGCAAATCCTCCGCAAAGTGAACCCATAGTGCAAAAGCTACAATAAGTATTCCACCTACGATCAAGCCCCCGAACTTCCAGGGATTGGCACCCGCTACAAACATCATGCCGATCAAAATCGCTACAAACACCAAGGCGGTTCCTAAATCAGGCTGTTTTACAATAAGGAGCATGGGAATAAGTATATACAAAAAAGGCGGAATGAAATCCCGAAACCGATTGAGCTTTCCTTGACGCTTGGACAAGAAATCGGCAAACGTCACAATAATAAACAATTTGGCAAATTCAGAGGGCTGTATGTTTTGAGTGGATGTAACCGGGATCCAGCGCTGAGCCCCTTTAGCCTCTTCTCCGAAAGCAAAAACCGCCAACAGCAAGGCAATATTAAACGCATAAATCCACCAGGAAAAGCGCCTTAACTTTTGATAGTCAAATAAAGCGATGACCGTGCATAATATAAGCCCGGTGGCAATCCACACCGACTGGATTTTCAGAAGGCGGAAAGGCTGCGATTCGTAGATATTATATGAAGCTGTACTCTGAATGAGGAGACTCGTGCCTAAGAGCAGAAAAACAAACAGGATAAAAAGAAAGTCGAGATTCTTCAACATTCGACGATCGAGCATAGATAAAGTACCCCTTTTTCACCACAAAATTACAACTTCCATTATAACACAAGGGGCAGTTGTACCAAAGTCTCGACTGCCAACTTTAAGATAAGAATGATGATTATACACAAAAAAGTGCCGTAAGACTGTGTTTTTTAAGGTCTTACGGCACTTGCCCGACTATTCACCAGAATCTCTTATCCTTTTACCCTTTGACAGAATAATCCCGTTTCATTTTTATAACAGGAATATTGGCGATCAAGGCCACTTCACGGTCATCTTGATTAAGATTTACTTCTAAAGCACCCTCGTCAATCTCCATATAATTAGAAATTACTTTGATCAAGTCTTCCTTCAATTGATTAAGCATATGTGGTGAGATAGTAGCCCGGTCATGCACGAGGACAAGCCTTAAGCGTTCTTTTGCAACGTTTTTAGAAGCGGGTTCCTTTCCTAACATTCGACTAATAAACTCTAACATGGCCTATTCCTCCTCTTGAGTGCCAAGCACTTATTTCATACCGAAGAACTTTTTCACTTTATCCATGAATCCATCGGGTACATCGAGATTCATCAGCGGGACCTCTTCGCCTTGGATTCTTCGTGTAATCCGTCGGTATGCTTCTCCAGCACGTGAGGAATGATCCATGACCGCTGGTTCGCCACGGTTTGTAGAAATGACGATGCTTTCGTCATCAGGAATGACTCCCAGAAGCTCAATAGCTAAAATATCAATGATATCGGAAATATCCATCATATCGCCACGCTTCACCATATGGGGACGAATCCGGTTAATGATTAGGCGCGGACTGCGCAAATCAGCTGCTTCCAGAAGGCCGATAATTCTATCCGCATCACGGACGGCACTCACTTCCGGTGTGGTGACGACTACGGCACGGTCAGCACCGACTATGGCATTACGGAAACCTTGCTCAATACCTGCCGGGCAGTCAATGATAGCGTAATCAAATTCCTTCTTTAATTCGTCGCAGAGATCCTTCATTTGCTGAAGGCTTACTGCAGACTTGTCCTTGGTCTGGGCTGCCGGAAGGAGATACAAATTCTCAAAACGCTTATCTTTAATCAAAGCTTGCTTTAACCGGCATGTCCCGCTGGTCACATCGACGATATCATAAACAATGCGGTTCTCAAGTCCCATGACCACATCCAAATTGCGCAACCCGATATCCGTATCCACTAAAACTACTTTGAGCCCTTGTGCAGCAAGCCCTGTTCCGATATTTGCAGAAGTGGTTGTTTTGCCGACTCCACCTTTTCCTGAAGTTACTACAATGACTTCACCCATATTTCAACCTACCTTTCCAATATTTCCTTCACATTTTCAAACCAATGGAGCCTCATATCGCTATAATTAACGAATCATTCCTTTTCCCCTGAGTCCATTGAGCTGAATCCCTTCAACGACAAGGCGGTCATCTTTAATCCGAGCACATTCCGGGCCCCTCCATTCCTGCTCACCTTCCGGAGAACGGGTCACCAGATCGGCAATCCTCAGCTGAGTTGGCACTAAATGATAAGCAGTCACTATTGAATTCCGATTACCCTTAGCACCTGCATGGGCAACTCCTTTTAAGGACCCAATCACAACAATATTCCCGCCGGCCACAATTTCTGCACCTGGATTAACATCGCCCAGGATGATGACATGACCGTCATACTGAATGCTGGCCCCCGAGCGCAGCGTGCGCTCCACAAACAGGCTGGGACCTTCCTCCAACCCTTCTTCCGGAATCCGCTGAGGTTCTTCCTGAACGGCCGGTGTCTTCCGGACACTGGAATAAACTTCTGCAGCCGTAAGCCACCCTTTTAGAGTAAGACTATGCTCGGCCAGGCAACAAGTTAGCTCTTCCTGTTGCTCCGGAGAATATTCCTTTTCCCCTCCGTAGCACCGAACCATTGCTCCTTGAAGAAATTGGTCGGAGTCCTCCAGCAGCTTTTTAAGTTCATCCATCAAAAGCGAAAAGTCTGCCTCGGGATCCAGATATAAAATGAGGCCTTCCCGAGTACCTTTTAAGGCGATATGCTCTGTCCGTGTCAACCGTTAATCCCCCAATTGTTCCATGTTTTGAGGCCCCCGGTACCCTGCCTCGGTGAAAACTTGTCCAAAGTTTAAAGGCGTGGAAAAATCGCGCCATTTATTGACTCATACTAATTCTACAGTGCTTCCCGTTTTCCCTCTCGCCTAAAGAAAAAAAACGAAGGCGAATTTCCTCGTTTTTTTCCATTGTTTCGTTATATTACTTCCAAATTCATCTCATTTGTTAGATTCCCAGCCAAAATACTCCATAAAAGCAGCTTTAGCTACAGCACCGGCCGTTTCTCCACCATGGCCTCCGTATTCGACAACTCCGGCAAAGGCTATTTGCGGATCATCATAAGGTGCAAAGGCCACAAAGACCCCATTAAAGAGCTCCCCTTCTGCCGTGTTTTTAGAACCAAGCTGAGCCGTTCCGGTTTTACCTCCACCGCTGAACTCCGGAACATCAGCAAAAAGTCCGCTTGCCGTCCCTTCTCCGCTGGTGACTTTGCTCATTGCTTCTTTAACTGTCTGCAATACTTCCGGGGAAACCGAGACCGTATTTCTAACTACTGGTTCGTTCTGATACACTATTTCACCTGTCACCGGATCCAGGATCTTGTCCACCACATAGGGCTGCATTCTCTTACCACCGTTGACAATGGTCGCCACATAATTAGCAAGCTGCAGCGGTGTATAAACATTATCCCCTTGTCCGATAGCGGTATTAAAGGTCTCGAAATACTGCCAATCCACCCACCAACGAACATTATAAGCATAATCCGCTTCTACTTGATTGATCTTGTTCTTCTTCTGGCTTTCTAATTTCTTCCGTTCAGTCTCATCTTTAGCCGACGCCAGCTTAACCTTATACTCCTCTTCGATTTTAGCAAGGTCATTATCCCTCTTTTTTTCATATTGGGGCCCGAAAGTTGCCTTTTTCCATTCCGGTGAAGGAGCATTCCCCTTGGACTCACCGGGAATATCTACCCCGGAATAGACACCCAGACCGAATTCATTGGCGATCTGCTTTATTAACTCTCCGTTTTTATTAAAGACTCTTTGCCCCACCGCTTGGAAATAGGTATTGGAAGACTTAGCCATGGCCCGATTCAAATTCACTAAGCCAAAACCCCCTGGAGACCACTCCTGAATACCATGCTGTGTTCCCAGGGTAGCCGCCACATTGGAGCTGTTAAACTGCTCATAAGGAGTCACCACACCGGCCTGCAAACCGGCCATAGCTGTAATCATTTTAAAGGTTGAGCCCGGGGCATAGGTTCCGGCTAAAGCCCGGTTATAGGAGGCCGCATCTTTCACTTGAAAGTATTTTTCAAAAGTTTCCTCAGAGATAATCCCAGTGAGATCATTAGGATCCATATAGGGGTGGGAAGTCATCGCCAGGATCTTTCCCGTCTTAACCTCTATGACTACTGCGGCACCCTGATTGGAGTCGGGATGCTGAGGATGCACATACTCCCTGAACACATCATCCAAGGTCTTCTCCACCACAGCCTGCAGCCCGGCATCGAGGGTCAGTTGCAGGGTTTTCCCGGGCTCGGAGGGCTGAATGACTTCTTTGGCAATGGGGCGGGCACTATTGTCCACGATGACCTGCTGGACCCCTTCTCTGCCGCGCAGCCAGTAATCGTAGCCTTTTTCCACGCCCATTTTTCCTACCTGATCCCCTTGGGTGTATTTAAACCCATCCTCCTGGGCTTGAGGATTTTTATTAAACGAAGCAATTTCCTCCTCACTGCCTACTTCACGGACATATCCCAAAAGATGACCGGCTAAGGTACCCTTGCGATAATCACGTACAGGCAATGCTTCGATGTTAATACCCGGAAGTTCATCCTTATGCTCCGCAATAATAGCCTTTAGAGGATCCGGCACATCACCCATAACCGTAACCGACCGATAACGCTCCCACTGCTGATTTTGCATCATGACCAGAATATCCTCTGTGATATTCTCCACACTTTGCTCTTTAATCGGCCAATAGGGTTTAATGTAGCCCGCCAGGCGGGCAACGACTTCCTGCACACTATCGACGGGAGCCGTTTGCAGATCCATCCAATCAATAGTCAGAGCGAACTGAGGCACACTGGTAACCAGCAATTCACCATTGCGATCGACAATGTCTCCACGGTTGGAAGGGATGGAGACAAGTTTCATGATATTACCCTGGGCCTTTGTCTCGTAATAGGAAGCTTTGGCGATTTGTAATCGCCAAAGGTTGAAGCCAAGAATCAGGAATACGAGAAACACGACGGCGCTAAGGCCCCAGAGACGGCGTGTATAGGGTTTGCGTTCTTTATCTTCTTCCATCTTTTTCGCCTCCTAGATTTTTGTTCGTCACCGATCATACTTGGGCCGATACTTCAGCCACCCCCGTGTAAACGAACGATGAATCCACGGATAAGTGAGGGGCACCAGTACAGCGTTATACACCGAGACCCCGATCACCAAGCGGAATGCATCGCCTAAAGACCACCGTGCTCCCACCAGGATATTCAAAAAAGCAATCAGCCCTTCGCCCACGAAAGTAACCAAGAAAACCAGCAAAGCTATTAAGAAGTAGTTCTCCCGATACCAGCGTTGGGAGAGCCAGTCCGATAATAGTGCCACCACAGTTAAAGTTAAAGCATACATGCCAAAGTGTCTGCCCAGATAAAAATCTGCGAGCATCCCTGCTCCCAAACCCCAAAGTGCTCCCGGTAAAGTGCGGTGATGCAGAGCCATATAAATGGTAAATAACAACACCAAATCAGGTTTTATTCCGCCCCAGGACCAAAAATAGAAAACAGTTCCCGGAAGAATCAAGCTGAAAAGGAGCATAGCGATAATGAGGATATTGCGCCGCATCGTTACTGCCCCCCTGACTTTTCTATAATATAAATTTCCTCCAGAGAATCAAAATTCACCAAAGGCGATATATATGCTGTTTTCAACAGTCCCGAACCGTCCAATTGAATCTGCTCTACCTTACCGACGGGAATATCTTTGGGATAAACTCCACCCAAACCCGAAGTGAGCACCAAATCACCAACATTGACATTGTCGTCACGACGCAAAAGCATCTGGAGATTTCCTTCTGCTTCAAGGCGGGAAGTTCGCTTATATGTCCCTTCAACAATGCCAAAGGTTGGCGAACCGGTGCTTCCTCGAACCAGGGCACTGACTTGGCCTTCACTGTCTGTGATTAAAAGTACTTCTGAAGTAGTGGGCGTCACCGAGACAATCTTGCCCACTAAACCCAAAGCAACGATGACCGGATCATCCACCGCTACACCGTCATTCGTCCCCCGATTAATAGTTAGGGTCTGATACCAGGCATTGGGATTGCGGCTAATAATACTGGCACCAATCTTCGTATACTTATCCACATCGGGGCTCTTAAACATTTTTGAATCCAGTTCATTATAGCGGAGTCCTGCTAAAACCTGCTCTTTAAGCTTTAGATTGTCTCCTGTAAGTTGTTCAACCCTGGTCCTTAATTCCTCATTTTCTTTCTGAACGTCACCGAAGTTCCAGAAAACCCGGGTGTTATCCTTTAAGCTATTGCCTGCTCTCAGGATAACACCTTCTACAGGGCTTAGGACTCGTTGCAGCACCCCACCTATGGGGTTAGGGAATTGGCTTCCCAGTCCGGTCAGTCGAATACTTACTAAGACTCCTAACACGAGGAAGAAAACGAGAACCATAATTCCCGTTCCAGTCACTCTTTTCCGCACCAAGACTTCCTCCTCGCTTCAAACTCTAGCTTTTTTGCAAAGCAGCAATTCTGCGGAAAACTTCCGCATTTTCCAATACTTTTCCTGTCCCAAGGGCAACACAGGATAGAGGATCCTCAGCGAGATGCACCGGCATTCCTGTCTCATCAGCGATCAGCTTGTCCAGATTGCGGAGAAGAGAGCCTCCTCCGGCCATGACGATGCCTCGATCCATAATGTCGGCAGCTAACTCGGGAGGAGTTTTCTCCAAGCAAGACTTTACCCCTTCAACAATCGCCACCACAGGTTCCTGCAGGGCTTCCTGGATTTCTTCCGCGGTAACTTCCACAGTTTTAGGGAGTCCCGTCAGCAAATCCCGTCCTCTGACTTGATAAGCCTTACCCTTTTCTGCCTGATAAGCATAGCCAATTTCCATCTTGATATCTTCAGCAGTCCGATACCCTATCATTAAATTATAGCGACGTTTGATATGGGCGACAATGGAATCATCCATCTCGTCCCCAGCAATGCGGATCGAGCGGCTGGTCACGATACCGCCCAAAGAAATCACCGCAACTTCCGTGGTTCCCCCGCCAATATCTACAATCATATTGCCTGTAGGCTCACTAACAGGGAGACCTGCCCCGATGGCCGCAGCCATCGGCTCCTCCATAATAACCGGATCCTTTGCTCCCGCAGCCAAGGCAGCTTCCTTGACAGCCCGTTCTTCTACAGGAGTTACCCCTGAGGGTACACAGATGACAACCCTGGGACGAGCAAATGGGGACTCGGTGCCTAATGCTCTCGTAATAAAATACTTCAACATTTTCTGAGTAACATTAAAATCCGAGATTACGCCATCCTTTAGTGGCCGAATCGCTACAATATTGCCCGGTGTCCGGCCAATCATTTCTTTTGCTTTATCCCCTACGGCCAGCGGGGTCTTTTTTTCAATATCAATCGCAACTACAGAAGGCTCATTACAAACGATACCTTTCCCTTTCATATGAACCAGCGTATTTGCAGTGCCTAAATCAATGCCCAAATCTTTGCCAAAAAACATTGGTTAATCCCCTTCCGTTATAACACTATCTGTGTACCGCTTTCGTCCTTGCACCTTCACTTGAAGGCAAAGTGCCGACAGCCCTTGTACACTCACAGACCAATACTATCTGCTATACCAATAATACGAGGTCCATTGGGTTCTTGCGGGGGCCTTCCCCTCATCCAAATTTTTCTTACCCTCTATAATATTCCTCGTTCTTTCAAGCTTATGTACCGATTATCTCCGATAATGACATGATCAAGGACTTCGATACCCAGAATCTGCCCCCCATCGGATAATCTACGGGTTACATCAATATCTTCACTACTGGGGGTCGGGTCCCCACTGGGATGATTGTGCAAAAGGATAATCGCATTGGAATTACGCCGGATGGCCTCTTTAAAGCACTCCCGGGGATGTACCAAAGAAGAATTCAAAGAGCCTACGGAAATGGAACTGATCCCCAGCACATGGTTCTTGGTCGATAGACTCACGACCCGGAAATGCTCTCGATCCAGATAGCGCATTTCTTCCATGACCAAATGGGCTATGTCTTGAGGAGAATTGATCACAGGGCGTACCAAGGGATCCGAAGATACTGAACGCCGCCCCAATTCCAATGCCGCCTTTAGTTCAGCCGCTTTAGCCGTTCCCATACCACGATACCGGGTCAACTCATGAACCGTTAAGCGAGCTAATCCTGATAACCCTCCCGTTTCAGTCAAAAGGCGTTCTGAAAAATCCAGGACATTCTCTCCTTTGACCCCAGTCCTCAACAAAATGGCCAGAATTTCCCGATTAGAGAGGGCATCTGCTCCATATTGAAACAACCGTTCACGAGGTAATAATTCCTCAGGTAGATCCTTTAACCGACGGTAATCCATCCTTCACCTCATGCAGGGCGATATCTCCAAGTCCCATCCCCCACACACTCAGCCGCTCTTTAACATACTCCATGGGTAAGCCAATCACATTGCTTAAAGATCCTTCATAATGATCCACTAAATGGCCTCCCAGCCCTTGAATCCCATAGGCTCCCGCTTTATCCACAGGCTCTCCCGTAGCAATATACTCCAGAATCTCCTCATGGGTCAGGGAACGGAAAAAGACTGCCGTACATACCGCACCACATTCTTGGCGCCCTGCTCCATTGATCAAGGCCACTCCAGTGTACACGCGGTGAGTTTGTCCGCTTAATGCGGTCAGCATAGCTTCTGCCTCTTCCTCATCTCTGGGTTTGCCGAGAATCCGCTGGTTTAAGACAACGATGGTATCAGCCCCCAGAATTATATCCTCTCTGCTTCCACCATGATTCAGCCAACGATTCAACCCAGCCTGAGCCTTGCGCAAAGCCAGTCCCTTCACTGCTGATTCGGGGGAAATACCTTGGGGAAGTACTTCAGAAACATCCGCTTCCACTCGTATAAAGGAAAAGCCCTCTGCTTCCAGAAGCATTGCCCTGCGGGGAGAAGCTGAAGCCAGTACGAGCATTCTACCACTTCCTAGCCAGATAGTAACCAACCATTGCCCCTAAAACCGTAGCAACGGTGATATTCAGACGAAATCCAAATGAAAAGGTGATAAAAAAGAAGTCTAAATAGGTATGTGAAGGGAAATCAATGACGGCTGGGCGCAGAAAAGGTGCCAAGAAAGAGATCTTTTCGAACCCATAGCCTATTAATGTCCCAATAGCCCCTCCTGACAAGATAAGAAGTAGGGTGCGACCCGCTCCTGAATTAGTTCGACCTGCCGGCATAGTTTGCCCCCTTTCACCCATAGAAATGTAGCCAGGGCATGTTGCACCTGGCTGGTTTTTCGACACTTTTTAGTTTAGCATCTCACCTACTAATACGCAAGGGGACTAAAGGTCAAAAATATTAACTTAATATTAACAATTTACCATTAATGACCACGGGGAAGCACTCCCTTAAGCAACTCCGAGCCGCTGATACCCGGATTGGTCATTTCGTGAGGATTTAATATAAGATCCAGCTCCTCGGAGGTCAAAAGTCCTCTTTCCAGGACAATCTCTCTGACAGGACGGCCGTTCACTATGGCTTCCTTGGCGATTCGGGAAGCGACTTCGTATCCTACATGGGGGTTGATTGCGGTGACGACACCGACGCTGTTTTCAACCAGATCCCGACAGCGTTCCACATTAGCGGTTATCCCATCGACACAGCGCTCTTTGAAGACCTTGATCACATTGCGGAGGATATCCAAAGATTGGAGCAGATTGAAGACTACCACAGGCTCCATCACATTGAGTTCCAGCTGCCCCGCTCCACAGGCTAAGGCGATGGTAAAATCATTTCCCTGTACCTGGAAGGATACCTGGTTGACCACCTCAGCCATGACGGGATTGACTTTCCCGGGCATAATAGAAGACCCCGGCTGCATAGCAGGAAGATTAATTTCCCCAAAGCCCGTTCTGGGCCCAGAGGCCATCAGCCGCAGATCATTGGCGATCTTAGAGAGGTTAACGGCCAGGGTCTTAAGAGCACCCGACACCTCCAAAAAGGCATCCGTGTTCTGTGTCGCATCCACCAGATTATCCGCTCGCAATAACGGCAACCCGGTAACCTTCCTCAGATTCTCAGAAACTTCCTCAATATAAATCGGATCAGCATTCAGCCCGGTACCTACAGCTGTTGCACCCATATTAATACTATGTAAGGACTTCGCTGCTTCAGTGATCCTGCGCAGATCTCTCTCCAGCATTTGTCCATAGGCGGCGAATTCCTGCCCTAAGCGAATAGGAACCGCATCCTGAAGATGGGTTCTCCCCATCTTGATGACTCCGTCAAACTCCCTGGCCTTCTCTTGAAAAGCACTCTTCAACTCATTTAAGGCATGAAGAAGATCGTCTGCTACATTAAGACAGGCAATACGGATGGCTGTGGGAAATACATCATTGGTGCTCTGCGCCATGTTAACATGAACATTGGGATGAACCCGGGAGTAATCCCCTTTTCGCCCTCCCAAAATCTCAATAGCCCGGTTAGCAATCACTTCATTAGCATTCATATTAATCGAGGTTCCTGCTCCTCCTTGAATGACATCAACCACAAAATGGTCATTAAAGGCACCCTCGGCCACTTCCAGAGATGCTTTAATTACAGCCTCGCCGATCTCGTGGTTCAAGGAACCGATGTCCATATTGGCTTGAGCGGCAGCAGCCTTCACCAAACCCAATCCCCGGATTAATTCATGGTGTGGGCGATATCCCGTAATCGGGAAGTTTTCACGAGCTCTTAAGGTCTGTATTCCATAATAGACGTCTTCCGGTACTTCCATAACTCCGAGCAAGTCCTTTTCCTTGCGCACCATATCACCTCTTTACGAATTAATTGTCTAAAAAATATAACCATAACGATAAGGAAAAAGTAAGACACTGCTGCCTTACTTTTCGCAAATCTTCATTTTATATTCTCTTTGACATCATTTTCTATGCATAAGCCTACAAGGTGGGTTCCGCTTAAGCGCGACGGGTTCCCACGTTAAAGGTCAGCACTTCCAGATTGACCGCCAAGTCTACATTTCTAAGTTCAACTTCCGGCGGGACATTAAGTACCACAGGAGCAAAGTTAAGAATAGCCTGTACTCCGGCACTAATAAGCTTATCGGCGATTTCCTGAGCATAGGGAGACGGCACGGAAATAATACCGATCTGAGTCTTATTGGCCTTGGCAACTTCCTCCAGCCTGTCCACAGGCAACACTTCAACGCCATTAACAGTGGTTCCAATTTTTTGCGGATCATTATCAAAGATGCTCGTGATAATGAAGCCACGCTCACGGAAACCTTTGTATGTGGTCAAAGCTAAACCTAAGTTGCCCATACCGACCAGGCATACGCTCCAATCCTGGCTTAAGCCAAGAATCTTCAGAATATGGCGATGCAAGTCTTTAACATTATAACCCACACCACGCGTTCCAAATTCACCAAAGTAAGCTAAATCTTTTCGAACTTGAGCCGGACTCACTCCAACTCCCTCTGCAATATCGCCAGAAGATATTGTAACGATTCCTTTACGATCCACATCCGTTAAATGACGTGAATAAACGGAAAGACGAATAATCGTTGCCTCTGGGATTTTTAGTGTTTTCAAGCTAATCCCCCGTTTCAATTTCCTTTAATTTTAAATGATAACAATAATTAGCGTAAGTACATTATATCACTAAGTTGTCAGGTTAACAAACAAATTTACAGCCTTTTTAAGTTTTTTAAATAAATTAATTGAGATTTTGTTCTAATACACGTCTATTTTTGAAGGCTTGCCAAGGTATTGAGATATTCACCATAGAGGTTCAATGACATCATTTTTCGCAGATCCACCGACAGAGTTCGCTCGGCCTGAATAGATAATCTTGAAGCCTCCTGCAAATGGGTCAAGGCATGTGGTGTCGACGCCATAAGGTTCTCAAGTTCTGAAAGCATGCTTTCTCTGGCATGATAAGGTGTCTTCAAAAAGGCATTAACCTTCTCAAGAACCTGGGCCGTCTGAATTGCCCCCGTGCCACGAATGCGAAAAGCGCGTTCAGGACTAATGACTGATTTTGGAATAGAAGCAACTCCACCTTCTTTCAATAATTCTTGAATAGGAAGTACCTCCTCTTTCGAATAGGCCAGACCCACCCCAACAATAAATGGATCTCTGGAGATGATTTGAGCATCCCAGCCTAACTGCCCCAATTGCTCTTTTTCCTTGAGAGCATTGGTTTCGGAGTTAAATACTCCCGTTTGACATGTCCAGAACTCTATTTCGTCCAAAGTCAGAAGAAACTCGTTCTGATCCACAGAACTAGAGGAAGGTATGCCAGGACCTTTAGGTTGTGTGACTAACTTAACATAAGTATACCCAAAAAACCAGGTTATCCATACAATGACAGCACAACCAATTAGTCCTATTCCCTTATTAATCCAGGGATTATATTTATACATACTATCATCCTCCATAATAGCTGTCAACGTCTTTAATCACACAAAAGCACTCAACTCAGGGATATTAACAAAAAATTCATATTTCTCTCGGACAACCCAAGCTAGTATCACTTTATGTGTAAAGTATGCTGATCATGCCTATTAATGAGGCTTGTGCTCAAAAATCAAAACCTTCCTAATTTATAATGTATTTACAATATATCACAAATTATTAATAGGTAGTTAACTTTTTATTAATATTTTAAAACAATTAATAATCATTAATAATAAGAGGGACCTTGCGGTCCCTTTAAAGGCTATACTAATCAACAGCCTTCTATAGTACTAATGTTACAAGTTTATACATTAAAAATGAAGTTAAAGCCGATGTGGGAATCGTTACCACCCAGGCTACGAGCATTTGCTGAGCTACTCCCCAGCGCACAGCGGATATGCGTTTGGCACTCCCTACACCCATGATGGACCCGGAAACGACATGAGTCGTCGATACCGGTAGATGCAAACCGGGAAAAGCTGTAGCGGTCCAAATGACGATAGAAGATGTCAAATCTGCGGCAAATCCATTGATGGGCTCCAGCTTAAAGATCTTGCCGCCCATGGTCCGGATAATCTTCCATCCCCCTGCGGCGGTACCTAAAGCCATCGCCATAGCACAAGCAAATTTTACCCATAAAGCCGGATTAAGATTGGCTGGATCTTGCAGACCTGACGCTATAAGGGCCATAGTAATAATACCCATAGATTTTTGAGCATCATTGGAACCATGATTAAAGGCCAGCAGCCCGGCAGAAAGCACCTGCATCTTGCGAAACCCTTGGTTGACTTTGGAAGGTGCAACCTTCCCGAAGATAAAATATAGAGTTTTCATTATAATAAAACCTAAAATAATACCAATAATGGGGGAAACCAATAAGGCGGCAATTATCTTCAGGATCCCTTGAACCTGCAGCACTCCGAAGCCCACTTTAGATACAGCAGCGCCAATCATTCCTCCGATAATAGCATGGGAAGAACTGCTGGGAATTCCAAAGTACCAAGTGGCTAAGTTCCAAAATATCGCTCCGATGAGAGCGGCGATGACCAGTTCCTGAGTAACAAAATCAGGATTCACGATATCTTTGGCAATAGTTTGGGCTACTCCTGTACTCACCAGTGCTCCAGCAAAATTAAGTATGGCAGCAATAACGATGGCCCTTTTGGGAGTGAGGGCACGAGTAGACACACTTGTCGCAATAGCGTTAGCCGTATCGTGGAAACCGTTAATGTAATCAAAAGCCAGCGCGAAAAATACGACGACTATGAGTAACGCACTGGAACTAATCATACTTCAACACAACTCCTTTGAGGAGGTCTGCGATTTCCTCACACTGATCCAGTGTGTTCTCTAAATGCTCAAGGATTTCTTTCCACTTAATGATCTCGATAGCATCCTTCTCCTGCTCAAACAACCTTGCCACTTCCTGGCGATATAAGCTATCTCCTACGGATTCAAGCCGATAGACTTCTTCTGTCGCCGCCAGAATTTCGCTCTTTTTAAAGTGAATGCTGTTCAAGCAGCAAAAAGCAGTCTTCAGTTGCTCTGTAGCTTTGACAATGGTACGAACGATTTCCTGAGCTCCGATGGAAGGTTTTTTCGTATGGTAAAGAACCATGCGCTCTACTGCACCTTGACTTAAATCCACAATGTCGTCAAGGTTTTGGGCTAGGGTATAGATATCTTCACGATCCAACGGAGTGATCAGGGTCGAATTCAAACGATCCACAATCTCCGTGGTAATTTTGTCCGCACGATGCTCGAGATCATGCATCATTTCAGCCTCTGCATCAGAGACAGAATTCTGGCAGATCAGCCCTTCAAGCTTCTTCGTCGTGGTGCAGGCTACTTCAGCACTTTCTCTGAACAAGGCATAAAATTTGTCTTCTTTTGAAGATATACCAAACATGCTCTTTCCTCCAGTCGTTTTGCATGGAATTCCTGTAGTATTGTAGCAAATTTCTTAACCCCTTTTGTTAAGTTTCTGTTAAGTTTTTTACATAAGCGTAATAAAACTTGACTATTGCTTGTATAAGTTCTCTCTATCCTTTGCGCAAAACATCCAATAAAGCCTGCCTTGCCTCCGCAATCATATAGAGAGACCCCGTGACACATAGCATATCCTCTTTATCCAATCGTCTAAAAGCTTCTTCAACTGCCAGACGGGGCTCTTCAATGGTCAGGACAGGCTTCCCTTTTTCCTTGACTAATTCATGGAGATACTCCCAGTTTCCGGACCTCGGGGAATTGGGCTTGGTAATAATCACCTCATCAGCTAAAGGAACAAGGATGTCCACAACCTTTTCCCGCTCCTTATCTCCCAGCATACCAAGACAGAGCACCAGGCGCTGACGCTTAAAAATGTTCAAAGCCTTCGCCAAGGCATGGGCTCCATCCACATTATGGGCTCCATCGATCAGCACCTTCGGTTTCAGAGAAAGCAACTCCAAGCGGCCAGGCCAAACTGCTTTACGAAGCCCTTCATAAATATTTCTGCGCTCCAGATTCATTCCGTATTCGAATTTCAAAAGCTCACAAACTGTCACAGCGGTGGCAGCATTAACCACTTGATGCTCTCCGACAAGACGTAAGCGCAGTTTGTTATAGGCTCCCCGCAGCCCAGCCAAATCAAATTCCTGCTCCAGTTCCCCGCTCCATCGGATCTCCCAGCGCACATCGTCGCCCACCACCCATAAAGGAGAGTTCATTTCCTGTGCCTTCTTGCATATGACATTTAAAACCTCAGGGCGATCAGCCGCCGTTACGGTAATCGCACCTGCTTTGATAATTCCGGCCTTTACTCCGGCAATCTCTTCATAGGTTTCACCCAGATAATCCATATGATCCATACCCACATTGGTTATCACCGAAATCAAGGGCTTAACCACATTCGTAGAATCAATCGCCCCACCCAAACCAACCTCCAGGAGAACCAAGTCCACTTTCTGGTCGGCAAAATACATCAAGGCCATGGCCGTATTCACTTCAAACTCTGTAGGATGCTCCACACCCTTTTGTACAAGTTCCTCCAAATGGGGACGGAGAATCTGAATCAGGCGGGTAACTTCCCCTTTCGGAATCATCTCACCATTAATGGTTATCCTCTCCCGATAATCATGAAGATGAGGAGATGTAAACACCCCTACCCGATATCCGGCATCTTCAAGGATTTCCGCCGTCATCATGGTAGTCGAGCCTTTGCCATTGGTTCCTCCGATATGAACGACCCTGAGACGCTCTTCCGGGTTACCCACACGTTTCAGCAACTCCTCAATCCGACCCAATCCAAAGTTCATGCCAAATTTCGTGAGGCTCACCAGATAATCCTTTGCTTCCTGGTATTGCTGCTCCACAGAAGACACCTCTTGCAGTTCTCCCTTTAATTCATGTTCAGTTATCCCGTTCATCTCCCTATTCCCCACTTCTATGTCCTCCTTTGAATCTTTCTATTGCTGATATGACTCTCTTCATCCATCTTTAAGCGCAGGGGTACATGGTTATTATGCACATCTCTGCTATGCGATAATTCCCTATAAAGAGTGGTTTTCCTGCAATTTGCGCGGAAGATTTTCAAGCTGGGCGAGAAGGTTGGAGAAACGTTGTCTCCAGGATTTTGCTTTCAGAGTTCACTCCATAAGCTGCGCGGAGGAATCTAATCGCTCAATCCCTCCGCTCCATCAGGTGCCCGGCTAAATCGCCTCCTGGCTCATAGCCGGTTGGAAACGTCCTGTTTCCAACCCGACTCCGCTGCGGACTTTCGCGAAGATTCCTTACCTGCTCGCTTAAATCCGTTCACTGCTGTAAAACAAAATCCTTGGGCTTCATCTGGGGTGTTTCCGAGCCTTATTCGAGCACGGGAGAAAACTATGTTTATGAAAGAGGCTATTGCCAAGTACGAAAGCGCTTTCGTATTTGGCAATAGCCTCTTTCAGTTATCTAATCATCTTCTAAGAAAATGTGCATACGATAGGATCCAAGAGCGGACCCAAGGATTTTGTTTTTACAAAAGGGAACGCCTTCCAAGCGAGCAGCTAGCCGTTCTTCACGAAAAGTTTTCGACGGAGAAAGGTTGGAAACAGGACGTTTCCAACCCGCTATGAGGCAGGAGCCGATTTAGCGGGGCACCTTTCGTAGTCGGAAACTTGAGCGTTAGAACGGCTGCGCGCAGCTTGTTGAGTGACCGATGTAAAAACAAAATCCTGGAGACATCTCCCCAACTAACAACCCCATGGACCAAACAAAGCAAAGGCATACCAACTTCATAAGCCGGCATGCCTTTTCACTTCACATCTATTCGCGCATCCCTATAAAGCCCCCAAAGAGAGCCCCAACCTAGCCTTACGCCTCTTTCAACTCTGCCAGACGAATCCGCAGCGCTGCGATCCGCCCATTGATCCCTTCCAGCTTTTCCCGCTCTTTAGCCACTACTTGTTCCGGAGCTTTTGCTACAAAGCCCTGGTTGTTAAGCTTTCCTGCCAAACGGCTTTGTTCCAGCTGGGCCTGGGCAATTTCCTTTTCGACCCGGGCGATTTCTTTGTCCAGATCCAAGAGTCCGCGCAGGGGCAGATAGACTTCCACTCCTTCGAGAACAGCACTGGCGGCCTGGGCAGGTTTAACCTCCAGATTGGAGACGACATCCACAGCGGAACCGCCGGCTAACAGCCGGATACTTTCCCGGCCTGATTCCAGAACCTCAAAAGCAGCCTTCTCAGGTGCGACCAGGATGATTTCAGCTTTTTTGCCTGGCTGAACATTCATCTCCGCCCGGATATTCCGAACCGCTTTGATCACATCCATAATTTGGTTCATCTGTTTCTCAAGGTCATCCTCCCGATAGCCGTTTACCTTGGGCCAGGACTGGATCATAATGCTCTCCCCTGAGATAGGAAGGTTGTGCCAGATTTCCTCCGTAATAAAGGGCATATAGGGGTGGAGCAGTCTCATGGTACCTTCCAGAACTTCCAGAAGGATGGATTGAACCGTATGACGGGCTTCCGGGTGCTCCTTATCATAGAGGCGGCCTTTAGCCAGTTCAATATACCAATCACAGAACTCATTCCAAATAAACTCATAGAGAAGACGGGCTGCTTCCCCCAGATCAAACTTTTCCAAGGCCTCCGTTACTTCCCCTGCAGTCTTCTCATAGCGGGAAAGAATCCAGCGGTCCTCCAGTTTCAGCTGGCCGCGGGGGCCTTCCTCATAATCCTGAAGATTTAACAGAACAAAGCGGGAGGCATTCCAAATCTTATTGGCGAAGTTCCGGGTCGCCTCCAGGCGTTCCGGATGAAAACGCAAATCATTGCCCGGAGTGTTGCCTGTAATCAGCATGAAACGCAGGGTATCCGCACCGTATTGGTCAATGACCTCCAGAGGGTCCACTCCATTGCCTAAGGATTTGCTCATCTTCCTGCCTTGAGCATCCAGAACCAGACCATGAATCATGACTTTTTGGAAAGGCACATCCTTCATAAATTCCAGCCCCATGAAGACCATGCGGGCAACCCAGAAAAAGATGATATCCCGTCCGGTGACGAGAACGGAAGTGGGATAGAACTGCTTAAGCTCGGGAGTCTCTTCCGGCCACCCCATAGTTGAGAAAGGCCACAACCCTGAAGAAAACCAGGTATCCAAAACATCGGGATCCTGAACAATATGCTTGGAGCCGCATTCAGGACAGGTCTCCGGATCTTCTTTAGCACAGATCTCCGCCCCGCAATCTTCACAGTACCAGACAGGAATCCGGTGCCCCCACCAAAGCTGACGGGATATACACCAATCCCGGATATTTTCCAGCCAACCCAGATAGATTTTGGCAAAACGCTCGGGCACGAATTCCATGATCCCTTCCCGCACCACTTCCATAGCAGGTTTTGCCAAGGGCTCCATCTTAACAAACCATTGTTTGCTGACCATAGGCTCTACCACTGTGGAGCAGCGATAACATTCCCCTACGGCATGCTGATGGTTATCTACTTTGACCAGCAGGCCCTGAGCCTCAAGATCCTTCACAATCTCTTTCCGGGCGGCATAACGTTCCATTCCTTGATATTTGCCGGCTTGTTCATTCATCTTAGCTTCCCGATCCATAACAGTGATGGAAGGAAGCTGATGGCGCAAGCCCATCTCAAAGTCATTGGGGTCATGAGCCGGAGTGATTTTTACCGCACCTGTCCCAAACTCCCGATCCACATAGTCATCGGCGATAATGGGAATTTCCCGGTTAGTCAGAGGCAGGATAATCGTTTTGCCCAGGAGATGCCGGTATCTCTCATCTTCCGGATGAACGGCCACCGCAGTATCTCCCAGCATGGTTTCCGGACGTGTGGTGGCTACTATCAAAACCTCGTCACTGTCTTTGACCGGATAGCGAAGGTGCCAAAGATGCCCTTCCCGATCCACATGCTCGACTTCAATATCAGAAATGGTGGTATGGCAATGAGGGCACCAATTAACAATATAATTGCCCCGGTAGATCAAACCCTTATGATAAAGATCCACGAAGACTTCACGTACAGCCTCAGAGCATCCTTCATCCATAGTGAAGCGCTCCCGCGACCAATCACAGGAGGCACCCAGCCGGCGCAGCTGCTGAGTAATGCGTCCTCCATATTCTTTTTTCCAGTCCCAAACTCTATCCAGGAATTTCTCACGGCCCAGAGCATGCCGGTTGGTTCCTTCCTTGGCCAACTGCTCTTCCACCTTGGCCTGAGTAGCGATACCCGCGTGATCCGTGCCGGGGAGCCATAAGGTATTGTAGCCCTGCATCCGTTTGAAGCGGGTAAGGATATCCTGGATCGTACTATCGATGGCATGGCCAAGATGAAGGGCTCCGGTCACATTCGGCGGGGGCATGACGATGCTGAAAGGCTCCTTAGCATCATCCACATCCGCGTGAAAGTATCCTTTCTCCTCCCAGTAGGGATACCATTTTCCCTCAACCTGGCTTGGGTCATATACCTTTTCCATTTTAAAATCCTCCGCCATGTATAAGCGCTCCTTTCAGAATTATACAGATTCATTCATTGCCTTAAAACCAAAAAAGCCCTCCATCCCCTAAAGGACGAAGAACTCGCGGTACCACCTTTTTTCAAGAACCCCGCTTATAAGCAAAGCTCTTGCACTTTATTGCGATAACGGGCAAACCGTCAAGGATTACTCTATTCATCCCCGCCCCTCCTGCACGACCCAAAGCCTCCAAACGGAAAAGACTCTCAGCAAGCGTCTTTCTCTCTGCACCGTTGGCTGAACTTTTTCTTACATTCCCAGGGTTTTATTGCTCTTAATGATAATATAGTTTATTATATCCATCAAAAGCGTTCATGTCAAAGAAAACCCTAAAAGTGCAGCTTTTCCGCTCTTTCACAGCTTGGCTGCACAGCTCAAAAGTCAGTGGATTCACTCAGGAATCTGCATCAAACAGACTATGTGCCAAAAGTCATTAACTATTAACAAATCCGCACTCCACAATTACAAAAACCTATGGTACAATAGAGGCGATTAAATTTTCCAATAATTCCAATCCATTCTTTCTCCTTATCCTTCCATAGCTCCCTGTATACAGAGGATAAAGAAATTCCCATGTCCCTACTTATTCCGGATCTATTTTGGGTGGTACCCTTCGGTACTTATATTTCATTGTAATGAATTCTGAACTTTTTCGTGGCAAAATTCATACAAAGGAGGCATTAAATGAACAGTTTTTTAGACAGAATAAGCGAATTCTTTTTTAAACACTCCGGCATTGTCCGCTGGTGGTTTAACTTATCCGTATCGGCAAAGCTCAGCCTGGCTTTCGGCATCAATGCCTTGATTACCCTTGTAGCCGGCGGGGCTGTATACTTTATGGTTAAGACGGGGGCCAACCTCGAGCAAAACATCCTTATCTATCTGGTTTCACTCGTTATAGCAGGACTTATCATCTTTATTTACGGACTTTACATATCCTACTTAGTTGCCACTCCACTACGCCGCGGGGTGCAATTCGCTGAAAAAATGGCTCAAGGGGACCTTACGGCAACCCTGTACAGCATGGGGCAAAAAGACGAGTTAGGAACCCTCTGTAAATCCCTTAATCAAATGACTGAGAATTTCCGCTCTTTGGTGGGAGACATTACCCACAGTGCCGACATTTTTGCCGAATCCTCTCAAGTTCTTTCCACACAGTCGGGGGGAACCAGTGAATCAGCCCAACTTGTATCATCCTCCATCCATCAAGTGGCATCCGGATCCCAGACACAAGCCAACAGCGTCCAGAATATTATGAGCTCTATCCAATCTATGGCCCATGGCATTCGTCAGATTGAGGAGCATATTAATCTTGCCGATCACTCTTCAAGGCAATCCTTGCAGCTTGCTCAGGACGGAGATACTGCCATGACCATGGTCAATCTTCAGATGGGGCATATTCATAACTCCGTGGATAACACGGGACAGATTATCACTGCCCTTGGTGAAAAATCTACCGTCATCGGCTCTATTGTGGAAACGATTAAAGCCATATCGGATCAAACCAACCTTTTGGCACTGAATGCAGCCATCGAAGCTGCACGGGCCGGGGAACACGGACGGGGCTTCAGCGTCGTCGCCGAAGAAGTCCGGAAGCTGGCCGAGCAATCAACCCTATCCAGCGCCCAAATCGAAACCATTATCCATGATATCAAGACCAGCCTTGACGAAGCAATCACCAGTATGGACTCAGAAAAAGAAGTGGTGCAAAGCGGAGCCAATGCCATTCAAAATGCACAACAAGCTTTTACGCGGATTAAGGAAAGCACGCAAGTCCTGAGTGAACAGATTCAAGAGATTTCAGCCCTATCCAGCGGTATCACCCAAAGTGCAGATATCATCGCCCATGAGGTAACTCAAGTCGCTGCTATCTGTCAAGAGACCACTGCTCAGACAGAGGAAGTAGCCAGCAGCAGTTCTGAGCAGATGGTCGCTATGCAAGAGATCAACGCTTCCGCCCAGGAGCTTTCCAAAACAGCCCAAGAGCTCCAGTATGCGGCCCGCAAATTCATTTTGAATTAACACTATATCAACATTAAGACCAGCTGAGGCAATGGAACAGATCCCTTGCCTCAGTTTTTTTACTCCTTCACCACGCTCTGGGAACTCCGGTAAGCTCCGCCGTCCAATCATCCAATGCCACCAGATCATTGGGTCCAAGATCGTGTATCGACTTCTTACCCAGAGCCCGGATCCCTTCTTCCATCTCCAGCACAAACGATTGCAGAACATTGGCTACATTTTGAGCGGCTAACTCCACATCCAAACGCTCTTTATATTTGGAGTTATAATAAACAAGCTGTGTTAGCGGCTCCCAAGGCATAACTTTGCCGATTTGTTTATGCACCAAGGCAAATAAGGGAACCGTGCCTAAGTTGACCGCATCAGCACCCAGAGCAATCGCTTTCAGACATTTACCCGGAGTATCATATCCTCCTGAAGCAATAAGACTGACCTCGTGTCTTACCCCTTGCTCGATAAGATAGCGTTGGGCCCGGACAAGATTGTAAAGGCTGGGCAGGCCAAAATCATCGCTGATCGTAGGCGAAGAGGCTGCTGTGCCCCCCTGAGCGCCCCCAATGCAAATCACATCAAAGCCGGCCTCGATCGCTACCGCCAAATCAGCCTCTAATCTCCCTCCCCCCATAATTTTGATACCAATGGGTTTACCGCCGGCCTCTTGGCGCAATTCCTCGACATAACGCGGCCAATCCAACGGGGAGTTAATTCCGGGGAGTTTAGCATAACCCTTTAAGGGAACAACCGGTGATATTCCCATGAGCTTCTGAGCTTTCCCCTTGATTTCCTGGGGATATAAGATATGCGCTCCCAGCCGTGAGCCCTGACCCATTTGCACCTCGACCATATCTGCTTCAGCTATCCCTTGTGGGTTTCTGCCATAGTCATAGCGGCTTATCTGCCAGATGAATTTTCCCGCGGCGTTTCTCTCCTCAGCAAGAAAGGGACCTTCACCGGAATTAGTGGCTGTGCCTACTTGCTTAGCCGCTTTAGCCAAGGCAACTTTGGCCTTTTCACTTAAGGCAACACCGTAACCCATTCCCCCAATCAGCAAGGGAATTGACAACTGCATAGGTTTTTCCACTCTGGGTCCCAGAGTGGCCGACACATCGATGGGAACCTCTCTTTCCACAGGCAATCTGACCAGCTGAGCGGGTATGAACATTAGATTGTCAAAGTTATGATAGGGTTTGGGGCTTCCCAGAGGACGGCCAATCAATTTTCCCTGCTCTGCTCTTAGGGCGATTTCTACGATATTTTGAACAGATGTCCTCCTTGTCGCACTCCAGAGCTCCATAAGATTCTCCGAATAATTATCTTCCAGCAAACGCCTGACAACAAGATTGAATATCCGCTGCACACCTGTCCGAAAAAAACGCTTTCCTAAGAAGAAGAAAACAAATCCCAAGAGCAACCAGCCTACAAAACTGACCACTACTCCAAAAATGAAAATGAAAAGGGTATTCTCCACAAGACCATTCCTCTACTCATGCCCATATTCCATCACTAAGAATATCTTTAAGCATAGCTTCTAATCGTCTATAGTTTATTACCCTTGCCGGATTCTATACTAAAGGACCTCTTCTTCCCACCATGCTTTACGATAATTGGCAGAGGCTTTGTTTCTTTCTCCCCGCTGCCAATCTTCCCACTCATCTTCATCCGATGAACCCGCTTGCCTGTCAAAGCTTAATCCTCGCTGACTGGAAATTTTCTTGCTCCCACTCCATTGCTGCTCCTCTTCCCAATCTTCTTCAAGCAAATCGTCCCAATCATTTTTATGATCATCTTCATCTTCATAAACTCGTGAATAGTCATAAGCACTACGGTAAGTTTCCCCGCCGCTGTAAGCTCCTCTGCTGCTGTAATTACTCCCCCAGGTCGATGCTCTTGGCTGACGCCAAGAGGCCGGTCGGGAGGCCTTCCCTCCACTGCCTGCTCCGAAAGCACCGGAAAGGATGCCGATCAGTCCTCCTTCTGCCAATACCTGAATAACTCCCCAAGCTCTCAGCTCCAAAAAAAGAGCCACCAAAACCACACAAAGCAAAACATACCCTAAACCAGACACTCCGCCAAGGATCCATTGCCCGCTTGCTCTTCCGGTCACATATCCTGCAGCTATACAGCTTGCTATTAACCCAATGTCCACCAAAGTTGCGGTGGATAATCCACCCATCTCCAGGGCTGTCCAAATCAACCCCGCAAGTAAAGTTACGACGGTCACAACCAGAGCGGCGCTGATTCCTTTAAGAATTGAATCACCCATGAGCCTATCGCTCCCTTCCCTTCCTTTACTTCATACTATGATGGACCTGTCCTCTTTATACCTGAATATACCATCCGGCGACTTTATTAATGCTTTTTGTCATCAACTTTTTCTCCCATCTCATCCCCCTTAAGAATATAGTAATTAGCAGAAAGGGGGAATCTCCATGGACTATACCCGTTATGTTGTACAACCTGGGGATAGTATTTATAAAATCGCCAATGCCTATAAAATCGAAATGTCCGACATCATCAATCTCAACCATCTGAAACATCCTGATCGCATCTATCCCGGACAAATCCTTCTCCTTCCTACCTATGAGTTCAAGGATACACTACCCGGAGAAATACCTGAGCCCAACTTTACTTATGCCATGTGGCTGTTCGACGTCTATGCCGGCAAGGATTCTGAGCTCTCGGCAGTTACGACTTACCTGTATCAAGCTGTAGTTTTGGATCGGCCGGAGTTCGATGAGCTCCTCCGCCCCATTGCCTATGACGAACTCCGCCACCTGGAGCAGCTGGCCTGGTGCATTCGCTTTTTAGGGGTGGACCCTCGTTACGGCTCCTTCAGCAAGGGGCGTTGGTTCGACTGGCGTTCCCGCTATCTTAATTACTCCACAGAGCTCTGTGTCATTCTTGACCACAATATGAAGGACGAAGCTGCCGCTGTAAAACATTACACAGATTTAGCGCCAAAAATTCCCATACCTGAAATCCAAACCATCCTTCTTCAATTAGCCGCTGACGAAGAACGTCATTACCAGTGTTTAGCCCAAGCCAAAACACGTTTCTGCGGGTGTGGTTCATCCCAAACCCAACACATCAAAGAAAGTTCAAACGGAGAAGAGTTATAATAAAGAGCAAGTAAAACCCGCCACCCATCATCAGATGGAGTGGACAAAGCATCCCACGCCGACGCAGGATGGTATAGATAAACAATCCCGAACCAAGGGCCAGGATGGCGCTCCATAAAGCTGAAGGTTCCAGCTGCCAGGTTGTCAAGGCTATACCCAGTGCCGGAATGGTGGAGCTTTGAAACACCATGGCTCCAGTGATATTCCCCAAAGCCAACGTGTCCTTGCCTCTCTTGAGCCAGATGACACTATTAAATTTCTCGGGCAGCTCAGTCGCCACAGGAGTGATAATCAAAGACAGCACGAGAGCAGAAATTCCCGTAACCTGGGCAATCGATTGAACTGCGTCCACAAAAGCACGAGCCCCGGCCACCATCCCTAAAAGGGCAAACACCAGTTGGATCAAAATAATGATCAGGGAAGGCTCCGACTTGCGTTGGGCAAAGTAAAGAGGTGCTAAATGACCGTGGTCCTCAGTTCCAAGACTGTTGCGCACAGTTTTTATGACATAAATGATATAGAGTAAAGGCAAAAGGGCGGCAACAGCAAGTTTCAGCTCGCGAGTGGGCAGGAATGAGGCTAAGATAGCCAACCCATAAACCCAGAGAAAAAAGGAAAGATCCCGTTTGATAACTGTTGTATTAATAAATAAGGGTTTGTTATTGCGTCTAAAAATAAGCGCGGCCGCGCCGGAAACAAAAAAGGCCAAAGTGACTAACATAAAAGGAGCGCCTAAAATAGCTCCGATACCCACTTCAGCAGTATTTTCTTTTCCCCCCATTCCCAAAAAGGCAATGATCGGAACCATGGTCTCCGGTAAAGCCGTCCCTACAGCAGCCAGCACGCTCCCTACTGCTCCCGCCCCAAGATGGAGATGCTTCCCCAGCCACTCCACCCCATTGGTAAACACTTCGGCCGACATTAAGATAATCCCCAGACCGATTAATAGCATGACTAAATCACTCAAAAGGCTTCCGCTCCTTACATACGCTTTTGGGATATCCATGGAGGGTAATCGATCCCAATAATGTATATTCGGAGGGAAGCCTTTTCATTATCGAAAACTCTGGCCTGTTCTAAAACATTTAGCTGTCCTCATTATCCATAGACAGAATTTCTTCGACAGCTTCGTGGAGTTCAGGAACTCCCAGACCTGTCTCGGCTGAATAGGTAATGATGATATGCCAATCAGGAATATGCAAAGCTTTAGCTATTTGACTTAAATGCTTTCCCCATTGTCCTTTGGAAATTTTGTCCGCTTTGGTGGCCACTACTAGAACCGGAATACCCCGATTCCGTAAAAAGGCATGCATTTCCTGATCCTCAACACTGGGCACATGGCGGATATCCACCACTTGAATCACTGCCCGCAGATTTTCCCGCCGGGAGAAATACTCCTCCATCATCTTGCCCCAATTGGCTTTAATCTCTTTGGAGACCTTAGCATACCCGTACCCCGGCAAATCCACAAAAGACCACTGATCATTGATGCGGTAAAAATTAAGCATTTGGGTCTTGCCCGGGGTATTCCCGGTACGGGCAAGATTCCTTCTGTTGATAAATTTATTAATCAATGATGATTTTCCCACATTAGAACGGCCCGCCAACGCAATTTCAGGTCCGGTTAACTCCGGGTACCCCTTAATATTCACAGCAGAAGTCACAAATTCTGCCTTCCGAATCGTAATCACACGACATACTCCTTCTGGGACCAGGAAAACAGCTCACAGGGTCCCGCTTTATATTCACACCCAACACTATCCAGGGAAATGAGACAAGGGTTCATTCCCTTGTCTCACCCCATTTTTTCATATCATCTTTTATGGCTTGATCTTGAGCAACTGATCTTTGTCATCTTGGAGCACAAAGATCTCTGAATCACGGTACCTGTCCCCATGATTCACCCTTGTCCTCATGATTCCATGATTCACGCTAGGAGATGGGGCGGTCCTCAGGAGTGGGCTCGGGATCAATATCCCCCTGACTAAATAGAGGGAAGCGGTTCATGGAGCCTAAGTATTCTTCAGATTCCGCTACAGGAAGAAGGGCGATCTTGATAACCTCCTCCATGCGGCTGACGAAATGGAATTCCAGCTCTTTGCGCACATTTTCCGGGACTTCTTCCAAGTCCTTGCGGTTTTGCTCAGGCAAAATAACCTGTTTGATTCCGGCCCGGTGAGCGGCGAGAACTTTTTCCTTCACTCCGCCAATAGGCAGAACATTGCCTCTCAGAGTGATCTCACCGGTCATGGCCAGATCCGAAGGCACTGCCCGTTTGGCTAAAGCCGAAGCCATAGCTGTGGCCATGGTGATTCCTGCCGAGGGACCATCCTTAGGAATCGCCCCTTCGGGAACGTGAATATGAAGATCGGTCTTTTCATAGAAATCATCCGGAATGCCCAGCTCCCGGGAATGGGAGCGGACAAACGTCCGGCCCGCATAGGCTGATTCCTTCATCACATCTCCCAGCTTACCGGTTAAGGTCAGTTGACCTTTGCCAGGCAGAGGAATCACCTCGATGGTTAAGACATCCCCGCCCACTTCCGTATAAGCCAGCCCTGTGGCAGCACCGATCTCCGGTTTAATCCTGGCCTTTTCGAACTGATAACGGGGGGAACCCAGAAACTCTTCCAGCATCTCCGGCCTCAGCTCCGCTGTCTTCCATTCCTTTTTCACGACTCGGGTCGCTACTTTACGGCACAGATTGGCGATCTGACGCTCCAGATTACGCACTCCCGATTCCCGTGTATAGCCCTGAACAAGCTTCAAAATAACCTTGTCACCAATCTCAAGCTGGCTGGCTTTTAAGCCATGGGCTTTCATCTGCTTAGGTACGAGATAGCGTTTGGCGATATTGACTTTCTCATCCTCCGTATAACCGCTTAAAGAGATAACCTCCATCCGGTCCAAAAGAGGCCGGGGAATGCTGTACAGAGAATTAGCCGTCATGATAAACAGGGTGTGGGATAAGTCATAGGGCAAATCCAAATAATGATCGGAAAAACTGAAATTCTGCTCAGGGTCCAGAACCTCCAGCAAGGCCGCCGCCGGGTCCCCACGGAAATCCGAAGCCATCTTATCGATTTCATCCAGCAAAAAGACCGGATTGGCGGTCCCCGCCGTTCTCATTCCCTGAATAATCCGCCCGGGAAGAGCCCCGATGTAAGTCCGCCGATGTCCCCGGATCTCTGCTTCATCCCGGACACCGCCCAAAGACATACGCACAAATTTCCGATCCAAAGCACGGGCCACAGATTTGGCCAGAGAGGTTTTCCCTACTCCCGGCGGTCCCACAAAACAAATGATCGGGCTTTTCATCTTGGGTGTCAGCTTGCGAATCGCTAAGAACTCGAGAATTCGCTCCTTGATCTTTGCCAAGCCATAATGGTCGTCATTGAGAATTTTTTCCGCCCGTTTAATATCTGTTTTATCCTTGCTCATGGCCGTCCAGGGAAGGGCCAGAATCCAATCCAAATAAGTACGCACTACCGTCCCCTCTGAGGAAGCCTGGGGCATTTTTTCCAACCGATCGATTTCCTTTAAAGCCCGCTCTGCCACTTCTTCCGGAAGCTTAGCCTGAGCGACCTTTTCCCGATATTCCTCTACTTCGGCCTGCTTTTCGTCCTTATCTCCCAATTCCTTCTGAATGGCTTTCATCTGCTCCCGGAGATAGTACTCCTTCTGAGTTTTTTCCATCTGCTTGCGCACCCGCAGACCAATGCGGCGCTCCAGCTCCAGAATCTCATTTTCCCGCATGATGATTTCCGTCAGGCGCTCCAGCCGTTCGGCAACCTCCAGAGACTCCAGAATAGCCTGTTTATCTCCCAGCTTAAGATTCAAATGACTTGCCACAATATCTGCTAAACGCCCGGAATCCTTAACTCCCAGAACCGTTCCCAGGGTTTCCTGGGGAACCTTTTTACTGAGCTTAGCATACTCTTCAAACTGGTGGATGACCCCATGAGTCAGGGCATCGATTTCCGGGGTGTTCTCTTTGACTCCCTCTTCAGCTTCTTCGACCCGGACTTTAAAATAAGGTTCATCCGTTATGAATTCAAGAATTTTTCCCCGGCTCTTCCCTTCCACGAGGACGCGCATAGTTCCCCCAGGCAGCTTGAGGAGCTGTTTGATCTCTGCTAAAGTACCGATGGTGTGGATATCATCGGGGTCAGGCGAATCAATCTCTGTCTCTTTCTGAGCAGACAACAAAATGAGCCGCTCATCCATCATGGCCTGCTCAATGGCAGCCATAGACCGCTCCCGGCCCACATCCAAATGAATAACCATATATGGAAAGACTAAAATCCCTCTCAAGGGGAGCAATGGTAATTCTCTCTCTTTGCTCATGCAATTCCCTCCCTAAAGAAAACCCCGAAAGCACTGCTTTCGCACATGTTGCCTTACATGAAAAAAGCACACTGTTATTAGTGTGCCATTCTCCGTTAGAACTATTCTAGCATGAGTGCCCTTGGTCAGGCAAATTAACTGAGCGGTCAGGAGCTTTAGGATTAAGCTCCAGACGGGACAAGATCTCATCCAGTGCGGGGTGCTTCTCGGTTTTTTCGCTGCTTTGCTCACCTAAAAGAGCACTGGCCAACACTTCATTAAGGGTCTCCACAGGAATAACTTCAAATCCTTCGGCAAAGCTCTTGAAGCGCTCCTGCCAATTTTCCTTGGGAATAAATACTCTGCGGCATCCCGCCTGATGAGCCGCTTCAATCTTGGCAGCGATCCCACCTACCGGCTTTACACCGCCCCGAATGGATAACTCACCAGTCATGGCCAAATAATTATCTACCCTTTCTTTACGGATAGCCGATACCACGGCTGTGGCAATGGCGATCCCTGCGGAAGGTCCGTCGATAGGCACTCCTCCCGGGAAATTGACATGGATATCATAGTTATGGGGATGTATGCCTAATTGCCGCCGGATGACGGTGAGCACATTTTCTACAGAGCTTTTGGCCATGCTTTTGCGGCGTGTCTTCCTAAAGCTGCTCCCTTGTTCCTCTTCTTCAACGATGCCCGTAACCAGAAGCTCTCCGGTGCCAGGTGCAACAGGATGGGCCGTAACCTCCAGCTCGATCAGCATTCCCATATTAGGACCATAAACGGCTAAACCGTTGACCAACCCCACTTCCGCCACCAAGGGGACCTTGCGTTCCGGCCTGGGGGCATATTGTCCGGAAGTCACGACCCACTCCACCGTAGCGGCGTTAATCTCCAATTTCTTTTCCGTCTGAGCCACACCCGCTGCTAATTGAACGATGTTCACCGCCTCCCGCCCATTGGTGGCATACTGCTTCGCCACATTCAAAGCGCTGGGCGTGATCGGTGTTTCCATTTTTGCCGCTGCCCCCCGGGCAATCTGAGCAATCTCTTCGGGAAGCAAAGAGCGAAAGAAGACCTCCATACACCGGGAACGTATGGCGGGTGGAATCTCCTCGGGGCTCCTGGTGGTCGCACCCACCATGCGAAAATCCGCCGGCAGTCCGTTTTGAAAAATATCATGAATATGAGCCGGAATATTCGTATCCTCCGAGCTGTAATAGGCACTTTCCAAAATGACCTTCCGATCCTCCAGCACCTTAAGCAATTTGTTGATTTGAATCGGATGCAGCTCCCCGATCTCATCGATAAAAAGCACACCGCCGTGAGCCTTGGTCACAGCTCCGGCTTTGGGCTGGGGAATTCCCGCCATGCCCATGGCGCCGGCCCCTTGATAAATGGGGTCATGAACCGAACCAATCAAGGGATCGGCGATCCCCCGCTCATCAAAACGGGCGGTAGCTCCGTCGATTTCGATAAACTTGGCGTCTTCCTTAAAAGGAGACATAGGGTTTTTCCTTGCTTCCTCAAGGACCAGACGGGCCGCCGCCGTCTTGCCCACACCCGGAGGCCCATAGATCAGGACATGCTGGGGATTCGGGCCGCATAGAGCTGCCCTGAGCGCCTTAATTCCCTCGAGCTGGCCCACAATCTCTTCAAAATGAGTGGGCCGGGTCTTTTCCGCCAAAGGAGTGGTCAGAGCAATCTTGCGCATCTTTTCCAGCTTCTCCAGCTCCTTCTTGGACTCCCGTTCAATGGAGACCTTGTTCCCCTGTTGGGATTTGAGCAATCCCCAAAAATATAAGCCGATGATCACTGCAAAGATCAGCTGCACCATCATCACGATTCCGGTTAATCCAGCCATAGTTCTATTCCCTCCTGAAGCAAATACTTGATACCTTTGCTAGTATTGCCAGAGAATAGTTTTTGAAAACTTTTTACAAAATACTATTTGACATTTATTTTCAAGCAGCCTATAATAACAAGTAATTTATCCAGTTAATGCTAATGACGAGAAAGAGTACACCTTAGCCGGAATGTCCAAGAGAGTCAGCGTTGGTGAGAGCTGATACAAACCGTTTGGTGGAATGGGTCTCTGAAGCGCAAGCTGAACGAATCTCCATTTTGACGATCAGGATGGAGATGTCCAGTAGGCAAGCCGGGGGTTTCCCGTTACAGAAACACGGGTATCGAGAGCATGGCTCATTCTCTCCGCATCCGGTTAGAGGTATGGGACAGCTTTTTTAATTCCAGCGGCTTGCGCTGACCCATATAAATTAAGGTGGCAACACAGAAGTACTTTCTGTCCTTTACATAGGACGGGAAGTTTTTTATTTTAAAATAAAGTGCCGCCCTCTCCGGATGAACAAGAGATGAGAATTATGTTTTCTCCGTACCTGATAGAGGTACTTGTAGATATACAATACACAACACAAGTACAAATTAAGGTGGCACCACAGAAGCTTTCTGTCCTTGGGGATGGAAGGCTTTTTTTAGTGTAAAGAAAACTGGAAGTTTTAAGTGTTACAGAGTACCAGCGGAGGTGACTGCTCATGGATATCCTGGAAAGAATTATCATCGCGAAACGAAAAAGGCTCCAGGCTCGGGAAAGACAGCTTCCCCTTGCCGAGCTTAAGCGGCAATTAGAGGACAAAATCATTAGCCGCCCGGAGTACCCAGAACTTAACCCCCATTCCTTTCATGTCATTGCTGAGATCAAGCGTGCTTCCCCAAGCAAAGGGAAGATCCCCTGGCGTCACTCCCTGGAAGAAACCCTTCAGGCTTATGAATCCGGCGGGGCCTCCTTTATTTCCATACTCACCGAGGAGGACTTTTTCCTGGGGGGACCTGAGGACTGGCATCGAAGCCGCATGTTAACTGCCCTTCCGCTCCTGCGCAAAGATTTTATCCTTTCCCAATATCAGGTCATGGAAAGCGCCATTATGGGGGCGGATATGATTCTGCTCATTGCCGGAATTCTGGACACTGCCGCGCTCCCCAATCTGCTTCATTTGACTCATGAACTGGGAATGAAAGCCCTGGTCGAATGCCGTGATGAGGAGGATGTTTCCCGGGCTCTCCAAGCCGGGGCGAAAATCATCGGTATCAATAACCGGGACCTGCGGACCTTCCGGATCAGCCTTGGCCGTACCCAAGCCCTCAGTTCCCTGATCCCGGCTGATTGCCTTCTGGTCAGCGAAAGCGGGATCCATACCCCCGAAGATGCGGCATGGGTCTCCAGCCAGGGCGCTCAGGCAGTTCTTGTCGGCGAATCCTGCCTCCTGTCCCCTGATCCCGCTCTGCATATCCGCTCCCTGCGCGAGGCAGGCCTGGGTGCTAAGGTGGTGAAAACATGCCCCGGATAAAAATCTGCGGTATCCGCACTGGCGAAGAAGCCCGTTGGGCCGTTGAAGCCGGTGCCGATGCTCTGGGATTTATCTTTGTCCCCCACAGCAAACGCTATATCCAGCCGGAAACTGCCCGGGAGATTATCCTGAGCTTACCTCCCCTGATCAGCAAAGTCGGGGTGTTTGCTCAGGCATCCCCTGAGCATGTGGGCCGGATTGTCCATGAGTGTTCTTTGGATACGATTCAGCTGCATGGGAATGAAGATCCCCGGCTCTACCGCCATCTCTCCGTGACAAAGATTAAAGCATTCTCCTTCCCCTCTGCACCGGCCCCTGGCAATTCCTCCGCAGCCGCACCTGATTTCTCCCTGGTTGAAACTTCTCCTTCTTCGTCTTTTCCCACTTCCTTCAGGGAACTCCCCCCGGCCTCCCTTCACGGGATCCTTTTGGACTCGTCCGCTGGGGAAAGGACAGGGGGAACCGGAATCCCCCTCCCCTGGCACACCCCGGAGTTTCAGGATTTTCTGCATCAGGTCGGAGACCTTGGTTATCCCCTGATTTTAGCCGGAGGACTTAACCCCGACAATATCCTGGAAGCCATCCGTTTAACCCGGCCCTACGGAGTGGATGTCAGCTCCGGAGTGGAACGGAACGGCCGCAAGGATCGTGAAAAAATCCAACACTTCATCTCACAGGCAAGAAAGGAGTCACCCCTATGACCTATGCCATTCATGAATCCTTAACCCTCCTCTCCCAGAAACAGGATCTCCCTGAAGAACTGACCTTCACTGTCGTTCAGGACCTTTTGTCCGGGGAACTGACCCCGGCTCAGATCGGGGGACTGCTCCTGGGGTTAAGTCTTAAAGGCGAAACCCCTGAGGAGATCGCCGCCTTTGCCCAGGCTCTAAGAGGTGCCGGCCTTAAAATCAAAGCCCCTGCGGGAACGCTGGATACCTGCGGCACCGGCGGAGACCGCAGCGGTACCTTTAATATCTCCACAACGGCGGCCTTTGTCATCGCCGGAGCCGGAGTCCCGGTAGCCAAACACGGCAACCGCTTTGCCTCCGGCCGCTGCGGTAGTGCCGATGTTTTGGAGCAGCTGGGCATTTCACTTAAAGCCACCCCTGAGTCCAGCGAACGGCATCTGCAGCACATCGGCATGACCTTCCTCTTTGCCCAGGTTTATCATCCCGCTATGGCTAAAGTCGCCAGGGAGCGCCGCGAACTGGGTATTCGAACCATTTTTAATCTCCTGGGCCCTCTCCTCAATCCCGCCGGTGCCCCCTACCAGCTGCTGGGAGTCTCCTCCCCTTCCCTGCTGCCCAAAATGGCCAAAGCCCTCCAAATTCTCGGCAGCAAACGGGCCGTCGTGGCTGTGGGTGAGGACGGTCTGGATGAAGTGACTCTGACAGGTGCGACCCAGGCCATCCTCATTGATGGCGGCGCAATACAACCCTTTATTATCCGGCCGGAAGAATACGGCCTTAACCTCTGCTCCCTTCAAGATCTCCAAGGAGGAACCCCTGCGGAAAACGGGCAAATTACCCTCCGCATCCTTCAGGGGAAAAAAGGACCCCAGCGGGATATTGTTTTGCTCAACGCCGGAACCGCCCTCTACGCGGCCAACAAAGCTGCCGGCATCCGGGAAGGCATTGCTCTGGCGGCGGAAAGTCTGGATTCCGGAAAAGCCTTAAGTATATTGGAAAAGCTCAAAGCTTCCGCCTAGCACTCTTGTAACACTGAAAAGGAGGATTCCATCATGATTGCCAAGGACCAGGATTTTACACCTCTGGCCAGCCGCTTCGGCACTTACGGAGGTGCTTATGTACCCGAGACCCTCATTCCCGTTTTAGATGAACTGGCAGAAGCTTATAACCAAGTCCGCAATGATCCCGGCTTTCAGAACGATCTGAAAGAACTCTTAGCCGACTATGTAGGCCGGCCTTCCCTCCTCTATTATGCCCGAAGGCTCAGCGAATCCCTGGGCGGAGCTCAGATCTATCTCAAACGGGAAGATCTCAATCATACCGGCGCTCATAAAATCAACAATACCCTGGGCCAAATTCTCCTGGCCAAGCGAATGGGCAAAACCCGGGTCATTGCGGAGACAGGAGCCGGTCAGCACGGAGTTGCCACCGCTACCGCCTGTGCCCTCATGGGCTTGAATTGTGTGGTCTATATGGGAGAGAAGGATATCGAACGGCAGCATTTAAATGTCTTGCGCATGCAGATGCTGGGCAGTGAAGTCCGCTCCGTCGCCACAGGCTCTAAAACCTTGAAAGACGCCATCAATGAAGCCTTGAGAGACTGGGTTGCCCACCCCCGGGACACCTTCTACTGCTTTGGGACCGCCGCCGGCCCTCATCCTTATCCAACCATCGTCCGGGATTTGCAAAGGATTATTGGTGAAGAAACCCGCTCTCAATTCCTAAGTCTCCGGGAACGCCTTCCCGATCTGCTCGTCGCCTGCGTGGGCGGCGGGAGCAACGCCATCGGTTTTTTCCATCCCTTTCTGGCCGACGAACATGTCCAACTGATTGGGGTTGAAGCCGGTGGAAAAGGCCTGGGCAGTGGAGATCACGCGGCGACCTTATCCTTAGGCCGTCCCGGCATCCTCCATGGCGCTTACAGCTATCTTTTGCAGGATGAAGAGGGCCAGATTCCCGACACCCACTCCATTTCAGCCGGTCTTGATTACCCCGGCGTGGGGCCGGAGCATAGCCACCTGAAAGACATTGAACGCGCCCGCTATGTCAGCGTAACCGATAACGAAACCCTGGAGGCCAGTAAACTGCTTGCCCGTACGGAGGGGATCCTGCCCGCTCTGGAAAGCGCTCACGCCCTCGCCTATGCCCTGAAAATCGCCCCTACCTTTTCCCCGGCCCAGCACATCATCGTCAATCTGTCCGGTCGGGGGGACAAAGACATGGAAACCTTTGCTCACTTTATTTATGACTAACCACCAGCATAGCTGCCAACAGCAGGTTACCACCAGCATGGTTAAACAGCAAATGAACCAAGCAAGAAAAAATAATGAAGGAGGGAATGCCGTGTCTGATCGTTTAGAAACAGCTCTGGCCAAAGCTCGCCTCAAAACACCCGAGAATCCTTTGGGCATGGGATTGATCACTTATCTTATGGCCGGGGACCCTGATACTGACACCACCCTGCGCCGTTTAAGCGGCCTTGTTAAGGCCGGAGTCGATATACTCGAACTGGGCGTTCCTTTCAGCGACCCTATCGCCGATGGCCCTGTCATCCAAGCCGCCGGCTTACGAGCCCTGCAGCAGGGGATGAATCTCCAAAAGGTCTTAAACCTCGCCGCCCGGTTCCGCAAGGAAAATCAGACCACTCCCCTGCTTTTAATGAGCTATCTCAATCCCCTCATTCATTACGGCTATGATCGGTTTCTCAGCGATGCCTGCACAGCCGGAGTCGATGGTTTGATACTGCCTGATCTGCCATGGCGGGAAAGCACACCTTTCCGGCAAAGAGCTTATGAACTTCTCCAGGACCACCTGGCCTTTATCCCCATGATTGCCCAGACCAGCCGGCCCGCTCACATTCATGGCCTTGCCCAGGAGCAGAAGGGCTTTATCTACGTCCTCTCCCGCAACGGGATCACCGGAGGAGATGCGGAAATTCCGCCACAAACCCTGCAATTCATTGACTCCCTCCAGACCGCTCTTTCCGCCCCCTGCTATGTGGGATTTGGCATCCAATCCCCAACCCAGGTGCATACATTGAGCCAAGCCTGCCAAGGGGTCATTGTGGGCAGTGCTCTGGTTCAAAAGTTTGCCCAGCTCGATGCCTGTGCGCTCCCTGCTCACGAGCTAGTGCACCGCGAACAGGACATCTATGCCTGGATTGGTTCCTTAAGAAAAACATCGGTCAGGGAGGAACTTGCATGCGAGTGATCCAAAAAGAGTGGCGGCTCGACCCTTTTCCCTCCCCCCATTCCGATTGGGTCATGAACCTGCTCCGGTTTTCCGAAACCCTGGGAGAAAAATGCTATACCCTTCTGGAAGGAAATGAGGAAGAGCATCAACGGACCTATTATGGATTCGGCGAGGGTTGGATTTTATCCCCTGAGACCCGGGAACCCGGCCTTCCTCCCGATCCTTTGGCTCACCTCAGGGACTTTTGCCGCCAAAACTTCCCCGCCAGGAGCTGTGAAAGCGGCATCATCGGCTACCTGGATTATGAGTGGGGACTTCTCTGGCAAAAGCCCAAAGCTACGACGGCGAAACCCAGTTACTTTTTTCGCCTTTGTCCCATCAACCTGGTCTTCCTCCCCAGTTCACAAAAAGTCATCCTGGAGATATTCTCTGAAGATGACTCGGAGCTGAGCAGGCTCTATGATCATTGGTCAACGCACCTTGAGGACTGGATTTCCCAAAATCACTGTCAAGATCACAATCACTGCCAAAGCCATCATCACTGCCAGAATCATAATCACCTTCAGGAAGCTACTCCGTCAGGGATTGCAGCACCGGAAATCCCCACAAAACATCCATCTGATCCCGTGACCAGGCCAAACCAATGGCAGGCCAATTTCCAGCCTGGGGAATTCATATCCCGTGTGGAAAAAATCAAAGAGTATATCCACTCCGGTGACATTTTTCAAGCCGTACTCTCCCAGCGTTTTACCCTGGAAAAGACTATCGATCCCTGGTCCGCCTATCAAAAGCTGCGGATTGTCAACCCTTCCCCCTGGCTCTTTTGCCTGTTTGGCGAAAAGGAAACTTTAGTAGGCAGTTCCCCGGAACTTCTCCTCTCCTCCATCGGCTCACAAATTCAAACCCGCCCCATTGCCGGAACACGTCCCCGGGGCAAAGATCCTCTGGAAGATCGACAGCTCGAACAAGAACTTCTGGACGATGCTAAAGAAATGGCCGAGCACGCCATGCTTGTTGACTTAGGCCGCAATGATCTGGGACGGGTTTCAGACTACGGGAGTGTCAGTGTCGGTAAATTCTGCAGTGTCGAACGCTTCTCCCATGTCATGCATATCGTTTCCTCTGTCGAAGGCCGGCTGGCCAAAGCATACGATTCTTTGGATGCCCTAAAGGCTGTTCTGCCTGCAGGTACTTTAAGCGGTGCCCCTAAAGTCCGGGCTATGGAAATCCTCCAGGACCTGGAGCCTACCCGCCGGGGTCCTTACGGCGGAGCCCTCGGTATCTATCGCTGGAATGGGGATCTTGATTTCTGCATCACCATACGAACCTTGATGATCAGGGATGATGAGGTCAGCGTGCAAAGCGGGGCAGGCATTGTTTTTGACTCTATTCCCCAACGGGAATATGAAGAGACTCTGCACAAAGCGAAGGCTTTGTTCAAGGTTGTGGAAGATCTATAACAAAGAAGGTCTATAATATTCTGACAGTACTGCGAAAGGAGGTCCCCTATGCTGGCCATCATCGATAATTATGATTCCTTTACCTATAACTTGGTTCAAGCCTTCGGTGAATTGGGAGAAAAGGTTACCGTTTGCAAAAATGATGAAGTATCAGGGGCGGAATTTCTTTCCGAAAACCCTGATGGGGTGGTCATCTCACCCGGTCCCTGCACTCCCAACGAAGCCGGGATCTCCCTTGAAGTGATCCGCCTCCTTAATGAACGAGCCCAGGAAGGCCGTCCCACCCCTTTACTGGGAGTTTGCCTGGGTCATCAGGCTCTTGCCCAGGCCTTTAACTCGGAAATAATCCTCGCCCCCGAAATTGTCCATGGCAAACAATCCCTTATTTATCATGACGAAACAGAGCTTTTTGCGGAGTGCACCCAAGGGTTTTTAGCCGGCAGGTATCACTCCCTCATGGTCGATCCCCTTGGGCTGAGCCCTCTCTTTATTGTCACCGCCCGCACGGAAAACAACCTGATCATGGGGATTCGCCATCGCTATTTCCCCTTTTATGGAGTACAGTTCCACCCGGAGAGCATTCTCACCCCGGAAGGACCCCAGATCCTGCGCTCTTTTCTTACTCAGGTTCACCATCAGTAGGGCGGAGAGTCTATCATCGCAACTGCCCATCAGCCAGCTTTGTCCCAAAAACGAAAGCGCTTTCGTTTTTGGGACTAGCACTCTGCAACACCTAGCTCCAAAATCATGACTGAAGTATAGCGTTAAAGAAAAAGGGGTGCCGCAAAACGTTGACTCACCAACGTTTTGCGGCACCCTCTGTCTTATGCTGATTCTTCTTTTTTGTTCTTCTTGCTTTTATCGATGGTCACCAAAAGGGGTTCTTCCTTCTTCAGAATAACGTCCTTGGTCACCACGCATTTGGTCACATCGTTGCGGGAAGGCAAATCATACATCACATTCTGCATGATCTCTTCCACGATAGCTCTTAAGCCACGGGCTCCTGTATTACGCCGGATAGCTTCCTCGGCGATGGCCTTCAGGGCTTCCTCTTTAAATTCGAGAGCTACTCCGTCCAGCTCCAGAAGCTTTTCATACTGTTTGACCAGAGCATTCTTGGGTTCTGTCAGAATCCGCACCAACGCTTCTTCATCCAGAGCATCCAGTTTGACCATGACCGGTAAACGTCCTACGAACTCCGGAATGAGACCAAACTTGAGGAGGTCGGCAGGGAGAAGTTCTCTAAGGGTTTCCCCGATGTTTTGCTCACTCTTCTTCTTTATCTCAGCCCCAAAGCCCATTACCTTTTTCCCGATGCGGTTCTGGATGATCTTATCGATCCCGTCAAAAGCCCCGCCCACGATAAACAAGATATTCGTGGTATCCAGTTGGATGAACTCCTGATGAGGATGTTTGCGACCACCTTGAGGGGGAACACTGGCTACGGTTCCCTCGAGGATTTTGAGAAGGGCTTGTTGGACGCCTTCTCCGGAGACATCACGAGTAATGGACGGGTTCTCCGATTTGCGGGCTATCTTATCAATCTCATCAATGTAGACGATACCTTTTTCAGCTTTTTCCACGTCATAATCTGCGGCTTGAATGAGCTTGAGGAGGATATTTTCAACGTCTTCACCCACATAACCGGCCTCCGTCAAGGAGGTTGCATCCGCAATAGCAAAAGGCACATTCAAAACTTTGGCTAAGGTTGAAGCCAGCAAAGTCTTACCGGATCCAGTGGGTCCCAGCATAACGATGTTGGATTTTTGCAGCTCCACATCATCAATTTTCATACCCAGATTGATTCGTTTGTAGTGGTTGTACACGGCTACAGCCAGCGCTTTTTTGGCTTCGTCCTGTCCGATCACGTACTGGTCGAGAATTGCCCGAATTTCTTTGGGCTTTGGAATATCTCCTATCTCCATCCCCAAGTCCTCATTGAGCTCTTCCTCAATGATTTCATTGCAGAGTTCAATACACTCATCACAGATATAAACTCCAGGGCCGGCAACCAACTTTTTGACTTGATCCTGAGTCTTTCCACAGAACGAACACTTAAGCTGGTTCTTTTCGTCGTTGTACTTTGCCATCCTCTCACCTCTCTAGCACAGAATACCTCTGCACATAGGCTATGCCTGCTCGACGAGGAAGTTTACCGTTTTTTCGGAAACTAAGCTCTGACGATACATGCCCATATCACCACGTGCCATGAGGGCCTGTTTCAAATTTTCCGGACTGGTTTGATAACGTTCTGCAAGTTTTGCCAACTCATTGTTTAATTCTTCCTCGGATACTGTAATTCCTTCTACCTTAGCGATAGCTTCTAAAACAAGTTCGGTTTTAAGGTTTTCCGAAGCACGGGGGCGAAGTTCTTCTCTCATGGTATCCATACTGGTTCCCGTATAGTGGCAATAGGTTTCTAAATCCAGCCCTTGATACGAAAGATTTTGCGCCATGTCATCGAGCATCATGTCAATCCGGCTGTTCACCATGGCCTCCGGAATCTCGACACTGGCATTTTCTACAGCTTTGGCAACGATTGCATTTTTGTGTTCCATTTCTGCACGTTGTTCTGCCGCTGTCATAAGTTTGTCTCTCAAATCAGCTTTCAATTCATCAAGTGTCTCAAATTCGCTGATATCTTTGGCGAATTCATCATCCAAAGGTGCATACTCTTTTCTCTTCAGCTTGTTGACCTTAACTTTGAACAAAGCATCCTTACCTTGTAGGTCTGCAACATGATATTCATCAGGGAAGCGAACGTTGACATCAACTTCCTGTCCAATTTGTGCGCCGATCAATTGTTCTTCAAATCCTGGGATAAAGGAGCCGGATCCGATAACCAAATCGTACCCTTCAGCTGTTCCGCCTTCGAAAGCCACCCCATCCACAGAACCGGCGAAGTCGATATTCACGGTATCCTGAGCTTGAACTGTGCCTTCTTCGAGATTAAGAACTTTGGCGTGTTGTTCCTGCTTGCGCTGGAGCTCTTGTTCAAGCTCCTCATCGGTAACGACAGCCGCAGTCTTTTCAACTTCCAGACCCTTGTAGCTTCCCAACTCGACTTCAGGCTTCACAGTGACCTTCGCCTTGAAAACAAGCTCTTTGCCATCTTCCATTTGGATGAGATCCACGTCCGGGCGATCTACCGGTTCAATCCCAGCTTCATTAACCGCTTTCATGTACTCAACACCGAGGATGTCATCCACTGCATCATTATAAAGTGCAGCCGTTCCCACGTAACGCTCAACCATGGTCCGTGGAGCTTTTCCTTTACGGAAACCCGGGATATTCACTTTGTTAGCTAAAGCTTTGGCAGCTTTGGTTACTGCGGCACTGAATACCTTCGCATCGACGGTAACTTCAAGTTCAACAGTATTCTTCTCTATTTTCTCCATTTTGACTGACATATGTGCTCCCCCTTAATACTTCCTTTGGAATAAACTCTATAGTCTAAGGAAAATCTAACTGCGTTCCTGAAAACATAAGATGAAGCTAGTGTGTCCGAAATTCCCTTAAGGCAAACTTGACATTTTTCGTCATTTACTGCCAGACCCTGCCCGTTTAGAACATGAACTAAAAGGGGAACTCTGCGTTCCCCCTCAAAGCAGGTTTCCATAAAGGAAACTTCCTTCCGATGAAGTTTACTCCACCTAAAGATTGAGTTATCCGTTTCATGGGAAAAGTTTTCCAAAGGTTTAAATTAGCAAATTTACCTGACCATTCTACCAGACAGTGCAAGATAAATCAAGAACTTATCAGGCAGATCTTATTAGACAATGTTCCTTGAGATTAAGAAACCAATTATTGAACAAGTGCCAGGATTTCCTCCACAGCTCTTTCCGCAGCATGACCCGGCAAAGCCTTGGCTGCCGCCCGGCGCATGCTCTCAATCTCCTCAGGGTGGCTGAGCAGGTATTGAATCGTTGCTTCCAGCTCCTCCTCGGTCTTCGCCAGCTTGGCCGCTCCAATCCGCTCTAAGAAGCAGGCATTCTCCTCTTCCTGACCCGGGATGGGTTTATAGATAATCATGGGCAATTTCTTAGTCAAAGATTCCGATACTGTCAGCCCCCCCGCTTTGGTGATCACCAAATCGGAAACGCTCATCAGTTCCTCTACATTATTAATATACCCATAGCAAACCATCGGATTGCGCCCCTCCAAACCTTCCAGGCTGCGGTAAAGCTTCTCGTCACGGCCGCAGACCACAAGGACCTGAAGGGGAGATGACGAATCCAGCAGAAACCTACAGATGTGCTTAGAGCCTCCCAGCACCCCATAGGCCCCTACCATCACCAGAATGGTCGGACGTATGAGCTTAAGGTTCAGTTTCTCGGCGATCTCCGCACGGTCAAGCTCCTCTTCAAATTTTGGATCGACAGGGATTCCTGTAATGCGGATCCGTTCCCGAGCAATTCCCCCGGCAATCAGGTCCTTATAAACATCCTGGCACCCTGCAATATAAAGGTCCACTCCCCGCTGGATATACTGACTATGGACCCCATAATCCGTGACCACAGAGACCACCGGAGCATGAATCACACCCTTAAAGCGCAGTTCACCCAAGACGCCGGCGATCACCGGATAGGTACAAATGATCACATCAGGGTTCAGCCCCTTGATATAGTCCAGAAATTCTTTGCGTCCCAATATATTGATAAAACGCTGGATAAGAGACTGAGGCCGTATCTTAGAGGTTCGATAATAAAACATACCATAGAGTCTCGGTGTATGCTTAATAAGCTCAATGTAGGTATTCTTGACAATTGTATTTAATGTTTTGCTGATGAATGCCCCAAAATCCAGGTGCGTAATCTCTGCTTCCGGTGATTTTTTACGGACGGCTTCAATCAACGCTTCAGCAGCGCGAAGATGACCTGCTCCAAAGGTCGCCGAAAACACTAAGACCCTTAACTCCCCCACGCAAAATCCTCCTCGTATAATTGATTTAGTTCCTGCCCCACGAGTCCCAAAAACTAATGGA